>Ga0207705_10000255_pt1 | contig 51846 bp, 44 predicted proteins | sample KBSC13metaG_FD_184314 | JGI IMG/M metagenome (GOLD analysis project Ga0207705, IMG submission 184314) | Corn rhizosphere microbial communities from Kellogg Biological Station, Michigan, USA - KBS C1-3 metaG (SPAdes) (version 2) | ecosystem: Host-associated > Plants > Roots > Rhizosphere > Soil ... | reverse complement strand
AGCAGCGCTATTATTTCCTGAATGCCGGGGTCGCGAGCGCGACATCGTCGGACGGGCGCTACACGATCGATGTCGTCAGCGGCGTGATCAAGACCGCCGCCTCCCTCAACTTCGAGGCGGGCACGACCAGCGCTGCCTATACGGTTATCGCACGCGATAACCAGGGTAATACCGGTTATAATCAGGCGGCCTCGACGGTCACGATCGGGATCACCGACGTGAACGAGGCGAACCATATCAACCCGACCTTCGCGATGACGGTGGCCGAGAACCAGCCGGTCGGGACGAGCGTCGGCACGGTCGTGGCGACCGACGACGATGGCGCCGGGACCGTGTTTGGCCAGCAGCGCTATTATTTCCTCAATGCGGGTGTGGCGAGCGCGACGTCGTCAGACGGGCGCTATACGATCGACGCCGTCAGCGGCGTGATCAAGACCGCGGCAACGTTCAATTATGAGACCGACCCGACCAGTACGGCCTACACGGTGGCCGCACGCGACAACCAAGGTAACATCGGCTTCAATCAGGTGACCTCGACGGTCACGATCGGGATCACTGACGCCAACGAGGCGAACCACATCAACCCGACCTACGCGATGACGGTGACCGAGAACCAGCCGGTCGGCACCAGCGTCGGCACGGTGGTGGCGACCGACGACGACGGCGCCGGAACTGCCTTTGGCCAGCAGCGCTATTATTTCCTGAATGCCGGGGTCGCGAGCGCGACGTCGTCGGACGGGCGCTACACGATCGACGCCGTGAGCGGGGTGATCAAGACGGCGGCGTCGCTCGATTTCGAAGCCGGCACGCCCAGTGTCGCCTATACGGTTATCGCACGCGATAACCAGGGTAATACCGGCTATAATCAGGCGACCTCGACGGTCACGATCGGGATCACCGACGTGAACGAGGCGAACCACATCAACCCGACCTTCGCGATGACGGTGGCCGAGAACCAGCCGGTCGGGACGAGCGTCGGCACGATCGTGGCGACCGACGACGATGGCGCCGGGACCGTGTTTGGCCAGCAGCGCTATTATTTCCTCAATGCGGGTGTGGCGAGCGCGACTTCGTCGGACGGGCGCTATACGATCGACGCCGTCAGCGGCGTGATCAAGACCGCGGCAACGTTCAATTATGAGACCGACCCGACCAGTACGGCCTATACGGTGGCCGCACGCGATAATCAGGGTAACACCGGCTTCAATCAGGTGACCTCGACCGTCACGATCGGGATTACCGACGTGAACGAGGCGAACTACATCAACCCGACCTACGCAATGTCGGTGGCCGAGAACCAGCCGGCCGGCACGAGCGTCGGCACGGTTGTCGCGACCGATGACGACGGCGCCGGAACTGCCTTTGGTCAGCAGCGCTATTATTTCCTGAATGCCGGGGTCGCGAGCGCGACATCGTCGGACGGGCGCTACACGATCGATGTCGTCAGCGGCGTGATCAAGACCGCCGCCTCCCTCAACTTCGAAGCGGGCACGCCCAGTGTCGCCTACACGGTGGCGGCACGCGATAACCAAGGTAATACCGGCTATAATCAGGCGACCTCCACCGTCACGATCGGGATCACCGACGTGAACGAGGCGCCAAGCGCACTGAATTGGACCCCGACGGTCGCATCGGTTGCGGAGCGTGACCGTGTTGCAAGCGGCACGTCGCTGCCGGTGATTTCGCTTGGATCTTTCGCGGTCGTCGATCCCGATGCCGCCGGCACTCCATTCAACAATTACACTTATACTGTCTCGGACAGTCGCTTCGAGATGGTGGGCGCCACTTTGAGACTCAAGCTCGGCGCCGCGCTGGACTTCGAAGCCGGTAATGCTGTCTCGGTAACGGTCACTGCTGTCGATCAGACCGGGACGCCCTTTTCTATCCAGCGCGCCGTCTCGATTGCGGTCACCGATCAAGACGACGTCCTGGAGGGAGACGCCGGAGCCAATTCGTTGATCGGACAGCAGAATCGCGATCTGCTCTATGGTTTCGGAGGCAACGACGTTCTCGACGGTGGGGCTGGCGACGACCGGCTCGACGGTGGTGCCGGCATCGATCGGTTGATCGGCGGCAGCGGGATCGACACGCTCTATGGCGGCGATGATGGCGACACGCTCATCGGTGGCGTTGGCAACGATACGCTCTACGGCGGAGCGAATGGCACGGGAACGGTCGACCGGCTTTACGGCGATGACGGCAATGACAGCCTCACGGGCGACGACGGTGACGACTATCTGATTGGCGGCGTTGGTGCCGATCAGCTCATTGGCGGTGCCGGGGAGGACTGGGCCGATTATAGCGAGTTAAGCGAAGGGGTAGCCGCAACAGCGGCGGTGGGGGTCGATCTGGTCACGCCTGGCACGAACACCGGCGTGGCTACTGGCGACACCTATTCGGCAATTGAGAATGTTCGCGGTACAGGCTTTGCCGACACGCTGCAGGGCGACGGACTGGGTAACAAATTGTACGGTCTCGCCGGCAATGACCTGCTGCGGGGACGAGCGGGCGACGACCAAATCGTTGGTGATGCGGGTGCCGATACGCTTTATGGCGATGACGGCGCCGACACCCTCGACGGAGGCGATGGCGACGACATCATCTACGGTGGTGCCGGCAACGACACCTTGATCGGCGGTGCCGGTAACGACACGCTCAACGCCGAAAGCGGCGATGACTCGCTGGATGGCGGCGCAGGCAACGACACCTTGATCGGTGGTGTCGACAATGACACCTATATCGTCACACGCACATCCGACGCCGACACTATCTACAATTATGACCCGTCGGGCGCCGATATCGATGTGCTCGGTTTCCAGGATAGCGCAGCTGGCGTGATCGTTCATGAGGATCTATGGTTCGAGCGCAGCGGTAACGACATGATCGTGTCGGTGATCGGCACCACGTCAAGTGCCCGCATCGTCAATTGGTATACGACGCCGGGCGTCGATGGCTCCAACTACAAGATCGACTTCATTATCGCCGGCGAGCGCTACTCGACGAACATCAACGTCGAAGGCCTGGTCGGGCTGATGGCGACAAAGACGAAACCTGCGACCGCGGCGGCACGCGATACGCTGATGGCCGATCTCAACTACAAGGCGCAATGGGCCACATATTGGGGCACGAATGCTGCTCCCAACCTGGTGGCGATCGCCAATCAGGCCGTTGCCGAAGACGGGACGCTGACGCTGACTGTCACGGCAACCGACGACATCACGCCCAACGCCGGCCTGCAGGTTACGGCCAGCGTGATTTCCGGTGCCGGAATTATCGCGGCTTCGGGCCTGGTGTTCGGGGCGCCTAACAGCGCGGGGCAGCGCAGCCTCACCATCAAGCCGAACGCCAATGCAAGCGGCGTAGCGACGATCCGGGTTCAGGCCGTCGATGCCGGCGGTGTGACGTCGGTCAAGGACTTTTCGGTTACGGTGAATGCCGCGCCGGATCAGCCGACCATCGCACAATTCTCGGGCGGCAGCGGCACTTCGGGTCTTGGAGGCATTCCGCTCAGTCTTAATGTCACCTTCCCCGATATGGACGGATCGGAGGTCCAGGAGATCTGGATTGCAGGTGTGCCGGTCGGCGTTAGCCTCAGTGCGGGCACCTATGACAGCGCAGCGGCGGTGTGGAAGCTTTCCCCGGCGCAAGCCAACGGTCTTCAGGTTATTGCACCTACCGGTTGGAGCCAGGATCTCGCGCTCTCGGTAACGGCACGGGCGACCGAAGGCGGGCAGACGGCGATATCCTCGGCCGTCGCGACGACGGTAGTGATCAACGCACCGCCGACCAGTCTCGCCTTTACCGGTTCCGTCAACGAGAACGCGCCCAACGCGACAGCCGTAGGAACCGTCACCGCGGTGGATCCGGATAGCGGCGATACCCTGACCTACACACTGGTTGACAATGCTGGCGGACGTTTCTCGATCACGTCAGCGGGTGCGCTCCAGGTCGCGAACAGCACGCTGCTGAATTATGAAGCTGCCACATCGCACAACATTGTCGTGCGGGTGACGGATTCGTTCGGACAATTCAAAGATCAGACCTTCGCCGTCGCGGTCAATAATCTGAACGAGGCGAACAGCATCAACGCGACCTATGCGATGGCGGTCGCTGAGAATGTCGCGGTGGGGACGAGCGTCGGCACGGTCATGGCGACCGACGCGGACAGTGCCGCGACCGCGTTCGGCCAGCAGCGCTATTACTTCCTGAACGCGGGGGTCGCCAGCGGGACCTCGTCCGATGGGCGCTACACGATCGACGCGATCACTGGCGTGATCAAAACCGCCGTGTTGTCCAACTTTGAGGCAGGCACGACCAGTGCCGCCTATACCGTGGTGGCACGCGATAATCAGGGTGTAGTCCCCTACAATCAGGCCAACTCGACGGTCACGATCGGGATCACCGATGTGAACGAGGCCAACAGCATCGCTCCGACCTATGTGATGACGGTGGCGGAGAATCTGGGCATCGGGACCGCCGTCGGGACGGTCGCGGCGACCGATATCGACAGTGCCGGCGTGGCGTTTGGCCAGCAGCGCTATTACTTCTTGAACAGCGGTACCGCGAGCGGCACCTCGTCCGATGGGCGCTACACGATCGACGCAATCACCGGCGTGATCAAGACGGCCGCGGTGCTTAATTTCGAAGCCGGCACGACCAGCGTCGCCTACACGGTCGTCGCCCGAGATAACCTCGGCGCGGCCGGTTATAATCAAGCCGTTTCGACGGTCACGATCGGGATCACCGACGTGAACGAAGCGAACAACATCGCGGCGGCCTACGCGATGACGGTGGCCGAGAATCTCGCGGTCGGCACGAGTGTCGGCACGGTCGTGGCGGGCGATATCGATGGCGCTGGAACGGCCTTTGGCCAGCAACGCTATTACTTCCTGAATGCGGGGATCGCGAGCGGGACCTCGTCGGACGGGCGCTACACGATCGATGCGATCACCGGCGTGATCAAAACCGCGGCGGTGTTCAACTTCGAGGCAGGCACGACCAGTGCCGCCTATGCCGTGGTGGCACGCGATAATCAGGGCGTGGTCCCCTACAATCAGGCCAGTTCGACGGTCACGATCGGGATCACCGACGTGAACGAAGCCAACAACATCGCTCCGACCTATGCGATGACCGTGGCGGAGAATCTGGGCATCGGGACAATCGTCGGGACGGTCGCGGCGACCGATATCGATGGTGCCGGCGCGGCGTTCGGCCAGCAGCGCTATTACTTCCTCAATGCGGGGGTGGCGAGCGGCACCTCGTCCGATGGGCGCTACACGATCGACGCCATCACTGGCGTGATCAAGACCGCGGCGGTGCTCAATTTCGAGGCGGGAGCGACCAGCGTCGCTTATACCGTGGCGGCGCGTGATAATCTCGGCGCGGCCGGCTACAACCAGGCGACCTCGACGGTCACGATCGGGGTCACCGACGCCAACGAGCCGAACCACATCAACCCGACCTTCGCGATGACGGTGGCCGAGAACCGGCCGGCCGGCACGATCGTCGGCACGGTCGTCGCGACTGACGACGATGGTACCGGAACAGCCTTTGGCCAGCAGCGCTATTATTTCCTGAATGCCGGGGTCGCGAGCGCGACGTCGTCGGACGGGCGCTACACGATCGATGCCGTGAGCGGCGTTATCATGACGGCGGCTGTGTTCAATTTCGAGAGCGGCCCGACCAGCGCCACCTACACGGTGGCGGCACGAGACAACCAGGGCAATGCCGGCTTCAATCAGGTGACTTCGACGGTCACGATCGGGATCACCGACGTGAATGAGGCGAACACCATCAGCCCGACCTATGCGATGATCGTGGCGGAGAATCTGGGCATCGGCTCAATCGTCGGGACGGTCGCGGCGACCGATATCGACGGCGCCGGCGTGGCGTTCGGGCAGCAACGTTATTACTTCCTCAATGCCGGGGTCGCGAGTGGGACTTCGGCGGATGGCCGCTACACGATTGACGCCATTACCGGCGTGATCAAGACCGCGGCGTTACTCAACTTCGAGGCAGGCACGGCCAGCGTCGCCTACACCGTGGTGGCGCGCGATAATCTCGGCGCGGCCGGCTACAACCAGGCGACCTCGACGGTCACGATCGGGATCACCGACGTGAACGAGGCTAACAGCATCACGCCGACCTACACGATGACGGTGGCCGAGAATGTCGCGGTCGGCACCAGCGTCGGCGCGGTCGTGGCGACCGATGCGGATGGTACCGGAACCGCGTTCGGTCAGCAGCGCTATTATTTCCTGAATGCCGGGATCGCGAGCGCGACGTCGTCGGACGGGCGCTACACGATCGATGCCGTGAGTGGGGTGATCACGACGGCTACTGCGCTTAACTTCGAGGTCGGCGCGACCAGCGTCGCCTACACGGTCGTCGCGCGGGATAATCTCGGCAATCCAGGCTACACCCAAGCCAGCTCGACGGTCACGATCGGGATCACCGACGTGAACGAAGCGAACAACATCCCGGCGACCTACGCAATGAACGTGGCCGAGAACGTCGCTGTCGGCGCGAGTGTGGGCACGGTTACGGCGGGTGACATCGACGGCGCCGGCACCCTCTTTGGTCAGCAGCGCTATTACTTCCTGAATAGCGGTACCGCGAGCGCCACCTCGGCGGACGGTCGCTACACGATCGATGCTTTGACCGGTGTGATCAGGACGGCCGCAGCGCTCAATTTCGAGGCGGGAGCGACCAGCGTCGCTTACACGGTAGTCGCGCGCGATAATCAGGGAGCGGCGGGCTATATCCAGGCAAATTCGACGGTCACGATCGGCGTCACTAACGTAAACGAAGCGAACAGCATCACGCCGACCTACACGATGACGGTGGCGGAGAATGTTGCGGTCGGGACGAGTGTCGGCACGGTCGTGGCGACCGACGCCGACAGTGCTGCGACTGCCTTTGGCCAGCAACGCTATTACTTCCTGAACAATGGCGCCGCGAGCAGCACATCGTTGGACGGGCGCTACACGATCGATGCGGTGAGCGGCATCATTAAGACGGCTGCCGCTCTCGACTTCGAAGCGGGCTCGACGAGCATAACCTATACGGTCGTTGCTCGCGATAACCAGGGAGCGGCGGGCTACAATCAGGCGGCAACGAGCGTGACCATCGGCATCACGAACGTGAACGAGGCCCACAGCTTGGCACCGATCACGATCAATCTCGCCGAAGGCCCATCGCCGGGGCCGTTGGTACCCGTCGCCAATCTCGCGCCGATGCTGAACGACCCGGAGCATGCGGCGATGAACTGGAGCTTTGCCGATGGCAGCTATCAATCCGGCTTGTTCCAGATCAATCCGACCGATGGGACGATCAGTCTGATCGGCAGCGGCGTCGACTATGAGGAACTCGTCGCGGTGTATGAAACCCGTTGGGTGGATTCGGGCCGAGATCCTTATGGCCAGGACCTGGTGGAAGAGACCGTCTATGTAGGTGACGATCCGTCGCGGGCGACGTTCAACCTTGCGGTGAAGGCGTCGGACGGCGCCTTCAGCAGCACCGCCATTGCCACGGTCAACATCACCAACGTGAACGAGGGACCGGTGCTGACGAGCCCCAATCATTTCTATCAGCGGGCGGGCAACAATTCCGATAAATATTCCATTGGCCGGCTCACCGGATTCGATCCGGAAACCAAAAGCACGAACGTAAGCTTCCAGCTGACCAATTTCCGCTATGAAGAATATCTCCCGACAATTTCGACTCCGTCAGGGCTGAACTCCGGGGCCCCCGGTCTTTGGGTGACTCCGGATGGATCGCTGGATTTCAGCGCTTCAGGGAATGAATGGGAAGGTGGTATCGCTGATGCCAACGGATCGAGAACCGCTTTCCTCAATTATTATTATGATCTCAAGATGACCGATGCGTCGGGTGCTTCGAGCCTAACCCCGATCGTCGTTACTTTCATGAAGAAAGGATATAGCTCCGTTCCGCCGATCGTGCTCGACCTTGACGGCGACGGGATCGAACTGGTCGACAAGAAGGACTCAACCGTCTCGTTCGACATGGACCTTGACGGCATTGCCGACCGCACGGGATGGGCAGGCCGCGATGATGGCTTCCTGGTGCTCGATCGCAACGGCAATGGCGTTATCGACGACGCGTCGGAATTGTCGTTCACGTCCGACGCAGCTGGTGCGATGTCCGATATCGAAGGCCTGCGCTCCTTTGACAGCAATGCCAATGGCTTCTTCGACGCCGGCGACGCGCGGTTCGGCGACTTCAAGGTCTGGCAAGATGTCAACCAGGATGGGATCAGCCAGGCGGACGAACTCAAATCGCTGGCCGAACGTGGCTTCGTTCAGATCAATCTGTCCATTAACCTGAACCAGGAAGCCCAGGACACTGAGAATATCCTCTACGCAACGACGGAATATCTTCGTGCCGATGGCACGAGCGGAGCCGTCGGCGACGTCTTCCTGGGATACGATCCGTCCGAACCCAATACTACTATAGCGCCGCCGATCATTCTGGACATGGACGACGACAATGCCGCGCTGGTCGGCCTCGCCGCGAGCAAGGCGCGCTTCGATATGGACGGCGACGGCATTGCCGAACGTACCGGATGGATCGAGTCCGGCGACGCCTTCCTGGCGCTCGACCGCAACAATGACGGCAAGATAACCGACATCGCGGAAATCTCGTTCGTCGGCGACCTGCCGGGCGCGAAGACCGACCTGGAGGGGCTGAAGGCGTTCGACAGCAACGGCGACGGGATATTGAGCGCGCTTGATGCGCGCTTCGCCGAGTTCAAGCTGTGGTTCGACACCAATGGCAACGGCGTGTCCGACGCCGGTGAAGTCCGCAGCCTGTCGGAAGCTGGGCTTGTGTCGTTGAACCTGTCGTCGGTTGCGGCGACTGGTCGGGACGATGGCGGCAACATCGTTTACGGCACGGGTAGCTTCACGCGGAGCACTGGCAAGACCGGCATGTTGCTCGATGCGGGGCTTGCCTATCTGCGCGGCGACGGCACTGGTTCGACCGGCTATTCGAGCTGGAACGGCACCGGCACGCCGTCCACCGACGCGAATGTCGCGAAGCTGCCCGGCGTCGACGTCGGTCGCCAGAATTTCTCCAACAAAGCCAGCAAGTACATGGTGTCGTCGGTCAACGGCGAGATGTTCATCGGCTGGAACAAAGCGGGCAAGAATATGGATGCACGCGCCGGCTCGATCGGTCCGGCGAGCGTGCTGTCGTTCAAGAAATCCACCTATGGCATGTTGTCGGCGATCGTCCTTGACCTCGACGGAGACGGTGCGGATTCGCGGCGGATGAAGAAGTCGAACGCCCATTTCGACATGAATGGCGATGGCACACGCGACGATACCGGGTGGGTCGGCCAGGGCGATGGATTCCTCGTCATCGATCGCAATGGCGACGGCCTGATCAACACCACCTCGGAACTGGCATTCCTGTCAGACAAGGACCAGGCGCGCAGCGAATTCGATGCCCTGTCGGCGCTCGACAGCAACAAGGACGGCAAGCTTGACGCGAGCGATGCGCGGTTCGGCGAGTTGCGGGTGTGGGTCGATGCGAACGACAATGGGGTCACCGATGCAGGTGAATTGAAGACGCTCGCCGATCATGGCATCGCGTCGATCAATCTCGCGGCGCGCGCGGTCAACGAGAATGTGCCAATGGGCAACAACGTTATGATCGCCACCTCCGCCTTCACCAGGATCGATGGATCGACCGGCTCGCTCGGTGAGATCGGGTTGGCATATCGTCCCGCCGAGACGGCGAGCGCCAGCGCGATCCGGAGCGTGCTCAGCGATTGGCCTGACGCCAAGCTGGCGGCCATGCGACGGAGCGTCGAAAGTGGCCTCGCCGAGCACTTGCCTGCGCAGCAGGCGACGATCGAAGCCCTTGCATCGGACGGAGCCGGAAGCTCACAGGGCATCGAGGGCGAGACGGTTGCACCACGTGTTGATGTGACGCAGCCTGAGTTGCGGTCGACGCTGCCAATCCCCGATATCGACGCGCAGCTTGCGGCGTTGCGGCGTGGCCTGGACGGCGACCGCTTTAACGATTTCCTCCCGCGGGTGCCGGTTGCACGCCTTGTCGCGAACGATGGTGATGAGGGCGTGCAAGGCGCGCAGGGTCTGCCGCGCGAGGACGTTCCGTCGGGTCCCGCCGAGATAAGCGATCTGCGCCCGGTTCTGATGGCGCAGACGATGGCTGCGTTCGGCGCGAGGTCAGGCGAGGCCAATTGGCGGGAAAGCTCTGGGCGAGACGGCGCGCGCTTTGATTATTTCGCGGCCTGACGATAGGAATCTTTGATGAAGACGAAGAAGATGACGCCCGCGGCGGCAACGCCGCCGGCCGCCCAGGCGCCGACGGTCAGCCATCTGCTGGGCGAGATGACCTGGCTGTTGAGCCAGTCGCCATTGCACAAAGTCCTGGCGATCGGTGATCTGGAATGGCTGGTGATGCCGGCGCTGATCCACGAGCAATTCTACCTGTTCAGGGACGGCGACAAGACGGTCGGGCTGGCGCTCTGGGCGAAATGCAACGAAGAGGCGGAGCGGAAGCTGGAGGCCGGGATGATCGAGCCCGAGAACCGGCTGACGCTCGAGGAATGGAAATCAGGCGACCGGATCTGGCTGGTCGATCTGATCGCTCCCTTCGCAAATGCAACCAATCGTCAACGCGAGTTGATGATCGCCGATCTGATTTCGAAGCCGCTTGCCGGCAAGGCGTTCAGCTTCCACCAGACCGACCCCAATACCGGCGCGCGCACCGTCCAGCACGTGGCTGCGGATGCCGGGGAAAAGCTGCAAGCCGTCATATCTGCCGCGCTCAATCCCAAGCAATGAGGGTTGCGAACGCCCGCTCGCGGATTCTGCTTCGGGCGAGTATCTGGTCTGCCCGCTATAGACCGGGCGGGCGGCTCTCCCACTTTGGGGTTGCTTGAAGGGGAAAGTCTTCCCCTGACGACGAGCCCAATGGTCTCGCCGTACCCCTTCTGCGGGGCTTGTCGCCCCGCAACGCCCCGGGAAATAGAGCGGGGCTGTTGACGCACACTGCCGGATCGTTGCGCGACCGGGGCAGGGTGCGGCGGTCGGACGAAAAGGGCCCCGCGGGCTCTCCGGCTCGTACGGCCGGTGCGCCCGGTTTCGCTGCGGCCTCTGGCGCCGTTCGCGCACGACGGCCCGGCGAAGCCCGACCCAGCCCCTTATCCCGCCCGCTTCGCTCGGGGTGTCCGTCTTTGTGTGGCGGCAGTGCCCGCGCGCGGCGATCACGTGAATCGTGGCGACGATCAGCAATAGGGTATAGCCGCTCCTCCCATTGACAAGGTCTCTAACGTTTTCGCCGAAGCGCCCAGACCAGCGACGACAGGCTCCCGATCAGGGTCGCCAGCGCGAGCAGCAGGGGCGGGTCGAGAACAATCATAAAACACTCCCGTAAAGAGCATTGTGTACTCTTTTTGTTCCATGTAGGACAGCCTTGCCCGTAGCTGGCGGTTACACGAGCGCTCAGAGGTTTCCTCTTCGACGCCAGGCCGCTCAGATACTCTGCTGGATTTCCGCCATCTTCTGGAATTCGGACAAGATTCCGGGCTCATGGCGAGCGAGATATCCGACGACCCGCGCATTCCCGAGCAGGCGGCGCACATAGCCGATCGCGAGAACGAGATCGAGGTGATCGACGCCATAGTCTTGCTCGATCCGCTTCACCGCGCGGTCGAGATTCTCTGTCTCGCGTTGCATCGTCTGGATCTGGTCAGTCGAGAGCCCGCGCACGCGTCGCTGCTTGCCCTCGACCAGCTGATCGGCCGGCGTCGCGGCGACCAACGATTTGGCATAGCCTTTCGAATAGCGGCCCATCGTGATCATCGCCTGCGCGGCTTCGATCTGGCGTAGCGGTTTCAGGAAGCGCAATTCGGTGAAGACATTGACTGGCACGTGCTTGTCGCGGAGCAATTCCGCGACTTCGGGACAAATCCCGACCAGCAGGTTCCGTTTCGCCCGAAGACTGGCGATGTTGACGTTGAGCGCGCGGGCCAGGCGGTCTTCGGGAACGCCCTTCTTGATCGCGTTCAGGATCATCTTGTGTTCCTGGATCGTCGCCATCCGGCTGATCCGCTTGTTATAGGTATAGGCTTCGTCGTCGAGCGCGACGAGGCAAACGACATCCGTGGTGCCTCGCTCGCGCAAGATGTCGATGCGCAAATGCCCGTCGAGCAGATGATAGCGATCGGGATCCTGGGTATCCCGCGTCACGACTGGGGGTTCGATGATGCCGACCTCGGCCATCGAGGCGGCAATCTGCGCGTATTTCGCCGAGCGCCGGGCCGTCGCCGAGACCTCGCGCATCGGCACGATCGACTCCAGCGGGAGCCGGAAGCTCGTTTCCTCGAACCCGATGCTGACGCGGCCGCCCCGCCTGGCGCCGGTCATGTTTCGACCGCCATCGACCGCACCGCGACCTTCTCGGGCATCGAGTCCAGCCCTTCCTCCACCAGCAGGGCAAGGAACGCTTGGTCGGCGGACAGGCGCCGGACGGCTTCAGCGATCAGCGCCAGCATGTCCTTGGCCGCGTTGGCGCGCCGGATCATATCGCGCTTGCGGTCGGCTTCCTCCTCATAGGCGCGGACGACATCGGCCGACGAAAGCGTAGGCGGCGGCCGGACCGCGTTCAGCGCCAACCCTCTGCCCCAGCGCCGCCGGGCCTCGATCAGCCGCTTGGCCGCGAGCAATTTGCGTCCGCGCAGTTCGCCCTTTTCATAGGCGGTCTGCAGCGCATTCTGGACGTCTGCGTCGTCGGCGTCCGCGATCTCGATCGCAACGCTGACCGGAAGCGTTCCCGCTTCGACCGATCGCAACAGGCGGAGCGTCGCTTTCTGTCCGTCGCGCAGCGGCAGGACATAATAATCGATCGGGGTCGTGTTGGCCGCGTCCATCCTGATCGCGACCGTCAGATCCGGCTTGAGCGGCGCGTCGAACCGGATTTTCCAGCGCAGCGTACCGGCCGGCGTCGGCAAGCAGCGCGCGATGACCAGCGACACCGTGAATTCGCGGTTGATCGTCAGGAGATCGGTGGCCGGGTCCTGGTCGATTGACGCGCCGGCCGACCGGAAGCCGTCGATCACCTGGGCGATGACATCGCGATACCCGAACCCGCGGACCGTAGGCGAAGCGCTATGGCAGGCATAATTTTCCAGAATACTCAGAGGCGCTGGGAGATCGATCGACCGCTCATTTCTTGCATCCCCCCTCTGCGGGGCGAGAAGCGGAATTGGCCGGTCTCTCCGGGATTTCGTCCGATGGCAGGACAGCGCCGAACGGCAGATCGACACGTAGCTCAACCCGATTGCGGTCCGCCGCGACAATCGAGCGAACTTCTACGATCGATGTCTTGCCCGGCACCACGCCCGTTGCCGGAACTTGCCGCGCCGCCATGACGATCACGAGTTGCGAATTGAGAGCGAGGCCGTAGCGCCGCCCCTGCATGCCGGCGCCCTTTGCGACCGCCGGCGCGTTGGCCGGCGCCCCGTGGAACTTGTTCTCGATGACTACTTGGCGCTCGACTAGAAGGTCGAGCTCGCCACCGGCGATTTCGGTGCCTTCATCGACGTCGAGCGTTGCCCGAAGATGATCGAGGAGCCTGGACTGCAGCTCACCCTCTTTGTTCAGGGGGCACGTGGTTTGCTTGCCTGCGTACCAGCTATCGATGAACCGCCAAAGCGATCGCAACGTTTCGGTGAGCGCGTTTCGGCCCGCGACCATCAAGCCGCCTTTGAGATGCCTGTTGAGCCCTACGGCCAGCTTGCTCGCGAAGTCCGGATCCTCGGCGAGCCAGTCATCGGGGACGGCTAGGTCGTCAGCGCGAACGCGGAGCAGCGAATGGCGCTCAGAGGTAAGGAGATCTGCGGTTTCCTGGTCAACCAGACCTGCTGCGATCAGCGCATCGATCCATCGCGCGTCGATATTCTGGCCTGCCTTGATATAGCCATCCGCGTCCTTGGCCATGACGACGCCGAACTGCCGCAGAAAAACGATCCGGCTGGCAAGCGCGATAACCGGGACGACTTCCTTGGGGCAGAATACATAGCCGGTGCGCTTCTGCAGATCGTACGCATCCGCCCATTTTTGTGGGTTGAATGAGAATTCCGGAAGTTTGAGCGTACCGTCGGGATGCCGCGCGAGAATGCGGATCGCACCCGCCTTTCTTCCCGGCAAGTCCACGATAATTTGTTCAGCGCCCGTCACAGCCAACGCCTGGAGCGCGCGCTCCATATCCTCGGCATCGACATCGGCCGTCTTTAGCGTAGTAGCGATGTCGGTCGCCAGCACATGGATGTCGGCCCCCACTTCGTAGCGAGCCTGCAGCCCCTGGAGCCGCTTGACGACCTCTTTCCATTGAGCGTCGCGATTAGATTCGGCGGCTTCAGCTCCCATTCCCGGCGGCGATGCAATGAAGCGGCCGCGAAAGGCGAAGGCGCGATGCAGCAGGTCGCGATTTAGGATGCCGCGCGCAAGGCCGGCAGCGGCGGGCGACGCGATTTCAAGTAGTGGATGCGTGACCTCGCCCGCGACAATGCGCAAGAACGTATCGTCACCGACCGAAAGGAATATCTCGTCAAAATTGAATCGCCGTCCCCGATCGCGCTCGGCGACCAGCATCATGCGCTGCGCCATCGCTTCCGCGGCCCGCACCTTGTGGTGGTGATAGAGCCGGTCATAGAGGAAGGTGCGCCCGATCAGCATCTGCTCGAACGAGCCATAGCCCGACGCGGCGATGCCGACCTGATGAAAGACGTTGTTATCGGATTTCGCGATGCGTGCACGCAGCGCCTCGTCAGCGCTTTCGAGATTTCCGTCGCGGACCTGCAGAATTTCCAGCTTAGAAAGCAGACGCTCTGTATCGAATCCGATCTTCAGGCCGGTATGGTGCGCATCCCGCATCAGGAAATCTAGGCGGTCCGCGTCAACCTGGCCGGATATGACTGTCGAAAGGTGAGTAACGCCGGGTCCGTCGACGCCGCCGATAATAGCGGCGATAATGCGCTCCTGCACTTGGGTCGAGTCAAGCCCGCCCAGCCGATACATGCCGTGCTGAAGCAGTTCGGTCACCGCTTCGGAAATGACGATCATCACGGCGATGACTTCCGACGTCGCGGGCGCGCTGTTCAGGCTGTAGCGCTCGACCAGCAGCGTCCGTGCGACCTTCAAATCGCGACGCCAGTCGGCGTCCGTGGCACCCGTCGTCGTCCCCAACGGCGAGTGCACCTCGAGCACGGGTTCGATCGCGTGGCTGAAGGGGCCGTGGCCCAAATCGTGAAACATTGCGGCGAGCCGGAGTGTCTCGCGTTCCTCGTCATCGACGCCTGGGATCGTCTCGGCCGTGATGCCGCTACGCTTCAACTCGGCGTTCCTGCGGGTCACCTGGCGCTGCAGCGCGTCGGCCATTCGGTCGACTGCGCCGACCACGCCCATGATATGCTCAAGCCGGTCGTGCGATGCGCCGGGGAATACCAGCTGGGCCAGCCCGAGCTGGCGAACGCCTCGCATCCTCTGCAACAATTTAGAATCGAGGAGGGCAACCTCGCGCGGGAGCAACTCGACCGTGCCCCAGATCGGATCGTTCAATTGTTTGGGTCTGAACTGTTTGGGATCTTCCCTGAGGCGCTCTAACAGCGTTTCGACCCAGCTGGCGCACAATCCATCTACCTGCTTCGCGAGAGCAGGGACGGCCTCGCGCAACGCGACTCGAATTGATTTTTCCCCCAATGCTGAATCAGGCCTCCAGCGCCGCCTCCCGCAGCGGCGCGCGCGCTTGCTCGACCGCGCTCTTTAGCCGTTCGCCTATTGCGCGCGCGTCGCGGGTCGGGATGCCGTAGCTCAGGACGATCTGTCGCGCTTCCTCTTCGTCAAGGGTCACGACCGTCGAAAGATAAGTGGGGTTCGGCTCGCTGGTCAGCATCGCCTCCTGCGCGGCGAGCAGAATATCGGGCAGCTCAAGGCACCTTAGCCCAACCCCTGTAACGGAGAACGTCAGTTCGGCGATCAACGCGTCGGGAAGCGTGTCGCGCTCTTCGTTGAGGGCGCGATCCAGGATACCGTGCGACGTCGGCATCAACATGTCACTTGCGCCGAGCTTCCACAGGGCAGTCAGAAGTTCGGCGCGTTCATAGCGATTGACCATGCCGACCTCCATCTAGGCAATTTCCAAACATGGCGTTAACACCATGTTGGAACGGGCTCAACCCCGCAAAGTTTCAACCTGGCATTTGAGACGGCTTTTACGCGATGAACTACACGCAAGCGCAGCTGCTCAAACTGACGGGTATGAGTCTCGATCGGCTTCGTCATTGGCGAAAGGAGATTCCCGGGCTCAGGCAACGCGCCGGACGCAAAGCCGAACTTAGCTTCGAAGAGGTGGCGCTGCTAGCGGTGCTTTCGCGAGCGACCGACGAACTCGGCCTGTCCGTCGCCCTTTTTGCCTCGCAATACGATGACCTCCTGGCTGACTTCGAGGACAATCCGGATATCGGAGACGAGCAGACCGTCTTGTGGCTGGCCCCCGGCAAGGCAATTATCGGCAATATTGCCAACCCGCCGGCTGCGGAAGTTCTGGCCCTGTTGCGTATCGCGCCGATCGTTGCGCGGTTGGTCGCAGAAGTGCGGCGCCCAACGTCACGCCAATTAAGGCTGTTTGCCGACGCCGCGACATGAGGGTGGAACGCGGTTGATTGCACGGCGTCAGACTGCCGATCGTAAGGGTGATGCACACCCACATTGCCAGTGCGCCCCCAACCCCTCGCAAATTGCGCCCATATTGACCGGATTTGGTCCTCGTCGGTTGATCGCCGATATGGCATACCGGCGATCGCTGTTGCGTATGATACGCTGTGGTCCACTGGCGTAAACATTGCGGGGGGATGCGATGCGACGCTCGACAGGTGCAAGAGCAAGTGCGGCTCCCACCCGCCGCCCGCTCAAAGTCTACGCGTTTGACCCGAGTCTCGGGCGGATGCTCGGCAATCATCTGACCCTGAATGTCCGTTACGAGCCATTGGTCCCAGGTCCGATCGGCGCGCGCTTCGCGGTCATCGACTATGACGGCAATACGAAGCGTTACTATACGCCCGTCGATCTGGATGAGACAGCGATCCTCCTGAACGACGGACTCGATCCGAGCGAGTCCGATCCCCGTTTCCACCAGCAGATGGTCTATGCGGTCGCAAGCGAGACGCTTGAGCGATTCGAAGTCGCGCTTGGCCGAAGGATCGGATGGCGACATGGCTTGCGCAATGCCAAACTGAACCTTCATCCGCACGCAATGCTGGACGCCAACGCGTTTTACAGTCGCGATGCGCACGGCATCCTGTTCGGCTATTTCAACGCGGGGGACGAGCCCGAGGGCAATGTGCTGCCGGGGCAGACAATCTTCACATGCCTGTCACATGACATCATCGCGCATGAGGTCACGCACGCGGTCATCGATGGCATCCGGCAGCACTTTACCGAGCCGACCAATGTCGACGTCGCAGCGTTCCACGAGGCGTTCGCCGATCTTGCGGCGCTGTTTCGTCATTTTTCCCATCAGGAAGCATTGCTCGAAACGCTGCAGCGTACCGGAGGGTTGCTCTATGGTCCGAGTCTCGCCGCCGAAGCCGCGGGTCTCGCAAGCTCTCCGGCTGCCGTGGGCGCGGGGCTCAGTGCCGACAATCCTCTGGTCAACTTGGCACGCCAGTTCGGACAGGTTTCCGGCCATGGCGCCGGATTGCGCGGCGCGCTGGACAAGCCGGCTAACGCATTCGACATCAAGACGAAGACGGAACCGCATGCTCGCGGCGCCATTCTCGTCGCGGCAATGTTCGACGCTTATTTCACGACGTACATCCGGCGGACTGCGGACATCTTTCGCGTCTATCGCGCCGGCGGCGGGCGCGATGGCATGGATTTGCCCGGGCCATTGGCCGCGCTCCTGGCCGACCGCGCAAGCAAGACGGCGGAGATGTTTTTCCAGATTTGCGCGCGCGCTCTGGATTATTGTCCGCCCGTCGACGTCACCTTCGGCGACTTTTTGCGGGCGGTCATCACGGCGGACGCGGATCTTTACCCGGTGGATGCCCATAATGTCCGCGATGCGATCATGCAGGCCTTCCGACGGCGCGGGATCGTTCCGCAGGGGGCGAAGTATTTTTCGGAAGAGTCGTTGCGCTGGCCGGAGGCGGCGACCGATTTGCCGCCGGTGACCGGGCTCGTCTTTGGCGACCCGAACGGCCTTACCAAGGATGAGAAGGACACCAACGGCAAGGTCTTGCGCGACTACGCCAGGGCCCATGGCGGCAAATTGGGGTTCGACGTCAGTCGTGGAAGCATTGCGGTTCCTTCATTCCATCCAATGTTCCGGCTGGGCGAGGACGGCGTGCTCAGGATCGACATGGTCGTCGAGATGATCCAGACCAAGGAAGAGTTTTTCGATTCTGCAATTCCCAAGCTGGGCAAATTCAGCATGCGCGCGGGCGTCACCCTAATGATCGCCAACCAGCCGATCGTCGATGATCAGCGCTGCGATCCGCGTATCCGCTTCGTGATCGAGAAGCACAGCAATGCTGACCGGCTGGCGAGCCAGCGTTCTACCTACGCGTTTGGCGCGTACATGACCGATCAGCGAATTGATTTCAGCTTGGTACATGGAGCCTGACATGGCGAAAAAAGCCGTCAATGTGCCGACGCCCGCGATCGCTCCTGTCGCGAACACGGGCGAAGTCGGCGGGCCGTCCGGGATACGGGTCCGGATGTACCGTGTCGGTTTCGGCGATTTCTTTCTGCTGAGCTTGCGCGAGGGGGAACATGTCGAACACATCCTGATCGACTGCGGTGTGCATGCGAAGCCGACGAATTCGATTGGTGATGCTATCGAGCAGTTGAAGCTGGATACAGGGGGCAAGATCGCGCTGATCGTCATGACGCACCGCCACGCCGATCATATTTCCGGTTTTGCATCAGGGGCCGATACCTTCAGGCAGTTCACCGTTGGCAAGGTGTGGATGCCATGGTTCGAGAATCGCGCCGATCCCAAGGCGATGCGTTTCCAAGCAAATCTGGAGGCAGTCGCGACGAGGTTGCAACTGTCGTTCGCAGCGCGCGCCGACAAGTCGGACGAGCAATTCCTCAATATGGCGCAGAACGTCACCGGCGATTTAAGTCCAACGGGAATTTCGTCGAACCAGATCGCGCTCGACACGCTGCACAGCGGATTTGCCGGCGGCGCGACCACAATTCAGTATCTGACGGCTGGCGATGTACCCGAGTTGCCGCCCGAGCTGGTCGCTATCGGGCTCGGTGCACAAATTCTGGGACCGCCGAGCGATCCGGCGCTGATCAGCCAGATGGACGGCAAGGCCCACCAATATCTGAGCGAAATCGATGCCGCGATCGAAGCGGATTCAACGGATGCGCCGGTGCCGATATTCGACGACAGCTTATACGGTGATGCCAGCAGCTACGATCCGGCAGTTCTGGGCACGGGAGGTTCGGCCAGGATCGAAAAGGCTATCGCCGCGGCGCAGCCCGATGTCGTTCGCGCGATCGCCGCGCAAGCCGACAATACCGTCAACAACCAGAGCGTGGTTGTCCTCTTCGCTTTCAACGGAAAGAAGCTGCTGTTCGCCGGCGACGCGCAATGGGGCAATTGGCAGAACTTCCTGTTTGGCGGCGCACTCGGATCGCCGGGGCACACGAAAATGACGCCCGAAGCGATCGGGATTTTGAAGTCGATCGATTTCTACAAGGTCGGCCATCACGGCAGTACCAATGCGACCCCGATCGACGCGCTTGAGGCGATGCGGGAGGGTATCGTGGCGATGTGCTCCACGGCGGTCGGCGCCTATGGCCGGGTCGCCAACAAGTCGGAAGTCCCCCGCATTCCGCTAATGGACGCGCTCGACAAGAAAACCGCGGGCAAACTGGCTCGTAGCGATCAGGTTCCAGTGCCCGGCGGCGCAGTCGTCGGCGGGCCGCTAAACCCGGTATTTTCGACTCCGACCGGCGCGCTGTTCATCGACTATCAGCTTTGAGATTGGGCATCGATTTGGTTGACGCGAACAATGGGGCCTGCAGCCGGTGACACGCAACATCGTCTTGTGCTGCGATGGAACGTCCAACCAATTCTCGAAGGACCGCACGAGCGTCATCAAGCTGTTCCACGCCTTGGCCAAGAGCGACGACACGCAGCTGGTCTATTACCACCCGGGGATCGGCACCCGGGCACCGAGCGGCATCGGGACGAAGACCGGAAGCTGGCTGGCGCGGACGGCTGGTCTAGCCTTTGGATACCGGCTCCAGGACGACATCGCGGACGCCTTCCGGTTTCTCATGGATAATTACCGGGCCGGCGACCGGGTCTACATATTCGGGTTCAGTAGAGGAGCCTACACAGCGCGCGTCGTTAGCGCGATGCTGCATCTCTACGGATTGCCAATGCCGGGCAACGATCCTCTCGTGCCTTATGCCGTCGAGATGCTCTGGGCCATGGCAAGAGCCAGACCCGGCGCCGACTATGACGCGCGCAAGCAGCTTGCGCATGATTTCAAACAGACGATTTCCAGCAGAGAGTGCAAGACGCACTTTTTGGGGGTGTGGGACACCGTTAATTCCGTCGGATGGATCGGCAGCCCGCTGACCATCCCCTATGGTCGGGAGAATCCAGATGTTGCCGTCGTGCGTCACGCAAAGGCGCTCGATGAACGCCGCGGATTTTTTCGCGTCAACTGGTTCGAGCAAGATCCTGAGCGCGACATCCGTGAAGTCTGGTTTCCGGGAACGCATTGCGATGTGGGCGGCGGTTTCCCGGAGGCCGAGAGCGGCCTGTCAAAATATCCCCTTGCCTGGATGGCAGGCGAAGCTGTGAAAGCCGGCCTGCTCATTGATCAGCATCGCCTGGACGAAGTGCTGGGCATTCAGTCGAAAACATATGCGCCCGCCAGCCCGATGGCGAAGGTTCATTATGGGATGTCGCTGGGCTGGGCCTTGACCGAGTTCGTCCCCAAGAAGCACTGGAACTTCAAAATGGGGGCATGGGAATGGAGGGCAAATCTATTTCGCCGCCGCTCCTATCCGGAAGCGCCAATCGTCGCCGACATTGCCTGGTTAATTCCGGGCTATCTGCCTCCGCCGGGCGCGGTGAAACTTTCGGTCGTGTTTCCTTGACGAGGATATATCCATTGGCAGTCGGCAAAGAATATTCGGACGCGATCTTGTTCTTGCAATGATGCATGCTTGATCTGGACGCGCTCGCTTTGTGGGGCCATCGACGCGACGCTGTCGATGTCGCCCAACGCTATTTTGCCAGCGAACCCGAGCGCTGATCGGTGCTTGTCCACCATTCAACCGGAGCGGGCGAACGGCCATTCCGACGCGAACGTGTGCGATGCCATCGAAACCTATTTGTTGCGACAACGCCTTCGCTGACATCGAAAGTGCTAACAAGGATGCGGTAAACGCAACTCTATGCGCGGATGTCTCCGCCCGAGCCGCCGTGGCCCGCTATTCCGCCAGTTACGCCAGATACGCGAGTCGGCGTCCTCACCCAATTGCGGGCCAGGCCGCGCCAACTACGGCCGCTTTTGGGCTCATTTCGGCCACGGTAAACGGCGACAAATGGGGCGCTTATCAGCTGCCAACTGTAACTGCGCAAAGCGGGTAGCGCTCTTCGGCATAGCGACGACATTTCAACAATGGCCGCGAGCCAAACCTCGCCTCCAAGCGATTGGTCGACAATAAAATCAAAAAGCAAACACGTTCGCAATTCCAGTATCGTGCAATTTCTTTGACACCTCCATCTTGCGGTAGCAAACTTAGACAAGTTTGAGTCTTGTCGGTTTTTTAGGATCAACGAGAATGGCAATCAAATCTGTCACCGTCGAAACAGCCGCCAAGTATGAACTGATGTCAGACGATAGCCTCTACGACCTTTTGGGCAGCACGGTGCACTTGCCAGAAATAGCAACGATTTCGCATCGGGCCCTTACAATTGACGATGCGGGTAGGCCGAATGGAGCGCGCGAGCTCGGCAAGCGGATCTATTCGCGGTGGTCTAGGACTCTCCATGATTTTCTATGCGCGCCATCGACCGAGGACAAAGACCTAACCGATAAGGTCTGGGCGGCGTTAGCAAAGCAAGGCGGGGCCGTGGCGGCCCTTTCGGCCGTCCTCGTTTCTGCCTTCGGTCTCGCGCCTGCGACTGCGGCAATCGTGGCCGCGCTCGTTATGAAACTCGTAGTCACTCCGGCAGGCAATGAGGTCTGCAAATTTTGGAGCGAGAAGCTCGAGGCCGCTCAGTGAAAGTACTGTTCGTCGCATCCAATCCGGCGAACGAGAGCGAGTTGGGTGTCGACGCCGAGATAACGGCGCTACAAGCAATTTTCGCCAACGTGCATGGTCAGCCGATCCAGTTTATTGTGCAGCCGCAGGCGATAATTGAAAACCTCCCAATAGTGATCCAGCGCCACAAGCCGGACGTGCTTCACATCACAGCTCATGGAAGCGGTGAGCAGTTATCGATGCGGAATGGGGCGGGGGACGCGCGTAAAGTCACGGCGGAATTGCTCGGAGGGTTTCTCGCCGACCATCGTCCAACGGTGATATACCTGAATGCCTGTAATTCGCTCGATATTGCGCGTGGGCTCGTAGAAAAGACCGATGTCGCCATCGGAAGTTCGGAGCCAATCACCAATCGTGCGGCCAGTGCTGGTGCCCTCAATTTCTATACTGCAATCGTCGGTGGAAAGTCGGTAGGCGCCGCCTTCCGCACGGCGAAGACTTCCGTCGCGGCGATGCAGGACAGGCCAGTGCTTGAAATGAAAAGCGCGGACAATGTGCGGGCTGACAAGATCGTCTTGCATGAACTGCCCGAGCTCATCGCAGTTCTCACACAAAAAGACCTGGGGCGGGAGCGGAGCCGTTGGAACGTTAGGTTCGGATTGCGCGGTTGCCCGGAAAATACCGTTCAAGTCGTCTTTTTCACCGACGACGACGAAATGATCCGCGATCGCGACGATCCGTCGAAGGATCTATGCCAGGTACATCGCCGGCTGCCTGTCAACGGGATCGCTTGGTCGGACGCGGCTGCTGTCTGGCCGTTGGAGGATGACATGCGAATGTTTGCTGTCGGCGTCACGGCATCTAGCCATACCTTCAGCGTTGGATCGACGGTCTGCGTAGCACTCGAAAAGGGACTGGCGGGCCTTTCACACGACCGACAAGCACTGTCTAAGCCGATAATCGAGCGCCTCCGAAAGGCGACTTGACGTCGGTCGGGTGGTCCACGGGCAAGAGCAGATGATTATGGGGCCCACACGCTCGCGATTGCTACGCTGGTCCGCAGAAGAAGTTAAAAAGCAATGAGACCGAGTGTCGTAGGTTCTTGCTGGGTGGTGGAAGCGAGCGGCAATTTTTGGGAACGTCCGGTCAAACGTTGAGCGACCGGTTGTGGGACGTATTCTGTTGAAAAACTCCCGGAGGCCCGACCGGGAGCTCCTATCGAGCAACATTGCTGCTACCTCGGATAATTTCACGCATTTATAGTGTGCAGCTATCGCGATCACTGAATATCTATTGCTCGCTGCTGACGCGCTCCAACGCTTGGCGGACTTTTTCAACAGAATAGGGACGCGTTGCGGACGCTCAAACCCGCCCGAAAATTGCAATAACCTATGGCCGATTGTTGCCATTTTGAGCGGATGGGGCGCCGTCACACAGCTTTCCGAGTCTGGTCATGTCCGCTGCAATCCATGCCGATTTATTGGACATTTATTGGACAGATGCCTGTCCAATGTGCAGCTAAGTCATTGAAATTATGGCGCACCTGACAGGATTCGAACCTGTGGCCTCTGCCTTCGGAGAGCAGCGGCCTAAAATTGCGATCATGAAGCCTCGTCTTCGCTCGGTCGCGACCGTTCCAGGGGAGCATCGACGATGCGCGTCCGGCTGACGGAATGTAGCCGGGCAAATCGCGCAAATTATATGAGACGAAAATTAGACGATTTTGAAAACGAAACAACTAATTTGCCGCTAAGTGATTGAAAAGATTGGTGACCCCTACGGGACTCGAACCCGTGTTTTCGCCGTGAGAGGGCGACGTCCTAGACCGCTAGACGAAGGGGCCGGCGGTGGCGCGAAGCGGCGCCTCTAGGGGCGTTGGCGGGTGGCGTCAAGGTGATTGAACGGGCTGGCCGAGGGCGGTTGCGGGTTCGATCATATCCCGTCCGCATCCAGGCGCGATCGTACCTCGATCCGGTTTGCCCCGGCGCGCCTCGATGGAACCCGAAGCCGTAACGAACGTCTTTCATCCTGCGGGGCAGGACGGTCGGGTACGAGCCTTTCCGCCCTGTCAAAGAACAGGAAGGACAAGTAATGCTCTGGACAATCGTCGTCATCCTGCTGGTGCTGTGGCTGCTCGGTTTCACCGTGCTCCATGTCGGCAGTCTTATCCACTTGTTGCTGGTGATCGCGCTGGTCGTGGTGGTGGTTCGCCTGATCCAGGGGCGTCGCGTTCTTTAGGCCGAAATTGCCGGTCCGCGGCGATGCCGGACGCGATACGCCGGGTTCACTGGCGTAACGGCGTGATGGTCGGCCTCAGCATCCGTGTGTCGCGCGCCGCAGGCGTTATTCTCGAAAATGCCCGGCGGACGCTGCCGCCGGGCATTCTTTTTCACTTTTTCGTCGGGCCGCCGGTGCTGGTGCCGGGGCTGGACTGAACCCAGAAGTGATGCTCCGCACGCCCAGCGACACGCCGACCAGCCGCCGGCGGTTGCGAAGAGAAAGACGCGCCGGCGGAGCTGGTTCAGCGCGAAGTCGGACGCGTTCAACTGCGTTTCCGCCACGCCGATCGCCTTCGGAAAAAATGATGATTTCGTGAAACAACCAGGCGACCTGGGTGTTTCGACCCCGATCGTAATGGGCATCGTTCCTGCGAAACGGTGTGCCTGACCGATACGAACCGTTCCAGGAAGGGGATGCGCATGACCAAGAAGTTACTCGCCGCCGCCGCAGTTCTCGCGCTGTTGCCGCTTGGCGCTTGCGGTCACAAGACCGACGCCGCCGACAACGTCCAGGCTGCTGCCGACAACACCGCCGACGCGATCGACGCCAATGCCGACGCCCTGCGCGACGAAGGCGGCAATATTGCCGACAACGTCCAGGCGATGACGGACAACAAGGCGGACGCGATGAACAACAAGGCGGACGCGGTCCGCGCGGCCGGAGAGAACAAGGCCGACGCGATGGACGCCGCCAAGAAATAAGGCGGGTTCGGGCGGCGGGGGAGCTTTCTCCTTCGTCGCCCAATCCCGAGGTCAGGTGGCCGCGCGATCGGTTCGAGCAAGCGCGGTCGTGCTGGCGAGCGCTTTACGTACCAAAGCGGTAAACCGGCTTCCCTGGCGCAACAGTAGCGCCTTATCGAAGCACGCAAAGGCCCCGCGTTCGACTGCTTGCGCCTCGCTGGGCGATCCCGCGACGGTGTGCGACGACACGACCAGCACTGGTGCATGCGGGTGGCCCGCGAGCTCGTCCAGAAAGGCGAACCCGTCGACCCCGGGCATCGCGAGATCGAGGATGATGATGCTCGGCACGAACTGGCCGATCAGGTCGCGCGCCGCCGGCACGCTCGCCGCCGAGCCGACAACGCGCATATCCTTTTCCGTCATCAGCAATTCTTCGATGATCGCCCTGACGGTTAGTGAGTCATCTACGACCAGAACGTTGAACGGCACGGGTCAGGCCTCCTTAGGCAGCGCGAAGTTGGGCGACGAACGCCCGGGTGGATTGAAGCAGAGCACTGACGTCCCCACTCAGCGAGGTCGCCGCGCCGCGCACTTCGGTCGATAGCCGCCGCGTCGCTTCAGCCCATCCGGTCAGCGCGTCGGTATCCTCGACCAGGGCGTCGGCGGTGGTCGCCAGGTCGGTCGACCGCGACCGCGCCGCTTCGGCATCGATACGCTGCGATCGTATCGCGTCGCGCAGATCGTCGGCCGTCGCTGATGCTCCGTCCAGGACAATGCCGGCTTCCTTCAGCGCTTCCTCGGCCTCGGCGGCGCCGGCGCGGATCAATGTGACAAGCTCCTCGATCTTGTGACTTTCGCCGCGCGCCTGCTGCGCCAGCATCTTCACTTCGCCGGCCACGATCGCGAAGCCCTTGCCCGCGTCGCCGACCTGAGCCGCCTCGATAGAGGCGTTGATCGCTATCAGATTGGTGCTGGTCGACAGGTCACCGATCGTCCGCGCGAATTGCTCGACTTTCGTCGCGCGATCGATCAGCGACAGCACCGTTTGCTGCCCGGTCGCTGACACCGCGCGCGCCTGACGCGCGTGATCCGCCTGTCGACCGGTACGGTTGTCCATATCCGCGATGACGCCGGATAACGCGGCAACATGATCGGCCACGGCGCGCGCTGCGCTCGATGCCTGCGTGGCGACCTCGGCGACGCTGTCGGCGCGGATGTCGGTCTCCTGGGCGAGTCTGCTCAGGCTCTCCGCCGATCGCGACAAATCGCCCGCCGCGCCGCCCAACGATTGCGCCAGATGAGTGATCCCCGCTTCGAACGCGTCGGCGATGGCGATCAATTGCTCGCGCTCGCGACGGCGGGAGACTTCCTCGGCATCCTCGCGGCGGCAGCGCTCGTCGTGTGCCCGCCGCTCCGCCTCGGCAGCGGCTGCGAGTGCCGCTTCGGCCGCCGCGCGGTTCGCTTGGGCATCCGCGGCGATGGCTTCGCTATTCGCTCGTGCCGCGGCCAGTTCGGCTATCATCACCGTCGACCGCCGCACCAATATGGTCAGGAACAGGAGCGCGACCACTACCGCACCGAGATGAAGCGCCAACCGAAAGATGTCGGTGCCGCCCTCGAATGCCAAATGCGGCCTGATCGCCCAGGCGAGGATGTGATGCGCCGCCATCACGCCTGCTGCCGCGCGCATCGCCTTGACATCGTACATCAGGCTGGTCGCGGTCAGCGCGACTAGGAAATACAGGTGCGTGTCCATCTGCCACGCATGCCCATCCAGCACGAACACCGCCAATGCGGGATAGGCGGCGTAGCTCAGGGCCAGGGCCAGCCGCACGGCCGGATCGCGTCGCCCGCTCAGCACGACGATCGAGGTCGGTAGCGACACGATCGCAGCCAGGGCCGGCGCGAGCCAGATGTCGGCGCCGAGTTGCGTCGTCGCGATCGCGCCCGACAATATGACCCAGCCCCACGAGCACAAAGCGAGCAGCCACGTACCCCGTGCACGGATTCGGTCGAGTTCGATGGTCGGAAGATCAACCATCGCCGGCCTTGCCGCACAGCGATGCGGGGTAGGCGAGCGGGAGGACTCCCATTGCGAGAAATGCCCCCCATCCGCGGTCGCGGGTCGCGATGATAGCCAACGATCCCCTGATCGGCCCGGCCCCCAGAACAAGCGACTTCCCGTCGAACACCCGACCGGAGAGATCACGCGCCGCGTGGGGCGTGACGGGAAGCATGAGGGCCGGGTCGCCGACATGGGGCAGCGCGACGGCCACTGCCAAGACGGCTGCGGTCAGAATCGATTGTCCGGCAAGGAGTAGGCGGGACGAGAAGACACGGAAATCGATCACTTGCTGCTCCTTGCCGGTCCCCGCTCTATGGAGATGCCGCCGTTGCACGAGGGTTCAGGACGCCCTCCGTAGATGTACGGCTGGGGATATTGCAGGGGCGGGCCAGGGGCGTTCTCCTCTTGGCCGCGATCGCCCGCCGAACTCAGACGAGCGATCAAGTGGTTGATCATCTGGCCGGTTGTCGCAATGAAGACTCTGGGTCCGATCGTCGGGGAGCACAGGATCAGAATGGGCGGCAGAACACGAGAACGGCGTCGATCGCATTCGGCAAAGATCAGGCGACGCAAGATCGCCATCGCCTCGACCGCGCTGGTCGTCGTCATCGGCTTGGCGATCTTCGCCGCCAATGGCGGGGTGACGGGACTGTTCGACGTCCAGGGAACGGACATCCCGCCGGTCGACGAGCATTGACCCGAATGCCGACGCGGCTTTCCGCCCTCGGCATCGGGCGGATCGGAACCTGATCGATCCCCATGTCCGACCTTTCCCTCGCCCAGGCGCGACGTATCGTTCTCGGCGCCCAGGGCTTCGGCGCGCCCCCCGGGTCGCCGGTCGGCCGCGCGCAGCTCGGGCGCCTGATCGATCGACTGAACCTTCACCAGATCGACAGCGTCAATGTGGTCGCCCGGGCGCATTATCTGCCGGCCTTTTCGCGCCTGGGATCCTATAATCGCGACTTGCTCGACAAGGTCGCGTGGGGCGGCAAGCGCGACCGCCGCCTGTTCGAATATTGGGCGCACGAAGCGTCGCTGCTTCCGCTCGACCTATTTCCGCTGATGCGCTGGCGCATGGCGCGCGCGGATCGCGGGGAGGCGGGCTATGCCGGGCTACGCCGCTTCGCGACCGAGCAGCGTCCGCAAGCCGAGGCTATCCTCGCCCGGATCGCGACGGAAGGGCCGCTCGCCGCGTCCGACTTCCCGCACGGCAAAAGCCGGTCGGGATGGTGGGAATGGGGCGACACCAAACGCGCGCTCGAATGGCTGTTCTATGCCGGCCACCTGACCACCGCGACCCGGCGGCGGAGCTTCGAGCGCGTCTATGACCTGACCGAGCGGGTCATCCCGGCGGCCGTCCTCGCGCTGCCCGTCCCCGAAGAACGCGATGCCCGGCGCCAGCTGATCGAGCGCGCCGCGCGTGCGCTGGGTGTCGCCACCGCGGCAGAATTGCGCGATTATTTCCGGCTGAAGCCGGTGGAGGAGGACACGGCGGTCGCCGACCTGGTCGATGCGGGCGTGTTGCAGCCCATTCGTGTCGAAGGCTGGGGCCAGCCCGCTTTCCTGCATCGCGATGCGCGGCTGCCACGCCGCATCACCGCCAGCGCTCTCCTCGCGCCGTTCGATCCGCTGATCTGGCATCGCGACCGCACCGAGCGGCTGTTCGGCCTGCGTTACCGCATAGAGATCTACACGCCTGCTGCGAACCGCGTGCACGGCTATTATGTGCTACCCTTCCTGATGGACGAACAACTCGTTGCGCGCATCGACCTCAAGGCAGACCGGCAGCGGGGAGCATTATTGGCAAAGGCGCATTTCGAACCGGACGCACCGCCGGACAGCAGGGACAGATTGGACGCGGCGTTGTGCGCTATGGCCGACTGGCTGGCGCTTGACCGAGTCACGATGCGCTGACGCTTCTGCTTGACCCGGTCGAGAAAAAGGGGTGGCCGTCGCCAACCACCCCGTGGCATTCTTCCGTGTCGAATGGGCGCACAAGGATGCATGTCGCGCAGCCGGCCGCCGATCGCGCCGTCGACTGCCCCGACAAACGCCCCGCGTTTCGGCTGAACGGCAATTCCAGGTGGAGGACGACCGCAATGACACAGCAGGATCGGCGTACGGCACTCGCTTCTCTTGCCGGCATAGGGTTGCTTGTCGCGGGCTGCGCCAAGCACGATGTCGCCAGGAAAGGCGGCGACGACGATGCCGTTACCGCGAACGAGGACCTGATGCGGGAGCATGGCGTGCTCCGCCGGATCCTGATCGTCTATCGCGAGGTTGCTCCAAAGCTGCTGACCAATGCCGCCGCCGTCGACGCCGCGGCCATCGCTGTGGCCACGACATTGTTCCAAACGTTCGGCGAGCGCTATCATGAGCAGATGCTCGAGGAGCAGCACATCTTCCCGATCGTGCGAAAGGCCGGCGGCGAGGCGGCGGGGTTGATCGACGCGCTGCTCGCGCAGCATGCACGCGGTCGCGAAATCACTAGCTATGTCCTTGACCGGACGAAATCGGGTCGGGTCGGGACTGGCGATGCACAGCCGCTGGCGCGCACGCTGACTGCGTTTGCGCGTATGTACGAACCGCACGCCGCGCGCGAGGACACGATCATCTTCCCCGCGTTCAAGAAGGCAGTCGGCCCCAAAGGTTATGACGAACTCGGTGACCAGTTCGAGGATATCGAGCGGCGCACCTTCGGCGGCGACGGCTTCGACATGGCGATCGACAAAGTCGCCGATATCGAACGCCGGCTCGGTCTCGCCGATTTGAGCGACTTCACTGCGCCCGCCGTCGCCTGACGAGGCGACATCTCCCCAGCATTATCCACTCATCCCGCCCGACGCACAGCCGGACAGAATCGGGATTGTTGGAGCAACAATGCTCGGCTTGGGTCGTTCGGCTCGTTAACCATTGGGAAGAGTGTGTGATGTCGGCGTCTGTAATGAAAATGGTCCCCGCGGCCGTGATTTTGCTTGGTGCGATGGGATTGGGCGGCTGCGCCACGAAGAGTTATGTGCGGGAGCAAATCGCCCCGGTGAGCCAGCGCGTCGACGCGCTCGAGGCCAAGTTGAACGAGACCGACGGCACCGCGAAGTCGGCATTGTCGCAGGCGCAGGCCGCGTCCGGCCAGGCACAGAACAATGGTCAGCGCCTCGACCAGCTCAATGCCCGGGTCGATGGCATCGAACAGCGGATGGCGGAGAGCCAGAAGAAGAAACCGCGCAATTGACGCCCCAGGGTCGCGCATGTCGATCGGCCCAGTGCTGATCGGCCGAATTCCCATCGGGTCGCAAAGTCGAGCGTCGCCCCTTTCTTCGGGGCGACGCCCGTTTCGTGTTGAGCGCCTCCAGCGATGATCGATATCCTGCTGGCGCTCGCTGGTCTTGCGCTCACCGTTCCCGCGTCTGCTCCGGCTGCGAAGCACGCCCGGCCGCCGGCGACCAAGCCGGCGCCACGGGCGAGCGCGGCGAAGGTCGAACTGACACGATCGGCAGCGTTGACGCGGGTCGTCGACTGGATCGCTGCGTCGGGCGACAATGGTTCGCTGCCCTATATCGTCATCGACAAGAACAATGCCGCTGCGTTCCTGTTCGATGCGCAGGGGAAACCCCTCGCCGAGGCGCCGGTGCTGATCGGGGTCGCCGTCGGTGACGAGGCGACGCCGGGCATTGGCAGTAAGAAACTGGCCGAGATCGGTCCCGCGGAGAAGACCACTCCGGCGGGGCGTTTCCTCGCCAGATACGGACTCGCCGCGGGCAGGCAGAAGGTGCTGTGGGTCGATTACGCCACCTCGGTCGCGCTCCACCCGATCCCGACGGGATATAATCCCAAGGAACGCCGCCGCCAGCGCATGCTGTCGCCGACCTCGGACGACAACCGCATCACGTTCGGGTGCATCAACGTTCCCACGGCATTCTACAGCAAGAGCGTACAACCCTTGTTTCGGAAGAAGGGAGGCTATGTCTACATCCTGCCCGATACCAAGCCGCTCGAAACGGTCTTTCCACTCTTGCTGAGCCAAACGGTCGCGAGCGGCGGCGCGCACTGACGATCGGGCGGGCGCAGTCGCTGGGTCGGTCATAACGTCAAGTGCTGGCTCGTCAGTCGTTCGAGATAGGCGCATAGCATGTCGGCCAGCGCGTCCGACCAGGCGAGAATCTCCGTCTCCGTCCGTGTCGTCTCGGAAAAGCCGCTGCCCACGCCGCTCAGCGTCATCTTGATGAGATCCCCGGCAAGTATCCGCTTGTGATCGGGCACGTCCGGTAGCGCCTCATGCAGGAACGTGCGGAAGATCGTAGCGTTTTCCTTCTTCGCCTCGATCGCTTCAGGCGCATCGCGATAGAGCGGCGCCGCGTCGCTCAGGGCGGTGCGGATCGCCGCTTCCTCGCATTCGGACCGGATGAAGGCATGGACCAGTCGCCGCAAACGGGCGTGCGGCAAGGTGTCCTTGTCCTCGAGGATGCCTCGCAACAACGCCGAGGTTCGCCGCCACTCGTCGCTCTGCAGGCGGAACAATATCGAGGCCTTGTTCGGGAAATATTGGTACAGCGAGCCGACACTCACGCCGGCGCGCTCGGCGACTCGCGCGGTGGTGAAACGCTGTGCGCCTTCCTTCATCAAAACCTGAACAGCCGCGTCGAGTACCGCCTCGACCAGCTGGTTCGCGCGTGCCTGCTGAGGCTGTTTGCGCGAGGCAATAACGGTGCTGCGAGCGACGGTCATGCGGACTTCCTGCCAATGCGAATAGTCAAAGCTGACGAACTAGTCGTATTTTCCGGTCCGGCAGGCAAGCTCTGCCCGCACATGGAGAAAAACCCAAATGACCACGCTTTCGAGCGCCCCGGTGGCGCCTCTTCTCGCGCGCCTGTTTGCCGAGGCCGACGCCAAGCCGCCGGCGCAAAGCCCGGCCTTTGCCGGCGCGACCAGCGAGGACCGTAACCGAATGATGCGCAGCAAGACCGATTATCGCGATTTCTACGCCCAGCTCAGCGACTTCGCGCTGCCGGTGTCGCGCGAAGTCGGCAGCCTGCTCTACATGCTGGCGCGTGCCACCAATGCCCGCTCGATCGTCGAGTTCGGCACCTCGTTCGGCCTGTCGACGCTCCATTTGGCATCGGCGCTCCGCGACAATGGCGGCGGACGGCTGATCACCAGCGAGTTCGAGCCCGGCAAGCTGGCGACGGCCAAGGCCAATCTGGCCCAGGCTGGACTCGCTGACCTGGTCGAGTTTCGCGAAGGCGATGCGCTTGAGACGCTGGCCGTCGACCTGCCCGAGACGATCGACCTCGTGCTGCTGGACGGCGCCAAGGCGCTCTATTCGGACATTCTCGACCGGGTGGAGAGCCGGTTGCGGCCGGGCGCGATCCTGATCGCCGACAATGCCGATTATTGCCCCGAATATCTCGAGCGGGTCGGCAACCTCGCCAACGGCTATATGTCGATGCCGTTCAGCGACGAGGTGGAGTTTACGATCCGGCTCGGATGATCCTGGCCGCTTCCTCGATGCGATCGGCGGCCCGGTTACCGTAAAGGAACCGGGCTGCCGTGCTTCATGCCTATTTCGCGGCGCCGACCCCGCACTGTTTCTGTTCCATCGGAATCTGCTTGGTGATGCGGGTGGCGTTTTCGGCATAGGCCTCGGTCACCGAGCCGCTGTTCACGGTCTTGCCGCGCAGCGGACTCACGCCCTGGCAGAGGTGGAAGACGTGCGGCGTCGCGGACTTCTTGGCGCCGTTCTCCGGCGAGATCCAATAGACCAGATCCTGACCGGCCGGGTGCGCGGGATCCTTCGTCGCCTCGGCCACCGCGCTGGAATCCCTGGCGATATCCTTCGCCTGATCGGCGACCTCGGGCGAACAGGCCGTGGTGGGCTCGCCGGCTTTGATCTGCGCCGCGCACTTGTTCATGTCCTGAGTATATTGCTCGGTCGATGGTGGCTTGAAGTCCACCCCGATCACGGTGGCGAGCAGCGCCAGAACGACCCCGATGCCGCCGGCGATCTTCTTGTTCTTCGGATCCATGTCCTTGTCCAGGAAGATCAGGGCAATCAGCGGGAGGAAGGCGATCACCGTAATGATTGCGCCGAGCTGGTTCTGGACGAAGAACCGGAATGCGTCCGCTCTGGTGGCCGGATCGTGCCTGTTGGCCGCTTTCCACATCAGGCTGCCGGCAATCGCGAACACTGCGATCACCACCAGAAGGCCGATCAGCAACGCAAGGTTGCCATGGTCAAACTTGTGTTGCTTGAGCATGACGATACCGGCGATCTCGGTGCCGATGGCAACAATCCAGGCGAGTGCGGCGAACAGGCGAAGTCGCTTGGCGGCAGATTGCTGGCCCTGTGACGCTTTCCAGTCTTTGGTGACGTCGACATCTGCGCCAGGATTGGTGTCAGGCATGTTCGGAACCCCCCTTATCGACCTTCGACACGGCGGGCAGCGGTCGCGAAACCTGGGCCACCTCGCGCAGCGTCTTCAAGACCTTGTTCGTGAACAACCTAACCGACGTCGCAGGTCGGGACCAGCGATAATCGCCGGTAGCAACCTGCCGGTAACAATCGGTTGCCGCCTCCGCCGGCGCCGCCATCGCGATTTCGCCGGTCACCGCAATTCTAAAGGAAATGTCCCGTCGTCGTTCAGTTTTGCTGTCGCAAACGAGCGACTTCCTTTGGCGTAATGTTCGACTTCGTGGCGCCGAAGCGAGCCGTCACATAGTTGGCGACGGACGCGATTTCCGTGTCGGAATAGGATGCGGCGAAGGCCGGCATATAGGGGCCGCCGGAACCGGGTTTCCCGGCGCCGTTCAGGATCATCGCCGCCACGTTTGCCGCCGTCGGATCGTTGACCGCGCGCACGCCTGTCAGCCGGGCCTCCTCGACGATCGCCCCGGCGCCAGTCCAGGCATGGCAACTGGCACAACTGCCCTCGAACACTCGTTTGCCGACCGGGTTGTCGATCGATGCAAGCTTGGGCGAGGCCGGAGCCTGGCCGGCGGGTTGGGGCGAGCGGTCGCTGCGAATGGCAGGCACCGTCTTCAGATAGGTGATGATCGCGGCGAGATCGGACGGAGTCAGTTTCGACAGGCTCAGCGCTACCGCTTCGCCCATGGGGCCGGATGCGCCTCCGCGTCCCTGGGCGTGCCCGGTCGACAGATAGGATGCCAGCTCGGCATCGCTCCAGCCGCCAATGCCGCTGACGCGGTCGCTGGTGATGTTATAGGCGTTCCAGCCTTCGGCCACGCCGCCCGCGAATTTGCTGCGCTGGTCGAGCGCCTGCATCAGGTTTCGCGGCGTATGGCATTCGCCGCAATGACCGGCAGCTTCGACGAGATAGGCGCCGCGGTTCCACACGGGACCCTGCTCGCGCACCGGACGGAAGCGCTTGTCGCTGTTGAAGAAGGCCGACCAGATTCCCATCAGCCAGCGCTGATTGAATGGGAAGCCGAACGTATTGGGTTTGTTCGGCTGCTTCACCGGCGGAAGCGAGAACAGATAGGCCTTGATCGCCAGCACGTCGGCGTCGGTCAGCATCGTGTAGGACGCGTAGGGAAAGGCGGGATAGAGACGCGATCCATCGGGCGCGATGCCCTTGTGCACGGCATCCAGGAATTGTGCGTCGGTCCATTTGCCGATCCCGGTTTCCGGATCCGGCGTGATGTTCGGGGTGTAGATCGTCCCGAACGGGAGGACGAACGGCCGGCCACCCGCGAACGGCTTCCCGCCTTTGGCCGTATGGCACGCCTCGCAATCGGCCATCCGGGTGACATAGTCGGCGCGCGTCCTTGGATCGGAGGCAGCGAGCTCGGCCGGCACCCCGGTCAGCGTCGCCTTGGGGTAGCTGGCCAGTTCCACCTGCGTGCCCCCGGCAAAGCTATAGGGACCGGGCTGAAAGACCATGCGGCCGACGATCGCCGCCACGAGCACGACGATCGCGCCCGCCAGAAGCAACAGGTTCCGCCGCATCCTCAAGCCCCCTTCGCGATGAGCGCGCGATCGATCGGCATGCGCGTGAGTTGCACGCCGGTTGCCGCATAGACGGCGTTGGCGACGGCGGGTTGTGTGACCACGGTTCCCGGCTCGCCGATTCCGCCCGAATTTTCGCTGCTCGGCACGACATGCACTTCGATCGCCGGCATCTCGTCGATGCGGATGATGCGATAGTCGTTGAAATTACCCTGCTCGACGGCGCCCCCTGCAAAGGTGATCTTGCCGAACAGCACCGCCGACAAGCCGAAGGTAGCCCCGCCCTGGATCTGCGCTTCGAGGATATCGGGGTTGATGACATTGCCGACGTCGGCGGCGATTACGAGGCGAGTGACGTTCACATCTCCCTCGTCGGTCACCGCCACGTCCGCGACGGCGGCGAGGTAGCTGCCAAAGGCGTTCATCAGCGCGATTCCGCGTCCCCGGCGCCCGCCGGATGGAAGGGATGGCGCCGGCGTACCCCAGCCGGCCTTGTCCGCCGCCAGGTTCAATACGCCGAGTGCGCGTGCGTTCTTTTCGAGCAGGCCGCGTCGGAAGGCGAGCGGATCGATGCCGGTCTTGCGCGCGATCAAGTCCATGAAGCATTCGATCGCGAAGATGCTGCCATTCGGTCCGACGCCGCGCCAGAACTGCACCGGCACGGCACTTTCGTGGCGGATAAATTCGACCAGCCGATCCCCGACCGGATACGGCACCTCGGTCGCCCCATCGACCGCATCGACATCGATGCCGTCCTTGAACGCCGGCGGCAGCCAGTGCGCCATGACCGATCCGCCGGTAACGCGGTGATGCCAGGCCGTGATCCGCCCGTTTTCCAGCCGGGCCTTCAGATGTTCGTGATAGAGCGGGCGATAGAGTTGCTGGCGGATATCCTCTTCGCGCGACCAGATCACCTTGACCGGTCCGTCGACCTTGGCGGCGATCCGCACTGCCTTGACCACCCCGTCGACCTCGAGCCGGCGGCCGAAACCGCCGCCGATCAGGTGATTGTTGACCGTCACCTTGTCGGGCGTGATGCCCAGTGCCGTGGCGGCACCGGCCTGGGCGAAACCGGGCACTTGCGTCCCGGTCCACAATTCGCAGGCGCCGCCCTGCACGTGCACCGTACAATTGGTCATCTCCATCGGCGCGTGGGCAAGATAGGGGAGCTCGTAGCTCGCGTCGAACAAGGTGCCGTCCTTGAGCTTGGCGAGCGCGTCGCCTTCCTTCTTGGCGACGACCCCGGGCCCCTGGGATGCCTTTTCCAGGTCGGACCACAATTTCGTCTGGTCGAGCCCGGCATTGGCTCCAGGCGCCCAGTCGATCGCCAGCGCGTCCAGCCCCTGCATCGCCGACCAGGTGCTGTCCGCGACGACCGCGATGAGATCGTCCAGCACGACCACTTGCTTGACGCCGGGGACGGCGAGCGCCGGTGCCTGATCGACCTTGCCGACCTTGCCGCCGAGCACGGGCGACGACCGCAGGGTTGCGAATTTCATGCCCGGCAGCATCACGTCGATGCCGTAGACGGTCTTGCCGATCGCCTTGTCCGGCGTGTCGATGCGATGCATCGGCTTGCCGATCAGGCGGAAGCGGGCCGGATCCTTGAGCACGACATCGGCCGGGGGCTTCAACCGCGATGCGGCGTCGGCCACCTCGCCATAGCGCAATGAACGGCTGCTCGCAGCATGCGTGATCACGCCGTTTTCGGTGGTGAGGCTGGCGGGATCGACCCGCAACCGCGCAGCGGCGGCCGCCACCAGGAGCGCGCGCGCGGTCGCGCCTGCCTTACGCAGCGGTCCGCTCCACGCCATGGTCGTGGTCGATCCGCCGGTCGCCTGCACGACGAATACCGGGCTGCCGTAATTGGCCTGATCGGGTGGGGCGTGCGCGGCGACCACCTTGTCGAGCGCGACGTCGAGTTCCTCGGCGATGCACTGGCTCTGCGAGGTATAGACTCCCTGGCCCATTTCCACCGCCGGCAGCGTGAAGGTCACCTGGTCGTCGGGCGCGATATGAATGAAGGCGTTGAAGCGCTGGCCGGTCGGCACCGGCTCGGGCGCACTCGCCATGGCGGCGCGCGCGGCGCTCCATGGCAGCTCGATCGCGACAAGCAGCCCGGCGGCAAGCGCGCCGCCCTGCAGTACCGCGCGGCGCGACAGGCCGATGGCGGCGTCAGGAGCGGGCGGCATGCTTGATTCCCTCGCGGATGCGCACATACGTGCCGCAGCGGCAGAGATTGCCGGCCATCGCCGCATCGATATCGGCATCGTCGGGAGCAGGATTGCCGGCCAATAGCGCGGCAGCCGACATGATCTGTCCCGGCTGGCAATAACCGCACTGGATGACCTCCAGATCGATCCATGCTTTCTGGATCTTCGCGCCTGCGGGGGTGTTGCCGACGCCTTCGATCGTCGTGATCGCACGATTGCCGACGCGCCCCACCGGAAGTTGGCAAGACCGGACGGCGACGCCGTCGAGATGAACTGTGCACGCGCCGCATTGGGCGATTCCGCAGCCGAACTTCGTGCCCGTCATTCCTAGGAGGTCGCGCAACATCCACAATAATGGCATATCCGGCGGAGCATCGACGTCGCGCTTTTCGCCGTTGATCGTGAACTCGGGCATCGACCTGCCTTTCGCTTATCCTGGTGGATGCGAAATGCCCGGATCAGGAGCCGCCCTGGTACCGGGCACGCACACAACTCCAGCACGAATACTGCGGCAAGGACTTATCATCCCGGCCGGGTGTAGCGATAGGTTATTCCGCCGTTCGACGCACGAGAAGATTCGCCATGTCGACCTCCAGACCTGCATGGCACGCCGCTCGACTGCCTGGGTGAGCGGCGGTCGATCCTTGTCTGACCTTGGCCAAGGGCGACGTCCAATATGCCTGTTTCGACAGAATCCCGTGGGAGCTCTGGCGGCCCGGTCCAGCCAGTCAGAATGCCCGATCCCGATGACGGTTTTCCCAAAAGCCGCCATGCGGAATCGGTCTCATAGCGGCCCTCTTTTAAGCCGCCTCCGCCCGCCGCTGCCTGAGCTCGTCATTCAGCATCTCGGCCAGCAGGAACGCCAGCTCCAGGCTCTGCCCTGCGTTCAACCGCGGGTCGCAATGCGTGTGGTAGCGGTCGGCCAGGCTCTGCTCGGTGACGTCGACCGCGCCGCCGGTGCATTCGGTGACGTTCTGCCCGGTCATCTCGGCATGGATGCCGCCGGCGAAGGTGCCCTCAGCGCGATGCACGGCGAAGAAGCCGCGGACTTCGGCCAGGATGCGCTCGAACGGGCGCGTCTTGTAGCCATTGGCGGCCTTGATGACGTTGCCGTGCATCGGGTCGCAGCTCCAGATCACCGGATGCCCCTCGCGCTTCACCGCGCGGACCAATTTGGGCAGCCCGGCCTCGATCTTGTCATGGCCATAGCGCGTGATCAGCGTCATGCGGCCGGGCACTCGCGCCGGGTTGAGCGTGTCGAGCAGGCGCAGCAGCACGTCGGGTTCCAGGCTCGGTCCGCATTTCACGCCGATCGGGTTGCCGATGCCGCGCAAATACTCGACATGCGCCGATCCGTCGAACCGGGTGCGATCCAGTACGAGCAGGAAATGCGCGCTGGTATCGTACCAGTCGCCGGTCAGGCTGTCCTGCCGTGTCATCGCCTGCTCGTACTGGAGCAGCAGTGCCTCATGGCTGGTGTAGAATTGCGTCTGGCCGAGCTGCGGCACGGTGTCGGGATTGATCCCGCACGCTTCCATGAACTCCAGCGCCTCGCCGATCCGGTCGGCGGTCTCGGCATATTTCTTGGCCCAGGGGCTCGAACCGAGGAAATCGTGCGTCCAGCGATGGACCTGGTGCAGGTTCGCGTACCCGCCCTGCGCGAAGGCGCGCAGCAGGTTGAGCGTCGCCGCCGATTGCGAATAGCCCTGGATCATCCGCTGCGGGTCGGGGATGCGGCTTTCGGGGGTGAAGGCGATGTCGTTGACATTGTCGCCGCGATAGCTCGGCAGCTCGACGCCATCGATGATCTCGGTATCGGCCGAGCGCGGCTTGGCGAATTGCCCCGCCATGCGGCCGAGCTTCACCACCGGCAACTTCGACGCAAAGGTCAGCACCACCGCCATCTGCAGGATCACGCGGAACGTGTCGCGGATGTTGTTGGGGTGGAATTCGGCGAAGCTCTCGGCGCAATCGCCACCCTGGAGCAGGAACGCCTTGCCCTCGACGACCTTCGCCAGGTCAGTGGTCAGGTTGCGCGCCTCTCCCGCAAAGACCAAAGGCGGATAGCTGGTCAATTGCTTCGTCGCGGCGGCCAGCGCTGCGGCGTCGGGATAATTGGGCAACTGGCGCGCCTCGTATGAGGTCCAGCTGTCGGGGGCCCATTTGGCGGCCATGATCGTCACTTTGCTTGTAGGTAAAGGGGCAAGTGCCATGCGCCGAATCAACTTTCGTCGCAACAAAGGAAAAGTCGATCACGCTAATCGCACGGCTTTGCGTGGCTGCGCCGTCAGATCCTCCCGAATCTCCAACATATCTTGCATGTTCCCTGATTGTTCACATATCGTGACCGTGACCCCAGATTTGTTCGACATGCCGCCGGTCCCAGGCCTGCGTTGCCGATCCGCCTTCCTCACGCGGGCGGAGGAAGGCGCGCTGATTGCCGCGATCGACGCTGTCGAACTCGCCCCGTTCCGCTTCCAGCAATGGACCGGCAAGCGCCTCACCCACAGTTTCGGGTGGCAATATGATTTCCAGTCGGGCGAACTCGGCCGGGGCGAACCGATGCCCGACTGGCTGCTGCCGATACGCGATCGCGCCGCCGCTGCCGCCGGACTGGCACCCGACGCACTCGTTCAGGCACTACTATTGCGGTACGATCCCGGCGCCGGAATCGGCTGGCACCGCGATCGCCCGATCTACGACCAGGTCGTCGGCCTCTCGCTCGGCGCACCCGCGACGATGCGTTTCCGCCGCAAGCAAGGCGAACGCTGGCGCCGCGTCAACGTGCCGCTCGAGCCACGCGGGCTTTATCATTTGTCGGGAGAAGTCCGACATGAATGGGAACACAGCATCGCGCCAATCGGCCAGACTCGCTGGTCGATCACCTTTCGATCGTTCTCGGCGCACGGCTTGAAGATCGCCGCCGGGGCTTAGCTAGCCGACGATCTAACGCGAGGGATGCATGCCGTCGCCACTTCTGCCATGACACAAAAATGTCATGGAAATGTCATGTGGCGATCGGCGCCTTCTTGCTCGCGGCGCTGCCCTCGGTCGCCGAGGCCGATGACGGCCAGGTGTGGCTGAGCGCCAACGCCCGCGGCCCGATTGCCGGCCGCGTAGAACTGGGCGTCGAGGCGATCGAACGGTTCGGCCGCGATGGCGAGGGCGGGCTTTACGAAAGCGAAAACGTCGCGATGCTTGGGCTTCGCTTCGACCGTGCGACCCTGGCCGCGGGGTATGTCCGCGACATCGCCTATCATGGCGCCGGCGCGACGATCGAGCAGAGGGCGCGTCAGGATTTCAGCGTAGATCATCTCGCCACGATCGGGGGGCTCGTCATTGGGGCGCGGTTGCGCGCCGAAGAGCGCTGGCGCGACGGATCTAGCGGGACGGGCGTGCGGATCAGGCCGTTCGTCCGGCTGACCTTGCCCGTCACCGGCAAGCTGAACCTGCTCGCCAGCCACGAGAGTTTCGTCAATCTCGGCGGCGGTGCCGGCCAGCGCGGCGGCTATGACCGCGCGCGAGATTTCCTCGGCGTCGGCGTGCCGATGACCAAACGGGTCAGGGTCGAGATCGGCTACCTAAATCAATGGACCCGGGGGGCGCGAACCGTCGGCGCGGCGGCGTTCACCCTAGGCTGGCGCTGGTAGGGCGAATTCGCTTTCGGAACTGGCGCATCACGCGTGCTGCTACTCGTCCCACCCTGCGCGCTCGGCAAAAATCTGCGCGACCGTGTCCATGTTTTCGCTGCCCCAGTCGCACAGCGGCGTCAGTGCTTCGGCAAGGCTGTGGCCAAGCGGCGTGAGCGTATAGTCCACCCGCGGCGGTACTTCCCGGTAATCGTTGCGGGTGACGATGCCGTCGGCTTCCAGCTCCTTCAACTGCTGGATCAGCATCTTGTCGCTGACGCCGCGGACTGCGCGCTTGAGCTCGCCATAGCGGTTTGGGCCCTGGATCAGGAAATAGATGATCAGCGGCTTCCACTTACCTGCGATCACACGCAGCGTGGCGTCGAGACCGCAGGAGAATCCGGGGACGCAGGAAGGATTGCCAGACATAATCGATACTTACCAAAAGGTGCATACTTGTCGATAGGTAGGTGCTTCGCCAGCTACGTGCCACCTTGAAACTGGAAAGGCACGAGACATGAAAAGACTGGATGGCAAGACGGCGGTCGTGACCGGTGGCGGTACGGGTATCGGCCTGGGCACCGCACGACGCTTCATCGAGGAAGGCGCTTTCGTCTATATCTTCGGGCGCCGGCAAGAGGCGCTCGATAAGGCCGCTGCGGCACTGGGTCCGAATGCCCGCGCGGTGCAGGGTTCGGTTACGGATCAGGCCGATCTCGACCGGCTGTTCGAGACCATCAAAGCCGAGCGCGGCGGCCTCGACATCCTGATGGCCAATGCCGGGTTCGGTGAGTTGGTGCCGCTCGGGCAGATAACCCGGGACCAATATGACGCTGCGTTCGACATCAACGTCAAAGGCGCACTGTTTACGGTTCAGACCGGGCTGCCGCTGATGGGACCAGGCGGCTCGATCATCCTGACCGGTTCGACCGCCGGCGTGATGGGGACGCCCGCGTTCAGCGTCTATAGCGCGACCAAGGCAGCCGTGCGCAACTTTGCCCGCAGCTGGGCGCAGGATCTGCGCGGCACCGGCATTCGCGTGAACGTATTGTCGCCTGGACCGACCTTGACCGAGCTTGCCGAAGAGGCGGTCGGCCGCGAAGCGATGATCGAAATGGGATCGGGCACACCGATCGGCCATGTCGGAGACCCATCGGAGATCGGTGCGGTTGCGGCTTTCCTGGCGTCCTCCGACAGCAGCTTCATGACCGGCGGCGAAGTGTTTGCCGACGGTGGATTCGCGCAGATCTGAAATGCGTGTCTCGGCCGGCGCGCAGGATCGCGCCGGCCGCCGTTCAGTTGGCGCAAGGCTGTTTTCGCCTGCGCTACCTCACCCGTTCGCCACCCAATTGCCATGGAAGCCCGGCGGCACGCGGTGCGGGATGCGGATGCTCGCGACCGGCGGCTCGGCGAACCGTGCCGCATCCAGGATCACCAGATCGGTGGTCTCATGGGGCAGGTCGATCACCAGCCCGACCATCCAGCCATCGCCCTCGGGCGCATCATCGCCGCGCGGTACGAACACGAATTCGCCCGGATAGCGGCCCTCGCCGAAGTCGTGGACCTCGCGCGTGCCGGCCTCTAAGTCGTGCTTGTAGAGCTTGGTCGCGCTGATCGCGAATTCACCCTCGGGCAACGCCATCGTATAGGCATGGCGATAGGGCTGGCCGAAAAAGCGCTCGTCGGGTCGCGGAAATTCCTGCGGCGCAGCGTCGATCGTGCGGCGCTCGACCGTCTTCGCCACCGGATCGATCGTCCAGCGCTCCAACCCCAGCGACTTGCCCGATGGTCCGCCCGTCGCCTCGGCGAACATCGTGTCATAGACGCACGCATCCATCACCACCTTGCCGTCGGGCGTGTCGTACGCATTGGCGACGTGGAAGATGTAGGTTTGCGGGCAATCGACCCAGACGATGTCTTCCGCCTGGCCGGCACGCGGCAGCAGGCCGACCCGCGCCTGGTGCTCAGGGTTCCAGCGATAGGGAAAGCTGTGGCCGCCGATCAGCGACTTCATCGAAAAGGTGACCGGCAAATCGAGGATCAGCGCGTAGCGATCGGTGATCGCGCAATCGTGGATCGATGGGCCGTGCTTGACCTTGATGCTCAATTCGCGCGTCACCTTGCCGTCGGGCGACAGCACCACATGACGCACCGCGTCCAGATCCATCGCTTCGTAACAGATGGCATGGTGTTCGCCCGTCTTGGGGTCGAGATGCGGGTGCGCGGTGAAGCTGCCCGCCAGCGTGTCGTCGAACGGATTATAGGTCTGTTCGTCCAGCGTTTCGGAAAGTTCGACCGGATAGCTTCCCGCCTCGACCAAGGCCCAGGTGCGGCCGGCGATACCGAGTACGTTGGTGTTGACCGTGTCGAACCCGCCATGGCGCGGCCCCGGCGCGTGCTTCATGCCTGTCTGCGCCTCGACCGTCTTCGATCGGATCCAGCGATTGCGATACCACAGCGCCTTGCCTTCCCGGAGAGCAATGCCGTGGACCATCCCGTCGCCGGTGAACCAGTGATAGCCCTTTGCCTCGGGCTTCGCCGGGTTGGGCCCGATGCGTAGATAGCGGCCGTCGAGCTCGGGCGGGATCGTCCCGGTGACGCTCAGATCCTCCAGCGTGATCTCGCTGTCCATCGGCCGGTGGATGCCGGTCAGGAACGGATGGTCCTGCTCGGGCATACGCTTGCGGTTGAATTCGGCGACCACGCCGATGCCCTTGGTGACGGTGCCGCGGATTGCATTTTCGATCACGCTCGCCATGACTGGTCTCCGACTCGATGTTTATGGCGTCAACATATCGAATATGGTAACAGTGTCAACATGGATTTGGTCTTGAACGAGCGAAGCAAGGATTAATGGCGAAATCCGCCTATCATCATGGCGATTTGCACGCGGCGCTGATCGCCGAGGGCTTGCGCCTGCTCGCGGCGCGCGACGCAGAGGATTTGTCGCTACGCGAGGTCGCGCGCGGCGTCGGGGTCAGCGCGACCGCGGTGTACCGCCATTTCCCCGACAAGGCGGCGTTGATGGCCGCGCTTGCGGCCCAAGGCCTCGATATGCTGAGCCAGGTGCAGCACGCCGCTTATGACGCCGCGGGCGGCGGGGTTGCGGGGTTCAACGCGACCGGCGCGGCCTATGTCCGGTTCGCGCTGCTCCACACCGCCCTGTTCCGCCTGATCTTCGCCAACCCGCCGACCGGCAAGGTAGTCGAGCTCGCCGACTCCCCCGACAATGCGATGCGCTTCCTGATGGAGAATGCGGCGAGGCTCGCCCCGCCGGGAATGGAGGCGCGCATCTTCGCGCTGCAATCCTGGTCGGTGGCGCACGGTCTCGCCATGCTGATCATCGATGGGCAATTGCATGTCGACGACAAGACGATCGACGCGGTGATCGATGCGCATATGATGGCGGTGAGCGACGAGAGGAAATCCGGATGAAGGCCCAGGCGAACGGCATCGAGATCGAATACGAGACGTTCGGCGAGCCGACCGATCCTCCGGTGCTGCTGATCATGGGTCTGGGGGCGCAGTTGACGCGCTGGCCGCTGCCGTTCGTCGAGGACCTGGTTGCGCGCGGTTATTTCGCGATCCGCTACGACAATCGCGATATAGGTCTGTCGACCAAGTTTGACAGCGCACCGGTGCCCGAACTGCCCGCGCTGATCGGCGCGATGATGACCGGACAAAAGCCCGACGTGCCCTATTCGCTCAACGATATGGCCGCGGACGCGGTCGGGCTACTCGACGCACTCGACATCCGGCGGGCGCATGTCATGGGCGCGTCGATGGGCGGCATGATCGCGCAATTGGTCGCGGCGGAATATCCCGACCGGGTGTTGTCACTGACGTCGATCATGTCGTCGACCGGCAATCCCGGCCTGCCGCCGTCCAAGCCCGAGGCCATGGCGGTGCTGACCTCCCGCCCGACCGACAACGACCGCGAGACGATGATCGCGCACGGCGTACGCGCCGAAAAAATCATTGGCAGCCCGGGCCATCCGGTCTCGGAGGACGTGATCCGGGCACGCGTCGAACGCGACTTCGATCGCATGCACTATCCGGCGGGACCCGGGCGCCAGCTCGCCGCGGTGGTGGCGAACGGCGACCGCCGTGCGGCGATCGCCTCGATCAAGGCGCCGACCATGGTGATCCACGGCGCCGACGACCCGCTCGTGCCGGTCGAGGCCGGGCGTGACACCGCAGCGACCATTCCCGGCGCGCAGATCACCGAAGTGCCGGGGATGGGCCACAATCTGCCCGAGGCGCTGATCCCGACGGTACTCGACGCATTCGAGAAGGTGGCGAGGCAGACGGCGACGGCCTGAGCCCGCTTCGGGTCCACCCGCCGGGTAACGCTTGGCCGGGAAAGTCGATTGCCAAGCGGACATGCGGGCGTTGCGCGGGGTGCGGATTGGCTTTACCCGCCGTCGCAAGTACCAATGGTGCCGAGCAGGCCGGCGAAAAAGGGGGGGGACGAAAATCATCATGCCATCTCCGAGCCCGCTGTCCGCGCCGTTCATACGGCACGACGGCCACTTCGGTGGCGCCGTGAAGACCAGTCGCTAGCCCGCAGCGATATTGTGGTTCGTCCACGTCCGCATCCAGTCCCAGAGCCAGGCAGCATGTCACAGGATAAAGGCGATATCAGTGTGTCCCGCCTGCCGATCGGCGGGACGGATATCCGGCAGATCGTCCGCTTCCTCGCGGTCGGCGTGCTCAATACCGCGTTCGGCTATGCGATCTTCGCCGGCGGCGTACTAGTCGGTCTGGCGAGCGGAATCGCCCTGGCGATCGCGATGGTGATCGGCGTGATCTTCAATTTCTTCACGCTCGGCCGTTTGGTGTTCGATAGCCGCGATCCGACCCGGTTACCGCGGTTCGTCGGCGTATATGTGCTGACCTATATGGTGAACCTCGGCATGCTTGCCTTGTGGGAGAAAGCCGGTGTTGGGCCGTTGCTGGCGCAGCTCGCGTGCCTACCGGTGACCGTCAGCCTGACCTTCGTGCTGATGCGCTTCCTGGTGTTTCGGTGAGCGGCGTTCGCATCGACACGCCGCCGTCCGTGCGGCGAGCATGGTTCGCGGGCGGCTGGCTGATGCTGGCACTGCTTGCACTACGGGCGGTGATCCTGCTGCTTGGTCCAGGCATTCTCAATGGTGACGGTTTCCTATACGTGGGTGCTGCCCAGCACCTTTTGCAACACGGTCAGATGCCGCCGGCCACGGCGCAATCGCGGTCCTTTTCGGTGCTTCTGGCGCCGGTGATCGCGGCGCTTGGCCATGATGCGATCTGGAATCCGGTTCCCATCAGGCGGTTGGGGCAGCCGATCGCCGACGCGATGCATGTCGTCCAGGTGCTGTTCGACCTCGGCCTCGTAGCATTGCTGATGCATTTCTATCGCCAGGTCGGTCCGCGCAATCGCTGGGCCTATTTGGTGGGCCTAATGGTGATCGCGCTTCAGCCGATCACTGCTTCCTGGACCAATTTTGTCGTTCCGGATTCGCTGGCGACGTTCGGCCTTTTCGTCGGGGTCTACCTATTGGCGATGGCGGCTGTCGATGGGGCGACGTGGCGTCTTGCTCTGGGCGGGCTGCTGGCGGGAGTCGCCGCCTTTTTGCGCATCGACCTTTTGCCGCTGCTCGTGCTGCTGCTCGTGCCGTGGTGCTTGTTGCTGGTGTTTCGCCGGGGGCGCATGGCGCTCGCGGGCAGCGGGCTTGCGCTTGCGTTGTTCGCCGCTCCGATGCTGGGAATGGTGGCGCTGCAATATGCCAGTCACGGCGAGGCGCGCTATGTGAATTCGGGCGCGAAGGACAATCCGAACAATGCCAAGCCCGGCTATTTCACCTGGGTCCGCGCCTGGCTGATGACTCCGCGCGAATTTCACGATTTCGCCTTCGCCGAGGCCATGCCCGGCTGGCGGGGATTTGCGATCGAGAATTATCCCGCGCGCGCTTTCCTCGATGTGGCCGATCGCGCCGATGTCGCCGCGGCGCTTCGTACGTGGCAGACCGACGGCTATACGCCCGCGGTCGATGCCCGGCTATCGGCCGCCGGCGCTCGGTTGCGTGCGGCGCGACCGCTCCAGGCCTGGGTCGCCGCGCCGGCCGTACGGACCGTGCAATTGTGGGCCAATCCCGATGGCGGCGCTGCGCTCACCGCCATTTTCGGTCTGTCCCCGCCGCCGATCATATCGCGGGTGGTGGCTGCTGCGGTGTTGCTGCTCAAGGTGGTAATCGGCCTTTTCGCGCTGATCGGCGCGTGGGCCTTAATCCGCCCGGTCGTTGCGTCGCGCTTCGCGCTCGACAGCATTCTCGGCTGGCCGCAAGGGTTCGGCCTTCTATCGCTGGCGGCATTTCTCGGTAGGCTCGCGGAAATGTGGGCGCTCAATCTGATCTATGGTGCCGCGGTAATGGAGTCGCGCTACGTGATCGAGATATGGCCATGCCTGATCGTACTGGCCGCGTTCGGTTACCGCGCGACAATGGCGAGGTTTACCCGTACCGCCGCAACGCAATCGGATTACCCTGCCGATCGCGAGACGCCCGGCCTGCTGAGAACTGTTCAATGACCTCGATACCGATGAACGATCTGCGCCGGCGCTATGTGCGTCACGAGGCCGAATTGTCGCGTATATCACGCGATGTGTTGGCGTCCGGCTATTGGATCAACGGGCCCTACAATAAAGCCTTCAGCAGTGATTTCGCCGCCGCGACCGGCGTAGCGCATTGTGTCGGCGTCGCCAACGGCAGCGACGCGCTGGAGATCGCGTTGCGGTGCCTGGTCACCGATTCGGCGCGGCTCGAGGTGGTCACGGTCGCCAATGCCGGCGGCTACACGACGACGGCGTGTCGGCTGATCGGATTGATCCCGGTCTATGTCGATATCGACGAAGCGTCGCAGTTGATGGCGATCGATCATGCCGTCGCGGCGGTTGGACCGGCGACGGGGGCGATCGTCGTCACTCACCTATATGGCGGACTGGTCGACGTTCCAGCCTTGCGCGCGGCGTTGCAGGCCGCGGGATTCGGCGGCGTACCGATCATCGAGGATTGCGCGCAAGCTCATGGTCTGCGCGGATGCGGTGCCGGGGCGGGCGCGTTCGGCGATCTGGCGACATTCAGCTTCTATCCGACCAAGAATCTCGGCGCGCTCGGAGATGGCGGCGCGATCGTGACCAACGACGCCGAGCTTGCCGCACAGGTAAGCCGCCTGCGGATGTACGGATGGGATGGCAAATATAATGTCGTGACGAGCGGCGGTCGCAATTCGCGGCTCGACGAGTTGCAAGCGGCGTTTCTGTCGGCGCTGCTACCGTATGTCGATCCCGACAATGAGCGGCGCCGGGCGATCATCGATGCTTATGCCGCGGCGGCTGCGGACGACATTCGGCTGGCGTCGAGCCCGCACGGCACTGTCGGTCATCTCGCCATCGTCCTCACCGACGATCGTGATCGTCTGGCCAAGCACCTCAACGTCCATGGAGTAGCGACCGACATCCACTTCCCGATTCTCGATTGCGACCAGGCCGGATGGGCGGGCGCGGATCGCCGCGTCGGTCCCGCGGGACTCGATGTCAGCCGCAGGTCGGTGAAGCGCATTTTGAGCGTGCCGTGTTTTCCGGAAATGACCGACGATGAGATCGCGCAGGTGTGCGACGCTTTGGGGTCCTATTCGGCATGAGTACACAGCCTCAACCAGGAGCGTTCGTGACGGCTCCATCGCGCTCGCTGGTGATCCCTGTCTATCTCAACGAGGGCAACATTCCGCCCCTGCTGGAGGCGCTGACCGACTTGCACCGCGCGCTCGACGGCGATCTCGAAGTCATCTTCGTCGTCGATGGCTCGCCTGACGCTTCGGGCGAAGTGCTCGCCCGCGCACAGGCGAGCATGCCGTTTCCCGCGCGCATCATCTTCCACAGTCGCAATTTCGGATCGTTCACCGCGGTCCGCACCGGGCTAGAACATGCATCGGGGCGCGTGTTCGCGGTCATGGCGGCCGATCTGCAGGAGCCGCCCGAACTGATCGCGCGGTTCTTCGCGGCGCTGGACAAGGACGAATGCGACATCGTGTTCGGCCAGCGCATGAAGCGGAACGATGCGCCGATCCGCGATGCCCTGTCGCGTACCTTCTGGTGGCTCTACCGCAAGTTGGTGATCTCCGGCGTGCCGCGCGGCGGCGTGGACATCTTTGCTTGCAACGACGCCGCACGGCGGGAATTGCTCGCGATCGAAGAGCCGAACAGTTCGTTGATCGCCCAATTGTTCTGGATCGGGTTCCGCCGGTCCTTCGTCACTTATGAGCGTCGGCCGCGCGAGATCGGCACCAGCGCCTGGGGTGTCGGCCGCCGCTTGCGGTACATGATGGACAGCATTTTCTCGTTCACCGACCTGCCGATCATCCTGGTGTTGTGGGTCGGCGTGATCGGCGTGATCATCAGCCTGATCTTCGGCATCGGCGTCGCGGTTGCGCGGCTGACCGGCCAGATCACCGAGCCCGGATATACCACACTGGCTCTGTTGATCACGTTCTTCGGATCGGCCATCCTAGCGGTGCAGGGGATCATCGGATCCTATCTATGGCGGACGTTCGAGAACACCAAGCGCCGGCCGTTGCGCATCGTCGCCCGAATTCTCGAACCGGGCGACCAGAGGGGGAGCTAATGACGATATCTTCGGGCGGGCGGGGGCGCGGCCAAATCATCGCTGGCGACGCGCTGGGTCAGGCCGTTGGATCGCGGCTCGACCTTCCCGTGAAGGGCTGCTTCATCGAACGGCTGCCGCGTTTCGCCGATTATCGGGGAAGCCTGATCCCCCTCGAGGCGGGGAGGGGGATCCCGTTCGCACCGGCACGAATATTCCTGGTCTATGGCGTGCCGGGCGACCATGTCCGTGGTGAGCATGCGCATTACGAATGTGAGCAATTCCTCATTGCCGCGCACGGTTCGCTATCGGCGTCCGTCGACGATGGCCAGACACGCGCCGACATCCGGTTGGAGGATTCGACAATCGGCTTGTACCTCGCGCCAATGGTCTGGGGGACGCAATATGATTGCGGCCCGGACAGCGTGCTGCTGGTCGCGGCATCGCATCGCTATGACGTCGACGATTACATGCGTGACTATGACCTCTTCATGAGTGAAGTGGCGCGCCGCTGAACGCTCAATAGCCCAGCACCAGATCGACAACATTCTCCATCGGCCGATCGTTCATGAACGCGTCGAGGTTGCGCAGGAACAAGGCGGCGGCGCGCGGGAACATCTTGGTCTGGCTGCGGCCCGACAGGTGCATCGTCACCATGCAATTGGGCGCCGACCATAAGGGGTGATCGGCGGGTAGCGGCTCGGGGGCGGTGGGATCGAGGAACGCGCCGGCGATCTTGCTGCCCTGGAGCGCGGCGAGCAGCGCATTCTCGTCGATCATGTCGCCGCGCGCGATGTTGATCAGCCAGGCCGAGGGTTTCATCCGCGCGAGTTCGGCGGCGCCGACCATCGCCTTGGTCTCGTCGGTCGAGGGCGCGGCGAGGATCACCCAGTCGAAATCGCCGAGCCTTTCCTGCCATTGGTCGGGTGTCAGCGTGCCGTCGCGGCCCGATCGGGTGACGCCGGTGACCTCGACGCCAAACGCCTCCAGCCGCTCTGCGGTCAATTTGCCGATTGCGCCCATGCCTACGATCAGCGCCCGCGTTTCGAACAATTCGACCTTGCCCGGCGCATCCATGGGCCATTCGTGGCGGTCGTGGGCACGGACGACTTGGTCGAAGCGTTTCGCGGCAACGAGGACGCCCATCACGGCATATTCGGCGACCGCGAGTGCGTTGATCCCGACGCCGTTGGTCAGCATCGTCCCGCGCTCGCGCATCAGGTCGAGCGGGAAGGCGTCGAGGCCGGCATAGATGGTCGATGCCCATTTCAGCCGCTCGCCTTGGCGGATCGCCTCGGCGGTCAGGCTGGTCGGCTGCATATCGACCCAGGCGATGTCGGCATCGGCGATCATCGCATTGGCCTCGGCCGGCGAAGCGAACCATGCCACGTCCAGCCCGGCCGGCAATTTGGGCTCGAGCAGTGGGCGCGCTAGCGCGGGCAGGACCGCTTTCACGCCGTCAGAACCACGATTGGTTGCCTTGCACATAGCGCCGCTGGAATTCGGCATCGTCGATGACGAGATAGATGATGAATTCGACGAACGCGATGATCGCCGTGATCAAGCCGGGTAGCACGAGTAGCCAGCCGATCGTCCCGCACAACAACATGGTCACCGCCGCGCCGGTCTTGTTGAGGTAGAATTTGTGCGCGCCGAAACAGCCGAGGAAAAAGGCGAGCAGCGCCGCCGCAACCTTGTCCTTGGAGCCCGCTGCGCCGATACCGGAGCCCTGCAACACGTAGATGTTGCCGGCACGGTCGGTGTTCGCCTCGAAATCGACGACCTGGCCGCGCGCCGGCCAATAGGTTTCGCGCCAGTCGGGCCGTGCGAAAGTGTAACGCTGGCCGTCCTCGCCCGAAATCTGACCCTGGCTCGCCGAATTATCCCAACCCAGCACGCGTCCCCGCATCGTCCGTCCCCGATTCTGATTGTCCGGAGCGGGAGCTTAGCCGCCTGACGCGGGCTTTCAAGCGAGCGTCGGTCGCCAGTCCCAGCCGAGCGGATCGCCGTCCATCACCTCGACCCCTTGCGCGGCGAGCTCGTCGCGGATCGCGTCGGAGCGTGCGAAGTCTCTCGCAAGGCGGG
>Ga0207705_10000254_pt1 | contig 52174 bp, 51 predicted proteins | sample KBSC13metaG_FD_184314 | JGI IMG/M metagenome (GOLD analysis project Ga0207705, IMG submission 184314) | Corn rhizosphere microbial communities from Kellogg Biological Station, Michigan, USA - KBS C1-3 metaG (SPAdes) (version 2) | ecosystem: Host-associated > Plants > Roots > Rhizosphere > Soil ... | reverse complement strand
GGAGGTGCAAACCTCCAGGGGCCTGTTTCAGGCCACCCGATAGAAATTCCGCGGCCACCCCTGACTGGATGCCTGCGCATAGGATGGTTGCAGGCAGGCATTCCGGAGCCACACGCTCCAAGGTCGCCATGCAACGTCCCCGCTGCCGAGCAGGTGTGCGGAACCGCGCCGGTCACACAACGCTTGCCCCAAGCCACGGGAAACGTGCGCCCGCGCGCCTTCACCTCAAAACCCGTCATTCCCGCGCAGGCGGGAATCCATAAGCCTGTCCGGATGAGGCAAGAGCCTGACGGCTTGGGGAATATGGATTCCCGCCTGCGCGGGAATGACGAGGGAAAGGAGCTCATCCACACCCTCCCGTCATGCTGAACTTGTTTCAGCATCCACCTGCAGGTCGCGGCCAAGCCGCTGAGTGGATCCGGCCTCCGCCGGGATGACGAACCGGGAAACCTTGGCCTGACGACAAACCAACCCGCCATCACAGCAAGCCCGCCCCCCACTCACCCCTTGTACATTTCCGCCGAGCCATGATCTTCGGCATGACCATGCCGCCCGTCTCGCACGATCTTCTGCTTTATGCCGGCATCGCGGTCGCGGCGTTGATCGTCGTGAACATCGTTGCGTCGCGCGTCCCGCTGATAGGTACGCTGCTGCGCTTCGCGGTCTGGGGCGTCGTCGCCGTGCTCGTGATCGGTGCGGTCCAGCAGCGCAGCCTGTTCGACCCCTATTTCGCCAAGCTCACCCGCTTCCTGAAACTCGAGCCCGCCGACGATCAGCAGGTGTCCGGCAAGGAACTCCGCATTCCGATGAGCCGTGACGGCCATTTCTGGGTGCGCGCGCGGATCAACGGGGTGGAGCGCAAGCTGCTCGTGGACAGCGGCGCCACCATCACCGCGCTCTCGGTCGATACCGCGAACGCCGCCGGGCTGGCGCCGGAGAGATCGCCCTTCCCGATCGTCCTTAAGACCGCCAACGGCCCGGTCGCCGCGCGCACGTCCCGCATCGCCACGCTTCGCATCGGCAATGTGGTCGCGCGCAACCTGCCGGTCGTGGTCTCGCCCTCCTTCGGCGATACCGAGGTGATCGGCATGAACTTCCTGTCCAAGCTCAAGAGCTGGCGGGTCGAAGGCACCACGCTGATCCTGGAGCCGCATCATCCGCAGGCGACCGGCAGCGCCGACGAGGCCTGACCCCTCGCCCGCGCGGTGGGGATGCGATATCATGCCGCCATGGCAGGCCCCTTCATCGTCGTCGCGACCTTCCTCGGGATCGGTGCGCTCATCGCCATGGGGCCGGGCCAACGATCATGACCGTCCCCGCCGGCATGACCGACCTGTTCCCCGCTTTCTCGCTCGGTGGGGTCGCGCTGATCGGGCTGATGGTGCGGATCGAGCCGCCGCCCGCGATCCGCTTCGGCGTGGTCGCGACACTCGGCCTGCTGCTCGTCCTATATTTCACCGATCGGGTCCATCTTTGGATGCCCGACCGGTTCGGGCTGCCGCTCTACGCCGCGCTCCTCGCGCTCGCGGGCGCGGTCATCATCTGGAACTGGCGGGCGAAGCGGGGCGCCGGCAAAGGCTGAGCCGGCTAGGTCCGGCGCCTAGTTTGCGTTCCCCGGCTGCCCGGCCTGTCCCTCATATTCCTCCGCCATCCCTTTGAGCGTGGAGATGGTGCGTGGGTCGTTGATCGAAGCGGCGAGCCTGCGGCAATGCGCCGCCTGTTCGCGCAGATATTCGGAATGACGGATCTGCGTAACGTCGACCAGCAGATTGACCGCGCCGACGAAGGTCCCGTCCGCCTCGAACAAGGGCGTCGGATAAGGCACGAACCGCACGCGGGTGCCGTCGGGCCGTTCGGCGACCGCCTCCGCGCCGCGCACCTTGCGCCGCTCGCGGATCGCCACCGCCATCGGACATTCGTCGTGCGGCAGGCGCGCGCCATCCAGCGTGTAGAGCTTCCAGGTCACGCACCATTTGTCATGCCGCACCGTGGGAGTGCGTCCCGCCAGCGTGATGCAGGCGCGGTTGAAGTGCGTGATCGTGCCGGCCGTATCGGTAAGGTAGATCGCGACCGGCAACCGGTCGAGCGCCTCGGCCAGGTCGTGCCCGCCACCTCCGGTCGCCTCGACCGCGATGTCGAGATATTCTTCCGCCAGCTTCAGCACGTTGGTTTGAGCCCCCTGCCGCCGACAAATGCGGCGGTGTCGGCCGCGCTGGGAAAGCCGGCCTGCGATCTTCAGGCTGTCAGCGTTTGATCCGGATCAAGGTTCCCGCCCGGTAAGATAAAGCCTGCGTGGGCTTCGGCGTGCCTATCGCTGCTTCTTCATCAGCTGGTCCATCGTCATCAGATTATGGTCGAGATGCCCCATGATCCATACCGAGCCCACCACCACGACCAGCACGATCAGCACACCGAACGCGAGCGCCAGCGTGTTGTTGGTGTTCTCGGGCCCGCTGGTGATGTGCAGGAAGAAGACGAGGTGGACGCCGATCTGCGCCACCGCCAGCGCGAGCAGCGCGGCCGGGATGCCGGGTCCCCACACCGCGCTCGAACCCGCGGTCCAGAAGCTGGCGACGGTCAGGCCGATCGCCAGCAGGAAGCCCAGGAAATAGACCTGGATCGCGCCGAAGCCCGAACCGCCCGCATGCTCGTCGCCCGGCGCGGCGTCGTCATATTCCCATTCTTCGTCATGGCCGCTCATGCGCCGGCTCCCAGCAGATAGACGATCGTGAACAATGCGACCCAGATGATGTCGAGCGCGTGCCAGAACAGGTTGAAGCAGAGCAGGCGCCGCATGATCGGCGGCCTGAATCCCTTGAACCAGATCTGCGCCATCATCGTGCCGAGCCACAACCCGCCGACCGTGACGTGCAGGCCATGGCATCCGACCAGCGCGAAGAAGGCGGACAGGAAGGCACTGCGGCCGGGGCCCGCGCCCTGCTGGATCATCTCGTAGAATTCGAGCACTTCCAGGATCACGAACACCAGCCCGAACAGGCCGGTGACGAGCATCCAGAATTGCGTCTCGAGCTGGCGCCGCCGCGTTGCCGCGACATAGCCGAGCCCGCAGGTGAAGCTCGAGATGAGCAGGCATCCGGTCTCGATCGCGACGCGCTTGAGATCGAACAATTGCTTGCCCGTCGGCCCGCCCGCGGTCGCGTGGGCGAGCACCGCATAGGCCGCGAAGAAGCCCGAGAACATGACGATGTCGGACAGCAGGAAGATCCAGAAGCCGTAGCCGACGATCACGCGCTTGGGGGCGGGCCCGCCCGCGCCATGACCGCGCGCCTCGACATGGCCATGGCCGTGCGGATCATGCCCCTGACCATAAGGCCCGTGCTGCAGGTAGACCGATGCGACGTCGGACGGGGTGGCACCGTGGCTCATGGCTGCACCTCCACGCTCGCGAGCCATTCGGGCCCGCGCGCCGCGCGCCGCGCACGGTCGACGCGTGCGACCTCCTCCGCCGGGATTTCATATTCGTCCTCATCGCGCCAGGCGAAGACGACGAAGGTCGCATAAGCGCCGACGAAGCCGAGCGCCACCAGCCACCAGATATGCCAGATCAGCGCGAAACCGATGATCGCGGCGAAGAAGGCGGTGACGAAGCCCGTCGGGCTATTCCGGGGCATCTCGATCGGCTTGTAATCGGGCTCGTCATAAAGCCGCTCTTGCGCGATCGCGGCCTGCTTCATGCCCCAATAGGCCTCTTCGCCATGCACGTCGTGAAGCACCGGGAAATTGAAGGTCGGGGGCGGCGACGGCGTCACCCATTCGAGCGTGCGTCCGTTCCAGGGGTCGCCGGTCACGTCGCGCAACTGGTCGCGCATCCGGATCGAGACGACGAGCTGGATCAGTTGGCTCGCCACACCCGCGCCGATCACGATCGTGCCGAAGCCCGCCATCACGATCCACGGATCCCACAGCGGATTGTCGATATGCTGCAACCGCCGGGTCATGCCCTCCATACCGACGATGTAGAGCGGCGTGAAGGTCAGCACGAAACCTGCGAGCGTGAGCCAGAAGGCCGTGATCCCCCAGCCCCGGTGGAGGCGGAAACCGAAAGCCTTGGGGAACCAATATTCGTAGCCGGCGAAGGCCCCGAACACGACGCCGCCGATGATGACGTTGTGGAAATGCGCCACCAGGAACATCGAATTGTGAAGCACGAAGTCGGCCGGCGGCACCGCCAGCAGCACGCCGGTCATCCCGCCGATCACGAACGTGACCATGAAGCCCAGCGCCCACAGGATCGGCGGCTCGAACCGGACGCGCCCGCCATACATCGTGAACAGCCAGTTATAGACCTTCACGCCCGTGCCGACCGCGATGATCGAGGTCGAGATGCCGAAGAAGGCATTGACGTCGCCGCCCGCGCCCATCGTGAAGAAATGGTGCAGCCACACGACCAGCGAGACGACGCAGATGAACATCGTCGCCATCACCATCGACCGGTAGCCGAACAGGGGCTTGGCCGAGAAGGTCGAAAAGACCTCGGAGAAGATGCCGAAGGCGGGCAGGACGAGGATGTAGACCTCGGGATGGCCCCAGGCCCAGATCAGGTTCACGAACATCATCGGGTTGCCGCCCGCCTCGTTCGTGAAGAAGTGGAAGCCCAGATAGCGGTCGAGCGCGAGCATCGCGAGCGTCGCGGTCAGGATCGGGAAGACCGCGACGATCAGCAGATTCGATGCGAGGCTGGTCCAGCAGAAGACCGGCATGCGCAGGTAGGACATGCCCGGCGCGCGCATCTTCAATATCGTCGTCACCAGGTTGATGCCCGTGGACAAGGTGCCCACGCCCGAAATCTGCAGCGCCCAGATATAATAATCGACCCCGACGCCGGGCGAATAAGCCAGTTCCGACAAAGGCGGATAAGGCAGCCAGCCGGTCCGCGCGAATTCGCCCACGCCCAGGCTGAGATTGACCAGCAAGGCGCCGGTCGCGGTCAGCCAGAAGCCGACATTGTTCCAGGTCGGGAACGCCACGTCGCGCACGCCCAGCTGCAACGGCACGACGAAGTTCATCAGGCCGATGACCAGCGGCATGGCGCCGAAGAAGATCATGATCGTACCATGCGCGGTGAAGACCTGATCATAATGTTCGGGCGGCAGATAGCCCTGCGCGCCGTGCAGCGCCAAAGCCTGCTGCGAGCGCATCATCACCGCATCCGCGAAGCCGCGCAGCAGCATCAGCGCGGCAAGGATGATGTACATCACGCCGATGCGCTTGTGATCGACGCTGGTGATCCATTCGTTCCAGACATAGGGCATCCAGCCCTTCGCCCAGACGTAGAGCACCACCGCGACGACGAGGCCACCGGCTGCGGCGCTCGCGATCAGCGGGATGGGCTGGTCGAGCGGGATCGCCGACCAATCGAGCTTGCCCAGCAGTTTCATTTTACAGGGGTCCTCGGGGAAACATTGACATCGCCGCGGCCGACCTGCGGGCCGGGGCCGGGCGCGATCTTCTGCATGGCGATCTGATTGAACAGTCCGGGCTGGACCGCGCCATAATCATAAGGCTGCTTGACGGTGCCCTGCTTGGCGAGGCCGGTATAGGACGCGGCATCGAGCACCGGACCATGCCCCTTCGTCTTGGCGACCCAGGCCGCGAATTCGGTGGGCGGCAGCGCGCGCGTCTGGAAATTCATGTCCGAAAAGCCGTCGCCCGAATATTGCGCGGACTGGCCCCAATAGACGCCGGGCTTGTCGGCCTGCAGGTTCACCTGGGTCACCATGCCGTTCATCGTATAGATCATGCTGCCCAGCCGATGGACGAAGAAGGCGTTCATCACGCTCGCCGACGTCAGCTTGAAGTGGACCGGCACGCCCGCGGGGATGGTCAGCTGGTTGACGCTGGCGACACCCTGTTCGGGGTAGATGAACAGCCACTTCCAGTCGAGCGAGACCACATCCACCTCGATCGGCCTGGTCGTCTTTTCCGACGGCAGCGGCTTGAACGGATCGAGGTCATGGCTGCCGACCCAGATCACGCCCGCAAGGAACATGATCACCAGGATCGGGATCGCCCAGACCACCAGCTCGACCCGGCCAGAATAGGCCCAGTCGGGCAAGTAGCGGCCGCGCGGCCGGTCGGCGCGATACCAGAAAGCGAAACCCAGCGTCGCCACGATGGTCGGAACGACGATCGCCAGCATGATCACCAGGCTGTTGAGCAGGATCGTTCGCTCGCCCGCGGCGACCGGCCCGGCCGTGTCCAGCAGTCCCTGGTGCGAGCAACTCGTGAGCGAGACTAGCAGCATCGGCGCCGCCGCCCGCGTGATAGCCTTCATCAACACGCTCTTCATGCCGTTCCGCCACCGTCTGGAATTGGTGCTGCGAAACGAACCGATACCAGACAAAGTCAAGCGCGTCGCGAGCCAGGCTAATTGCAGCTGGCGCAATCGCTGACACAACAACCTGCATTCAGCCTTTTCACCGAAGCGATGGCTCGTGCTGGGCGCGGGGCGAACCGAACCAGTGCGAGTCCGAAACAATGGAAACATTCACGGTTGTTAACCCGTTTTGATCACCAATCGTGTGAGTGGCTTTGCGTACAGAAATGGCCGGGAGGCGGCGCGCACCTCTTGGCAAGGTCCCTGCATTTGCGAGGGGGCAACGCGTTGTTCGGCACCGCTAGCGCGCGAGAAGTAACAGGACTTCAACCATTATCCGCGCGGGTCGGTCAGCCGGCGGATCGCCGGTTCGAACGGCGCACGATTGGGCGCGTCCGCGCAGCTCAGCCTACTCTGCGGCTTGCGCCTCGGGCCGCCAGACCTTGGGCGCTGCTTCGCGCGCGCGCTCGGGAAAGCTCTTCTCGCATTTGGCACACCAGCGCCGGGCGATATGGGACGGCGCATAGCTGCGTGTCAGGCAATCCGGACAGACGAAGCTTTTCGCCGGCCCCGCCCCCCGATATTTTCCATAATGGTCCAGCTCGACCCGGTCGCGATGCTTCATCAGCACCAGCATCATCAGTGGAGTGAACACGCAAGCCCCGAGCGCGAGGCCGATGATCAGAAAGATAAGGATATTATCCAAGTCCGGTCATCCCAAGCTGCGCCACATCGGGCCGTCGACAAACGGCCTCCATCCCGCCCCCAACGCACGATTCCGCCAACGGCTCCGCGAATATAAGTTTGGGAAAATGTAACTTAGCACCAGCTTGGCCGGCATGTCATGTCCAATCGAACGTTCCCGCTCGTGGAGCGAAGGGGGTGAGAATGGCTGAGACGCGGACCCTCATGCCGGGGCGCGATCCATATGCCCGAACCGGCACGCCGCAAAAGGCGTTGGCCACCGCACGCCATTCCCGTAACAAATCCTGTATGTCGTCCTTCGATCTATTGCCGGCCCACCCAGCCGCCGCGCGGAACGCCCGCCGGGGGCGTGCGTTCGGGCGAAGTCCGGTAGTGAATAGCGAAATCCAGGCCCTGCTCGCGCAAGCCGCGGAACAGTCTCTGGCTCGCTCCGGCTTCGTCGTTGCGTAGGCTCATGCGTCAAACGCCGGTTGCGGTTCCGGGGGTCCTGCCCCCGCTCCGCGACTTGCCCGCGAACTATCGCGACCGGCCGGATGTGAACAGGGTTATGCAGATTCTTCTTGTCGAGGACGATCGGCAGATTGCCGAACGGGTCGCCTCCGATCTGGGCCGCAACGGCTATCGGGTGATCGACGTCGCGACGGCCGAGGCCGCGCAGGACGCGCTCGCCTCCAACGCGATCGAAGCGGTGGTTCTCGATCGGCTGCTGGGTGACAGCGATGCCATTACGATGATCGCCGAGTGGCGCCAAGCCGGATTGAAGACTCCCGTCCTGGTGGTCAGCTCGCTTTCCGGCGTAGCCGACCGCATCGCCGGCCTCGCCGCCGGTGCCGACGACTATCTCGCCAAGCCCTTCCATACCGAAGAGCTCGACGCGCGGCTGCGCGCGTTGCTGCGCGCGCGCGATCGCCATGCTCAGCGCGAATCCGACATTTTGGAATGCGGGTCGATCCGCATCGACCGGCGGCTGCGCACCGCCACGCGGGACGGCACGCCTCTCATGCTGCAGCCCCGCGAATATCGCCTGCTCGAGGCGTTGGCGCTGAGCCCGGGGCAGGTCGTTCCACGCTCGGTCCTGCTCGAGAAAGTGTGGAATCTGAGCTTCGATCCGCGCACCAAGATCATCGAGACGCATATCAGCCGGCTCCGCGACAAACTCGACTTTGCCGGGCCCGGCGAGGCGATCGAGACCGTGCGCGGCATTGGATATCGCCTCCGCGACGATGCTTGAGCCCGCGCGGCGCACGGTGCTGCGCACCGTTATTCTCTATATCGCCATTTTCGGGATCGCGAGTCTGGCCTTGGGCGAGGCAGCCTTTCTCTATGCGCGCCATGAGCTGGGGCAGCGACTGGACCGGCGCATCGCCGAACGGATGGAGAAGCTGGGCCAGGCCTATGCCGCGCGCGGCCAGTCGGGCCTGCTGACGGCCATCGACCAATATACCACCCGTGGCGCACGCACGTATGGCTATGTCCTGACGGACGCACGCGGACGAATGCTGCGCCGGCTGGGCGATGTTCCGCGCCTTGCACCGGGCTGGGGCCTGATCGGCTTCGAGGACGCGGACGAGGGCGTGACCGATCCCGCCCGCACCCTGACGCGTCGGTTCGGCGACGGATCCACCCTGACGATCGTCGCCGATCGGGACTATATCGAGCAATATGATGCGGTGACGACCGGCTTCCTGTTCGCCGCGATCGCGCTTCTGTTTCTGGTCGCGGCGGCGGGCGCGCTGTCCCTCGAGCGCAAGGTGCGCGACCGGATCCGAGGGCTGAACGAGACCGCACGCGCGATCCTGGATGGCGACCTCGACCAGCGCGTGCCGATCAGCGCCGCACATGACGAATTCGACGCGATCGCCGCCACCGTCAACGCGATGCTCGATCGCCTGAACGCCATGCTGCAGGAGGTCCGGCGCGTCTCGACCTACATCGCGCATGACCTGCGCGCGCCGATCGTGCGGCTGCGCGACCATCTCCAGCATGGGTCGCTCGCCAATCCGGGCATGGTCGATATCGACGCGGTCGAACGGTGCGAGGACATCATCCGGCTGTTCGGCGCGATCCTGCGCATCGGGGAAATCGATGGCGCGATGATCGCGGGCACCGCCACCGAATTCGACCTGTCGGAACTGGTCGCGGAACTCAGCGATGCGCATGTCGCCGTGGCCGAAGATCTCGGCCGCACGCTGACTCACAGCATCGCTCCCGGTATAACGATGGCCGGAGACCGCGAGCTGGTAGCGCAGCTGCTGGTCAACCTGATCGACAACGCCTTCCGCCACACGCCGCCGGGCGTGCATGTCGCGGTGACGCTCACAGCGGACGGCGACCAGGCGTGCCTCGAGGTGGCGGACGATGGCCCCGGCCTGCCCGAGCGGGACCGAGATGAGCTGGCCAGCGCCGGCCGGCCGGGCGATCGCGGCCAGCGCGAAGGGGTCGGGCTGAAGCTCGCACATGCGATCGCGGCGGGCCATCAGGGCCGCCTCACCCTGCATGACAATCAGCCAGGCCTCAGGGTCGCGGTGCGCTTGCCGCTGCATCCGGCGCGGCGCAGCGCCGCCGCCTGAACAGCAGAAGGCGCCCCCCGGCCAGGCCGGGAGGCGCCTTCACCCCGTTGAAGCTGGTTTAGTGCGCGAACGCCACCGCGAGATCGGTCTTGCGGCGCCGGCGCATCGCCATGCCGAGCGCACCGAAGCCGAGCAGCATCATGCTCCAGGAGCCGGGCTCGGGCACTGCGGCGGCCTGCGCGTTGGACGTCACCTTGGGAACGGTGAAGACGAGCTGCGTCTTGTCGAACACCCCATAAATGCCGTCGAGATTGGCGAAATCGGTCACGCTTGGCGCGGTATTCGCGAGCGTGCCGTTCGTGCCGAGCGTGCCGCTGGAATCGTTGGTATAGTCCATGCAGCTGCCGGCGTTGAGATTGCCGAAATTGTGGTCGGAATCGTCGAGGCCAAGCGCGTTGCCGAGTTCCTGGCAGATGACCTGCTGGAAGTAGGCAGCGTTATTGTACTTGGGCGACGTGAAATAATAATCGTTCAGCTTGATCGTCGCCTGATAGATGCTGGTCCCCGAGGTGTAGACGGTGGTCCACCCGGACCAGCCGGTCGCGCCCCAGTTGCCGCTGCAAACCTGGATGGTGCCGTAGACGCCGGCGCAGGTGCTGGCGCTGGTCATGCCCGCCGTCGGCACGAAATCGATATATTTGTCGGTCGACCAGCGGCTTTCGGCTGCGGCCAGATAGGGCGCCCATTTCGCGGCCGTGTTGTTGCCGACCATGATCGCAAGGTTGCCGGTGTGCGCCCAATGGTAGCCGTTCCACGACTGTGGGAGGAGGCTCGCGCCTGCCGGAGCGGTCGCGGCAAGCGCAGCAAGGACCAGGCCGCAACGCGCGGCTGCTTTGTTCAGCAGTCTCATGGGGACTCCCCGCATCATATCAGGCCAGTCGTCCGGCACCGTGCCGGCTAGCTCCCCCCGGAGACGATCTTGGCAAGCCCGGTGATATGCGGATCGTGGTTAACGAATAGTAAGGCTGCGTTAAGTCGTGCTGATCTTGCGTTAATACGTCTAAACTTTTGGGAACCACCTCAAATAGACCAGTTCGTATCGGGCACGATACGAAGAGCTGTGACTGAATATTTCGCATACGTTACGATGGAAGGTCGCAAGAAATATTACGCGTCCGTTTCGTGTCTCATTTGCAACGTCGAAATTTGCAAAGGTCAACTTTTCACAACCTTGGGTGCGCAGAACGGAACCGTGGGATTAATCCCCCGTTAACCGCGCCGCTTGTGCCCCGGATCGCATTCCCAAAGCGCCCCGGACAGACAGGCTTCAGGGACCTCGACGTCCAAAAGTACGAGTGGAGATGCGCATATGAGCAAATTAGCCGTTTTCGGCGTTGGGGCAGCATTGCTGCTCGCCGCCGCCCCCGCGTCAGCCATCACGACCTTCGCGGACTTCTCTCCCGCGACCAATGCGCCGAACATCTTTTATGTCGGTGCGGAAGATGGGTCTGGCACGCTCAGCAGCGTCGACCAGTTGGTGCACTTCGCTTTCCTCAATCCCGACGGATCGGTCAGCGGCACTAGCTTCGACGCGATCATGAACCTGACGGCCACGACGGGCGCGGCCACGGTTACCGGTGGTGGCGCGCTCGCCCTGCTGCCGGTCACGAACGGCACGTTGACCTTCACGTCGGCAACCCCGGTTTCTTGGGGCGGCCACACCGGCACGAACCTTCTGTCGGTCGATTTCAGCGGCGGTTTCCTGTCGGCCATCCTCGGCGGATCGACCGCCAATTATGGCAACTCGACGCCGCCATTCTCGGTGAACTTCACGTCTGACTTCCTCGACTTCTCCACCAGCACGGCGCGCGACCTGGCGCTCGCGATCAACGCGATCAACCCCAGCGTCGGCTTCGCGTTCGGTGGGACGCGGCTCAACATGGGCACTATGTCGGGCAATTTCGGCTCCGACGCCACGGCGGGCAATCCGCAGGGCGTGCCCGAGCCGGGAAGCTGGGCGCTGATGTTCGCCGGCTTCGGCCTGGTCGGCAGCATGTTGCGGTCGCAACGCCGCCGGACCGAAGTCACCTTCGCCTGACAACCTCAGGGGCGGGCCTCCCTGGCCGGCCCCGCCTTTTTCCGGGGCGGCGATTACCTCGCCGCCCCGGATTCCGGCCGCACACCAAATTCGCGCGTGCGGGAACCGAAAGGGATAAAGCGTGACCAATCTCACTGCGGCCGCAAGTATCGCGATCGATACCGACCAATTCAATGTCAGCGGGCTGCTGTCCGGAACGACAAGCAACCGCAGCACGACCGGCTTCAACGTCGATCTCGGTAACGGCTATGGCGAGCAATATACCGGGACCAACCTGGCATTCGACAGCGGCGGCCATCTCGTATCGGGTACGCTGACCGGCCTGAGCGAAACCTATTTAAGCGCGACCGTCTTCACGATGTCGCAGTTCAACATCGACGCCGCCACCTTCGTGCAATGGGTCAACAGCGGCGACAGCGCTGCAGCCACAGCCGCCCTTTTTGGCGGCGATGATTCGATCGTCGGCAGCGACAAGGACGACGTTCTTGACGGCCGCGGCGGCAACGACGTGATCAACGGCGGCAATGGCGCGGACACGATCATCGGCGGCGAGGGTAATAACCACCTGTACGGCCAATCGTCCCACGGCGGCCCGGACGGCGCGGATTCGATCACGGCCGGTTCCGGCATGGACTATATTCAGGGCAATGCCGGCAACGACACGCTCGACGGCGGCGGCGGTCCCGACCGGATCAACGGCGGCGCCAACGACGATCTGATCTATGGCCGGGCAGGCAACGACGCGATCAACGGCAATCTGGGCAACGACACGATCGACGCCGGCGACGGCAATGACGTGGCGCGCGGCGGCAAGGACAATGACCAGATTTCGGGCGGCAACGGCAATGACTCGCTCTCGGGCGATCTGGGCAACGACACCTTGATCGGCGGTGCGGGCAACGACACGCTAACGGGCGGCGACGGCCTGGACCTCTTCAAGTTCGCGAGCGGCGATGCGCATTTCGGTGGAGGCACCGCGACCGACGTGATTGCCGATTATGTCGACGGCACGGACAAGATCGCGCTCGGCTTCACGGTCAGCGCCGTGCTGACCGGCACCAACCCCGCTAATCTTTCCGCCGCGGTAACCTATGCGCAGCAATTGTTCGACGGTCACAGCGGTAATGGAGAGGTTGCGGCGCTTCACGTAGGCACCGACACCTATCTGTTCTTCGCCGGCGACGGCGGCGCGACTGTGGATTCGGTCATCGACGTGAAGGCGGCCGCCGCCGGATCGTTCGACACGACCGACTTCGTCTGAGCTCACCTAACGACCGCCGATGGTCAGCCTGCCGGATTTGGTTCCGGCAGGCGGCAAATGTCGATCCAGCGGGCGCCGACCAGATTTGCCAGCCGGTCCGGCCGGACCCGAACCGAGCTGTTGAGAGATCCAGCCGCTGGATAGACGATATCGAAAGCCCTGAGGCTCTCGTCGCAATAGATTTCGAGAGGCGTGGCCAGGCCGAACGGGCAGACACCGCCGACCGGGTGCCCGGTGACGGCGAAGGTTTCGTCGACATCCAACATGCGCGGTCTGGCCTGGAACGCCGCCTTTGTCTTCTGGTTGTCGAGGCGGGTATCGCCGCGCGTCACGAGCAGCACGACCCGGCCATCGATGCGCAACGCCAGCGTCTTCGCGATCTGGCCGGGAGCCACGCCCAGCGCATCGGCCGCCTCGATCACGGTGGCGGTGCTCGCCTCGGTTTCGATGATCGGCAAATCCGGGGCATGCTCCGAAAGCCATGCGCGGACCGATTCCAGACTCATGTGCCTCCGCGATATTCCCGTGCCGACGCGCGGGCATAAACGCGCTCGCCGGCCGCGCGCAATCCGTGCCTAACGCGCGCGCGCCCCACGCCGGGCAAGCCACGCCTTCAGACTCGGCAGGCGCGCACTTTGGATGTCGGCGACCTTCCATCCCGAAAGCGGGACCCGGGTCAAAACAAGGGTAAGGCGCTGCGGGGGCGCCATCCTGTCCGCATCGAACCGGAGCAGCAGACGGGCGACCGCCTGGCTGTCGTCGCCGGTGATCGAGATTATCTGCGCGCTCAATCCGTCGTTGCTGCGGCACAGGCAGAGCGGATCATAATCGAGCGAGGCGCCGCCATTTTGCGCGAGGCCATACAGCTCTGCGGTCAGCACGCGTGGCGACGAATAGCTGAAATTCCGATTGGTCGTTTTCTTGATATAGAGGCCCGCGACGAAGCTGCGCGCCCCGATAAGGTCCGCCGCCGAAGCCGGCGGCGCCATAGTCGCCGCCAACAGGGCAGCCACGAATATTTTCCCCACGAAACCTCCCCCCGTTGGTTCGCAGGTTAACCATAGTCCGCAAGCAGCCCGAGCCCAAGGCCAAAGTCCAGATCGGACGCAAGTTTGCTTTCCAAAAAGCAAAAAAGGGGACCCGGATGCCCCAAATCGTCCCTGATCAGGGAAGCGGTACGCCGATCCGCTCCGCCGCGTTGATATAATTGGCCATCGCTTCGGCCGCCTCGTCCGAAAGGTCGATGAACACGCGGCGCCCGTCGCGCGGGTCCGCCGTCCGGACGAAGATGCCTTCGTCGGTCAGTCTTTTGATCCAGCGAAGCGCAGTCGTGGGCGGCACCGCGGCGGCGATGCACAGGCTCGATACCGCAACCGTGCGCTGTTCGAGCCGCGCCAGCAGCAGATCGAGCAGCATGTCCCACGCGGGATCCGCGAACAATTCGCCGCTAAAATATTGATCCCGCAGCCGCCGCGCGCGGATCATTCCCCGGATGGCGGCGATGCCCGGCATCTCACGCTCGCCGCCACGGCTGCGTCGGTCCGCCTGTTCGCGCCGCTCGCCCTCGCGCCGGTCGCTCACGCCCTCGCGCCGTTCGGGGCCGGCGTGCGTATCGCTTTCGGACAAAGCGGCAAGCGCGCGCGCGATCCGGCTGACCTCCTCGCTCAGCCGGCGCAATTGCGGCGAGTGATCCTCTTCAACCTCGCTCAAGCCGGGTCGACCGAAAAAGGGAAAATGCGCGCTCCCCGCGCAACCGGCGATCGTGCTTGTATCCGTACGGCCGCTTCCAACATCCGCTTAACCTAGCGCGACTCGGCCCTCTGCGCCCTTCTTTTTGTTTCGTTTTGGATGAACCCGACCATTGGTAACGATTTCAGGCATGGGGTATATCCATTTTGGATAAACCCTTTCGACTCTGGAACAATCGGTTCACGCCCGGCTCATCGCCTCTGCGCTCACTCGAACACCTCGTTTAACCGCCGCTGGCCGCCACGATCGGTCAGCTGGGCCGCGGTTACGGCGAGGCCGCCGGCATAAAGGGCATGGGCAAAGCCCATGATCACGGCCGACACCAGCGCGATGACGATATTTTTCGGCGTAAGCGCGTAACCCTCGACCTGCGCGCTGGCGATGCGAAGCGCCGCAGCCTGGTCGGTCGGATGCAGCAGGTCGGTCATAGCTGGACCCATCCGGATCGTGAAAAGCACGCCATAGGCCACGAACGCGATCAGCATGACCACGATATAGGCACCGAGCAACTGCCAGAAATGGCCGCGCGACAGACGCCATGCCGGGCCGATCACGACCTTGCGCTGGAGGATGGTCAACGGGCCCGCAAGCGCGAAGCGCACCATCAGCCAGGCGGAAAACCCGATTATCACAAGCCCCATCAGCACGGCGCCGACTATGGCGCTTCCCCCCAGCACGGTGAGCAGACCGAAGAGCAGCCCCGCAACAATTCCAACGACGAGCATGGCAATATAGAAGCCGATGATCAGGATCAGCGCCGTGCCAAGCAGGCGCAGCTCATCCATCCCGAGCCGGAGATAGGCAAAGCGGGCTTGTTCCGGGAACAGGACGGCGCGGAAAGCGGCCGCGCCCAGCATCACCAGGACCACCAACCCGAGCGGCAGGCCGAGAAGAAAGAGGCCGACCGGGGGCGAAGCAGGCGTCGCGGCGGCCTGCTGAAGCGCCGCGATCTGCGCTTCGTACAGAGGCCGCATCAGCATCATCGAGACCAACGTCATCACGAACAGGATCGCGCTCCAGGCGAGGATCGCGCGCACATTATCGCCGATGAAGCGGAACGTGCCGCCCAGGATCGAGCCCACCGTGACCATGACATCCTCCCTGTTCGCGGGCCGCCCCCGGCCCTGTCTCACCTCAATGGCCGAGCGACTTCACGATCTCCTCGACCATCTTCTTCGCGTCCGCGAGCAGCATCATCGTATTGTCGCGGTAGAAGACCTCGTTATCGACACCGGCATAGCCGACGCCGCCCATGCTGCGTTTCACGAAAAGAACCGTTTTGGCCTTCTCCACGTCTAGCACGGGCATGCCGTAGATCGGCGAGCTCTTGTCGGTCTTGGCCGCCGGATTGGTGACGTCGTTGGCACCGATCACGAAGGCGACGTCGGTCTGCGCGAATTCGCTGTTGATGTCCTCGAGCTCGAACACCTCGTCATAGGGCACGTTCGCCTCGGCCAGCAGCACGTTCATATGGCCAGGCATGCGGCCCGCCACGGGATGGATCGCATATTTGACGGTGACGCCCTCGGCCTTGAGCAGATCCGCCATTTCCCTGAGCGCATGCTGCGCCTGCGCGACCGCCATGCCGTAACCGGGGACGATGATGACCTGCTCGGCCTGGCTCATCAGGAAGGCGGCATCCTCGGCCGAGCCGCGTTTCCACGGCCGGTCGATCGCCGGGCCGCCGCCGGAGGCCGCGCCACTGTCACCGCCGAAGCCGCCCGCGATCACGCTGATGAAGCTGCGGTTCATCGCCGCGCACATGATGTAGGACAGGATCGCACCTGACGAACCGACCAGCGCGCCGGTGATGATCATCGCCGTATTGTGCAGCGTGAAGCCCATCGCCGCCGCCGCCCAGCCCGAATAGCTGTTCAGCATCGAGACCACGACCGGCATGTCCGCACCGCCGATCGGAATGATCAGCAGGAAGCCGATCAGGAAGGAAAGGCCCGTGATCGCGAAGAAGACCCAGGGGGCCTCGTCGGTCAGGAAATAAGCGATCAGCCCGAGGATCAGCGCGAGCGTGCCGAGGTTGATGACGTGCCGGCCCGGCAGCAGGATCGGCTTGCCCGACATGTTGCCGTTCAATTTGAGGAAGGCGATCACCGAGCCCGAGAAGGTGATCGCGCCGATCGCGATGCCCAACCCCATCTCGATCCGGGACACCTGGTGGATCGCGCCGCCCGGCTCCGCAATGCCGAAGGCGGCTGGGTTCAGATAGGCTGCAACCGCGACCAGGACTGCTGCGAGGCCGACCAGTGAGTGAAAGGCCGCGACAAGCTGCGGCATCGCGGTCATCTCGATCTTGCGCGCGGTGACGAAGCCGATGATCCCGCCGATCAGGATCGCGATGCCGATTTCGGGCAGCGACGCGATCTGATGCGTGACCAGCGTCGTGCCGACCGCGAGCGCCATGCCGAACATACCGAAACGGTTGCCGCGCCGGCTGCTGACGGGGCTCGAAAGGCCGCGCAGTGCCAGGATGAAGCACACGCCCGCGACCAGATAGGCCAGCATCGCCCACGGGTTCGCCACAACCTGCTCCATCAAACCTCGTCCCCCTGTGCCGTAGCCTGGCTCACTTGCCCGCCGCCGGCTTATCTTTCTTCTTGTACATGGCGAGCATCCGCTCGGTGACGGCGAAGCCGCCGAAGATATTCACGCTCGCCAACACCACCGCGGCGAGGCCGAGCCATTTCGACGTCGCCGAACCCGCCGCCGCGCTCGCGATCAGCGCGCCGACGATGATCACCGAGGAAATGGCATTGGTCACCGCCATCAACGGCGTGTGCAAAGCGGGCGTGACCGACCAGACGACGAAATAGCCGACAAAGCAGGCCAGCACGAAGATCGACAGGATCGAGATGAATTCCATGTCGTGATCTCCTCAGGAAAGCAGCCGCTGGTTCACGACCTTGCCGCTTTGGGTCAGGCGGACCGCGCCGCCGATCTCGTCGTCGAGCTGGGGCAAGCCGCCTTCCTTGTCCCAGAAAGCGGAAAGGAAGTTGAACAGGTTGCGCGAGAAGAGCGCGGAAGCGTCCGCCGCGAGGCGCGAGGGCACGTTGCGATGACCGACGATCTTGACGCCATGCCTCTCGACGATTTCGCCCGCGACCGCGCCTTCGACATTGCCACCCTGTTCGACCGCAAGATCGACGATCACGCTGCCGGGCCGCATCGACGCGATCTGCGCGTCGCTGATCAAGCGGGGCGCCGGGCGACCCGGGATGAGCGCGGTGGTGATGACGATGTCCTGCTTGGCGATATGCGCCGACACCAGTTCGGCCTGCGCCTTCTGATATTCGGGCGACATCTCGGTCGCGTAGCCGCCCGATCCCTCACCTTCGATCCCGGCGACATTCTCGACGAAGATCGGCTTGGCGCCCAGCGACTGGATCTGTTCCTTGGTCGCCGAGCGAACGTCGGTGGCGGAGACTTGCGCGCCAAGGCGGCGGGCGGTGGCGATCGCCTGGAGGCCGGCGACGCCTACACCCATCACGAACACGCGCGCGGCGGAAACCGTGCCGGCCGCGGTCATCATCATCGGGAAGGCGCGGCCATATTCGGACGCCGCATCCAGCACCGCCTTGTAGCCGGACAGATTCGATTGCGACGACAATATGTCCATCGACTGCGCTCGCGTGATGCGCGGCATGAACTCCATCGCGAGCGCTTCGAAGCCAGCAGAGGCATAGGCATCGACACGGGCGCGTTCGCCGAACGGGTTCAGACCCGCGACGATCCAGGCTCCCTTCTTGGCGCCCTTCAAACTGTCGGGGTCGGGACCCTGCACGGCAAGGATGATATCGGCGTCCTTCAGCGTCGCCGCACGCGTGCCGACCTTGGCGCCGACCGCTTCATAATCCGCATCGGAAATCGAGGCGCTGGAGCCCGCGCCACTTTCGACCGCTATTTCAGCGCCCAGCCCGGCGAACTTCTTGGCCGTCTCGGGGGTCGCTGAAACCCGCTTTTCGCCGGCCGCGCTCTCCTTCACGACCGCGATGCGCACCGCCATCAGATCAGCGCGTGATCAGGTACATGACGAGGAAGCCGATAGCCAGGCAGGCGATCGCCCCATATTTGAACAGGCCGATGAAGTGAGAATAGGTCCGCTCATGCGCGGGCATATCCATCTTGGCGCCGCCTTCGGCCATCTTGTCTTCCCCGTATCTTAAAAAGGTCAGCCGGTGATTAGCCGGGTGTTCAACGCGCCTCAAGGGCGGATCGCTGCGCGTTTCGCAATACAGGCGAGTCTTTCGTGCAACACCCACAACAGGTTGAGTCCTAATTACCCGCCGGACTCCCACATCCTGTGGATAACTTTACCCGGACCGGCCAACCGCCGAGCCGATGTCAGGTTCGTTCCATCGGTCGGCGCTTGACCGCGGACTCCACCCGCATCCATCAGGCGACACTCGTGCTGAACGAACGAGGGGGGCTGAAGCATGGGTGCGTTGCGACCGATACGGAAGGCCGAGACGCGTCCGGCGCTGGCGCTGCTCCCGCTCGACACGATCCTGCAGGGCGACTGCGTGGCCGAAATGGCCAAGCTGCCCGACAAATGTATCGACATGATCTTCGCCGATCCGCCGTATAACCTGCAGCTGGGCGGCGACCTGCATCGCCCCGAGGGCGGTAAGGTCGATGCGGTCATGGACCATTGGGATCGGTTCGACAGCTTCGACGCCTATGACCGCTTCACCCGCGCCTGGCTGGCGGAGGCGCGCCGCATCCTGAAGGACGACGGCACGATCTGGGTGATCGGCAGCTACCATAATATCTTCCGCGTCGGCGCTGCGCTCCAGGATGCAGGCTTCTGGATCCTGAACGACATCGTGTGGCGCAAGGCCAATCCGATGCCCAATTTCAAGGGCACGCGTTTCACCAACGCGCACGAGACGATGATCTGGTGCTCAAAGAACGAGAAAGCGCGCTACACCTTCAACTATCGCGCGATGAAAGGCCTGAACGACGACGTGCAGATGCGCTCCGACTGGAGCCTGCCGATCTGCAACGGCACGGAGCGGCTGAAGGACGATGACGGGCACAAGACCCACCCGACGCAGAAGCCGGAAAGCCTGCTCTATCGCGTGATGCTCGCGGCGTCCAAGCCGGGCGATATCGTGCTCGACCCCTTTTTCGGCACGGGCACGACCGGCGCGGTCGCCCGCCGCCTGCGGCGCCGCTGGATCGGGATCGAGCGCGAGGACAAATATGTGAACGCCGCGCGCCAACGCATCCATTCGACGCTCCCGCTCGACGAGAGCGCGATGGAAGGCGTGCCCGAAAAAGCAGCCCAGCCGCGCGTCGCGTTCGGCCTGCTGGTCGAAAGCGGCATGATCGCGCCGGGCACGATCCTGACCGACGCGAAGCGTCGCTGGCAGGCGGAGGTGAAGGCCGACGGATCGCTGCTCTGCGGGCCGCAGGGCGGATCGATCCACCGCCTCGGCGCGATCCTGCAGGGCGCGCCATCCTGCAACGGCTGGACCTTCTGGCACGTCGAGGAAAAGGGCAATCTGGTCGCGATCGACGCGCTTCGGCAGAAGCATCTGGCGGAGTTCGTGGCCTGATCCGCGGGCGCGGCAGACCCCGGTAGGAAACCGCGTGCCCCAGGAACTGGAACTCGCGACGCCTGAGAATTTCGACGAGGAAGGCTACCTTCTCGCCAACCCCGATATCGCCCGTCACGTCGCGAATGGCGGCAATGCGCGGCTCCATCTCGAACGTCACGGTCTGCGCGAAGGCAGGAAGCAGGTCGCCCCCGATCCTGCCGCCCGGCTGGCGCGCAAGCGCGCACGCTATGCCCGCCTGTCCGGGGTACTCGATGCCGCCAGCGGCGCCGGCGGCAATTTCGCACCGCTCGGCGAGACCGGCGCCTTCCCGCTGCGCTATGGCGAAGCTCCGCTCAGCCTCGATTCCTACGACGCGGAGTCGGCCAATGCCGGCTTCGGCCCGTTTGTGGAGGAGGTTCGCGCCAATCCGGACAAGATCTACCTCGATATAGGCTGCGGCCGCCGCAGCCGGATCGAGCCCAATTGCCTTTACCTTGAGGTTTATCCTTCCCCGTCAGCCGATATCGTGATGGAGCCAGCCTGTCGTTATCCGATCGCGTCCGGCTCCATCGATGGCATCGGCTGCTTCGCCGTCCTGGAGCATGTCGAGCGGCCATGGGAGGCGGCGGCCGAGTTTCGGAGAATGCTGAAGCCCGGCGGCAAGGTCTTCATCGATTGGCCGTTTCTGCAGCCGGTCCACGGCTATCCGAGCCATTATTACAATGCGACGCGCGAGGGGCTGCGTCGGATGTTCGCGGACGGGTTCCGGATCGACGTGATCGACACCTTTGCCAACCAGAGGCCAGATCATACATTCCATTGGATGCTGAACGAATTGGCGGGCGCGATGACGCCCGAGGCACGCGCGATGCTTGCGAAGATGACGGTGGAAGATCTGCTCAGCGCGCCGCCGGGTGGAGATTTGTGGCGGAGCCTGCTGGATGCCGTGCCGGCCCAAACGATCGAGACGCTTGCCTGCGGCAACAGCCTGATCGCGACCAAGCTGGATTGACTGCGGCTAGTAGCCCGCCGCCCTGAGCTGTGCGCGCAAGTTCCGAAGGATATCCTCCGGCACCGGAGTGAGTTCCGCCGCCGCCTTGCCATGGCGTAGCCGCTCGCGATCCCTTTCCGACGGGTCGGCGACGCGCACGCGGACCGCAGCATAGCCGATCGCCTTGATCCCCAATTGGGCCGCGGCCCCGCGCGAAAGATCGATGATGCGCGGACCCTTGATGAAGGGACCGCGGTCGTTGATCCGGACGATGATCCGCCGTCCCGTCTGCAGCGAGGTGACCTCGACATAGGTCGGCAGCGGCAAGGTGGTGTGCGCCGCGGTGATCCAGTCGGGGCGAAAACGCTCGCCATTGGCCGTCTTGTTGCCCGATTCCGGCCCGTACCAGCTGGCATAGCCCAGCATATCGTAAGACGGGTCCGCTGCCGGGACGAAGGTCTGGCCGCGCACGGAATAGGGCCGGCCGATCCGCACCGGCGTGTCGCTGACCGGACGGAAATTGCCGCCTGCGCAGGCTGACAGGGCGAGCAAGGCCGCCGCAGCGCATAAAGTCCGAACCCTCCGCACCCCTTTCTTCCTAAAGCGTGCATGGGACAAATAAAGAGCGGATAAGCCGGGTCGCGCCGCGCCCGCGTCCGCTTTAAGGAAGTCGCATGACGAGCCACCATCTGCGTCACCATCACCGCGAAACCCACGCGCTGGAACATGTCGGCTGGCTGCGCGCGGCGGTGCTGGGCGCCAATGACGGTATCCTTTCGACCGCGAGCCTGATAGTGGGCGTGGCAAGCGCATCGTCGGGCCCGCGCGAGATGTTGATTGCGGGCACCGCCGGACTGGTCGCGGGTTCGCTCTCGATGGCAGCGGGCGAATATGTCAGCGTCAGCTCCCAGGCAGACCTTGAACACGCCGACCTCACGCGCGAGCGGCACGAGCTGCACAACGACCCCGAAGGAGAGCTCAGGGAATTGACCGGCATCTATGTGAAGCGCGGACTCGATCCCGCTCTCGCCGGCCAGGTCGCACAGCAGCTGACCGATCATGACGCGCTGGGCGCGCACGCCCGCGACGAACTGGGCCTGTCCAGCGCTATGGCCGCGCGCCCGACCCAGGCCGCGCTGGCGTCGGCTTTCTCCTTCGCCATCGGCGCGGCCATCCCGCTTGCGGTGGCGGCGCTGACCCCCTTCCGTCATGCATCCGTCGCGGTAATGGCGGTGTCGGTAGCGATGCTCGCTATCCTCGGCGCGCTGGGCGCGCGGACCGGAGGTGCGCCAACGGCCCGCGCGGTGATCCGCGTCGTCCTGCTCGGCACGGCCGCGATGCTGCTCACGATCGCGATCGGCAAGATCTTCGGCACAGCAGCCTGACCATGGCCGAGCGGATCTATCTGCGCCCGACCGGCTTCGTTGATGCGCCGTTCGGCTATGACGGGCAAGTGCTACGGCTGGCCGGCGGACTATGTTTTTTCGCCGGGTTCGAGCTGATCGAGGTTCGCGACGGCCGCCGCGTGCGCCAGACACTTTTGCCTGTCGAAGCGATTGAATCGCATATCAATTCGCTGCCGACAGAAACGGCCGAACAGGCCCGCGCGATAATAAGGAGCCTGACGAGCGCCCGGCCACCGCTCAGGATCGGTTCGCGCAGTATCCCGCTCGACCAGCCGCAGGTCATGGCAATCCTCAACGTCACGCCCGACAGCTTTTCCGACGGTGGCGCGCATTCCGATCCGGCGGGGGCAGGCCTGGACATGCTGCGCGCCGGCGCGGCCTTGATCGACGTCGGCGGCGAATCCACGCGACCCGGAGCTAAGCCGGTGTGGGAAGGCGACGAGATCGAACGCGTGCGGCCGGTCGTCCAGCTGCTTGCCGCCGGGGGTGCCGCAGTCTCGATCGACACGCGCAAGGCCGGCGTGATGGACGCCGCGATCGATGCCGGCGCGGGGCTCGTCAATGACGTCTCGGCGCTGACATGGGACGATCGCGCGCTGGATATTGTCGCGCGCCGGGCGTGCCCGGTGGTGCTGATGCATCATCAGGGCAATCCCGAGACGATGCAGCACGACCCGCGCTATGGCGACGTGCTGATCGAGGTCTATGATTGGCTTGAGGCGCGGATCGAAGCCGCGGTGGCAGCCGGCGTGGAGCGATCGAACATCCTGATCGACCCCGGCATCGGCTTCGGCAAGACGCTTCGGCACAATCTCGCCATTCTCAACGGACTGTCGCTATTCCACGGACTTGGCTGCCCGATCGTCCTCGGCGCGAGCCGCAAGCGCAGCATCGGCGCGCTTTCGCAAGAGGCGCCCGCCGATCAGAGGCTCGGCGGTTCGATCGCGCTGGCGGTGCTGGGGGCGGCCCAGGGGGTGCAGCTGCTGCGGGTGCATGACGTGTTCGAAACCGTCCAGGCGCTCAGGGTCTGGCGCGGCCTCCGCGACGAGGCGCTTTCACCGGTCTGATCAGGCGAGTGCCTGGCGCGTCTGTCCGTCCGGAGTGTCGAGCCAGCCGGCGGCGCGGATCGCGGCGATCCGGCTGCGCGCGACCGGCACCTTGAGGCCGTTGCCCAGCACCAGCTCAAGCGCGCGCGAATCCCCGCTCCAGCCGCTGACCGCACCATGCGCCACCCACCAGGACCGGTGCACCTGCAGCCCGCGCGGGCCAAGCTGGTTCATCACGTCGCGCATTGCAGCGAAGTAGAGGCCCGACCCCGCCGCCGTGTAAGCGCGGACATGATGATCCTCCATCTGCAGGCAGACGACCAGGTCGAGCAGGCGATCGGGCAGCCGACCGCTGCCATCGGCCGCCGGCCGGTTAGGGCCGCCCGGCACCCAATAGGAGCGATGGTCCGCCAGCCGGAAATGTTCGAGCCATAGTGCAAAGGCGGTCGCGGGCGCGGCTAGGATCAGCGTCAGAACATACCATTCCTGCGGCCTGAGCCCCGAGGCGTGGACCGGCCAGAACAGGCTGCACGACGCCCACGCGAAAATCGCGAGCGGGACGCATGCCGCGAGCGTCGCGCCGACCATCGCGAACAGGATCGGCAGCCCACGGCGTTCGGCGAAGCGCAGCGCGCCCATCACGCTGGGCCACAAGATGAGCGTCCCCGCCCAGAAAACCGAAATCCAGAAACAGAGGCGGCTGGTCGGATTGCCGATGAAGCTGCCATAGGGCCCGATCAGCGCGCACAGCAGCCCGCCGAGCGTGGTCCAGCCGAACAATCGTGCCCAGCGATGCATGCCGCCGATCGATTCAGGCATGTTTTACGGTCCGTTACCTCCGCGGCGAAGGGCGGGGCCGTTCGCCCGTTCGCCCATTCGCCATTTCACGAAGAGCCAGTCGCACAGCCACTGCACGCCATGCAAGCCGCGACACTTCCATTGCGGCGACAATTCCTGACGTGTTGCCGCTTCGCCGAAGAAGGGACCGGCTGTGTTTCGCAGAATGCGGGGAAACAGGGACAATGATTCCGATCAGCGTATGATCGACGTGCAGGTGGTCGATACGCGCGTGCATGAGTTGCTTTCGCTTTTCGCACCCGACGCGACGCCCAACGTTCATCGGCTGCGGCAGATGGCCAACGCGATCGAGCCGCTGGCCTTCAATATCAAGCAAATGGGCTATACGCTGGCGCGCCAGCTCGCCGAGGCGCTTCCCCCGCCCGGCCCGAGCGCGCCACGACGCGTCAACCTGCCTAACAGCCTGTCCACGCAGGCGGCGATCGAAAGCGATTGGGCAGCGCACTGGTGCAACGAGCTCAAGATTCCGGTCGTCTATCATCGCAAGATCTGGGAATTGTGCTTTGTCATGCAGTCGATTTTCGACCGTGGCCACATCCGCCCCGGCGCTCGCGGACTCGGTTTCGGCTGCGGCACCGAAGCATTGCCGTCTTATTTCGCCGCGCATGACGTCTCGATCCTCGCGACCGACCAAGCGCCCAATGAGGCGGCTGCCGCAGGCTGGGTTCATACCGGCCAGCACACGACCGCGCTGGATCAATGCTTCATGCCGTATCTGGTCGATCGCGGCCGCTTCGATCGCAACGTCGCGATGCGCTATGTCGACATGAACGACATTCCCGACGACCTTTCCGATTTCGATTTCTGCTGGTCCATCTGTGCGCTGGAGCATCTGGGGTCGATCGATCAGGGCCTGGCCTTCATCGAGAATAGTCTGAAGGTCCTCCGCCCGGGCGGGCTCGCGGTCCATACGACCGAGTTCAACATCCGCGACGACGGGCCGACGATCGACAATTGGTCGTCGGTCGCCTTCCAGCGCAAGCATATGGAACGGATCACCGCCCGGTTGCGCGCGCAGGGGCACAAGGTCGCACCGTTCGATTATTCGCTGGGCAATGGCCCGCTCGACCGCTTCGTCGATCTGCCTCCCTTCGTCCAGGACCTGCCCGACCATATCAACAGCTGGCTGGGACCGCCGATGCACCTCAAGCTGGCGATGGACGGTCTGGTCGTGACCTGCATCGGTATCGCGATCGAGAAGGCATCGCACTAAGGTCGGCTCGGTCCGGCCTGGCAGGTTGCCGCGCAAGGTTTCGGGTCGATCACCGCCTCCCCCGCGCTATAAGTGGTGGCCGGAGGGAGACGATATGCGCCCGATCCGGATCGCCTGTTCCGCCATGCTGGTCGCCACGGCCGCAGCGGCGCAGAAGCCACCCGCCAATGCCTGCGCGCAGGCGGAACGGGGCCAGTTCGATTTCTGGGTCGGACATTGGGACGTTTATCCCACCGGCACGACCAAATTGATCGCGCACAGCCTGATCGAGAAACTCTATGGCGGCTGCGCGATCCGTGAGAACTGGATGCCGCTGGGTGGCGCCGGCGGCGGCTCGCTGAGCGCCTGGAACCCCAAGACAGGCAAATGGCATCAGACCTGGATGGATTCGAGCGGGGCGACCGTCCAGTTCGAAGGCGGATTGGTGGGCGATACGATGACGATCCACGGCAATTGGGCCAATGTCGTCGCCCCCGGCAAGGACGGCGTGGTGCGGATGCGCTATCGCCGCAACCCTGACGGATCGATCCGCCAATGGGGTGAGGTCACGCAGGACGGCGGCAAAAGCTGGTCGCCCAGCTTCGATTTCACCTACAAGCCGTCCGCATCCTGAAGCGCGATCTCGCCCGCAAGGCTTGAAAACAGGTCGCCGAAGGACTGGCGATGGTGCGGCGTGTGGCCGTGGGTACGGATCGCATCGCGGTGCGCGGCGGTGCCGTAGCCAGAATTGGACGCCCACGCATAATGGATATGGCGCTGGCCGAGCCGGGTCATCAGCCGGTCGCGCATCACCTTGGCCATGATCGAGGCGGCAGCGATCTGGGGAACCTTGCCGTCGCCTTTGACAACGGCTCGCGCATCGCCCGAAAGCCCGCGCGGCACGTCGATCCCGTCGATCCGGACCGGGGCATCGATGCTGAGCCTCGTCACCGCCTGATGCATCGCCTGCAGCGTTGCGTTGCGAATATTGTAGACGTCGATGTAGCGCGCCGAGCGCGCGGCAAAGCGGAATTTCGAAACGCGCGCGATGACCGGGAACAGCTCCTCGCGCTCGGCGCGGTCGATCTTCTTGCTGTCGTCCAGCCGGCCGAGAATGCCCTTGGGCAGCGCCTCGGGTTCAAACCACAGCGCGCAGACCACCACCGGCCCGCAAATCGCGCCGCGCCCCACCTCGTCACAGCCGATCACCGGCGGAAACAGGCTCGCGCGCTTGCGAAAAAAGGGGCGGCTGGCGACCATGAGCGGCTTATGGCAGGCCGAACCGGCCACGTCATCAGACGGGCGCGCAACATCCCCATTATCCACAGCTTGCGCGAGCGCGCGCGGACGCGCACATGGGAAGGGATGGCTGAGGAGCATCGACCAACGGACGCGCGCGCACACCGCATCGCCAAGGCTTCGCTTGGCGTTGGCCTCGCCCTGTTCGGCATCTGGATCAGCGCAAGCTTCATTCCCGCCCTGATCTGGGCGGGGGTGGTGGCCGTCGCGATCGACCCGCTTTATGCGCGTGCCGAATTGCGCTGGCCCGCGGGCCGCCGGGCGTGGCTGCCCGCGATCGCGACCTTCCTGATAGCCGCGCTGGTGCTGGCTCCGCTCACCGTCGCCGTAGTGGAAGCGGCGCGGGAGGCTCGCACCGTGATCGCCTGGCTGGCAGACGCGCGCGCCAACGGCCTGGCCCAGCCCGAATGGGTCCAGCACATGCCCTTCGCCGGCGAGATTTCGAACTGGTGGCAGAACAATCTTTCGACGCCGGAGGGCACCGCCCTGCAGCTCGATCGTGTCCAGGGCACATTACTGGGCGGCAATTCCGCGATCGTCGGGCGCAATCTGATCCGGCGCTCAGTCGTATTCGCCTTCACCCTGATCGCGCTCTTCTTCCTGCTGCGCGAGCGCGACAGCTTCGTCGAACAATTGAAGGCCGGCGGGCTGCGACTGCTGGGCGGCTGCGGCGAGCGGATCGGCGCGCAGCTGATCCGCTCGGTGCGCGGCACGATCGACGGGCTCGTGCTGGTCGGTATCGGCGAAGGCGCGGTCATGGCGGTCGTCTATCTGATCGCCGGCGTTCCCCACCCGATCCTGCTTGGGCTGCTGACCGCGGTCGCGGCGATGATCCCGTTCGGGGCGGCGGTGATGTTCGGCATCGCCAGCCTGATGCTGATCGGCCAGGGCGCGGTCGGCTGGGCGGTGGCGGTGTTCGCGATCGGCATGGTGGTGGTCGGTATCGCCGACCATTTCGTCCGCCCGTTCCTGATCGGAGGGTCGACCCGCCTGCCCTTCCTGTGGGTGCTGATCGGGATCTTGGGCGGAGTGGAATCGCTCGGCCTGCTCGGCCTGTTTGTCGGCCCGGCGACGATGGCGGTGCTGATCCTGTTGTGGCGCGACTATATCAACGGCACCGATTTCAGCGCTGAATCGGCACCACCATCCCGGCCAGGCGATCCACTTCCGCCCGATTGTGGCTGACATAGAGGATCGGTAATTTCAGCGCGTCGCGCACGCGCTCGATCATGGCCATGATCTCGTCCGCGCGGGCGCGGTCGAGCGAGGCGAGCGGCTCATCCAACAACAGGAAGCGCGGGTTCGACAGCAAGGCGCGGCCGATCGCCACGCGCTGTGCCTCGCCCCCCGACAAGGTGCGCGGCCACCGGCCGAGCAGCGCGCCCAGCCCGAGCAGATCAACCACCTCGTCGAAGGTCGTACCGCCCTGCCCGCGCTCCGCCCCATAGAGCAGGTTCGCACGCACCCTGAGGTGCGGAAACAGTCGCCCGTCCTGAAAGACGTAGCCGGCATGGCGCGCCTCCGGCACCAGGTTCACCCCGTCCCCGAACAATGGTTCGCCGCCGACCAGGATCCTGCCCCGATCGGGCGTGAGCAAGCCCGCAATCATGTTGAGCACGCTGCTCTTGCCGCTGCCAGACGGCCCGAACAAGGCAGTCACGCCTGCATCGCTGACGAAGGAAACCGCGATCTCCGCCTCGCCCAGCCGTTTCGAGACGTCGACCTCAAAGGACATGCGCGCGCCCGCTTTGCCGCCGCACCAGCCATTCGGACGCGACCAGGGCACCAAGCGACAAGGCCACCGATACCAAAGCCAGCCGCACCACCGTCGCCTCGCCGTCAGGCAATTGCAGGGCGGTATAGATCGCGATCGGAAGCGTGCGCGTCTGGCCGGGAATGTTGGAGACGAAGCTGATCGTCGCGCCGAACTCGCCGAGCGAGCGCGCGAAGCCGAGCACCAGCCCGGCCCACACGCCGGGCAGCGACAAGGGCAAGGTGATCGTGCGGAAGGCACGCCACGGGCCGGCGCCGAGCGAGCGCGCCGCGCCCTCCAACCGGCGGTCGACCGCCTCGATCGAAAGCCGCATCGCGCGCACCATCAGGGGCAGGGCCATCACCGCCGCTGCGAGGGCCGCGCCGGTCCAGCGGAACATCAACGTGAAACCGAAGGCATGATCCAGCCAGCCTCCGATCGGCCCGTTTCGCCCGAACAGGACCAGCAGGATCCAGCCCGTCACGACCGGCGGCAGGACGAGCGGCAAATGCACGACCGCATCAAGCAGGATCCGGCCCGGGAAGCGGCCCCGCGCGAGCGCATAGGCAAGCGCGAAGGCGACAGGCAGGGTCAGCGCGACCCCGACGATCGCCACCTTGAGCGAGAGGCGGATCACCTCGCAATCCTCCGGGGTAAGCGTCATCCCTGTTTGCCCAGCATCATATTCGTCACCCCAGCGAACGCCGGGGTCTCGGGAGGTCGGCGCGTGCGGCAAGCATGGTGCCATTTCCTCCTGAGATCCCAGCTTCCGCTGGGATGACGGTTTGAGGAAGGGGCCTCTGTCACTTGGGCCTGAAGCCGTAGCGTTTGAAGATCGCCTTGCCCGCGCCCGAGATCAGGAAGCGGCGGAAGCCATCCGCGTCTGGGCTGGTGGAAGCGGTCAGTACGGCGATCGGATAGGTGATCGGGGCGTGACTGGCATCCGGAAAGACCCCCACGATCCTGACGCCCTTCGAGGCAAAGGCATCGGTCGCGTAGACGATGCCATATGGCGCCTCGCCACGTTCGACCAGCGCCAGAGCGGAGCGGACATTGTCGGCGCCCGCGACATGCCGAACCACGGAACCCCACACGCCAAGCCGGATCAGCGCCTCCCTGCCATATTTGCCCGCGGGCACCGAATTGACCTCGCCCATCGCGAGCTTGCCGCCGCCGAGCAACCGATCGAGCGGAAAGCCGGGCTTGATCGCGACCGGCCTTGCCGAGCCTGCGGGCGCGACCATTACCAGGCGATTGGCCAGGAAGGAAACGCGGGTGCCCGCCCTGACCAGGCCGTGCCGCGCGACATCGTCCATCCACGTCTCGTCCGCCGAGATGAAAATATCGGCCGGCGCGCCGGCACCGACCTGCTTGGCGAGCGCCGAGGAGGCGGCAAAGGACAGGATCGGCCGGTCATGATGCCGCGCCGCCCACGCGTCCGCGGCGGCGTTCAGGCTTTCCTGCAAGCTCGCGGCGGCGAGCACCAATGGCGGCGCGGCGAAGGCCGGCGCCCCGGTTGCCGCAAGCAGTAGCAGGAGCCAGCGGCGCACCGCTGGCATCTAGCGGAACAGCTTCAGGTCGACCGCTTCGGCCATGGCCTTGTAACCCGCATCCTTGGGATGGAGATGGTCGCCGCAGTCATAAGCGGCCGCCATCGTGAGCGGATCGGCCTTGTCGGCGATGGCGCGATCAAGATCGATCACGGCATCGAAATTCCCCGGCGTGCGGGTCCACCGATTGACCGCCTGGCGCACCGCCTCGCCCGCTTCCGACCAATAGCCCGCGCCCTTGTAGGGCAGGATCGTGGCACCATAGACCTTGATACCATGGGCATGCGCGCGTGCGACGATCTGACGGTAGGCGGCGATGAGATCCTCCGCGCGCGGCGCACCAGCCGGCGAATTCTTGGCCGATCCGATATCGTTCACGCCTTCCAGAACGACCAGATAGCGCACGCCAGGCACCGACAGCACGTCGCGGTCGAACCGCGCCAGCGCGGCCGGCCCGGCGCCGGTGAGCAACAGGCGATTACCCGAAATGCCCGCATTGGCGACCGCGAAGCGCTTCATGCCGGCACGGCCGAGCCGGTCGGCCAGGATATCGGGCCAGCGCTGATTCTGATCGTTGGTCGATGCAGCGCCGTCGGTGATCGAATCGCCGAGCGTGACGATAGTGTCGGTCGCCGGCCCGCCGGACACGTCGATCCCGCTCAGGATATAGCGCTCGAACGCCTTGCGGCCGCCGGTGAGTGCCGAGGCGCCGGTCTGGTCGCCGGGAACGATCTGCGTGCTGGAGACGCCAAGCGAATGGATCGTCACCCGCGTCGCCTCGCCCGGAACGTGGATGCTGACCACCAGCTTCGAGAGAGGCGGCACCGTCAAGGCGACCGGGTCGCTTTCCAGCGGCGCGAAGGCGGGGATGGTCGGCCCGGCCTGGCCGGCGAACGTGACGACCCGGTCGGTACCCGGCTGCGGCGTTCCGTCAGGCCCGGCGAGTGCGACATGAACCGCGCCGATCGGCAGCGGCGCGTCCGTCATCTCGTTGGACAGGCGCAACCGCACCTGGCTTCCGCCCGCGCTCACCCGCGCGACCATGCGGAAGGTCACATCGCTCATCGGGTAGATCGGATGGCCAGGCCAGGCGGTGGGTATCTCACCGGGCGATGCCGCCCACGTCCGCACCCAAGACCCTGCCGACCAGGCCGGGCTGGCGAGCGCGAGCGATGCCGCGAGCAGAGAAATGATGGGTTTGAGACGCATGTCGATTATCCTCCCTTTTGCCTGCTTATTGCCAGCGGGCGTGGACTATGACCAGAGCGCGAACCGGTCATCCCGCCGCCGGCGGTGTAAAATGAATACGCCCCAATCCGTGCCCCATCGGCCCGTATCCGCCCCCTAATCCGGGCGCTGTTTCGAGCGCCGCGCGAACATAATCGCGCGCACGGCTGATAGCTTCTTGCAGCCCAAGCCCCGCGCCGAGCGAGCAGGCGATAGCACTCGACAGGGTGCAGCCTGTGCCGTGGCTGTGCCGCGTCTCGATCCGCTCTGCATGCCAGTGCCATTCCCGCCAGCCGTCATCGCGCAGGAAGAGGAAGTCGAAGATCAGGGCATCGGTGTCGCGAACCTTGCCATCAGGTTCGACCAATGTACCGCCGGGGATGGCGACACCTGTGGCGAGAAGCGGTCCGCTGCCGCGCTTCTCAATCAGATGCGCTGCCGCCTGCCTGATTTCGAATTCGTCAGAGACCGGCATGCCGGACAAGGCATGAAGCTCGTCGAGATTGGGAGTCGAAACTGCGGCCCGGGCGAGAAGGCGCGCAAAGGACGGCATCGCGGCCCGATCCGCCAGGCGCGCTCCCGTTGAGGCAACCATCACCGGGTCGAACACGACCGGCACGGACGACAGGTCGGGCTGCCCCAGCCGATCGGCCAGCGCCTCGCACGTTTCCGCGCTGCCGGTCATTCCGATCTTGATCGCATCGACCCCAATGTCGCCGACCACCGCTTCGATCTGCGCCAGCACGGTTTCCGCCGGCACCGGCATGATGTCGGTCACGCCACGCGTATTCTGCGCGGTGATGGCCGTGATCGCGGTCATCGCGTGGCCGCCGAGCATGGTGATCGTCTTGATATCGGCCTGGATGCCCGCGCCGCCGCCCGAATCCGAGCCTGCGATCGAGAGGATGCGCGGGACGGTCACGCCGCCTTTTTGACCGCGTCGCAGATCCGGTCGACCACCGCGTGCACCTGCGCCTCGTCCTCGCCCTCCGCCATCACCCGGATGAGCGGCTCGGTGCCGGATTTGCGGATAACCAGACGGCCCTTGCCGTCCAGTTCCTTCTCGGCCTCGGCGATGATCTTCTTGACCTTGTCGTCTTCGAGCGGCTGACCGCCGGTGAAGCGGACATTCTTGAGCAATTGCGGCAGCGGATCGAACAAGCGGAGCAATTCGTGCGCGGGCTTGCCGCTTTCGACCAACGCCGCGAGCACCTGCAGGGACGCGATCAGTCCGTCGCCGGTGGTGGCGTGATCGGACAGGACGATATGGCCCGATTGCTCGCCGCCGATATTGTACCCCCCCGCGCGCATCGCCTCGACCACGTAGCGGTCGCCGACCGGCGTCCGGTGCAGCGCGATCCCCTGACCCCACAAGAAGCGTTCGAGCCCGAGGTTGGACATGACGGTCGCGACGATGCCGTCGCCGCGCAACGTCTTGGCACGCGCGGCGGAGAGCGCGATCAGCGCCATCAACTGGTCGCCATCGACGATCTGGCCCTTGTCATCGACCACGATCAACCGGTCGGCGTCGCCATCGAGCGCGATACCCAGATCGGCGCGCGTCTCCACCACCTTGGCCTGGAGCGCCGCCGGCGCGGTCGAGCCGACCTTGTCATTGACGTTGGTACCGTTGGGCGTGACGCCGATCGCGATCAGCTCCGCACCCAGCTCCCACAAGGCGTCGGGCGCGACCTTATAGGCCGCGCCGTTCGCGCAATCGATCACGATGCGCAGGCCGTCGAGGCGGAGATGATCGGGAAAGGTCGATTTGGCGATCGATATGTAGCGGCCCTGCGCATCATCGACGCGGCGCGCGCGGCCGATCTGCTCGGCAGGCGCGAGCGTTACCTTGCCGTCGATCGCCTTCTCGATCTTCGCTTCGGTCTCGTCCGACAATTTGTAGCCGTCAGGGCCGAACAATTTGATGCCGTTATCGACATAGGGATTGTGGCTGGCCGAGATCATTACGCCCAGATCCGCGCGCATCGACTTGGTCAGCATCGCCACGGCGGGCGTGGGCATAGGCCCCACCAGCACCACGTCCATGCCGACGCTGGTGAACCCGGCAGTCAGCGCGCTTTCCATCATGTAGCCTGAAAGCCGCGTATCCTTGCCGATCAGCACGCGATGACGATGGTTGCCGCGCATGAAATGCGCGCCGGCGGCCTGGCCGACCTTCATCGCGATCTCGGCGGTCATCGCGCCTTCGTTCGTGCGTCCGCGGATGCCGTCGGTGCCGAAATATTTGCGTGCCATCTTTATCGTCCACTGTGTCGGCGGCGCTCTTACAGCGGAACATGGCCGGGTGGCAAAGGCGCGTTAGCATCGGAAACGGGTGCAATCGCCGTGGCCGTGCGCACGCAGGGTCAATAGCATGCGGGCCCAGGGAGGTTGCGATGATGATCCGATCCTTGCTCGCCGCTTTGTCCTTGCTGGCCGCTGCACCCGCATGCGCGCATGACTGGCGCTTCACTTGCAAGGGCGATGAAGCCCATGCGCACGCCGAGGCGCTCCAATGGCTGCGTGAGGCCTCCGCCTCGCCTACCGCGCGCGATGCCGATCAGGCGGCGGGTGAGAAAGCCTATCGGGCAGCGCTGGCGCTGCATGCGCAATTGCTCGCGGGCAAGCCGGTCGACCCGCTTTATGAAAGCAGCAGCCATTTCCTCACACTTGCCGCAATGGCTGCGTCGGACCGCACGCGTACCCTGTTCCAGCGCGCCGCGCGCGATCAGCTCATGCGCCTTGACCTGCAAGCCCTGATCGAGCGGAAGGCGTGGGCGGCGGGCCTGTCCGACAACGCCGCCATGTATGCGTTCGCGTTGATCGGCCCCGAAAGCTGCGGCGTCGATGAGGAAAACACCGCCTGGCTCAAGGCGGATCTCGCGAAGAACGGCTGGTTCCTGATCAGCCGCGACGGGCCCGATGCGGACAATGCCGCCTGGCTGATGGCGCAACATGCCGATCAGGACCTGCCTTTCCAGAAACAGATATTGGCGCTGATCGAACCCCTCGTGGCGCGCCACGAGAGCAACCCCCGAAACTATGCCTATATCTACGATCGGGTCGCGGTGAACCAGAAGCTGCCCCAGCGTTACGGCACGCAGGGCCGCTGCACCGATGCCGGCACGTGGCAACCGCTCGAGACCGAAGCACCCGGGAGACTGGACGCGCGCCGAGCGAGCGTCGGACTGGAACCCGAAGCCGATTACATCGCTCTGTTCCATTGCCAGAAGGCCTAGCCGCGCTAGCGCGCTTCGTTGCGGGTCACACGCCAGCTGACACGATCGGGCCGTCATCGTCGGGGGCAAGCAGCCCCGCTGCGCGCCGAACCGCCGGAGCCGGAGCACGCCAGCCTGCGCGGAAGGCAGCACGGCGGATGGCGCCGGCGGTTCCCCGCCGGCGCGTCCGTCCCGTCAGTCGCGCTGCTGGCCGGTGAAGGTCAGCAACAGCTGAAACAGGTTGATCAGGTTCAGGTAGAGGCCGAGCGCGCTCATGACCTGAAGCTTCTCGGCCGTCTGCGTGCCCGCAAAGGCCAGATATTCGGACTTCGCGCGCTGCGTGTCCCATGCGGTCAAGCCGACGAACACGGCGACACCGACCAGCGACACGATCAGATGCAAGGTCGTCGAACCGAGGAAGATATTCACCAACGACGCCACCACCACGCCGATCACGCCCATCATCAGGAAGCTGCCCCACGAACTGATGTCGCGGTTGGTCGTGTAGCCCCATAGGCTGATCGCGCCGAACATCGTCGCCGCGATCAGGAAGGTCTGGGCGATGCTGATCCCGGTGAAGACCAGGAACAAGCTTGCCAGCGACACGCCCATCAGCGCGGAGAAGCCGTAAAAGGCGGCCCGCGCGCCGTTGGTGGTCATACGCTCGATCCGGAACGAGAAAAACATCACAAACGCGAGCGGCGCCAGCATTGCCACCCATTTGAGCGGGGTGCCGAAGATGGCGGCCGCCAGCGCGGGCGTGTGAGCGACGCCGAACGCGACCGCGCCGGTGACGACCAGCCCCAGCGCCATGACGCGGTAGATACCGACCATGTGGCGCTTGAGCCCGGCGTCATATTGGATGATCTCCGCCGCGCGGGACGGCTTGGTTTGCCAGATGTTGTCCATGACCTCAGGCTCCTACCCGCGCCGGCCGCACGGGGCGGAAGCGCTTGAACAATTTGCGCGCCAGACGGCGCAGCTCGGCGGCTTCCGGTACGTGCCGGAAGAGCTGATCCTTGACCGCGAGCCGCTGCTTCTTGAGCCGCGTCAGGCGGAATTGATCGGGGATGCGGCGACCCAGCTCACGCCGGATTTCCCGGTTGAGCATCCGGTGGGTCGCGATCAGGCGCTCGATAAGCGCGTTCATAAGTTCCTCCATCGAAGTGGCTTCGATCGAGGCACTCGGAGCTGGGGAGGGGGGACCGCGAAGGCCGTCCGAACCTGCACCGAGCGCGCTCGATGCGGTCCGACATCACGGGGCTTCAGAAAAGCCGCCGCCAGAGGGGCCCGGTCCGCAGAAAGGGCTTTACGCCGAGTTGGCTTGCCCGGGGATGAACGGCCCCCCTGCCTTTACCTCATCGCTCGTACGCCTTGGGCAACGCACCTTCCTGCGGATTGAGGTAGCGATCCCTAAGCCGGGTCTGACGGCTGGTCATCGGCTGGGCGACACCATCGATCCAGACAGCGACGGGCGCCGAGGACAGTTCGAGCGGATCGCCGTCCCAGATCACCACATCGGCACGGCGGCCGGGGCGGAGCGAGCCGATTTCCCCGTCGAGGCCGATGGCAGCGGCCGGACCCGAGGTTACGGTCGCGAAGGCCGCGCCCCAGTCGAGCCCGGTCATTCCGGGCACGCGCGCGATCCCGACCAGATTGCCTGCATATTGGCGGACATTACGCTGCCCGGCCTCGGTCGCGACGTCGACGGTCGAGATCGCGACCATCACGCCCGCTTTCTGCATCCGGCCGACATTGGCTTCGGTCGCGGCGGTTCGCTCGAACGCGGCGGGCAGATCGGCGAGTGCGGCCGCGATCACCGGCACGCGCGCGGCGGCGATCTTTGGCGCGACCATCCAGCCTTCCGTGGCGCCGAGCAGCACCAGCTTAAGGTTGGGATAGGTCTGCTTGAGCGAGAGGACCTGGAGGATGTCGCTGGCGCGCTCCACATGGACGACGAGCGGCATGCGCCCCTCGACCACCGGCAGCAGGGCCGCGGCGTCGGCACGCGTGATCAAAGCATCCTTGCTGTCGCCGCCCCGTGCCGCCGATCGTGCCGCGGCGAGCGCGTCATGCAGCATCACATAGGATGCAGGGCGGCTGCCGATATGGCTCGCGCCGTCCTCGCCCAGCTCGGCATATTGGAAAGCGCGTGCCTTCGTGACGGGCGCATCGTCCGCGCCGAGATCGATCACGGCGCCCTGGCCGGCGAATACGCTGTTGTTCGCTTCCGGTGAAACGAGCGCGCGGGTCACGCCCCAGCTGCGGTCGACCGCGATCGACTGGTTGGTGGGGTTGATCGCGGTCGAGACGTCGATCGCGGCGTTGAACACCGACTTGCCGGCCGCGCCGTCATAGGTTTCGTCGATGCCTTCGCCATCGACGATCCCTTCGCTGCTGAAGCCCGCGACCAGGCCCGCCGCGACCCACTTGCCCCGGGCATCGACCACGCGCGCGCCAGCGGGCACTGCGACATTGGTGCCGGCTGCAATCACGCGTCCGTCACGGATGACTACCGTGCCGTTGGCGATGGGTTGCGAGCCATCGCCGATCGCGACAGTGCCCCCGGTAATGGCGATCGTTTCGGCATAAGCGGTGCCGCACAGCAAGGCTGCGGCGCAAAGGAGAAGCCGCTTCATTTCACGTCTCCTTCACCCGGCTGGCCGAGTTCGAAATCGGAGACAGGTCGTCGTTTGGGATCATGCGCATCGTAGAGCAGGGCACCGTCGACCCAGACCTTGTCGGGCCGCGTGTATACGCTCAGCGGATTGCCGTTCCACAGCACCACGTCCGCCATTTTGCCGGCCTTGAGGCTGCCTGTCTTGTCGGCGATGCCGAGCGCCCTTGCGGGATTGATCGAAAGCCATTTCCACGCGACCTCGTCCGGAATGGCGATGCCGGCGCGGCGGCCGGCGGCCAGCGCCTTCGCGACTTCCTGGTTGAGCCGCTGGACCCCGTTCTCGTCATCCGAATGGATCATCGCGCAGGTTCCGGTTTTCTGCAGGATCGCGAGATTCTCCGGAATCCCATCGTAGGATTCCATCTTGAAGCCGTACCAGTCGGCCCAGACCACCGCGCAGATATCGTTGGCCTTGAGCAGATCGGCGACCTTGTAGGCTTCGACGCCGTGATGGAAGGCGGTGACGTGGTAGCCGAACTCCTTCGACATATCGATCACGTTCGCCATCTCGTCGGCGCGGTAGCAATGGTTGTGGACCAGAATCTTGCCGTCGAGCACGCCCGCCAGCGTATCCATGGCGAGATTGCGTGACGGCGGATCGCCGCCCTCTTTCTCATATTTGTCCCAGTGCCGCTTATATTCGACGGCCTGCTGCCAGGTTTCCCGATCGACGGCGATATTGCCCATGCGCGTCGATGGCATACGCCCCTTCGCGCCATAGACACGCTTCGGATTCTCGCCGCACGCCATCTTGAAGCCATAAGGCGCGCCCGGAAATTTCATGCCCTGCGTGGTCCGCGCATAGACATTCTTCACCACCACCGAACGGCCGCCCATCAGGTTGGCCGAGCCGGGAAGGATCTGCAGCGTGGTCACGCCGCCATTGGCAAGTGCGCGGCTGAAGCCCGGATCCTGCGGCCAGACGCTATGCTCGGCCCACACTTCGGGCGTGGTCGGATCGGTCATCTCGTTGCCGTCCGACAGAGCCTTCACGCCCGGCGAGGGATAGACGCCAAGGTGGCTGTGCACGTCGATCACGCCGGGCGTGACCCATTTTCCGGTGCCGTCGATCACCACGGTCCCCGCGGGTGCCGGGATATCGCGGCCGACCGCCTGGACCTTGCCGTCCGCGAACAGCACCGAACCGCCGTCGATCCGCCCGCCCTCGCCGTCATAGATCGTGACATTGGTGATCAGGGTCGGGACGCCGGGATAGACGTGATAGGTCGACGGGAAGGGATCGGTCTTCCAGGGTTCGACCACGCGTTCGCCCGCCGGCGTCGCGCTGGCCGAACGCGGCGGCGCGTTTCCGGCGCAACCGGACAGCAAGAGGAGAGCGCCAAGCGCGACATATTTCCGGGACATCATTTCCCCCTTGTTGACGGCCGCCCGAAAGCGGCGCCCATTCCTCAATCCACGCCGTGCATCAGTTTTTTGAGCAACGGTGAAATCACCAACAGCACCACGCCCGCTCCGATCGTCATCAGACCGCCCGTCTGGAAGGTCGCGAGATAGGTGTGGAGGCTGAGCTCGGGGTTGGTGACCTGCCCGCCGACCGTCTTGACCGATGCCATCTGCGCGGCGGCGCCGGCAAGATATTCGCCGACCGAGATCGACATGAACCACACCCCCATCATCATGCCGACAATGCGCACGATCGACAGCTTCGTGATCATCGAAAGCCCGACCGGCGAGATGCACAATTCAGCGATCGAATGGAGGAAATAGGTCAGGACGAGCCACCAGAGCGAGATGCGGAAAGTCGCGTCGGCGGTGGCTCCCGCCCAGGGCAGGACGACGAAGCCGAGCCCCACGAGCATCAGGGCGAGCGCGAACTTGACCTGGATCGACGGCTCCAACCCGCGCTTGGCGAGGCTGATCCACAGCCAACCCATGACCGGCGAGAACAGCACCACCACGAGCGGGTTGAATTGCTGCGTCGCCGCGGCCGACATGTGGAGGCCGAACAGTTCGAGCGTGGTGTTGCGATCCGCGAACAGGGTGAGCGACGAGGCCGCCTGCTCAAACAGCGCCCAGAAGGTCACGTTGAATATGACCAGGAGGATCGCGGCCAGCATCATCTGAAACTCGACCTTGCTTCCCGCGCGCCATGCCCAGATGGGGATGCCGATCACCGCCGCCAGGAAGATGAGCAGCAGCGCTTTGCCAAGCATCGGCGTCGCGATCAGATAGCCCACCAGCCCTGCCCCAGGCTCGGCCGCCGGCGTGTTCATCACATTGCGGAAGATCAGCCAGAATATCCCGGTCGAAGCCAGCGCGAGCAGGTAGATCAAGGGCGCGCGATCCGGGCCGCTTTGCGCCGGCGGCTCGCCATATCCGGCAAGCCGCCCGCCATCGAACTGGAGCAGCACATAGGAGATCAGCAACACTGCCGAGACGATCAGGAACCCTGCCCACCAGCCGAAATGGTCCACAAGGAAAGGGCACATCGCCTGGCCGAGGACCGAGCCGATGTTGATGCCCGCATAAAATATCGTGAAACCGGCGTCGCGACGCCGGTCACCCGGTTTGTAGAGCGTGCCCACCACCGTCGAAATGTTCGGCTTGAAGAAGCCGTTGCCGACCACGACCAGGCTGAGTGCGAGCAGCATCAGCCCGACGTGGAGGGGCGAACGGACCGCACCCGGCTTGAAATCGGCGGCGGAGATCGTGCGCGCGACCTGGCCATCCGGCGCGAGCAGCTGCACTGTTCCGTCAGACAGGCCGTGCAGGGTGAGATCCTGGCCGTTGATGGTGACGGTCTGGCTGCCCGGGTCGCCCATCGGCGAGGCCGCCTTGGCCTGCATCACATCGTAACGCTGCCCCTCGATCGTAGCATAGGGCTTGGCCTGTTCACCGCCGAAACAAAGCAACAGATAGCCGGTCGCCATCACGATCGCGCCAAACTTCACCGCCCGCTTCGAGCCGAGATAGCGGTCCGCGAGCAGGCCGCCGACGACCGGGGTCAGGTAAACCAGACTGAGATAGCCGCCGACGACCCCGTTTGCGTCATGGTCGGCGAGCAGGAAATGCTTGGTGAGGTACAATACGAGCAGCGCCCGCATGCCGTAGAAGCCGAACCGCTCCCACATCTCGATCGAAAAGAGCCTGGCAAGCTGGCTCGGATGTCCGAGCCAGGTACGTTCAGCCCAGGGATTGACGTGGCTTATGTCCGGCTGGGCCGGCGATGCATCGGTGGGGGTCTCCATGCGGACCTTGTCTTTCTCGTGGCGCCCGGGGCGCGGCATGGGACGGCAGACTAACCCGAAAATTGCGCGTGGGAAGAAGATTGTTGCGCGCCCCATCGCCAGCCGTCGGAGGCCGATATTCTCTCCAGCTTCGGCGCCTGCTAGGGAGCGCGGCGATGTTCAATGACCTTTCCTCACCCGCCGCGCTGATAGCAACGCGCCGCTCCGGCAAGCCGCGCGACCTGGCCGAGCCCGGCCCCAGCCCAGCCCAACTCGACCGCATCCTGTCCGCGGCCATCCGCACACCCGATCATGGCAAGCTTGCGCCATGGCGCTTCGTGGTGGTTCCGCAGGATAGGCGCGACGCCTTCCACGCCCTGCTGGAACGCGCCTATCTGTCCGAACGGCCCGAAGCCGGCAAGGTCGAGCTGGAAGCGGTTCGTCAGTTCGCCTATCAGGCGCCAGCGCTGATCGTGGCGCTGTCGGCACCTGCACACGCCAGCCACATCCCGGTCTGGGAGCAGGAATTGTCCGCGGGGGCGGCCTGCATGAACCTTCTGATAGCGACCCATGCCGAGGGGCTCGCGGGCGGCTGGCTGACCGGTTGGGCGGCCTATTCGAATGTGGTTCGCGACGCCTTCGGCCAACCCAGCGAGCGCATCGCGGGCTTCCTGTTCCTGGGGACGCCCGCGCGGGAGCTTGAGGAACGGCCACGACCGGATCGCGGGGCGGTCATAAGGGTGTGGCAGGGCTGAGCCCGCTCCACCGTCCGGACGACAGCCCTATCCATCATGATCCAACTGATCGGCACCGTCACCGCGTGGCTGCAGTCCCTGTCGGGATGGCTGCAGGCCACGACCGGCTTGACGACCAAGGACCTGGCCCTGTTCGCGGGTAGTATCCTGCTGGTGATGGCCGTGCTCTGGCTCGGCTTCTACGGCGGCAAGCCGCGATATCGGGAAGCCGGCCGTTTCGGCTGGTTCCTGCTGTTCGTCGCGCTGGGAATCATCGCCTTCGGGCTCTATCATCACGACCTGTCGAGCGGCTGACACGGAATGTCCGTAATCGGACAAAATTATGACAGTCTCTCTTGCCTAATCCGCCGTGGTGTGTTAGGACACCATCACGCTATGGCTGCATCGGATCGCCCCGTCTATCTCCGCCTGCGCGACGAGATCGTCGCGATGATCCTCGATGGCCGGATCAAGGAGGGCGATGCCTTACCTTCGGTGCGCGCTTTCGCCGCCGATCAGGGAGCGAATCCGTTGACCGTCGCCAAGGCCTATCAGAGCTTCCAGGAGGATGGCCTGGTCACCGTTCGGCGCGGTGTCGGCATGTTCGTCGATCGGGGGGCGGCACAACGGCTGCGCGCCGCGGCACGAGCGGCCTTTCTCGACGAAGAATGGCCGGAGATCGCCTCGCGCATCCGCCGGCTCGATATCGATCCCGCCGAGCTGTTAGACCGCGCAAACGCCTGACGCTTGGGGCATCGGCGCAGCCCTGCTAGGGCCCCGCGCGTGAGCCAGACCCGTATCCTTCCTTATGACGCCGCCGCGATCGCCGCAGCCGCGCGCCTGATCGCCGAGGGCAAGCCTGTCGCGATGCCGACGGAGACTGTCTATGGCCTTGCCGCCGACGCGACCGATGGCGAGGCCGTAGCCGCCATTTATGCGGCCAAGGGGCGACCGAACTTCAATCCGCTGATTGTGCATGTGCTCGACCGCGCGGCAGCGGAGTCCCTGGCCGACCTGCCCGACGCCGCGCGGAAGCTGGCCGATGCGTTCTGGCCCGGTCCCCTCACCATCGTCGCGCCCGTGAAGCCCGGTGCGCCGATCGCCGCGCTGGTGACGGCCGGCCTTCCAACCGTCGCCTTGCGCGCCCCGGCGCATCCCGCGATGCGCGACCTGCTGCGGGTTTGCGGCAGGCCGCTCGCCGCGCCATCCGCGAATGCCAGCGGCACGATCAGCCCGACGCGGGCGGACCATGTATCGCGTACCTTGGAATCCAGGATCGAGCTGATCGTGGATGGTGGCTCGACCGCGGTTGGTCTGGAATCGACGATCGTCATGGTCGATGGCGACACGCTTCGCATCCTGCGGCCGAGCCCGATCACCGCGGACCGGATCGCCGCCGTGTCCGGGCTTGATGTAAGCGAACGGCAATCGGCGGCGATCGAGGCGCCGGGGCAACTGGCGCAACATTATGCCCCCTCCAAGCCGGTACGCCTTGCCGCGACCGAAGCGCGCGAGGGCGAATGGCTGATCGGGTTCGGCGCAATCGCGGGCAACGTCTCGCTCTCTCCCACGGGCGATCTCGCCGAAGCCGCCGCCCGGCTGTTCGAGCTGCTGCATCAGGCCGACGCGGGCGCCCTGCCCCGTATCGCCTTTGCGCCCGTGCCTGAAGAAGGGCTCGGCACTGCAATCAACGACCGCCTCCGCCGCGCCGCGGCCTGAGCGGCTACTGGAACAGTTTGCGGACCGTGATCTTGAAGGTCCGCCCCTGCGGATCGCTGAAGGCACGTTGGTAGCGGAAAGGCGTATTCCCATTGCCGTCGCGGACATGCGTGTAGCTGTCGAACGGATTGACGACCTGCAGCGTGAGCTTGGTCTTCTTCAGCCACTGCGCCTTCGGCCACCAATGGCGTAGGTAGACGAAGGCGCTGAGGTCGAGATTGAACCTCGATCCGAAGCGCAGGTCGGTCGGCGCCGATCCGCCACGGATGCGCGACGGGCCAAAATATTGCCAGGTGAAGCTGACACCATCCCCGGCCCGCGCAATGCCGCCCCAACCCCAGATCGCCAGGCGGTAATGCCATTGGGAGCCATCGACGGTATCGCCGTGGAGCAGATCGAAGGCCGGCATGCCGGGCTTCAGTTCGAGCCGATCATCAAGACTCAGATTGGGCGCGACGCCCAGGTAGAAACTGCCGCCGCTCCTGGCGGGTTTCCCCGAAGCCGTCGGCTGGGCCGTGCCGATCTGCCCGTAGAAATTGAGTTGCAGGCTGAGCGCGCGCTGACGCTGCCGATAGAAATTGAACGGGCGCAGGATCACCGTGTCCAGCCGCCCTAGCGGATCGCGGACGAATTGTTCGGGCAACTGTGCCTGCGCTTCGGGCGTGAGCGCGCTTACCATGCCGCTGCCGTCGCGGATGAGCGTCTGGCTATAGGTGCCGGTCAGCCTGAACTCGACCTTTTCGAACGGCTTGAGGGTGAAGGCATAGCTTTGCACGCGGCGACGTTCGGGTGCCAGATCGGGGTTCCCGCCCATGATCAGCGTCACATAGGCCGATCGTCCGGTGCCGAAATCGAAGAAGGGTACATTGAGAGCCTGGACCGTCGGCGCCGATCGGAAATCGATGTTGGGCGCGCTTTGCGTCGCGTTGCGGGTGACCGTGAATTGAAGGTTCTTGATCGGCGCCCAGGCAAGACCCAGCGTGGTGTCGTGCAGCTGGCCATAGTCTTTCACGTCGCGCAGGCGCGCGGTCGCGTTCACCGAGAGATCGCCGAGAAAGGGCAGGACCTTCTCACGCCGTGAGGTCAGCGGCAGGTCGAGCGTGACCGCCCCTTCGACGCGCGACTGGTTCACCCTGATGTCGCTGTCAATGAAGCCGCGCGAGCGGGTATGTGCGTCCGACCAGCCGCCTTCCGCGGTCGTGACCAGCGACAGCTCGCCCGCGGGCAGATGCGCCAGCATGCCGCGCGCGACCGCTTTGGCCTCCGCCTTGCGGTTGATCGTACGCCCCGACTGCGACAGATGCGGACCCAGCATTGCGGCATCGAGCTCGCCGAAGGGATTGGCGCCGTTGGCGGCGGCCTGGTCGATGACGCGCGGATCATAACCGCGGTCGCCATGCGAGATCTTGTCGCTTTGATCGAGCGTGCTGGTCAGGTCCCACTGCCAACCCCCGATACCGCCCTGGACGACGAGGCCCGCATGCAAGGTCGTGCCGGCGCTATGCTGCCGCTCGATATGCTGGTTGGCGTACCGAAAGAGAAGCAGATCCTTCCCGAATGGCGCGTAGGGATTGGACGCGGGCACGAAAATTGTGATCGGGGGAAGCCCATTCAGCGACAGGCCCCAGTTTCGCTCCGCGGTAAGCGTCAGCGTGGCGTCTATCCCCTGGGCAAGCGGATTTTTCAGAACCGCGCTGCCTTTGATCACATCGTTACGATCGATCAGCGTAGAATAAGGAAGCACATCGAATTGATTGAGCCTCCCCGCCATCGCCAGATAAGCTGCAGGGCTGGTGCGGCCCTGGGGGTCGGCCGGAACGCCCGTCGCCAGGATCGGTCGTCCCGCCGCCGCGGACAATGCGGGATCGATCTCGCCGCCCGAAGCCGCGATCAGATTGCCGGCGGGATCGAACTTATTGTCGGGATCGAGCGCGATCGGGCGCCGCGAAGACCGCAACGGATCGGTGTGGGTGTAATCGAGAGCGAGGCTGAGCCGCTTTTTGTTGGCGATGCGGGTAAGGGCGCCATTAGCGCCCCAACTGCCGGCGCCCCCTGCGGTACTGCCCCCCGCATATGTGGACAGGTCGATCGAGCGGAAGCGCGGCTTGGTCATGAAGTTGATCAGGCGGCGGGTCGGCGGATAGCCATATTTGATCGCCGCCGCCTCCGGCAGGATTTCGCTTCCGGCCAAAGCTTCGGTCGGGAGGCTGCCAATTTCATCCCAGCCGCTCGTGCGCTGTCCGTTGAGCAGCAGGATCGGGTCGCTGCCATCGGCGGAGCGGGCCATGGGCAACAGGACCCGCAACAGCTCACCCATGCTGGTGGCACCCGTGCCCTCGATGAACTTTTCGTCGAAAGATGCGATCGGCGCGATGTCTGCGACGGCAGAGCCGCGCGTTCCGCGCACAACGACATCCGCCGCTCTGTCCTGATCCTTATCGTCGCTTTCCGCAGCAACTGGTTTCTGGGTCCAGCCAGTTGATGCGACGCACGTCAGCAAGGCGCACGCCGCCAACCTGGACAGTCGGCCACCCGGGACAGCGTTCCGCTTGCCGCCCATCAGAATGATCGTTCGCCCGTCCGCATCGCTGCGCCAAGCTTTAGCGCGCCGATTGGCCGGGTCCACCCACGACCGCGCCGAATTGGGTTGCTTCGATCCGTCGCGATCCGGTTGCGGCCCGTCGCAGCCCCGCCTAGGGGGGCGCCGATGCGCCTGGCGTCCATCCCCTTCTTGACGGACCCCGACCATCCGGACCGGCGTCGGCGCCTGATATCCTTCCTGCTGACGGCCGTCGCGCATCTGCTGTTGCTGCTGATGCTGCTCACGCTGACGCCGTCCTTCGTGAAGATGGTCCATTCGGGCGGTCAGCTGATCAGCGTTTCAGTCGCGCCGGAAGCGGAGGAAGAGACCGCACGGTCAAAGAGCGCCACCAAGGCGACGCATCAGCGCCCGTCATCCCGACCAGTGCCGGCAGTTCCTCCGCCCAAGATCGCACTGCCGGACAAGGCCGCGCCGTGGGTACTTACCCCCGGTCTTGAAAGGTTCGATGTCCGCCAGGTTCCCCCTTCGCAGCGTTCCACGCCGGCACCTTCGGACGCGAGCGCAAGCGACGAAGCCAATGGCAGTTCGGATTCAGACCGGCCGGTAGCCTATGGGCCGGGTGGGCAGCCGCTCTACGATGCGCAATGGTATCGCGAACCGACCGCAGCCGAACTTGCTTTCTATCTTAAGCGCGCCCGTCCGGGGCCAGGCTACGCGGTAATCGGCTGCCAGATGGTGGCACGCTATCACGTCACCAATTGCTTCCCGATCGAGGAGACGCTCGGCTCAGGGCTGGCAAGGGCAATGGTCGAGGCCTCATGGCAATTCCAGGTTATGCCGCCCCGCGTCGGCAATCGGATGGAACTCGGCACCTGGGTCAGAATCCGCTTCACCTGGCAGGATGAAAAGGGGCGCTGAGCGCTACTTGCGGGCGGCATGCCAGAATAAAAAAGGGGCGACCGCACGGCCGCCCCCTTCTTCAAACCCTGATTTTCAGATCAGAAGAGCTTGTCGAGTTTCACCTTCGCGCCAACGAAGAAGAAACGGCCGAGCGGATCGTCCGGGTAGTTGAGCGCCGCGAACCCCGGCTTCGGATTGGTGAAGTCGTTGATACCGCCGAAGATCTGGAACTTCTCCGTCACGTCGTAGCTCGCATAGATGTCGTGCTGCGCGCGCGCCTTGATATATTTATATTCGGGCGCGGTGTGGTTCGGATCCGCATTCACCGTGTCGTGCGAATAACGCAGCGTGTGCGAGAACCAGTTGAGGTTATAGGCGAGCGTCAGCTTGCGGATGGTCCACGCCACGTCGAGGTTGAACTGATATTTCGGCGCGGGCAGCTCCTGCGTGCCGCGATAATCGGTCGGGTCGGCGCCCGGAATGCCGATCAGCTGCAGCTTGTTGAGATAGTTGCCGACAAAGTGGAAATTGAACGAGCCGTAATTCCAGTTCGGCTTGAGCAGATAGTTCACGTCGACATCCAGGCCGCTCGTCTCATAGCTGGCGACATTCTGCGGGATACGGGTGAAGCCCGTGATGCGGCCGGGCTGGTTGCCGCCATTGTTGCGCTCGACCTGCGCGCAGAATTGATTGTCGATCGTCGGCTGATCGACGCACAGGTCCGCCAGCTGCTGCGCGGACGCATAGCTGATCGCGTTCTTGAGCCGGATATCATACCAGTCCGCCGACAAAGTCAGCCCGCGGATCCAGTGAGGCTGGAACACCGCACCAGCCGTCCAGGTCTTGGCGGTTTCCTGCGTCAGTGTCGGATTGCCGCCAAGCAGTCCGGGGATGTTCGCCGAATTGAGGTCGGCGAAGGTCGAGGGGTCGGATACCCCCAGGCCGCTGAGCAAAGCCTTGCAGTTCGCCGCGCGCGTAGGCTTGCCCAGATTAACGTTGGCCGCCGCGCAGGGGTCGTTGATGAATTCGAAATCCTGGCCGTTGGGTGCGAACAATTCGCCGATATTCGGCGCACGCACCGCCTGGGCATATGTGCCGCGGAACGTGATGTCGCGGACCGGGGCATATTGGCCGTTCAGGCGCCAGGTCGTGGTGTGTCCGATCGTCGAATAATCGGAGAAACGGACCGCACCGCCGAGGTCGAGCAGATGTGCGAACGGCACGTTCCGCAGCAGCGGTGCGTCGAGTTCGGCGAACACTTCCTTTACGTCGAAATGGCCCTTGGAGATGGGCGTCACGTTGGTGAAGGTCAGGCCCTGCTGCGCGACGATGTCGGGCACATCCTTGCTGGTTTCCCGCCGCCATTCGGCACCCAGCGCGAAACCGACCGGGCCGCCCGGCAGGTTGAGGAACGAGCCGGTGTCGCCGTTCAAAGACGCTGTCGCGACCTGCTGGGTCAGCTTGGAATGATCTGTGGTGTTGACCGAGATAAAGTTCTTCGCCGCCTGGCTGGGCGAGCCTTCGCCGAACAGGTTCAACGGCACGCATGAGCCGGGCGTGAAAGTCAAAGGCGCGTTCGGCAGCGTACGCGACGAATAAGGCTGGTCGGGCAAGGCCGTCGGATCGAGGTTGATCCGGCAGGTCACGCCGCCATGGCCGTCCGATACCGCATCGATCGCCGAGAAGAAGCGATCGGTATATTGGTCGCCGATGAAGTGGTTGGTGATCTTGTTCTGCGAATATGTGTAGGATGCGTCGTAGCGCAGGTGGCTGGACAGATCGCCCTTCGCGCCGATCACGCCGCGCGCGGTATTGCGGATGATCCGCTCGCCGCGCACGCCCAGGTCGAAATTGTCGCGATTGAGCAACGCGCCGCCCGCGTCGGCCACCAGCGGCTTCAGCGAATCCGGAATGTACGGATTATCCGGGTTGATGAGGATGTAATAATCAAAGGTCGGCTGATTGACCGAATAGGAAATGGTGTGCGCATATTTGGCTTCGGCGTAGAGCGAGAATTTGTCGCTGAAGTCGAAGTGGGTGATGATGTTGCCGATGTAGCGCGTCACCTGCGGCAGGATGTCGCCGCGATAATCGGTGGTCAGCGTGCCCGATCCGCCCTGTTGATAGAAGTCGGGTACGAAGCTGCCCGAATCCCACGGCTGCCCCGTGCCGACATAGTCGGGCATGCCGTCGAAATCGAGGTCGACACCGCCTTGGCGCGAGCTGTCGAAATAGCGAATGTTGGTGAGCGGCACACGGCTCGGGCTGGTGCCATTAGGATTGATCTGGAAGGTCGGCACGTTGGAACCGACCAGATAAGGCCGATCCTTCGACGCCAGCCGCTCGTTGCGGGCATATTCGAACGCGACCGCGATATTGCCGCGCCCGTTACCGAAATTCTGCCCGGCAGTGGCCGACAGCAAGCGTTGCGCGCCGTCGCCGTAGGTGGAGATGCCATTCTGCCCCCGGACCGTCAGGCCCTGGAAATTCTTCTTGAGGACGAAATTGACCACGCCGGTCACGCCGTCCGCACCGTAGATGGCCGACGCACCGCCAGTCAGCACGTCGACCCGGTCGACCAGGTCGGTCGGTATGGTGTTGATATCGATTGAGGCGACACCCGGCTCGGCGCCGACCTGACGGCGGCCGTCGATCAGCACCAGCGTGCGGCTCGTACCAAGGTTGCGCAGGTTGAGCTCGTTGAGGCCGGTCTGACCAATGCCAAGCACGCCGCTGCCGCCCGCGGCCTGGGTCGGGCCGAACGAGCCGACCAGAGCCGGCAAGCGCTGCAGATATTGGGTGAGATTGGTCTCGCCGGTCTGCTGGATGCGGGCCGCCGTGATGCTGACCACCGGATTGGCGGTTTCGAAATCGGCATTGCGGATGCGCGTACCAGTGACGACGACCTCCGGAGCCTCGGCCGGGGCGGCATCGGCGGTTGCTGGCTGCGGCGCCGGCGCGGTCTGCGCTGCCGTGGGGGAAGCCAACAAAGCGGCGAAAGAGACGCCAGCCAACGCAAGAGCGGACGCGCGAAGACCTTGGGGGGCCATGGGGGTACCTCTTCATGTGTGAGGTGGGGCGACTTACGCCGATATCCGGCCAGGAGAAGCGGGAAAGCGGGCCGTTCATGGCATCGTTGATACGCTGTTGCGCGGCTGCAACATTCTGAATATCGGCCCTAATCTGGAACCGATAGGCTTTGTGCGGCGTTCGTTCGTGTAACAGAACGAAGTTCGCTCCACATCGCGGGCCGACGTACCCGCTTTCGTCCAATTGGTTCAAAAACGAATAGCGGCACCGCAATGAGCGCGCTTTCGGCACGCGATCCGCCAGTGTAGCCCACGCCGCATGAAGGCGATCGTCGACCCCACCCATGCGCTTGCCCACGGGCTGACGGTGATTCGCGCCCAGTTCCATGTTCCCGAGAGCTTCCCGCCGGCCGTTCTGGCCGAAGCCCAGGCCTCGGCAAGCCGCGTTCCGGACGAACATGCCGATCGCACTGCCATGCCTTTCGTCACGCTGGATCCCGCCAGCTCGACCGATCTCGACCAGGCCCTGGCAATCGACCGGGCGGGGCAGGACCTTCTCCTCCATTATGCGATCGCGGACGTTGGCTGGTTCGTCGATGACGACGGCGCGATCGACCGCGAGGCCTGGGTGCGTGGCACCAGCCAATATCTGCCCGACGGCCGGGCACCGCTTTATCCGCCGATCTTGAGCGAGCGTGCAGCCAGCCTGCTGCCCGACGGGCCCCGCCCTGCTGTGATCTTCACGGTGCGCGTGGCGGCCGATGGCCAGGCCAGGCTCGATGGCGTCGAGCGCGCGATCATCCGTAGCCGCGCCAAGCTGGCCTACGACAGCGTCCGCGATGCTGACTTGCCGCCGGATTTTGCCACCTTGGCCGATCGCATCCAGGCGGCGGAGGACCGGCGCGGCGCCTCGCGCGTGGACCCACCCGAACAGGAGGTTCACCGCGCCGAATCCGGCGATTTCGAACTGGCCTTCCGGCCACGCCTGCAATCGGAGGATCGCAATGCGGCGATGTCGCTCGCCTGCAACCTGGCGGTCGCGGATGCGCTGCTTGCACACCAGACCGGGTTGTTCCGCGTCATGGCGCCGCCCGACGAGCATGCGATCCGGCGGCTGCGCTTTACCGCGCGCGCGTTCGGATTGGTCTGGCCCGACGCCGAGACGCTGGGCCAGTTCCAGAAAGGGCTGCGGGCCGACGATCCGCGCCAGGCCGCCTTCATGCTGGCGGCGCGCCGGGCTGGTGTGGGCGCTTCCTATGCGCCCTATCAGGCAGGCATGGTGCCTTGGCACGTCGCCATGGCCGCAACCTATGCGCATGCTACCGCGCCGCTGCGCCGACTGGCCGATCGATATGTGGTCCGCGCGGCGCTCGCCATCGCCAACGGACAGCGCGTGCCCGATATCGTGATCCGGGCATTTGCCAAATTGCCCCCGGTAATGGCGCGCGCCGATGCCTTGGGCGGCCAGATCGAACGCGCGGTCGTCGATCTGGCCGAAGCTGTGATGCTCAGCGGGTGCGAAGGCCGGATCTTCGCCGCGATCGTGACCGATGTCGACGAGCGCGGCGCACGGATGCAGTTACGCGACCAGCCGGTGGTTGCCCGCATCGCTGCGCACGGCGTCCAACCCGGCGACGCGATCACGGTACGGCTGATCGCAACCGACCCCGAACGGCGCCTGATTCAGTTCGACCGCGTCGCCTGAGTGCGCTCGCGAACGGGTCTCAGAATTTGCCGATCACGTTGAAGAAGAAGCCGTGATTGCGGTGCGACAGATCGGAAAGGTCGTCCGAATAATCGGTGAAATTATAGCCGACGCCGACCTTCACGTTCTGTCCGAGGTGACGATAGACCGCGACCAGGGCACCGAGCTGGCTGTCCTGGGCGGTGGTGACCGATAGCTTGCGGACTTCGGCAAGCAGATCCCAGCGGCGGATCACTTCATAATCCGCGCGCGCTGCCCAGAAGACTGCCTTGCTGTCGAACCAGGGCTGGCTGTCGTCGCGGGACATGCGCAATTCACCGATCCGCACCGCGACCTTGCCGCCGATCGCAAGGCGCGGCGTCAGCTGGTAGGTCGCGTCGATCGCACCGATCTTGCTGCGCTGGGCATAATCGATCGGCAGATTGTAGGCCGTCACCTGCGCCGGCGACGGCAGATCGTCGAGATAGGTGAGCTTGGCGAGCAGATTGAGCTTGTCGTTCCAGACCGGGCGATAGGCCGCCGCGAGCGACATCTCGTAATAGTTCGCGTCGAGGCCCGGCGTATTGGGGCCGCCGTTGGAGACCGAGAAATTCACCTTGCCGAACAGCCTGAGCCCTTCATTCGCCTGCCAGGTGACGAGGTTGCGCGTCGCCCACGTCTTGCGGTCGCCGAGCGTGCTTGAATCCTCGGTGCGGTATTCGAGCGCGCTCGACCAGCGCAAAGCCTTGGCGGTGTAGCCGACCGTGCCCGACACGACGTCGCGCTTGATCGACCCGCCGAGCGCATCGCCGAGCTTGCCGGCCTCGAACTTGCCGCCGACGCTCCAGCCCTCCCATGGCGCGAAGTCCGCGCCATAGGCCTGGGTGAAACCGGTCGGGCCCGCGCCATATTCGTAGCGTTCCTCGGCGAAGACGTTGATCGA
>Ga0207705_10000251_pt1 | contig 52410 bp, 49 predicted proteins | sample KBSC13metaG_FD_184314 | JGI IMG/M metagenome (GOLD analysis project Ga0207705, IMG submission 184314) | Corn rhizosphere microbial communities from Kellogg Biological Station, Michigan, USA - KBS C1-3 metaG (SPAdes) (version 2) | ecosystem: Host-associated > Plants > Roots > Rhizosphere > Soil ... | reverse complement strand
GTCGGCTGTGCGGACGTGCAGCGCGTCGCGGTCGGGATCTGCGTAGACGGCCACACTGGCCAGACCCGCATCACGGCACGCGCGCACGACACGGACCGCGATCTCGCCGCGATTGGCGACCAGCACCTTGCGCACGCTGGCACTCTATGTGTCAGCCCAAGCGGCGCTGATGGCATGCTCCCGCACGTGTCAGAACACCAGGGTGCCGCGGCGCCGCCTTTCGCCAACTATCAGAACGAGATCTACCTCACCGGATTGGCCGGCACGTTCCCGGCGTTACCGTGTGAGCCGGGTCAGCTGGAGGACCTCGCCCGGGAGAAGTTCGACCCGGAACCGTTCGGCTACGTCGCGGGCAGCGCCGGCACCGAGTCGACGGCGCGGGCCAACCGTGAAGCGTTCGACCGGTGGCGGATCGTTCCCAAGTTCCTTCGTGACGTGTCGCAACGGGATCTGTCCCGCGACGTTCTGGGCACCCATTTCCCGGTGCCGGTTGCGCTCGCACCTGTCGGCGTGCAGGGCATCGTGCACCCGGAGGCGGAACTCGCCGTCGCGCGTGCCGCCGGCGCGCTCGGGCTGCCGATGGTGCTGTCCACAGTGTCCACCTTTCCGATGGAACAGGTGATGGCGGCCGGCGCGGGCCCGAAGTGGTTTCAGCTCTATTGGCCGGTCGACAAGGACGTGACGGCGTCATTCCTCGATCGCGCCAAGGCGGCCGGCTTCTCGGCTCTTGTCGTGACGCTCGACACGTTCATCCTGGCCTGGCGGCCGCGCGACCTGTCCCGCGCCTACCTGCCCTTCCTGCACCGCATGGGGCTCGCGAACTACGAGGCAGACCCGGCATTCCTCGCCGGGCTGGAGAAGTCGCCGGACGAGGACCCCACGGCTTCGGTGCTGCGATGGATGGGCATGTTCGGCGACCCGGCGAAACGCTGGGAGGACCTGGTCTGGCTTCGGGAGCACTGGTCCGGCCCGATCGTGCTGAAGGGTGTCCTGCATCCGGACGACGCCCGCCGGGCGGCCGATGCCGGTATGGACGGCGTCGTCGTCAGCAACCACGGCGGTCGACAGATCGACGGCGAGATCGCGGCGCTCGACGCGCTCCCGGAGGTCGTCGCGGCGGCCGGCGACCGGCTCACCGTGCTGTTCGACTCGGGCATCCGCACCGGCAGCGACGTGATGAAGGCGGTGGCGCTCGGTGCCCGGGCGGTGCTGGTCGGGCGGCCGTATGTCTACGGGCTGGGGCTCGGTGGCGAGGAGGGCGTGCGGCACGTGCTGCGCAGTCTGCTGGCCGAGCTCGACCTGTCGATGGCGCTGACCGGCTGCGCGTCGCTGGCCGACGTCACCCCCGAGATCCTGCGTCCGGCGCCCTGACCCCCTGTTCGACCTCGAGTCGCAGCAGCCCGACCTCTTCGGCGAGCGCGCGGGTCTTGTCCTCGAGCCGGCTGACCTCCCAGGACAGGTGCACGCAGACGACGATGAGCACGAGGGTCGCGACGAACAGCAGCAGGTTGGGGCCGGACTTGACGCCGGTGGCCCGGGCGACGTCGTCGAGCAGCGGCGGCCAGGCCGCGATGACGAGCATCACCAGACCCACCAGCAGCCACAGCACGGCGTACTTCTCCTTGAGCTGCCGTCGCCGCAGCAGCTCCACCATGAAGCCGACGGCGATGAGGCCCCCGACGAGCGCGAGAACGTGGACGCCCATGACTGCATCTCCTGCCTTCTAGCGCCGGATCCGTGACATCGCCAGCGCGAGGAACACCCGACCGAGGTAGATCGTCGACTTGATCGGCCGGTGGCTCGGGGTGCCGGTCATCCGCGGCCGCATCTCGACCGGGATCTGCGTCACGCGCAAGCCCGCGCGGGCCGCGATGACGAGCGCCTCGACCGTGTCGCCGAGGTATTCCGCGGGATAGTCGTTGGCGAAAACCTCGACCGCCTTGCCGTTGAAGGCGCGGAAGCCCGAGGTGGTGTCGGTGAGTCGCTCGCCGGTGCGCCGCGACAGCGACCGGGCCAACAGCTTCATCGCAAGCTTGCGCGCCCCTCGGACTTCGTAGTCCCCGACCCCGGCGAAACGCGCGCCGATGACAACGTCAGCACCCTCGAGAGCCACCAGCAGCTCGGGAATGTGCGCCGGATTGTGCTGCCCGTCGCCGTCGACCTGTACGACGACCCGGTAGCCGAACCGTCGGGCGTAGCGGAAGCCCGCGCGCAGCGCGCCGCCGACGCCGATGTTGAACGGCAGTGTGATGACGTCAGCGCCGGCGGCCTTTGCGACGTCGCTGGTGTTGTCGGTCGAGCCGTCGTCGACCACGACGACATGTGCCGCCGGGTCGACCCGTTTCACGTCGCGGATGACGTCGCCGACTGACGCTTCCTCGTTCAGCGCCGGCACGACGACGAGGCATCGCTGCGACACTGCGCCACTTTCGCACAGCTGCTCCGCCCGGCGAGTCACAACAGCCGCCGTACGACGGACCAGTATGCCGCGAGCACAGCGTTGACGGCGCGAATGGCGGCCGGTAGCTCGAAGTTGGCTGCCGTGATGCTCGGCGTCAGCAGCCGCGCCAGCTCGCGGTCGGGAACGACGCGCTCGCGTTGCACGAGGGCGCGCCGGCTGCGGACGTGGTCGCGGTGCTGCCACAGCCAGCCGTATCCGGTCAGCTTCTGACCGAGCCAGCCTTGTTTCGCGGCGAGCCCGAGCATGGCCAGCTCGAAGGACACCAGCGCCGGCAGCAGGAGCAGGAGCGTCCGGGACTGCCACAGCACGAGCAGGTTGAGCAGCCGGTTGCGTTCCAGCAGCATGAGCTTGCGGGGGTTGCGGCTGAACTCGTAGTAGTGGCGCACCACGGCATCCGGCGCGTAGCAGACGGACAGTCCGCGCTGCCAGCATCGCACCGACAGCTCGGTGTCCTCGTGGTAGGCGAAGTACGCCGCGTCGAAGCCGCCGAGCGTCAGCCAGGTCGACCGCCGGCACGCGAAGGCCGCCCCGCTGACCAGGGTGACTGGTCGTGGCTGATCGTGCTCAACAGCCGGCTCACGAAAATGTCCGGCCCAGGCAACGCCGAGGATGTTCAGGGGGTTGCCGGCTGCGTTGATGAGGTCCGGCTCGTCGGCGAGTCGGACGCTGCCGGTGGCCAATCCGACCGACTCGTCACGCACGGCCGCCGCCAGCGCGGCGACGGCTCCGGGCTCGGCGATGGCATCGCTGTTGACGAAGGCGATGACGTCACCCTCAGCCTGGGCCGCTCCGGCGTTGCAGCCGCCGGCATAGCCGAGGTTGCTCGTCGGCCGTACCAGGGTCACGCGATCGCGTGCGGCCAGCTCCTCGACGACGGCCTGCTGACTGCAGCCGTTGTCGACCAGGACGACATCGACGTCGACCGCCGTCGACGACAGAAGAGACTCGACGCATCCGTGCAGGTGCGGCTCGTCGCCGTACGCCAGCACCACCACGCTGACCCGGGTCATGTCTCGACCGTCGCGATCGGCAGCAGATCGGGCTCGGCCGCGGCAGCGGCATGGCTGCGCCAGTCGCGCACCAGCAGCCCCAGCGCCAGGACGAACGCGAAGGCCGAGCCGGCCAGGAACGCCACGCTCACCCGGGTGACGAGCGATCCCGACAGCAGGGCGAACGCGGCGAAGGCGGCCACCCCGATGCCCCACGAGACGGCGGCATGCCCGTAGCGGCGCAGCGCGACCAGGGACTGTGCGAACACGGCGGCCAGCATGTAGGCCGCGCTGGCGGCGGCCAGGACGACGAGCGTCGAGCGCGGCAACACGTAGCCGTGTCCGAACAGCAGCCGCATGACCTCCGGTCCCACCGCAGCGGCCACCGCCACGCTCACCAGTCCCAGAACGGACAAACCGAGACTGAGCCGACGCAGCCCGCGGACGAACGCGTCGCGCTCGCCGCGGCTGAGCGCTGCCGCCAGCGAGGGCAACAGCGCCGCCTGGACAGCCGCGAACAGGAACAACGGCACGCGCGTCAGCACGAGACCCGCGAGGAGCCGACCGGCGGCTGCCTTCTGTTCCGGCCCGGCGATCACCTTGGCCACGACCGGCGCGACGTTGACCAGAATCTGCGACAGCAACGAACCCGCCAGCAGCAGGAACAACGCTTGCGACAGCTCGGCCCAGCCGGCGGGCGGCCCGGGCTCGAGCATGTCGCGGGTGTGTCCTGCCGTAGCCAACACCGACAACCCCAGCCCCACCGGCAACAGCCACCCGTACCAGCCCACGCGGTGCACGGCCGCTGCGGCGAACACCACACATACCCCTGCCCGGCTGACGCCCTCGACCGCGAGTTGGCGACCGTAGGCATGGAAGCGGCCCAGGCCGGCCAGGCCGCCGCGGGTCAGGTGGGCGAGCCAGAGCGTCAGCAGGCCGACGATCAGCGCCGCCTGCAGCGCGGACGACCCGTCGAACAGCCGGTCGGTCATCGGCACCCACGCCGCCACGGAACCAACCAGCAGCACGACGACGAGTGCCGACGACAGCGCCGCAGCGCGGCGCGTCACCGGACCACCGCCCTCGCCGCGAGCCTGCCGGTGCGCGATGGCCCGGCCCAGCTCCTGCTCCAGTGGCAGGAACAAGCCTGGCCCGACGGTGTAGACGAGCGTGTAGAGCACGGACAGCGCCGCGAAGTCCTCGGGGCGGAGCTCGCGCGCGGAAAGGGTCAGGAACACATAGCTGGAGGCGCCGAGAAGCACCAGACCGCCGCCGACGCCGGCCGCTCCCGCGGGAACCAGCGCTCGCAGGCGCAAAAGCCGCGCGAGCGGACCCACTCGAAAGCCTCCTGCGTGCGCGACGTGGCGCGGCCAGCCTACCGACGACGGTGGAGATACCGTGGTGTGCCAACGCATCTGACACGCAAGGAGCCCGGTGGAGCCACTACCGTCGCACTCCGGGCTTCCCGGTTCGCTGCGAGCCCATCAGCGCGAGTACGCGCTGCGCACCTCCACCGGGCTTCGGCTGACGGCCCGGCTCAGCCAGATCTGGAGCCGGCGGGACGTGCTCTGGATGTTCGTCGTACGCGGCCTCAAGGTGAAGTACGCCGACTCCGTCCTCGGCTATGCCTGGTCGCTGATCGAGCCGGCGCTGTTCATCGGCGTCTATTTCGTCGTCTTCGGCCGGATCTTCCACACCAAGATCGAGCACTATCCGCTCTTCATCGCGTCGACGATCCTGCCCTGGCTGTGGTTCAACGGCACCACACAGCAGGCACTTGGCGCCCTGCGGAGCAACGCCCGGCTGATCACGTCGATCGCCTTGCCGCGCGAGATCTATCCGCTTTCCGTTGTGGGCGAGAAGTTCGTCGAGTTCCTGCTGAGCCTTCCGGTCATCGTGGGCGTGGCGGCGCTCTACCGGATCGCGCCGACGAAGTATGTCTGGGCGTTCCCGCTCGCCGTCTTCATGGAGCTCGTGCTGGTCACCGGCGTGGCGCTGTTCATGGCCTCGATGAACACGATCCTGCGCGACATCCAGCGCGGCATCGGCGTCGTGCTGCGCATGTTGTTCTACCTGTGTCCCGTTCTGTATCCGGTCACGAAGATCTCCAACGAGAACCTCCGGCACCTCTACGAGCTGAACCCGCTCGTTGGCATCTTCGAGCTCGACCGGGCGGTGTGGTTCGCCAAGGACTTCGGCGAATGGCGCGCCGTCTACATCTCCGCCATCGGCTGCACGCTGATGCTCATCATTGGTTGGTGGACGTTCATCCGGCTCGAACGCCCCGTGCTCAAGGAGCTCTAGGAGTGGGCGACGCCATCAACGTCTCCGACGTCGGCATCAAGTTCGCCATCAACCGGCGGCGTCGGCTCGAGATGAAGAACCTGTTCATCCGCGGCGCCAAGGAGACCCTCGGCAGCGGCGAGTTCTGGGCCCTGCGCAACGTCTCGTTCTCCGTCGGCGTCGGCGAAGCGGTTGGGGTCATCGGCCGCAACGGCTCGGGCAAGAGCACGTTGTTGCGCCTCATTGCGGGCGTGCTGCTGCAGGACGAGGGCAGCGTCGAGGTGCACGGTGGTGTCGGGGCAATGATCGAGCTGTCCGCAGGTTTCGTCGGTGACCTGACCGCTCGCGACAACGTCTATCTCATCTCCGCCTTGCACGGGTTCTCGCGGGCTCAGACCGATGAGCGATTCGACGAGATCATTGAGTGGGCCGGCGTCGGGAAGTTCGTCGATACACCTGTGCAGCACTTCTCCAGCGGCATGAAGGCACGCCTGGCGTTCTCGATCGTGACCCAGATGGAAGAGCCGATCCTGCTCGTGGACGAGGTGCTGGCGGTCGGCGACGCCGCGTTCAAGCGCAAGTGCGCCGACGTCATCGAGCGGATGCTGTCGGAGAATCGAACCTTCCTCCTCGTCTCGCACAACGAGGCCGACTTGCGCCGCTGGTGCAAGCGCGGGATCTACCTCAAGAACGGGTCGGTGGTCACCGACGGGCCGGTCGAGGATGTGCTGGAGGAGTACGCCGCCGACGCGGAAGTGCAGAACTGAACGACAGCCGCCCGTCGGTCGCCGAGCTACGTGCGGTGGCCCAACCCGACGTCGTCGTCGGCCGCGTCAGCGGTGAACACTGGGCCGGCCGGCTCTACCAGCGCCATCTGTCCATCTACGTGACGCGGCTGCTCATCCCGACGGCGGTCACGCCCGACATGGTGACCTGGCTGATGTTCCCGCTGGGGATCGGGGCAGCGCTGGTCATGACCATCCCGCATGTGTGGGCCGCGGTGGTCGCCGTCGTACTCATCCAGCTGCAGGGACTCTTCGACTGCGTCGACGGTGAGCTCGCTCGGTGGCGCGAGCGTTCCTCGCCGTCGGGTGTCTTCCTGGACCGGCTCGGGCACTACGTGACCGACGCGAGCCTCGCCGCAGCGGTCGGTGTGCGCGCCGGCGGCGGCCTCGGGCAGCTCGCCGGGTGGACGTCGATCGGACTCGCGACAGCCTGCCTCGTGCTCCTCACCAAGGCCGAGACCGATCTGGTGCTTGTCGCGCGATATCAGTCCGGCCGCGAACGCCTGCCGGACGAGCGTGAGACCGCCGCGCCGCGCGGGGGTCTGCTCCGGCGGCTGCGACGCTTCATCGCGGTTATGCCGATCAACCGGGCGCTGCTCGCGATGGAGGTGACACTGCTTGTCACCCTTGCGGCGGTCATCGATGCCGCAGGTGCGGCACCTCATGCGACGCGCGCGCTCTCGGTCGCATTGCTTGCAGTGGCGGGGTTCGTCGTTGTCGCGCGGTTGCCGAGCATTCTCACCTCGGCCCGGTTGCGGTGACGGACCCGACCACGCCGGCGATCGGGTGTGTGGTCCTGAGCCAGGGCAACCGGCCGGCGGAACTCGACCGCACCCTGCGCGCCGTGCTCGACCAGGACGATGTCGAGCTCGATCTGCTCGTGGTGGGCAACGGCTGGACGCCCTCCGGTCTGCCCGAGGGTGTGCGCTCACTGCCATTGGCTGACAACGTCGGTGTTCCGGGCGGTCGCAACATCGGTGCAGCCGCCGTGAGCGGTGAGGTCCTGTTCTTCCTCGACGACGACGTCCTTCTCCTCGGCAACGACCTGCTTCGGTGTGTCGCGCAGACGTTCGCCGATCAGCCCGACCTCGGCGTGCTGCAGCCGCGGTCGATCGATGGCGAGGGCGGGCCGACCGCGAAGCGTCATGTTCCGCGTGTCGGCGGTCGCGACCCGGATCGCAGCGGTGACGTCGCGTGGTTCTGGGAAGGGTCGTCATTCGTACGCCGGACGGCGTTCGACGCCGCGGGCCAGTGGCCGGCTGCGTTCTTCTACGGGCATGAAGGGATCGAGCTCGCCTGGCGCGTCGTCGACGCCGGCTTTCGCATCCACTACGCCGCCGATCTGCAGGTGGTGAACCCGCCGGCCGAGCCGTTCCGCGGTGAACAGCACCGCTACTTCGACGGGCGCAACCGGGTGTGGGTCGCGCGCCGCAACCTGCCGCTGCCGTTGCTCGTCGTCTATGTCCTGATGTGGTTCGTCGCGAGCCTCGCCCGCGCCAGCGGTGCCCGGCGCCAGGTCGTTCGGGGCTTCCTCGCCGGTTGTCGCGAGTCGTCCGGGCCGCGGCGCCCGATCGGCTGGCGAGCCTGCGCGCGGCTCACCTTGCTGGGCCGCCCGCCGATCCTGTGATCGGCCCCATGCCACGATGGCGCGCGTGCCGGTGAAGGTGAGCGTGGTCGTGCCGGTGTACAACCCCGGTGCGCATATCAAGCCGCTCATCGAGTCGTTGCAGCGGCAGACACTGCCGCCGGACGAGTTCGAAGCGGTCTTCGTCGACGATGGCTCGACCGACAAGACGCCCGCACTGCTCGATCGCCTGGCCGCCGAACACGAGCACTTCCACGTCGTGCACCAACCCAACTCGGGATGGCCGGGCAAGCCGCGCAATGTCGGCCTCGACCGGGCGATCGGCGACTTCGTGTTCTTCAGCGACAACGACGACTGGTTCGGCGACGAGGCGCTCGAACGCATGCACGCCTACGCCGTCCGCAACGACGCCGACATCGTCATCGGCAAGATGATCGGGCACGACCGCGGCGTGCCGCGCGAGCTGTTCCGCCGCAACATCGCCAAGGCGACGTTCGCCAACGCGCCATTGCAGGACAGCCTCACACCGCACAAGTTGTTCCGTCGCGACTTCCTCACCAAGCACGACCTGCGCTTTCCCGAAGGCAAACGGCGGCTCGAGGATCACCTGTTCGTGATGAAGGCGTTCTTCGCCGCTGACGGCATCTCCGTCCTCGCGGACTACGAGTGCTACCACCACATCCGCCGCAAAGACGAGTCCAACGCCGGCTTCGACACGATCGAGCCGGTCAGCTACTTCGGCTACGTCCGGGAGACGATCGACGTCGTTCTCGCCAACACCGAGCCCGGTGCGGTTCGTGACCGTGTCCTGCGCAGGTTCCTGCGCGTCGAGGTGCTCGACCGGCTGCAGGGCTGGCGATTCGTGCATCTGCATCGGCAGGAACGACGTTTGCTGTTCGACACCTCACGCCGCCTCGTCCTCGACACGATGGCCGAGTCGGTGGACGCGGCGCTGCCGGGTCGACAGCGGTTGCAGGCGACTGTGTTGCGGGCCGGTGACTTCGCAGCCATGTCCGATCTCGCGCTCTGGTCGCTGACGAGTCGAGCACAGGTGACGACCACCGACTGGGTCGACGACCGTCTGACCGTCCGATGGACAGCTGTGGTCGGAGATGCGGGCACCCTGCGAGCCGACGGTGAGCGACGTCTGCTGACGTTGCCGCGCCGCGTTCGTGGCCACACGCCGCCGCTCGACGTCACCGACGACGTCGCTCACATCAAGGCAGACGTCATCGGAATCGACGCCGATCGCGGCGAGGTCATCCTGCCGGGACGCTCGGCGGTCGAAGTGACCGACGACGGCCGGCTCCGGGTCACCGGCGAGACGACGATCGCGTTCGGTGTCGGCGCCGGCAAGCTCAACAGCGGCTTCTGGACGCTGCGCGTGCGGGTCCGTGCGCTCGGGTGGGTCGCCGACGGCACACCATTGCGCTGGCGACGGCTGCGCCCGGCCGCAGCCTTGCTCACCGGCGCGCGGTTGGTGCGTCCGAGCCGCACCCGACGCGGCGCGCTGGCGCTCGACGTCGGCGGCGCCGCGACCTGGCTCGACCCCGACTTCGCCCTGTCAGCGCGGTGGTCGGCGACCGACAGCGAAGTCGAGTTCATCGTGCCGGCGGTCGTCCGCGGTGCGGAAACCGTGACCTTGACCGTGGGATCGCAAGCGGTTGACGCTGCCGCCACCAGCGACTCGACGACATCGCGGATCCGTCTCGGTCAGGCGCCCGACAAGGAGTCCGCCGTCGGCGTGCGCGTCACCGGACGCCGTGAGCCGGTGCCGCTCGGCGCGGTCGTGCGGCAGCAGGGCGAGCGAGTCGTCGTACGACGGCCCATGTCGACCGCAACGCGTCTCGTCACGCGCAGCGCGCGGACGCGGGCGATCTTCCTGGTGGCGCCGATGGTCGGAGGGGTCGACCGGCTTCGCCGCAGGCTGCGCGACGCCGTGCGCGATCAGCGCTGGCGGTAGACCACCACGTTGCCGCGGGGCGCGCTCCAGACAACCGTCCAGTTGTCCGTTCGTGCGGACTTGCCGAACGTCCACCGGCCCATGCCGCGGACACAGAACGTGCATGTCCCGTGGTCGATGGTGACGATCCAGTCACCCGGGGCCGGCGGGTTCGCCGTGGTGAGCGTGCGGACGTGCGCGTGCCACCGGGGCGCGCCGAAAGGACCGCGGTCATAGAACTGCAGCAGCCGCTTGGTGTAGGAGCTGCCCCACACTGTCGCCTCGGGTTGTGGTGCCTTCGGCAGCGACTTGGTCAGGTAGCCGCGCAGCATCTCCATCGCGTTGCCGCCGTTGGGCGCGAGCGTCTCGGTCGTGTCGAGCCAATGACCGTAGGCGGCGAGCGGCCAGGCAACGAGAACAGCAGTCGTGAGCGCGGCAGTCGCCGTACGGCGACCGGTGTCCTGGCGGGTCCATCGCCAGTGGCCGCCGACAAGGCGAGCGGTCTGTGTGGCGGTGGCGGCTGCCGCCATGATCATCGGGATGACGAACGCGATCCAGTAGCGCTCGATGTCCTGACGGATCGACGGGTGGCCGGGGTGCAGGACACCGCCGAAGATGATGAGGCTGCCGGCCGCGAGCGCCGCCCACACCGTGAGCAGCCCGGTCGTGCCGCGGTAGACGATGCCGCCCGCCAACGCCACCGCACCAATCACGAGCAGCGGCATCAGGTCGTAGTGCTGCCACATCGTGCGCGGGATGAGCACCAGGTAGTGCAACCGGCCGTGACCGAGATAGGCCTGGTCCTGAGAGACGCCATTGCCGGCGATGTCGGCGCCGGACAGCGCCCGAAGCCGTACGAAGGCGTCGCCGTGCGCGAAGTGGTTGATCAGCAGCTCGGCGACCAGCCACCCCACTGCCGGTACGACGACGGGCAGGGCGGCCCGGCGCCAGCCGACGTAGCGCAGCAGGAGGTAAGCGAGGATCGGCCACTCGAAGAGCACGGTCTCGCGGATTTCGAAGCTGAGCCCGATGCAGAAGCCGACACCGAGCAGCAGGAGCAGTAGCCGCCGGTCGAGCCCCGGTTTCGCGCGTCCGGCGTCGGCCGCCAGCAGCGCCAAGTAGACCGCGATCACCATGACGGTCGTCGACGGCAGGTCCGGGTAGACCCTGGTCATCGTCAGCCCGACCAGGCTGTTGCCGATCGTCAGCGCGGTCGCGCCGATCGCGGCCCAGCGGCCGAACCGGTCGCGCATGATCAGGAAGACGAAGACCGCGCACAGTGCGGTGGAGATGAGCGGCAGTGTGTATTCGGTCGTCTGGGAGATCGAGAACAACCGCTCCAGCGCGACAAGCGGCAGGATCAGGCCGTAGCGCGCGTAGCCGACCGCGTTCCAATGCTCGCCGGGGAAGTCGTGCGCGGCCCGGACATAGCTCCACGGGTCGCCGGGCAGAGGGACCGTGCGCCAGATCAGCCCGATGGCGACCGCGGCCACCCCGAAGGCCGCGGCGAGAAGGGCGTCAGCCCCAGGTCGCCACCGGGGCGGCGCGGTGTCGGTCGCTGGGACGTCTGCCGAGGTTTCGACGGCCATTGCGCGACAACTTTACTTGCGTGTTGCCAGCAGGGCGGTGACGGCGCGTCCGAACTGCTCGTCCGGTTGGCTGCATACCGGACCCAGCACGCGGGCGCGGGTGCGTCGTCGCGCCGCCGCCATCGGGTCTTTCGTCGCGGCTGTGTGCACCCACTCCAACAGCTGAGTGAGCCCGCAGTCGAGCACCGTCGCGCCGGCCGCAGCCGGAAAGCGCCGCCGCAGCACCCGCTCGCCGATGCCGCGCGTGTCCACGGTGGCGTAAGCCCGGTCGGTGGAGAGCCAGTCGCTCATGACGCTCGAGATGTCCGCTACCAGCAGGTTCGCCGGGACGAAGGACTCGTGCAGGCCCGGGAGCGTGCCGGTGAGAATCCGGTGGGCCTGTGGCGCCGCGGCCCAGAACTCCTGCAGCCATTGCTGGGTCTGCGCGTCTTCATCTGACCGGCTCCATGGCTGTTCGCCGGACCGTCGTGCGGCGTCCAGCAGGTCGCCGCCGGCCACGGGCCGAGCCGGCGGCGCCAGCACCTCCGGTCCGACGCCACCGTGCCGGCGGAGCAGGTCGAGGACCTGCCGATGCGCCCGCGCGACGTCCCGGTTGCGTACGCCGGTGAGCGGGTGCGGTCGGTAGAGCACCCGCACGTCCGCGCCGAGCAGCAGCTCGACCAGGGCCGGACCCACGTGCGGAAGGGAGCAGTGGTGCGGGTCGTCGCCCCACCCCTCCCAGGTCGGCGCGTACAGAACAGTCGGTGGCGAACCGGGTGTCGGCCAGTCGCCCGGCAGCTGCGGGCGCCCGGTCTCGCGAATCGCGTCGTCGCGGACGCCGATGCCGGCGGTGCGGTAGCGATCCGCACCGAGCGGACCGGCCACCCACACCTCGTCGTAGACCCGCGCGTAGCGGTTCATGCTGTCCGGCTTGTCGCTGTCGCCGTGGCCGACGAACGCGGGGCGCGCCTCGGGTCGGCGCAGCATCGCCAGGTTGTTGCCACTGTGTGTTGCAAACAGCACGACCGTGGGGTTCTGCAGCGGCAGGTCGGCGACCGTGCCGTTGTGTACGACGGAGAACACCGGCAGCGAAGTCGGCCCGAGGGTGCCCAGCGTGTCGTGGTCGCGGAGCACGACAGCAGCGCGGCGGTCGAGCCGTTCGACCGCCGCGAGCCACATGTCGACCTGGTAGCTCTCTTCCGGTCGGCCGGCGAAGTAGAGCAGCACCTCCGGGGCGAGTGCCGACCATGCGTCGACGGCCACCTTGGGCACACGTGCTCGGACGCGACGCCGGAAGAGCACGCAGGCATGCGCGATTGCGACCGCGGCAGGGGCCGCGGACAGCAGGGCGGCCACGACGGCCCACAGCGGCAGCGCCCACGAATGCGACGACAGGGCAACCGCCAGTGCCAGCGCCGTGGCGGTCTGACCGGCGACCGCGGTGCTGACCGCCAGCGAACGGGTCGGCGCGGCAGGGATCCGCGCGGCCGCCAGCGACACGTTGCGCGTCAGCACCGGCGGTCTGCGCAGCAGGGTCAGCACTCGCTCTCCCGCCGCCTGCGCGAGACCGAGTCCCACGCACACCACGCTGACCACGCCGACGGCTACGACGGTGGCGGCGTCGCCGTCACGGCCGGCCAGCAGGGTGACGGCCAGGAGGGCGACGGCCCGGCGTAAGGGCAGGTCCGCGCCGGCCCACCGCAGTGCCCAGCGCGTGAACGGCTGGGTGTGCGCCAGCGCCGTGTCCAGGCAGCCGGCTGCGGCGACGGTGGCAACGGCCGCCCAGGGCGCCCGCAGGGCCGCGGCGACGACGGCACCGGTGAGGGCCGCGCCGAGCAGGACCAGTCCGATGGCGACGTGGCGGTGCCCCGGCGAGGGTGGTACCGGCTCGCGAAACTCCCGCGGTGGCGCGGCGGCCGTCATCGCCGCGATGTCACGGCGTGCGGTGACCGAGCTCGGCCTCCGCCTCCGCCTCGGCTTCGGCCGCCTCGACCAACGCGGCGATGCGGTCGGCGTCCGGCCCGGCGCCGGGTCCGGTGCGGCGTACGTCGATGATCTGGCCGGTCAGGTCCGCCAGCAGCACGTCGACCGCCGACAGCGCGACCGTCCTGGCGTCGAGCAGCGTGCCGGGCGGCTCCTCGCCGAACGCGCGCGTGCGCATCGGGGTCGCGGTGCGCTCGGGGTTGAGACAGTTGACGCGCACACCCAGTGCGCTCCACTCGTCGGCGAGAGCGTGGGTGACGTTGACGACGCCGGCTTTGGCCGACGAGTAGAGGCTGTAGCCGGCCCGGCCCCGGGTGTAGGAGCTGGAGGCGAACAGCAGCAGCTGCCCGCGCGTCTGCTGCAGGTAGCGCAACGACAGGCGGGCGATCTGGATCGGCGCGACGTAGTTGACGTTGATCATCTCGGCGACGATCGCGTCGTCGGTCTCGGCAAGCGCGCCGGTATGCAGCACGCCCGCCGTGTTGACCACGTAGTCGATCCGGCCGGTGTCCTGGAACGCCTTCTCCAGCGCGGCTTCGACGTCGTCGCGGCTCTCGACGTGGGTGCCGGTCTGGCTGCGGCTGAACGAGTAGACGGTCGCGCCGAAGCCCTGCAGCAGGCGCACCATCTCGGCGCCGATGCCGTAGCTGCCGCCGAAGACCACGGCGACCCGGCCGCGGAGCTGCTCGACGTACTGGTCATGCGTCGCCAGCGACTCCACTGTTGCGGAGGCGAGCTGGAACAGCTTGTCCGCGATGAACAGGTCGACCGGGTCGGTCACCTTGATGTTCTGCTCGGTGCCCTCGACGACGTAGATCGGCACATCGGGCAGGTAGCGCAGCACCACACCGCAGTCGTCGGTCGCCTGGAAGTTCGGATCCTGGTCGGCGAGTTCGTAGGCCCGCCGAATCGTCGGCAGGGCGAAGCCCTGTGGTGTCTGACCGCGGCGCAGCCTGCTGCGGTCCGGAATGCTGACGATGCGATCGTCGTCGACCTCGATGATGGTGTCGGCGGACGGGATCGCGACGTCGACGGCCTCGTAGCGGTGCAGCGCGTTGACGCACTCGCGGATGATCCGCTTGGACAGCAATGGCCGAACCGCGTCGTGGAACAGCACCCTTCCGTCGGCGTCGGGGATCGCGGCCAGCGCGAGCTGGGTCGACTCGTTGCGGGTGCGGCCACCGGAGATGACGGAGCTGACCTTGGTGTAGCCGCCGGCGCTGACGATGCGCTCCACGTCACCGATGTAGTCCGGCGTCATCATGACGATGACGTCGTCGATCTCGGGTGCTTGCTGCATCACGCCGAGCGTGTGCTCGATGATCGGTTTGCCGGCAATTTTGAGCAGCTGCTTCGGCACTGGTAGACCGACTCGCGAGCCGACACCACCGGCCAAAACGACGCCGATCGTGCGCTGTCGTGTCGAGGGCGTCGCCACCCGGCCAGCATAATGGCGGTCAATGAACCCGGACCTCGACCCGCGGTCGCGGCTCGTCGGCGCCGCGGTCGGCATCTCGCTGTGCCTCGCCTACGTCGCCGCAATCGGCGGGGCGTTCGCTGCGCAGCCGTGGACCGTGCTGGTGGCGATCGTCATCGCGCAGGCACTCGAGCCATTGGCCGAACGCAGCATCTATGTTCGCCCGGTTCTGCGCCGGGCGCAGATGGGCCCGGGCGCACGGTCGATCCTGCGGGACGCCGCCGTGCTCATGCTCGTGGCCAACGACTCGTGGGCCAACGGCAGCCGCGAGCGCGGGCTCGAGCGCGTCATCGCCGTCGTGATGCTCGCGCGATTTGTCGTTCTGGTCCTGCACGTCGCGGTGCGCCGCCGGGTGTTGCCGGTGGCCGAAGTGCGCAACCTCGATGTGCCGCCGGTGCCGGTCTACCGGCCAACCTGGCTGTACGACGACGAGCTGGCCTTGCGCTTGCACCAGCTGACCGCGATCGGGGCGCTCGGCGTCACCATCGCGCTGTTGGTGCACAACGAGACCGTCGGTTATGTCACCGCGCTGGCGACGGCCGCCGTCCTGGGCCTCGTCATCGTCATCATGGTCGGGCACTTCCTTCGTTCGCGGCGCCATCCGCCGGGGCAGCTGCGGTCGGCCGTCGAGGCGGCCATCGACGCGCTCGCCCCGCGGCTGATGGTCTACTTCTCCGGCAGCGCGGACTCGACTTATCAGCTGTCGATGTGGCTGTCGACACTCGAGCGACTTGACGAGCCGGTCGTCGTCGTCCTGCGCGAGCGGGTGCACATGCGGCTGCTGCCGCCGACGACCGTCCCGATCGTCTGCGTTCCGGCTGCGACGGAGTTCATGTCGCTCGGCTGGGGTTCGGTGCGGGTCGCTGCGTATGTCGCCAACGTCGGCAAGAACATTCACATGCTCCGCGAGCGCGGCGTCCGACATGTCTTCATCGGCCACGGTGACAGCGACAAGACCGGCAGCTTCAGCCCCTTCTCGAAGGTCTATAACGAGATCTGGGTCGCCGGGCCGGCCGGCCGCGAGCGCTACGTGCGCGCGCGGATCGGCGTCCGCGAGGACGAGATCGTCGAAGTGGGACGCCCGCAGCTCGCCGGCATCACGCGTGCGCGCGCCACCAGCCCGGACGACGAGCTCGCGGTGCTCTACGCGCCGACCTGGGAAGGCTGGCCGGGGGACCCGCCGCACTCCTCGCTCGCGACGGCAGGCGAGCGCATCGTGGCCGGGTTGCTCGCGACGCCGCGCGTGCGCGTCGTCTACAAGCCGCACCCGCTCACCGGCACGGTCTCGCCTGCTACGCGGACCGCCAACGAACACGTGATCGCCCTCATGACTGCTGCGGGTGGCGGGCACCAGGTCGTGCTCGGCGCCTCCCCGACGCTCTATGAGTGCTTCAACAGCGCTGACGTTCTCGTCGGGGACATCTCCAGCGTGGTCACGGAGTGGCTGGCGAGCGGCAAGCCCTATCTCATGGCGAACCTGCACAAGATGCCCGAGGAGCGCTTCCGTGCCGAGTTCGCGAGCGCCGCCGCGGCCTATCTGCTCGACGCCGACGGCAGCGGCGTGGAAGCCGCCATCTCCGCCGTCCGCGCGGGCGACCCGCTCTGCGCCGAGCGCGATGCGGCTCGGCGACATCTTCTCGGCGATGGCGAGCCGGGTGACATCGCGCCGTTCGTGCACGCGATCGACAACGCGGCAGCTGCGGCGATCGCGACGTCGGAGCGGATCCAGACCCCGATCTGACCTCCCAGTGCCGCTGATCTTCGCGCCGGCAACAGATCTACGGCGTGTCGCGACGAAAAGTGGTCGTCGTCGCGAAGATCAACTCGGAAAGGTCAGCCGCCGCGGCGCCACATCCCGGGACCGTGCCGGAACGGACGGCGCAGCAGCTGCGCTCGATCGGCCCATGCCGACCGAACGGCGGGTGCGGGCGCACTTTCGCGCGAGATCGCCGCGAGCGCGACGACGACGGCAGCCAGCTCCTCGGCGCTCGGATCGCCGCCACCGACGACGCGCAGCATCGGCGCCGGCTCGCTAGAGGGGGATGTTGCCATGCTTCTTCGCCGGTAGCGTGTCGCGCTTCGTGCGCAGCAAGCGAAGCGCCTTGATGACCTCGGCGCGAGTGGTCGCCGGACGGATCACCGCGTCGACGTAGCCGCGCTCGGCCGCGATGTAGGGGTTGGCGAAATGCGACTCGTAGTCCTCCACCAGCTCGGCGCGGCGCCCATCCGGATCATCGGAAGCGGCCAGCTCGCGGCGGAACAGGATGTTGACCGCGCCCTGCGCGCCCATCACAGCGATCTCGGCCGTCGGCCACGCGAGATTGACGTCCGCGCGCAGATGCTTGGAGCCCATGACGTCGTAGGCGCCGCCGTAAGCCTTGCGCGTGATGACAGTGACCTTCGGCACGGTCGCCTCGGCGTAGGCGTAGATCAGCTTGGCGCCGCGCCGGATGATGCCGTTCCATTCCTGCTGCGTCCCGGGCAGGAAGCCCGGGACGTCGACGAAGGTCAGCACCGGAATGTTGAACGCGTCGCACGTGCGGACGAATCGGGCCGCCTTCTCGGAGGCATCGATGTCGAGCGTGCCCGCAAACGACATCGGCTGGTTCGCGACGACGCCGACGGTGTGCCCGTCGACGCGGGCGAGCCCGCAGACGATGTTGGGCGCGAACAGCGCATGCACTTCGAGCCAGTCGCCGTCGTCGACGACGTGCTCGATCACCGTCTTGATGTCGTACGGCTGGTTCGCTGAGTCCGGCACGAACGTGTCCAAGAACGTGTCCGGTTCGAGCGCGTCGACGTCGTCCGCGTCGTACGCCGGCGGGTCGTCCATGTTGTTGCTCGGCAGGTAGGCCAGCAGCGCTCTGGTCACTTCGACCGCGTCGGTGTCGTCGGAGGCGAGGAAGTGCGCGACACCCGACTTGGTGTTGTGCGTGCGGCCACCGCCGAGATCCTCGAACGACACGTCCTCGCCGGTTACAGCCTTGATGACGTCGGGGCCGGTGATGAACATGTGGGATGTCTGGTCGACCATGACGGTGAAGTCGGTCAGCGCCGGCGAGTAGACGTGGCCGCCGGCGCACGTGCCCATCACCAGTGAGATCTGTGGGACGACTCCCGACGCCGCGACGTTGCGGTAGAAGATCTCGGCGTAGAGACCGAGTGCGACAACGCCCTCCTGGATCCGGGCGCCGCCGCCCTCGTTCATGCCGACGACCGGGCAACCGGTCTTCATCGCGAGGTCCATGACCTTGACGATCTTTTCGCCGTAGACCTCGCCGAGGGCGCCGCCGAAGACCGTGGCGTCATGGCTGAAGACACAAACCGGACGGCCCTCAACCGTGCCGTAGCCGGTGACGCAGCCGTCGCCGTACGGCCGCTTGCCCGGCATGTCGAAGTCGTGCGAACGGTGCCGCGCGAGCGCGTCGAGCTCCACGAACGAGCCCGGGTCGAGAAGCGCCTCGATCCGCTCCCGGGCCGTCATCTTGCCCTTGGCGTGCTGGGCGTCGACAGATCGCTGGGAGCCCGCGTGCACCGCTTCGTCGACCTTGTGCTCGAGCTGCGCCAGCTTGCCTGCTGTCGTATGCAGGTCAGGCAGTTGCGGTGGCGGCTGCGGTTCGGCGCTCATGAGCCGTAGCGTACGGCGCATGCATTCGGCCACTCCGTCACCATGGAGCGACCTGGATCGGCCGCCCTTGTCGGTCCGTCGACTGCAGCAGGCTCTCGTGGTGCCAGGTGGCTGGCGCCGGGTCGATCTGGTCGACAACACCGGCTCGACGAACGCGGACCTGGCTGACGCTGCGCGGCGCGGCGAACCCGGTGACATCGCGCTCGTCGCCGAGGAGCAGAGCAGCGGCCGGGGCAGGCTCGACCGCGCCTGGCACGCGCCGCCGCGGTCGTCGCTTCTGTTGTCGGTGATGCTGCGCCCGACGACCGCCCCGGCAACCTGGCCGTTGCTCCCGCTGGTCGCCGGCGTGGCCGGCGTCGAGGCGGTTCGCCGCGTGGCCGAGCTGGATGCCGTGCTCAAGTGGCCCAACGACGTGATGGTTGCCGGCCGCAAGCTGGGCGGCATTCTCGTGCAGCTCGTCGAGTCCGCGGTCGTCATCGGCTTGGGGCTCAACGTCTCGATCCGGCCGGCCGAACTGCCCGTGCCGACCGCGACGAGCATCGCGATCGAAGGCGGCCATCCGGACCGCGAGGCGCTGACGAAGGAAGTGCTGCGGGCGCTCCGTCGTCGCTACGACGCGTGGCTGGCCGCCGACGGCGCAGCGCACGCGGTCTTACCGACGTACCGGGAACTCTGCGACACCATCGGCCGACGGGTGAGCGTCGACCTGCCCGGCGGCGTCGTCGTCGACGGCGAGGCCAGCGGTGTCGATGACAGTGGACGGTTGCTCGTGGTGACCGCGGACGGCGCCGAGCACGGGTTCACGGTGGGCGACGTCATGCATGTCCGGCCGGAGGCCTGACCGTGCCGTTCCCCGCCCGGTTGCTGGCCGACGACGAGCATGTCGTGCTCGACCTGCACCCGCACTGGAAGCGGCTGTTGATACCTGCCCTGCTCGTGCCGGTCGTGGCCGGCGCGGCGAGCTACGTCGTGTTCCTGATCCCGGCCGGCGATTTCCGGGCGCCGCTTCGGTGGGCGCTCGCCGCATTGGCGCTGCTCGTGCTCATCCGGTGGGCAGTATGGCCGTGGATCGTGTGGCAGACGACGAGGTACGTGCTGACGACACGGCGGATCGTGATCCGCCGTGGTGTGCTCGGCCGCAGCGGTCGCGACATCCCGCTGACGCGGGTCAACGACGTCTCGTTCCACCACTCGCTGGTGGAACGGCTGCTGCGCTGCGGCACGCTCACGATCGAGAGCGCGGGCGAACACGGGCAGGTCGTGCTGCCCGAGGTGCCGGACGTCGAACTTGTCCAGCGTGAGGTCTACCGCTGCGCGGAGGACGAGGTCCGACGCATCGGCGGAGGAGGAGCGGGAGCGGTCTAGTGGCGCTCGCGCGAGGCGCGCAGCTTGGCGAGCGCCTCTTCGAGCAGTTTCTCGCCCTCTTCGACGGTGCGCCGCATCATGAGGAACTCCCACGGCGTCTTCGGTGAGGCACCGAGCGGCGGCGGCGGGGGCGGGGGCGCCTCTTCGCTGCGCCCGGCGGGACGGCCGCAGCGGTCACACGGCCAGGAGTCGGGGATCTCGGCAGTGGTCGCGAACACAGGCCGGCTCTCGTGCCCGGCCGAGCACCAGTACGGGACGGCGCGACGCGGTTCGATGGCGCCGCCGCGGTCGACCTCGGCGCCGGGGGCGCCGCCGATGCGGCCACCGCGAAGGACGGACCCTCGAGACTTCACCTCGTTGCTCCTTGCTCACCCGGTTGGGGCGCTCGGTGATACTCAGTCGCCGGTAACAGGCGAAACGCCGCCCCCGGTGGACCCGGGGGCGGCGTTGCTGCCTAGATCGGGCGAACGTTCTCCGCCTGCAGGCCCTTCTGGCCCTGCGTGACGTCGAACTCGACGCTCTGACCCTCGTCGAGGGACTTGTAGCCCTGCATCGTGATTGCCGAGAAGTGGACAAACACGTCCGGGCTTCCGTCGGACGGCGCGATGAAGCCGAAGCCCTTCTCGCTGTTGAACCACTTCACTGTTCCCTGAGCCATATTGCAACCTTCCGGCTCCACTCGCCCCAATCCGCTGGGACTTGGTCGCTGCGGTGTCTCCGACTGAAGACAAAACGCCCGCGACATCCCGCGGGCGTTACGCACAACGAGAACTGCGACCTCCATTAGACGATACACGGTCCAGGGGGGCACGACAGCCCTTCGCGTGATGTGGGCTGTGCCGTTGCCGAAGAGGGGCGTGGATCAGGATGGCGCATGTGAGCGGCGATCTCGAACCTGCCGTCGACGCGCTCGAGCGCGAGCTGCTCGGCGGCGAGCGGCGCTACACGCGTCAGCAAGTCGCCGAGCGCGCCGGTGTCGACGTGGAACAGGCGCGGCTGTTGTGGCGGGCGCTGGGCTTCGCCGACGTCGGCGAGGACGAGGTCGCGTTCACCGACCGCGACGTCGAAGCGCTGCACACCGTCGACGCGCTCGTCCGGTCGGGTGTCATCGACTCCTCGGCCGAGATCGGGGTCACCCGGGCAATGGGTCAGTCGCTGTCGCGGCTGGCCAATTGGCAGGTCGCGACGATCGTCGAGGCATTCGGTCAGGACCAGCAACAAGCCCTTCCACCCGACCAGGCCGCCACCGTCGCCCGCACGCTCGTCCCGGTCATGGAGCGACTGATTGGCTACGTGTGGCGCCGGCACCTGGCCGCCGCTGCAGGACGGGCCGTGGCTGACGAGCGGGTCGAGGCGGCCGGAACGATGGCGGTCGGATTTGCCGACCTCGTCGGTTTCACCGCCCTGACCCGCAGCGCCGACGAGAAGGAACTCGTTGAGGTGATCGCCACGTTCGAGGCCGTCGCCGGTGACGCGGTCGCCGAGTGCGGCGGAAGCGTGGTGAAGACGGTCGGCGACGAGGTGATGTTCACCGCCGCCGACGCCCCCGTCGGTGCGGAGATCGCCCTCACGATCAGCGAGCGGGTGGCTGCGATCGAGGCCTTGCCCGACGTGCGCGTCGGCGCCGCGTGCGGGGCGCTGCTGTCGCGACTCGGTGACGTCTACGGCGAGCCGGTCAACATCGCGAGCCGGCTCACGTCGATGGCCCGGCCGGGCAGTGTTCTCGTCGATCGGGAGATGGCGACGACGCTGGAGGACGATCCGCGCTGGCGGCTGCGGCGGGTGCCGCCGCGGCCGGTGCGCGGCTACTCGCTGCTGCAGGGCTACCGGCTGCGTCGCGGGGACGACGGCGATCGTCCGGCCGAGAGCGCGGAATAGCCTCTGTGTCATGAGCGATCTGCCGGCTTCGATCAGCCTGCGTGAGGTAGGCCCGCGCGACGGGTTGCAGAACGAGGCGCCGGTGCCCACCGACGCGAAGATCGAGCTGATCGACGCGCTGTCGCAGACCGGCGTACGACGGATCGAGGCGGTCAGCTTCGTGAGCCCGAAAGCCATCCCGCAGATGGCCGACGCCGATGAGGTGTGGAAGCGCATCGCCCGCAACGACGAGGTTCGTTACTCGGCGCTGGTGCCGAACCTGCGCGGCGCGCAACGCGCGCTCGATGCAGGCGTTACCGATCTCGAGGTGGTTGTCAGCGCGAGCGACACCCACAACCGCAAGAACGTCAACCGGTCGACCGAGGAGTCGCTGGACGACATCGCCGCGCTGATCGAGCAGGTGCACGCGGCTGGCCGGCCGGTGCAGGTCATCGTCTCCACCGCATGGGGCTGCCCCTACGAGGGCGACGTGCCGGTCGAGCGCGTCCTCGCGGTCGCCGGTCGCGCGGTTCGCGACGGCGCCGACGCAATCTCCTTCGGTGACACGACCGGCATGGCGACGCCGTCCCGCGTGACCCGACTGGTGGGGGAGTTCCGGTCGGCCCATCCCGACGTGCCGCTCAACCTGCATTTCCACAACACGCGGGGCACCGGCCTGGCCAACGTGCTGGTCGCCCTGGAGCTCGGGGTCAGCGACTTCGACGCCAGCGTCGGCGGCCTCGGGGGCTGCCCCTACGCCCCTGGCGCGACGGGCAACGTCGCCACCGAAGAGCTGGTGCACATGGTCGAGGACATGGGCGTGGCGACCGGCGTCGACCTGGCAGCGCTCATCGACGTGGCAGCCCAAGCGGAGCAGATCGTTGGGCGGACCTTGCCGAGCCAGGTGTTGCGCGCGGGCCCGAGAACCCGCACCGTGCCGTTGACCTGAACGACTTCGATGTTCGCGCTAGGCGCGGGCTTCGGTCGCTGCCTCGGCTGCAGCGCGCTGGGCCGGCACGTCGCCGCTGCCGGCGACGGCGAGCCGGTCGAGCTGCAGTTTCGCGAGCGCGACGCCGACGACCGCGCCGACGGCCGGGAACAGCCAGGCCCACTCCCCGGCCGGCTTGGCGGCCATCAGGAACACGACGCCGAGGAAGCCGAACGTCGCGATGTGGCCCGGGAACCAGATCTTGGGACTCATCGCGAGCCGGCGAAGCTCGTCGCTCAGAGCTCCGTCGGCCGAGTCGTGCACCTTCGCCACGAGCTTCTTGGCGGTCGGCGCGAGCGTGGCGCCGGCGAGACCCTCGACCACGACCAGCGCGACGATCGCGGTGACGACCCAGCCGTCCTTGAACGAGAATGCGTCATCGGTGCCATGGCCGAGGTGCACCAGCCATACGCCGAGGCCGAGCAGCAGCAGCGCGAACAGCGGGAACAGCGGGTCGAGCCGATGCACGATCGCCGCCCACGGCCGCATCTGCGACACGTTCTCGGCTCGCGACATCGCCGGCAACGCGGCGTGGAACACGCCGGCCATGGCGAAGGCGATGATCGCGACCGTGATGTGAAGGAAGAGAACGACACCGAAAAGATCGATGTGCATGGCTGACCCCCCTTGGCCCTGTTTCGGGAGGGTAACGGCGAAGGCAGGCTCCCGCAGGCATTTCGGACGGCTCGCTACCCTCGCGTCTCGTGACTGAGGACGCACCCGGACACCCCCACCTCGCGGACCTGCATGACCGCGTCCTTGCCGGCGGCCCGGGGAAGTACCACGAGGCGAATGCGGCGAAAGGGAAGTTGTTCGCGCGGGAACGCATCCGGTTGCTCGTCGACGAAGGCTCGTTCGTCGAGGACGGCTTGTACGCCAACGTGACCGCAGGCGACCTGCCGGCGGATGGTGTGGTCACCGGAAGCGCGACCATCGACCGTCGGCCGGTGTGCCTGATGGCCAACGACTCCACCGTCAAGGCGGGCTCGTGGGGGGCGCGCACGGTCGAGAAGATCGTCCGCATCATCGAGGCGGCCTACCGGACTGGTGTTCCGATGGTCTGGCTTGTCGACTCGGCCGGGGCACGCATCACCGACCAGGTCGACATGTTTCCCGGCCGTCGCGGCGCGGGACGCATCTTCTGGAACCAGGTGCGGGCGAGCGGCTCGATTCCGCAGGTGTGCGCACTGTTCGGACCGAGCGCGGCTGGCGGCGCCTACATCCCCGCGTTCTGCGACGTCGTGGTGATGGTCGACGGCAACGCGTCGATGTACCTCGGCTCCGCTCGCATGGTCGAAATGGTGGTCGGCGAGAAGACGACGCTGGAGGAGATGGGCGGCGCCAAGATGCACACGTCCGTCTCCGGCGTGGGGCACTTCCTCGCGAAGGACGAGCCGGAGGCGCTCGACCTGGTCAAGCGCTACCTGTCCTACCTGCCGTCCAACTGGCAGCAGGAGCCGCCGTACGACGAACCACGCGATGCCGGTAAGGGTGACCTGCGCGCATTGGTCCCGGTGAGCGAGCGACAGGCCTTCGACATGCGCCGCTACGTGAAGGCGCTTGTCGACGAAGACTCTTTCTTCGAGATCCACGCCGGCTGGGCGAAGGAGCTGCTCGTCGGGTTCGGGCGGCTGGACGGCCACGTGGTCGGCGTCGTGGCCAACAACCCGATGTTCAAAGGCGGTGTCCTCTTCGTCGACTCCGCCGACAAGGCGACGCGGTTCATCCAGCTGTGCGACGCGTTCAACGTGCCGCTGCTGTTCCTCGCCGATGTGCCCGGGTTCATGGTCGGGACCGCGGTGGAACGCGAAGGAATCATCCGGCACGGCGCGAAGATGATCAGCGCAGTGTCGGAGGCGACGGTGCCGAAGATCTCGGTGATCGTGCGCAAGGCCTACGGCGCGGGGCTCTACGCGATGGCGGGTCCGGGCTTCGACAGCGACGCGACGTTGGCGCTGCCGACCGCGATGATCGCGGTGATGGGGGCCGAGGCCGCGGTCAACGCGGTCTACTACAACCGGATCCAGGCCATCGAGGACGAGGCCGAGCGGGAAGCCTTCGTGCAGAAGCTGCGCGACGAGTACAACGCCGACATCGACATCGTCCGGCTGGCCAGCGAGCTCGTCGTCGATGCGATCGTCGAGCCGGAGCAGCTACGCGCCGAGCTGGTGCGCCGGTTCGCGGCGTACGCCGGAAAGGACCGTAGCTTCAGCCGCCGCCGCCACGGCGTGACCCCCGTCTGAGTTCGGCGCTAGACCAGGGCTTCGTGGGCGGCGTCTTCGGTGGCTTGCGGCTCCGGCTCGAGGAACACCCACCGCTTGAACGACCAGAACCGCCACACCGTGCCCAGGCCGGTGCCGATGAGGTTGCCGCTGATGTTGTAGGCCAGCGGTGAGTGCAGGTGCAGGACGTATTCGCTGAAGGCCACCGGGATCTCGGTGATGACGAACCCGATGACCGACAGCCCGATGAACAGCGAGTATTCGCGGGCCAGGCCACGCCGCTCCTTGTCACGCCAGGTCCAGTGCCGGTTGGCGAAGTAGGAGAACGTCGCCGCGATCACCATCGCGATGCCGAGGCTGGTGATCGGGCCGAGTTTGGTCGGGCCGAACCGCAGCGCGTTGCTGATGACGACGGTGAGGACGTAGGCCGCGGCGCCCACGACGCCGAACTTGGCGATCTCGTGGATCAGGCCCCGAAACGCACCATAGAAGCGCCGCGCAGGACCGACCACGTCTCCGGATGCTACGGGGAGCACCTGAGAGCAACCGTGGGAGACTCCTGACCATGGACTTCCGGCTCGATGAGGAGCACGAGGCCCTGCGCAAGACCGTCGAAGAGTTCGCGGTAGAGGTGGTGGCCCCCAAGGCGGCGCACTACGACGAGACCGGTGAGTTCCCGTACGACGTCATCGCGCAGATGGGGCGGATGGGGCTGTTCGGCCTTCCGTTTCCCGAGGACTACGGCGGCATGGGCGGCGATTTCCTCGCCCTGTGCCTGGCCATCGAAGAGTTGGCTCGGGCCGACTCCAGCGTCGCCATCACGCTCGAAGCCGCGGTCGGGCTCGGCTCCATGCCCATCTACCGGTTCGGCACCGAGGAGCAGAAGCGCGAGTGGCTGCCCGACCTGTGCAGCGGCGCGGCAATGGCAGCGTTCGGACTGACGGAGCCGGGCGGCGGTTCAGACGCCGGCAACCCGCGCACGCGCGCCTCTCTGGACGGCGACGAATGGGTGATCAACGGCACCAAGGCGTTCATCACCAACTCCGGCACGGACATCACGCGCCTCGTCACGGTCCTGTGCCGCACCGGCGACCGCGCCGATGGCCGGCCCGAGCTGACCAGTGTCATGGTGCCCGTGCCGCATCAGGGGTTCCGCCCGTCGAAGAAGTACAGCAAGGTCGGCTGGCATGCCTCGGACACGCGGGAGCTCGTCTTCGAGGACTGCCGCGTGCCGGCCGGGAACGTGCTCGGTGAGCGGGGCAGCGGCTACCGGCAGTTCCTGTCCACTCTGGACGAAGGCCGGATCGCGATCAGCGCACTCGCGGTCGGCTTGGCCCAGGCGTGCGTCGACGAGTCGGTGCGCTACGCCAAGGAACGCCACGCGTTCGGGCAGCCGATCGGCAGCTATCAGGCGGTGGCGTTCCGCATCGCCGACATGCAGATGCGCACCCATGTCGCGCGCCTTGCCTATTACGACGCTGCCGCGCGGATGGCGGCGGGCAAGTCGTTCAAGCGAGAGGCCGCCATCGCCAAGCTCTACTCATCCACGATCGCGGTCGACAACGCCCGCGACGCGACGCAGGTCTTCGGGGGCTATGGCTTCATGAACGAGTTCCCGGTGGCGCGGCACTGGCGCGACGCGAAGATCCTCGAGATCGGCGAGGGCACGAGCGAGGTGCAGCGGATGCTGATCGCGCGTGACCTCGGTCTCTAGGGAGCCGGACATGGCCGCAGCGCCAGTGGTCGGCATGGTCGGTGGCGGCCAGCTGGCCCGGATGACGCACCAGGCGGCGATCGCGCTCGGGCTGTCGCTGCGTGTGCTCGCCGATCGGCGCGACGACTCCGCTGCGCTCGTGGTCGCCGACGTCGAGATCGGCGCGGCGGACGATCTCACTGCGGTGACACGTTTCGCGAAGGCCTGCGACGTCGTCACCTTCGATCACGAGCACGTGCCGCCGGACCATCTGCGTGCACTTGTCGGCGACGGCCTGACGCTGCGACCAGGCCCCGGCGCGCTCCTGCACGCGCAGGACAAGCTGGTGCAACGACGCCGGTTGTCCGACCTCGGCATCCCGGTGCCCGCGTTCGTGCCTGTCAGCAGCGCCGACGATGTGGCGCGGTTCGCGGCCGAGCACGGCTGGCCGGTCGTGCTGAAGGCGGTGCGCGGCGGCTACGACGGTCGCGGTGTGTGGGTTCTCGACGAATTGCCCGATCAGTTGCCGCTGGTGCCGTTGTACGTCGAGGAGCGGGTGCCGATCGTGCACGAGCTCGCCGTGCAGGTGGCACGTCGGCCGTCCGGGGAGATGCGCGCGTGGACGGTCGTCGAAACCGTGCAGTCCGACGGGATCTGTGTCGAGGTCGTGGCGCCCGCGCCGAGGATCAGCCCGGCACTGGCAGCGGACGCTGAACGCATCGCCATGCGGCTCGCCGAGGAGCTCGACGTCACCGGCTTGCTGGCAGTGGAGCTGTTCGAGGCACCCGGTGGCCTGCTCGTCAACGAGCTCGCCATGCGACCGCACAACTCCGGTCACTGGACCATCGACGGCGCGCGCACCAGCCAGTTCGAGCAGCACCTGCGCGCCGTTCTCGACTGGCCGTTGGGCGACACATCGCTCCTGGCCCCGATCACCGTCATGGTCAACCTGCTCGGCGGCGAGCACACCGACTTCGCCATCACGCTGCCGGCCGCGCTCGGCGCCGTGCCCCAGGCGCATGTGCACCTCTACGGCAAGGAGCCACGTCCCGGCCGCAAGCTCGGCCACGTCACGGTGACGGGGGACAACCTGGTCGAGGCGCGGGAGCAAGCCCGCGAGGCGGTGCGCATCCTGCGCGGCGACAGGACGGACAGCGATGACTAGCGCACTGGTCGGGATCGTCATGGGCAGCGACTCCGACTGGCCGACCATGCAGCCCGCGGCGGTGGCGCTCGAGGAGTTCGGGGTTGCGCACGAGGTGCGCGTCGTGTCGGCGCACCGAACGCCGCGGGACATGCTCGACTACGGCGCCGGCGCCGCCGACCGGGGTCTGCGGGCGATCATCGCCGGGGCGGGTGGCGCAGCGCACCTGCCGGGAATGCTTGCCGCTGTGACCCCGCTGCCGGTCATCGGTGTGCCGGTGCCGCTCAAGCATCTCGACGGCATGGACTCGTTGCTGTCCATCGTGCAGATGCCCGCCGGAGTGCCGGTCGCGACTGTGTCGGTGGCCGGGGCGCGCAACGCCGGGCTGCTCGCCGTACGCATCCTCGCGACCTCCAATGACAAGCTCCGGCTGAAGATGGCGGAGTTCCAGGAGTCGCTGGCCGACCTCGCCAGGGCCAAGGACGCGGCACTGCGCGCGCAAGCGGACACGAGCCCGTCGTGAGCAGCGCCGCGCAGGTCGTCGCGCCTGACGAACTGGTGGCGTGGACGGTCGAGGTCGATAACCCCGGCGACCTGCTGTCGTGGCTTCCCGCGGGCGAGGCGTTTGGCTTGCTTCGCGGCGGCGACGGCATCGTCGGTTGGGGCGTTGCCGCCCGCCTTGCTACCAGGCGGCCGCTGGCGGCAACAGAGGTCGCGGACGAGGTCGAGACGCTGCTGGCCGGCATCACGGTTCGCGACGACGTCGGCGTGCCCGGCACGGGTCCGGTCGCCATCGTCAGCCTCGCCTTCGACCCCGACGCGGCCGGATCAGTCGTTGTCGTGCCCACTGTGGTTCTCGGCCGGCGCGAGGGCCGGTCCTGGCTGACGCTCGTCACGCCGCCCGGTGCGGTCGCAGTGCCGCAGCTGCGGCGCCGTCCGGCCGCGGCCCTGCCACCGTTGCACGCGCAGCTGGCCGCGCCGGTGCCCGGCGAGGCGGAGTGGGAGCGCGCTGTCGCCGACGCGGTGACGCTGCTGCGGGCGGGCGAGCTGGACAAGGTTGTCCTGGCCCGGGCCCTCGACGTTGCCGCGGATGATCCACTGGACCCTCGCGCCATCGCTGCACGGTTGTCGTCCCGCTTCCCGTCGTGCTTCACCTATGTCTGTGACGGGCTGGTCGGTGCCTCTCCCGAGCTGTTGGTACGCCGACTCGGGCGCCAGGCCGAGTCGCTCGTGCTCGCGGGCACGATCGCCCGGGGCAGCTCCCCGGAGCAGGACGCGGCCAACGAGCGCATCCTGACCGAGTCGGCCAAGGACGCCCACGAACATCGGCTCGCGGTCGAGTCGGCGCGCGACGTGCTGCGCTCCGTGTCAGTGGAGACCGACGAGGACAGCGCGCCGCACCTGTTGCGCCTGGCCAACGTCACGCATCTCGCGACCCGACTGGTGGCGTGGCTGCCCTCGCCGCCGCCCTCCGCGGTCCGGCTCGCGACCGCCCTGCACCCCACGGCTGCGGTCGGCGGCACCCCGCGGGAGTCTGCCCTGGCCCTGATCCGGCGGCTCGAGCCAGCGCCGCGCGAGCGCTATGCCGGTCCGGTCGGCTGGATGGACGCCCACGGCGACGGCGAGTTCGCGATCGCGCTGCGCTGCGCGCAGGTCGATGGCCGCTCGGCCCGGTTGTGGGCGGGCGCCGGCATCGTCGCCGAGTCCGTCCCGGCTCACGAGACGGCCGAGACGGCCGCGAAGTTCGACGCGGTGCTGTCCGCACTCGTCGACTGACGCCAGAGATCGAGTGCCTGCCCTCTTGCCAACGGCATATTCAAGGGTTACCTCCCATTCAGCATTTGCTGAATGATTAATAACTACTGAGCGTTGAGAGATTGTCGAACTGAGAGATTGTCGAAGGGGGCCCGCCATGTGGGATCCGAGGTACGGCGACCTGGCGGCACTGCGTCTGGCGGATTCGCACGCCGAGGCAGCCCGATCCAGGGCGGCCCAGGCGGCCGCGACGTCGCGGTCCGGCAGGCGCACGGGCCGGCTGCGCCGCGCTGTCGGCGCGCGGCTGGTCTCCTGGGGTGAGCGCCTCGCCGCCCCCAAGACGGCGATTCCGGTTTGATAACACAGAGCGCGATGACAGAAGGCCCTATCGAGACTCGGGTGATCTCGGACCCGGCCGCGCTCAAAGCGCTCGCGGACCCTTTGCGGCTGCGGGTCCTGGACCTGGTCGGGAGCGAGCCGACGCGGCTGTGGACGGTCAAGGACCTCGCCGCAGCACTCGGCCAGCCGGTCACCAAGCTCTACCACCACGTGAAGCTGCTGGCGGCCAGCGACCTCATCGTCGACGCGGAGACCCGAGTGGTGTCGGGCATCGTCGAGCACCGTTATCGGTGCGCCCAACGTTGATCAAGCTCGACGACGCCCTGTTCGGTGCCCCGGCCAATCGCGACGCCACCGTCGCAAGCGTGGCGGGCATCATCGATCAGGCTCGCGATGACTTCGTCGACTACATGCAGCAGCCTGATCCGGACTTCGACCACATCACCATGGGGCGGGCGGTCGCCCGGCTGACCGAGTCGGAACAGGACGAGATGATGCAACGGCTCGACGCGATCATCGAGGACATCCACGCCCGGCGCGAGTCAACGCCGGACCGCAGCGGCTTCCCCAGGTTCGCCATCACCGTCGTCATGCATCAGCTGAACGAGCCGACCAGTCACTGACGGCCGAGGCCGCCGCTGCAGTCAACCGGCGGTGCAGCTCGGCGTTGTCGCGGCGGTCGGTGCGCACCTCGACCAGCCGCAATCCCTTCGGTGCGGTGGCGAGGATCTCGTCGTACGACGCGACGTCAGCGACCGCAACGTGGTCGACGCCATAACCACGGCACACATCGGCGAGTGACACGCCATGCGGCGTGCCGAAGATGCGCTCGAACGACGTGACGTCGGTGGTGTCGCCCTGCGGCAGCAGCGAGAAGATGCCGCCGCCGTCGTTGTTGACCACGACGATCGTCAGGTCCGGCACGGGATCGGCCAGCAGGCCGTTGACATCGTGCAGCGCCGACAGGTCGCCGGCCAGCGCCCACGACGGACCGGTGTGGGCCATGGCCGTATGTGCCAACGCTGCGCCCACGGCGGTCGAGACGAAGCCGTCGATGCCCGAGACACCGCGGTTGGCGACGATGCGCAACCCGGAGCGAGGACGCATCGTCAGATCCAAGTCGCGGATCGGCATGCTCGAAGCGACCGCGAGCAGAGCATCATCGGGCAGTGCGGCAGCGAGGTCGCGCGCCAGCCGCGGCTCCGTCAGTGCCGATGCGTCCAGGATCTCGTTGACTGCTCGCTGCGCTGCGGCTGCGGCGTTGCGCCAGTCGGCAGACCATGCCTCCGGAGCCCGCGCGCCCTCGACGCGTGCCAGTGCGGCGGGATCGGCCGCCACCACCGTTGTGGCGGTCCGGGTCGCGTCCCACCAGCTGCCGTAGCGGTCGACGAGGATCAGCTGCGTCGACGACGGCAGCGAGACGAGCCACTCCGTCATCGGTCGGGTCAACCCGACCCGCCCGGCGACGACGACCACGTCGGGCGTGTGCGCCGCGCGAAACGCGTCGCTGCGCAGCACGGCGTCGCACCCGCCAACGGCTGCCGGGGGACGTCGGGCGTTGCTGTGCGGCTCGGCCAGCAACGGCCAGCCACGAGCGGCGGTGAACTGCACGACGGCGTTCGCGTCCGCGTCGCGAAGGCCGGCGCCGGCTACCACGACGCCGGACGCCGCCGCCGCGATGGCGTCGTGCACGACCGGCGGCATCAGCCGCTCGCCCAGCACGTGGTCCGTCCATGGGTGACCGCCGTCGCGACCGTCGAGCGCAACTGGAAAGTCCACCCCGTCGTCGGCCGGCACGAGCGGCTCGCGCAGCGGCACGTTGAGATGTACCGGTCCGGCCGGGCCGGTCATGCCGGTGGCGAATGCGACCGCCTGGCTGATCGTCGAGCGCCAGTAGCGGACCACGTCGGCACGAGCCTCCGGCACTCCGAGTTCGTGGAACCAGCGAACTGCCGTGCCGTAGAGCTTGATCTGGTCGAGCGTCTGGTTGGCACCGATGCCGCGCAGTTCCGGCGGCCGGTCGGCCGTCAGCACCAGCAGCGGCACCCGACCCTGGTCGGCTTCGAGCACCGCGGCGTGGAACTCGGCCGCGGCAGTGCCCGACGTGCACAGCACCGGCACCGGTCGACCGGTGACGCGCGCAAGCCCCAACGCGGTGAACGACGCCGACCGCTCGTCGATGCGCACGTGCAGCCGGATCCGCGCGTCCTCGGCGAGTGCGAGTGCGAGCGGCGTCGATCGCGAGCCGGGTGACAGCACGGCGTCGTGGATGCCGTGGCGGGTCAGCTCGTCGACGAGAACCTGCGCGAACGCTATCCCCGCGTTAGGCGACGGCACGGTCCGCAGCCTCCATGCGGTCCAGCCACCACCGCGTCGTTGCCTCGTCGGCGGTGGCGAGCGTCGGGTCCGGCGCCACCGGCCGGACCGGCAGGAATCCGTCGACGGGAAGCAGCGAGTCGCCGGTCACGTCGGCCGCCAGCAGCTGCATCGTGCCGAGTCCGCAGGCAAACGGCAGCTCGGGCAATGCCGCGGCGAGCGCGACTCCGGCGGCGATGCCCACGGAGGTCTCGACCGCGGACGAGACGACGACAGGAAGCCCGCACGCATCGGCAACGTCGAGGCAGGCACGGACCCCGCCGATCGGTTGCACCTTCAGTACGACGATGTCAGCCGCTTCCAGCCCTGCGACCCGCAACGGGTCCTCGGCACGGCGCACCGATTCGTCCGCGGCCAGGCGCACCGTCGTACGCCGTCGCAGCATTGCCATGTCCTCGAGGGAGGCGACGGGTTGTTCGGCGTACTCGAGATCGAAGCGGGCGAGTTCGCGCAGCGCGCGGTCGGCTTCGTCGACCGACCAGGCGGCGTTGGCGTCGACCCGGACGTGCCCGGCCGGCCCGAGCGCATCGCGCACCGCCTCCACCCGCGCGATGTCGTCGGCGAGGGTCTGACCGGCCTCGGCCACCTTCACCTTCGCGGTCGTGCACCCGCTGGCCCGAACCATGTCGTGCGCCTGTTCGGGGCCGACCGCCGGGACCGTGGTGTTGACCGGGACCTGGTCGCGCCTCGGCTGCGGCCAGCCTTGTTCCGCCGACTCCCGCGCGGCGGCCAGCCAGCGGGCGCAGGTCGGGGCGTCGTAGTCGGGGAACGGTGAGAACTCGCCCCAGCCGGCCGCGCCTCGAATCAAGATGCCGGAGCGGCGGACCTGCTGGCGGAAACGGACCCGCATCGGCACGTCGAAGACGAGCAGGTCGCCGGCTGCCCTCATGACGCGAGCAGCAGGCCGGCGGCGAGCAGGACGGCGACGGCCAACTCGAGCCGTCCGGTGCCCCCGAGGGCCGGGATCAGCGCTCGGCCGACGCTGCCCTTGCGCACCGTCGTGACCGGCTCGCGGGCAAGCGGCAGGGCGAGGGCGGCGAGCACCGGCCACGCCGAGTGTGCTGCGAAGGGCACCCCGACGGCCGCCAGCAGCAGCGCCACCCCGATCAGCCCGACGAACAATGCGCGGGTCCGGGCTTCCCCGATCCGGACCGCGAGCGTGCGCTTGCCCGCGACGGCATCGGTCGGGACGTCGCGCAGGTTGTTGACGACGAGAATCGCGACGGCAAGCAGCCCGGTGGCGACACCGCCCACCCAGGCGGTGGCCGGAATGTGCCGGTGCTGGACGTAGGCCGAACCTGCGGTTGCGACGAGTCCGAAGAACACGAAGACGAAGACCTCGCCCAGGCCTTCGGAGGCGTAGGGCCGGGGTCCGCCGCTGTAGCCCAGCAATGCGATGAACGAGCCCAGCCCGACCAGCAACAGCCACCACGAGACGGTCGCCGCGAGGACCAGGCCGGCGATGCCGGCGACGAGAATCGCCACGCCCACCCCGGCGAGCATCGCCGGTGGGGTGATGAGGCCGCTCGCGACCGCACGCCGCGGACCGGCGCGCATGACCGTGTCGACGCCCCGGACGCCGTCGAAGTAGTCGTTGGCGTAGTTGACGGCGACCTGAACGGCCACGGCGACGACGAGCGCCAGGACGAACCGCCAGACAACGAGTCCGCCGTGCATCGCGCCGGCGGCAGTGCCGACGAGCACCGGGGCGGCCGAAGCGGGCAGTGTGCGCGGCCGGGCGGCCTCCACCCAGACGTTCACTGCCGCCGCGCCCCCTCGTTTCGTTGCAGTTATTTACCGTCTAAGCGTGCCAGCCGTCATCCGCCGTCCGCTCGTCGATGTTGCCATGCCTCCCGGGGAGGGCTTCATCGCGGCGCTGGACGGGGCCTGGCGACGCGGTGCTGCGGTGGTGCCGCTCGACCCGCGGGCACCGGAGGCCGACCGCGCCCGCATCATCACGGCGATGCAGCCCGAGGCGGGGGTCGAGCACGACGTCGCGCTCGTTATCACGACCTCCGGGTCGACCGGCGTGCCGAAGGGCGCCGAACTCACCCATGCGGCGCTGGAAGCCTCTGCCCGCGCGACGATGGCAAGGATCGGGCTGCAGGACGACGACGTGTGGCTTGCGTGCCTGCCCTGGCACCACATCGGCGGGCTGCAGGTGTTGCTGCGCGCCCGGTTGTTCGGAACGCCTCTCGTGGTGCACGAGACGTTCGACGTGGCCCGCGTTGCCGCGGAGACCACCGCGACCCTGGTGTCGCTCGTTCCGACCCAGCTGCAGCGGCTGCTCGACGCGGATGTCGACGTGTCGCGGTGGCGGGCCATTCTTCTCGGCGGTGCGCCCGCATCGCCGGCACTGCTGACGCGCGCGGTGTCGGCAGGCGCGCAGGTCGTCACGACGTACGGCATGAGCGAGACGTGCGGCGGGTGTGTCTACGACGGCGTGCCGCTTGACGGTGTCGAGGTGCGGATCGGGCCCGACCAGCGGGTGCTGCTGCGCGGGCCGATGCTGATGGCCCGCTACCGCAACGCACCGGAGCTGACCGCGCGTGCACTGGTGGACGGCTGGCTGCGGACCAACGACATCGGCGTGATCACCGACGACGGCCGACTGGTCGTGCGCGGCCGGACCGACGATGTCGTGATCACCGGAGGCGAGAACGTCGTCACCACCGATGTCGCCGCCCGACTGGCTGCCCATCCGTCGGTGCGGGACGTCGCGGTCACCGGCGTGCCCGACGCGGAGTGGGGTGAGCGCCTGGTCGCGCTCGTGGTCGCCGCGACCCCGCCGCCAACATTGGACGAACTACGGGCCTGGTGCCGCGAGACGTTGCCGGCAGCGGCTGCTCCTCGCCAGCTGGTGCTGGTCGACGACCTGCCCAAGCTGCCGTCCGGCAAGGTGGACCGGCTTCGCCTGTCAGGACTTGTCGGACCCGCCGGCAGCGACGGCAGCCGCTGACACGGTGCCGCCTTCGCGGTGGTAGAGCTCGTGCGCATCGGGTGGCGCAACGAGGTCGAGCAACAGTGTCAGCGGCACACGCTGTTCGAGCATGCGCATGGTGATCCGGCGCTGGCGTCCGGAACGGATGCTTCGTTCCTGCACACCTACGAAGTCGGAATGGCGAAAGGCGGCGTTGATGCGCCAAGCGGTGGATGCCCGACACGTCCGTCCGGACGTGAAGTGCGCTAAAGCGCAGCCGACTACGGGTGGCACTGGGTCACGGGCGACCGAGTGCTCGATAGTGCCAGCCGGCGTCGCGCCATCGCCGCGCATCCAGCGCATTGCGTCCGTCCACGATGTGCCGCTGCCGCACCCGCTCCGCCAGCCGGTGCGGGTCGAGGTCGCGAAACTCCTGCCACTCGGTGAGATGCAGGACCACGTCGGCGTCCGCCACTGCGTCTTCCGCCGATGTGGCGTAGTCGAGGTCGGGATAGTCCCGGCGGGCGTTGTCGAGTGCGGCGGGGTCGTAGACCGTGACCACCGCACCGGCCCGGTGGATGCGCGTGGCGACGTCGAGCGCCGGTGAGTCGCGAATGTCGTCGCTGTTTGGCTTGAAGGCCGCACCAAGCACACCAACCCGACGGCCGCGGAAGGCGTCGTCGACGCACTCCCGGGCGAGGTCGACCATGCGTGCTCGGCGGCGCTGGTTGATCGCGTCGACCTCGGTGAGGAACGACAGCGCCTGGTCGACGCCGAGCTCGCCGGCACGGGCCATGAAGGCGCGGATGTCTTTCGGCAGGCAGCCGCCACCGAAGCCGAGGCCGGCGTGCAGGAACCGGCCGCCGATCCGGTCGTCGTAGGAGAGCGCCTCGGACAACTTCTTCACATCGGCGTGCGTCGCCTCACAGACCTCCGCCATCGCGTTGATGAACGAGATCTTCGTGGCGAGGAACGCGTTTGCCGCAACCTTGACGAGCTGCGCCGTCGCGAGGTCGGTCACGACCACCGGCACGCCCGCGTCGATCAGCGGTGCGAAGACCCGCCGCAGTGCCCGCTCCCCGGTCTGGCTGCTCACCCCGAAGACCAGCCGGTCCGGATGGAGAGTGTCGTCGATCGCGAACCCCTCGCGGAGGAACTCCGGGTTCCACACGACTTCGGCCGCGGCACCCGCCGGGGCGTGCGCGGCGACGTATGCCGCAACGTGTTCCGCGGTGCCGATCGGGACGGTGGACTTGCCGGCGACAGTGCAGGGGCGGTCGAGGTACGGCGCCAGTGATGCGATCGCCGACTCGAGATAGCTGAGATCCGCGGCGAACTCGCCCTTGCGTTGCGGCGTGCCGACGCAGACGAAGTGCATGTCCGCGCCGGCGGCAGCGTCGTACGACGTCGAGAAGCGCAACCGCCCGGTGTCGAGCGTTTTGCGGAGCATGTCCTCGAGGCCCGGTTCGAAGAACGGAACCACCCCGTCGGAGAGCTTTGCGATCTTGGCTGCATCGACGTCGATGCCGACGACGTCGAGCCCCAGTTCCGCCATGCAGACGGCGTGCGTCGCGCCCAGGTAGCCGGTTCCGATCACGGACAGTTGCGTCACGATGCAGATGCTAGGTAGTCCTACAATTTCTTCTCGTGAATCCGGCCTTCGACACGTTCACCCTGCCCGAGGAGCACCAGTTGCTCCGCAAGACCGTGCGGGAGGTCGCGGAGGACAAAATCGCGCCGCGAGCGGCTGAGATCGACGAGACCGGCGAGTTCCCGTACGACGTGTTGAAGGCCCTCGTCGACGCCGACCTGCATGCGGTTCACGTACCGGAGGCCTACGGCGGCGCCGGCGCTGACGCGATCGCGTCGGCCATCGTCATCGAGGAAGTGGCCCGGGTCTGCTGCGCGTCGTCGTTGATCCCGGCCGTGAACAAGCTTGGCACGATGGGGCTGTTGCTGTCGGGCAGCGAGGAGCTGAAGCAGAAGTACCTGGCGCCGCTCGCTCGCGGCGAGGTGATGTTCAGTTATGCCTTGTCCGAGCCCGAAGCCGGCAGCGACGCGGCCGGCATGAAGACCCGAGCCGTCCGCGACGGCGACGGGTTCGTGCTCAACGGTGTCAAGCGCTGGATCACCAACGCCGGCGTCTCGGACTACTACACCGTGATGGCCGTCACCGATCCGGACGCCGGCTCGCGGGGCATCTCGGCGTTCGTCGTCGAGAAAGCCGATGAAGGCGTCTCGTTCGGCGCGCCGGAGAAGAAGATGGGCATCAAGGGGTCACCGACCCGCGAGGTCTATCTCGACAACGTCCGCATTCCGGCCGACCGGATGATCGGCGCCGAGGGCACCGGCTTCAAAACCGCGCTCGCCACGCTGGACCACACCAGGCTCACCATCGGCGCGCAGGCCCTCGGCGTTGCGCAGGGCGCGGTCGACTACTGCCTTCGCTATGTGCAGGAGCGCAAGCAGTTCGGCAAGCCGATCGCGGAGTTCCAAGGCGTGTCGTTCATGTTGGCCGACATGGCGATGAAGACCGAAGCCGCGCGCTCGTTGATCTATCGCGCGGCGGCGATGTCGGAGCGGATGGAACCCGATCTGACCTTTATGTCGGCCGCGGCCAAGTGCTTTGCATCCGACGTGGCGATGGAGGTCACCACCAACGGCGTGCAGCTGCTCGGTGGCTACGGCTACACGCGCGACTACCCGCTCGAGCGGATGATGCGCGACGCAAAGATCACCCAAATCTACGAGGGCACCAACCAGATCCAGCGCTTGGTCATGGCGCGCAACCTGTTCAAGAACAATCCGGTGCGCTAGCCCTACAACCCCTTCGGCTGCGTCGATTCAGAGGCCTTGCGGCCATGCTCCATTGGTGACCCTGAACACCCAGAACCCGGTGTTGCCGTCGGTGTACCAGATCTCGTGTCGCTTCAGATCCCAGGCGGCTTGCGACATCGCGTAGGCGCCGCTCGCCGTCGATGTCGATGACGCGAGCTTCGGCCGGTTGAAGTAGGCAACCTCGCGCGGGTGCATCGGGTCCTCGATGTTGAACACGCGCTCGCCGGACAGGATGAAGCTGCACGCGACGATCTCGGGATCGACCTCGCGCGGCACCGAGCAGTAGTGGCCTGCGTAGCCCTGCAGACCGTTCGTCGCCTGCGGGTCGTTCTGCTGCGCGCCCTCACGAGCCGACGTCTGGTCGACGGCGAGCCGGATGTTGGACACGACGTAGGGCTTTCGCACGTTGTCGATGTTGATGATCCGTGCCGCGCCGACTGGGTCGGTCGGGCTGTAGCTGGTGACGCTACGCGAGAACTCGTCGACCTCGAACAGGTACTTGTGGCCGTGGATCGTCACCGGGATCGGCACCTGCGGGATGGAGACGTTGGGCCAGGTGATGTGCGCCACCTGCTTGACCTGCGGGTTGGGCACACGCTTCTGGATCTGGCTCACGTCGAGGATGGTCAGACCGGGGTTGCCGATGTCCGCGATGTAGAGGTAGTTGCCGTCGTCGCTGACGCGCATGCCGTGGTAGTCGGGCCCGTATTCCTTGTAGAGGATCGACGGCATCTTCGGGTTGGTCAGGTCGACAGCCGTGAAGGTCTTGCCGCCGGTCGAGGACACGTAGAAGGTCTTGCCGTCCGGAGAGAATCCGCTTTCGTGACCGAGGATGCCGTAGGGCCCGCTGCTGTCCAGAGTCGGATGCAGGCAGTCCTTCGAGACGTCGTAGACATCGACGAAGCCGGGGTTGAACGTCGGGTAGCCCATGTCCGCCACGAGCAGGCCACGCTTGGCATTGAGCAACACCGACTCGTGCGGGGACAGCATGGCCGGCGTCTGGTCGAGGGTCGCGGTGTGCACGGGGTGCGCAGGGTTGTGCATGTCGAGGACGTACTCGCCTAGTCCCTCCGCTGTGTTGCCGGCGTTGGTCGGGAACAGCAGTGTCGTGTCGTAGAAGCCGCACACGTGCCCGGCCTTGTCGACGTAGCGAAGCACTTTGTAGCCGCCGGTCGTGCCGGAGTGCGCGATGAGCTGCGTGTTGCAGGTGTAGCCCTTGGCCGCGCGGCCGTCAGTGAAGTCCTTCGCGGGAACGCGGCCCTGCGCGGCCGTCTCCGGTAGGGATCCGGGGCCGCAGTGCGCGCGAGGTGTGGCGGCCGCGGAGGGTGCCGCGGCTCCGTCGGCGCCGCCCGCGATGACGCCGCTGGCGACGAGGAGTGCGACCGCGAGAAGACGGACGCTCGAACTGATCCGGGGCTTCGAGGCGATGTGCGTCACAGCGGGGGGTTCGCCGCCGGCGCTTCGGATCCTCCTGGCCAAATGAGGAGGTTTCGGACATGAGTCATCCGGTTACGCAAGGTGATGACCGAGACCTGCGGGGGGTCGGAGGCTGTCATGCGCACTGGTTTCACTCCCGGGGCCGCTCGTTGGAAGATCGCCGGCGTTGCGGTCGGCGCGACCGCAGTCGTCACGACCACCACCGCGGCCTATGCCTGCTACCCGGCCGACACCGGAGCGGCGACGACGATCAAGGCTGCGTCGTTCGTGGCCGACCCGTCGGCGTACGCGGCGATGAAGGCGGCGTGGGTCGCGGCCGAGGAGAGCGCGCTCGCACATCTCGGCACTCTCGTGTCGGCACTGCAGGCGAAGGCGGATGCGATCGGGACGCCCGCGACGCTCACCCCGCGGCAGGCGTTCACGATCAAGCGGGAAATCGGGTTCCTGGCCTTCGTCGACGGGAACCTCAGCGCGCTGCCCACGTCGACGTCGTCGGCGCTGCCGGCGACTGATGTCGCAACCGCGAGTGCGTTGGCCGCGAAGGTCTCCGCGCTCGAGGCGCAGCTCAAGTCCGTGCTGGCGAACGCCACGGTGGTCGGGCCGGTGACGCCGACCACGACGACGAAGACCGACTTCGCATCGGTGCTCGCGACGAAGTTGGCGGACCCGACCCGGCACCACTGTGACGGTGACTGGAGCGGGTCGCGCACCTTTGGTGACCGTTACGCGGGCCACCGCGACGGTGACCGGCAGTGGGACGACTGGTCGAGCGATCACCACGACAGCGGTTGGCACCGCTGATCGGCGCAGGGGACGGCCGGCGCCGGGTGACACGTTCCTGGCGCCGGCGCGCCACTTTGCGCGCAATCGCTCCTCGGTAGTCGCGACCCGACGCACACTGGTCGGGTGATCCCGGCCCGCGTCATTGCCTTCGCCGGCGCGCTGGTCGTGGCCGCCGGTGTCACCGTTGCGGCCACCCAGGCCGGGAGCGACCCCAGCCGGGAGACTGCGCAACTGGTCGCACCGACGCCGACTCCCGTGGTAACGCCGACCGCGCCGATCGCCTCCATCGCACCGACACCGACTCCGACGCCGCGACGCACCATTCGCAAGACCGAAGCCAAGCCGCTCTATCCGCTCCCCGCGGGCCCCGCATGGCCGAGCCCGTGCCCGCCGCCGCCGCTGCCGCCCGGTCCGAAGCCCCCGCCTCCGCCGAAGCCGAAGGTGCCGACCAGCAAGCTCCCGAAGCCCGTCGCGCTGACGGCGCATCGCCCGAGTCTCAAAGCGGTGAGCGGGAAGGGCATGTGGCTCACCACGTGGGCGGACACCCGGCTCGACGTGCCGCAGGTCGTCGCCAAGGCGGTCAATGCACACCTCACCCAGCTGTGGGTGCGAACGGGTGGCACGAAGCAGGGCTTCTACGGTCACCGCGCGCTGGACGCTCTGCTGCCGGCCGCTCACCGCGCCGGGCTTGCCGTCATCGCCTGGGACTTCCCGACGCTGTCCGACCCGGTCGCGGATGCCAATCGCGCGATCCGCACCATCGGGACGTCGTACGGAGGGCAGCACCTCGACGGCTTCAGTCCTGACATCGAGACCATCAACGAAGGCACGTTCAACGCGCCTGTGCGTGTTGCCGTGTATCTGTCGCGCGTGCGCGCCGCGTCGGGCGACATCCCGCTGGTCGCGACCGTGATGCGGCCGACCGCTTTCCAGCTGCGGACCTACCCCTACCGCGCCGAGGCGGTGTACGTCGACGTCTTCGCGCCGATGATCTATTGGTCGTGCAACGAACCCGGCGCCGTGACAGCGGAGTCGATCCGCGCGCTGGCCAGGATGCGGCCGGTGCACGTGATCGGCCAGTCCTACGACATGGCAGATGAGGGCGGCCGGCACGGGTTGCCGACCGGCCGGGAGATCTGGCGGTTCCTGGACGTGGCGAAGCGGGCCGGCGCCGTCGGCGCCAGCCTCTACCTCTACAGCGAGACGCATGGCCCGCAGTGGGCGGCGCTCGGCGCCTATCCCTGGCGGTAGTCCTTGAAGCGGCGTGCCGATCGTGGTCCGATCGCGGTATGGACGACGCCGACATCCTGAGCCGTGTGCGTGACCTGGTCGACGAAGAGCACGAACTGCGCAGCCGTATGCGCAGCGGAGGCCTGAGCGAAGCGGAGGAGCAGCAACGGCTGCAAGGGATCGAGGAGTCACTCGATCAGTGCTGGGACCTGCTCCGGCAGCGGCGGGCCCGACGCGAGTACGGCGAGAATCCGGATGCCGCCGAGGCACGGTCGACGGACGAAGTGGAGCACTACCTTCAGTAGTCGTCCGCAATACTCTGCGGGCATGACGCGCGAAGGCGACTTGCTCTGGACACCCGGTGACGAGCGCCGCGACGCCGCCAACATGACGGCGTTCATGCACTGGGCGGAACAGCGGCTGGGCCGCGACCTGAACGCCTACGACGAACTGCTCGCTTGGTCCGTCGACGACCTCGACGGATTCTGGTCGCTGTTCAGCGAGTGGTACGGCGTCAAGTGGCACCAAGCGCCGAGCTCAGCTATCGAGGATGCGCGGATGCCCGGCGCTCGGTGGTTCAGCGAAGGCCGGCTCAACTACGCGGAGCACCTGCTGTTCCCGCCACGTCAGGTGGCGGATGACGACGTCGCCGTTCTGTTCGCGCGCGAAGACGGCGACACGCGCACGATGACCTGGGCCGAGCTGCGCGCCGAGGTCGCGGCGGTGCGTGGCTGGCTGCAGAGTCAAGGCGTCGTGCGCGGCGACCGCGTCGTCGCGCTGCTGCCCAACGCGCCGGAAGCGCTGGTCGCGTTGCTCGCGACGGCATCGCTCGGCGCGGTCTGGTCGTCGTGTTCACCCGACTTCGGCCCACGCGGTGTCGCCGACCGCTTCAGCCAGATCGACCCGGCCGTGCTGCTGACCGTCGACGGCTACACCTATGGCGGCAAGCCCTTCGACGTGCGCCGCACCGTCGAGTCGCTGCGCGCCGAGCTGCCCTCGCTGCGTGCGACCGTGCTGGTGCCTTATCTGGACGAGCAGGCGACGCTCGGCAAAGCCACTCCGTGGCCTCAGATCGTCGGGACTCCTGGCGAGCTGACGTTCGAGTCGATGGCAGCCGACGACCCGCTCTACGTCCTCTACACCTCCGGCACAACCGGCCTGCCCAAGCCGATCGTGCACGGCCACGGCGGCATCCTCGTCGAGCACGCCAAGCAGCTCGCGCTGCACCTGGACCTCGGCCCCGGTGATCGATTCTTCTGGTTCTCGACCACCGGCTGGATGATGTGGAACCTGCTGGTGTCCGGGCTTGCGGTCGGCGCTGCGGTCGTGCTGTACGACGGCAGCCCCGCGCACCCCGACCCGATGGCACTGTGGCGGCTGGCCGACGAGTTCGGCATCACTGCGTTCGGCGTTTCCGCGCCGTACATCCAGTCGTGCATGAAGGCCGACCTGCATCCGGGGCGCGACCTCGACCTGGCTCCCATGCGCGCAGTGGGGTCGACCGGTGCGCCACTGTCCCCGGAAGGTTTCGCCTGGGTCTACGACGAGGTGAAGCGCGACGTCATGTTGTCGTCCCTGTCCGGCGGCACCGACGTCTGCACTGCGTTCGTCGGCGGCGCCCCACTGTTGCCGGTGCGCGCCGGCATCATTCCGGCGCGGCTCCTCGGTTGCCAGGTGGAGGCGTACGACGACAACGGCAAGCCGGTTGTCGGCGAAGTCGGCGAACTCGTCATCACCGAGCCGATGCCGTCGATGCCGGTCTCGTTCTGGAATGACCCGGACGGCTCCCGGCTGCGCGCGGCCTACTTCGAGACCTATCCGGGCGTGTGGCGCCACGGCGACTGGATCAAGTTCGACGACGACGGTTCGTGCGTCATCTACGGCCGCAGCGACTCCACCCTCAACCGAGGTGGCGTGCGGATGGGCACCAGCGAGTTCTATCGCGTCGTCGAAGAGCAACCCGACGTTGCCGACTCACTCGTTATCGACACCTCCGCGGCTGGTGCCGAGGGGAAGCTGCTGCTCTTTCTCGTGTTGAAGGAAGGCGCCGACACCGACGCGGTTGCGGCGGATCTTCGGCAGCAGATCCGCACGCAGCTCTCGCCGCGGCACGTGCCCGACGAGATCCGCGTCATCACCGAGGTGCCGCGCACGCTCAACAACAAGAAGTGCGAGGTTCCCGTCAAGCGGGTGCTGTCGGGTGTTCCGCTGGAGCGAGCAGTGAGCGAAGGCGCGCTGCTCAACCCGCGGGCCATGGACGTGTTCGTCGAGCTCGCCCGGGACGTCAGCCCAACCGGTGCGTGACGCGCTCGGTGGCAGCTCGCGCATCGAGCTTGACAGCATCGGCGTTGGCCACCAGCACGACGGACCCGTCCACGGCGAGCGGGATGAGGAGCCCCGCGTCGATCCCGTGAACGGTGTCGAGTGGCCACGTCGACAACACTCGGGCGCCTGCGAACACCCCGTGCTGAGCGGCGGCCTTGCCTGCCGCCTCGGCCAGCTCGGTCAGCGTCCACGACCGGCCGCCGATGGCCAGCGCGGTGGCGTCGGGCGGCGGCGGCGCACCCATCAAGGCATCCGGCTGGGCCAGCACGGTCGTCATGAACTGCTGCGGGTCGCCGGGCAGCGGGTCGCCGTCGTCGCCCACCGCGGTGCCCGCCGTCCATGCCCCGAGCGCGACCACGGCCGCGAGCCAGTGCTCGCCCGGCACGAGCCGAACCACTTCGACGCCCTCGTCAAGGAGCAGGTTCGCGGTCTTGACCGCCCAGTTGGCCGCGGTCGCCACCGATAGCTCGATCCGCTCGCCGGTCGCGTCGTCGTACCAGGTGAGGAGCGGCCGGGTGCCGTCCCGGCGCAGCGAGGCGGTCAGCATGTCGCCGGGCGTCACCCGAGCGACACTAGTTGCCGACGGACGGTGTCCTCCCGACGGATGGGGCCGGATTGCGCTGCGCCTCTGCGACCTTGTGTGGCACCTGCAGCATGCGCAGCAGCGTGACGAGAGCGATGCCACCGATGATGTTTCCGAGGGCCGCCCATCCTGCGGTCGCGGCCCAGTTCAGATAGCCGTACGGCGCGTGCCCCGTCTCCAGCCCGGAGAAGATGAGGAACGAGCAGACGATCGCATGGTTGAGCTGCAGCCCCGCCAGCACGAAGCCGGTCGTGATCGCCGGGATCACCTTCACGCCCATCGACTCGGTGCCGTGCTGCATCCAGGTCATCAGCGTGATGACCGCACCACCGAGGAGCGCCAGCGAGAACGATCGCCAGCCGATCCCGAGGTCGACGTAGTGCTTGCCCGCCTCGATAGCCGGCTTGGCGACTTCGGAGAAGCCGGTGACGACGAGGAAGGTGAACACCCAGCCGCCGACAAGGTTCGCCGCGGCGGTCACGCTCCACAACCGCCACAGCGACCGGAGCCTGGACTGTCGGGCGATGACCGCGCCGACCGGGACGAGGAAGTCCTCGGTGAACAGCTCGCTGCGGGCCATCGTCAGCGCGATGAACCCGATCGAGAACGCAAGCCCGCCCAGCAGCTTGTCGCCGGTCTTCGCCTCGACGACGAGCATCGCCATGACTCCGGTGGCCACGTCGATGCCGCCGACGAGGCCAGTCGCGACCAGGGCGGACCAGCCCCGGTTCATCCGCCGCTGGCCCTCGCGAACGGTGCGCTCGAGAGTGTCTTCGACCTCTTGCTCGTTCAGCGACTCGCGGTCGGCCTCGGGTTCGTCGCGCATGGTGACTGACATCGGGGGAGGTCTGCCCGTCGACAAAAGGCTTACTCCCGGCCCCGACTTTGCGGTCTCTTTCCTGGGAGTTCTCCCGTTTTCGTTGCGCGTGTGACTGAAGTGACGCCATCGTGTAGCCGAATGCAGTAACAGACAATCCGCCATCCGACCGCCGGAGCCTGCCCCTTGCGCCGCGTCCTGTCCGCGATCGGCGTGCTCAGCGCCGTTCCCGTGCTTCTTGCCGTTCCTGTCCTCTCGCGCCCGCTGGCTTCGGCCCGCCCGGTCGTGCCCCATGTCGCCGACTTCGCCATGGCTCCCACGCCGGCGACGCACGGTGTCATCGCTCGCGCCGCCGTCTCGCACACCGGCCACTACGGTCTGGTGGGCGCGACCTGGACCGGTGGCCGCCTCCCGTCCGGAGAGCAGCTCCAGGTCCGGACCCAGTCGATGACACGGTCGGGCCCCACCTGGTCGTCCTGGACCGACCTGACGGCGCCTGACGGCGGGCCGGACGACGGCAGCGTCGATGCGCGTGCCGCCGCCGCGCGTCACGTCACCAGCACCGACCCGCTGTGGATCGGTAGCGCAGACAGCGTGCAGGCGCGGGTCGTCACCGGCGCAGGTCGCTCGGCCGCTGCGCCGAGCGGGCTGAAGCTGGTTCTGGTTGACGGTGGCAGCAGCGCTGCCGACTCGAGCCCCGGTGCGCCGCGCGCTCTCGGCGATGTCGCCGAGGCAGCCCAAGCGCAGCCCACGATCTACACCCGGGCCCAGTGGGGCGCCGACGAGAGACTGCGGTCGCGCAATCCCGGCTGCGGCACGCCGTCGTACGGCTCCACGATCAAGCTCGGCTACATCCACCACACCGACACGGCCAACGGCTACTCGTCGTCGGCGGTGCCGTCCATCATCCGGTCGATCTACGCCTACCACGTGGAGAGCAACGGCTGGTGCGACATCGGCTACAACTTCCTCGTCGACCGGTTTGGCCGCATCTGGGAAGGCCGCTACGGCGGGATCACCAAGCCCGTGATCGGCGCGCACACCGGCGGGTTCAACACCGACACCTTCGGGGTCTCGCTCATCGGCAACTACACCTCGACCGCACCGAGCTCGGCGACCGTGACGGCAGTCGAGCGGCTGTTCGCGTGGAAGCTCGGCAGCTACTACCGCAACCCTCTCGGCAAGGCCACGACGACGGCGGGATCGTTCAGCGGCTCGCGGTTCGCGACCGGATCGTCGGTCACCTTCAACGTCGTCTCAGGACACCGTGACGCCGATACCACGACCTGCCCGGGAACCGCGGCGTACAGCAAACTCGGCACGATCCGCACGGGGATCGTCAAGCTGATGGGCGCCGGGTTCGTCGCGCCGACGGTCAGCCCTGCCAGCGTCCGGATGCTGTCCGGGCAGACCTTTGCCATCTCCTCCGGCGTCATCGCCGCACAGACCTGGACGGCGACAGTTACAGCCGCCACGGGCACCGTCGTCAAGACGCTCGCCGGCTCGGCGTCGACATCGAGCCCGCTGACTTCGGTGTGGGACGCGACCGGCGTCGACGGGTTGCCGGTGCCTCCCGGCACCTACGCGGTCACGATGACCGGCGCCAACAGCGCCGGGCAGGCGGCCGTGCCCTACTCCACCAAGGTCACCGTGACCCCGCCGGTCACCGTCACCGGACCGGCAACCACCACGTACGACGCCGCTACCCCGCTGTCCGGCACCGCCGCGCCCAACGCAGCCGTCACCGTGACTCTGCAGTCGGCCGCGACCGGTGCGGCGCCGGTCATGCAGACCGTCACCGCCGCAGCGAACGGCACCTGGCACACGACCTTCGTCGCGGACAACGACTACACCTGGTACGTCACCAGCCAGGGCTGGCCGACCACCCCGCAGTTGCACACGACGCGGATCGCGCCGTCGGTCTCCGCGCCTCTCGGCAGCGTCGGACGCAACGTCTTCACCGCACCCGGCAGCACAATCGCCCTGTCCGGCACGGCACTGCCCGGCACGACGGTGACCGGCCCGAGCGGCCTGTCCGTCCCTGTCGACACGACCGGGCAATGGACAGGTCTCAGCGTCGCACCAACAACGGCGACCACGGTCATCGTGAAGGACGCGCGCGGACTCACCTCGGTGCCGCTGACCGTCTACCCGGTCGGGCAGCCGACCGCCACTGCGCCCGCGACCGGCTACAGCGCGCGGTCGTTCAGCGTCACCGGCAACGCCGGCAGCGCGCCTCTGTCCGTGCAGTTGTGGACGGAGCCGCCCGGCGCGACGTCGTACACGCTGGTGAAGACGGTGACCGCGGCGGCGAGCGGTGTCTACTCGGTCGCAGCGACGCTGCCGACTGTCACGGCCTCGACCCCGATGGCCTGGCGCGTCGTCACGACGGCGGCGGGCACGACGTTCGGCACCGTCAACGGCAGCGTCTCGGTCCTGCCGACCTTTGTGCCGACCATCGCCGGCCCGACCCTCGGGTCTTACGGCGGCACGGTGAAGCTGTCCGGCAAGGCCGTCCCGGGCGACACGGTCACGCTCTGGACCCGCCCACTGAGCGGCGGCAGCTGGGCCAGGACGGCCACGACGCGGGCGACCGGCGGCTCGGCGTGGGCTGCGTCGTACGTCCTGCGGCGGGACACGTCATGGCGCGTCACCTCACTCAGCGGAACGTCGTCCACCGGCAACACGCGGGTGCGTCCGACTCTTCATGTGCCGGCAACCGCGGCCAAGGGCGCGACCATCAACGGGTGGGGCTACGCAGCGCCCGGGCAGAAGGTCGCCGTCTACCGGCGCCCGCTCGGCACGACGACATGGCGCTACGTCGGCACCGTGACCGCCTCCACCACTGGCCGGTGGAGCGGGCACTGGCACCTCATCTATCCGATGAACGTCCAGGTGCACTCGAACCACGTGGTCTCGCCCGTCGCAACGATTCGCTACAGCTGATGAAGCGTCTCGTCGGCCGCGGCGTCCTCGCCGCGGCGGTGGTGGCGACTGCCGCCCTCCTGCCCGCGCTGCCACCGGTCACGACCGCGGCCGCCGCCGCACCCACCTACTACCGCCCGGCTGACGGCGTCTTCCACCTCGCCGGTCACGGCTACGGCCACGGCCACGGCATGTCCCAATGGGGGGCGTACGGCGGGGCCGAGTCAGGCAAGACCTACCAGCAGATCGTCGCCTGGTACTACCCGACAACCACCATCGGTGCTGCCGGGGGGAGCATCAAGGTGCAGATCACGTCGGACGGACGCGGGTCGGACGGCCACTACGACGCGCAGGTCAAGCCGGTCGCGGGGTTGACCGCGACCGACTCCGCGGGGCACACGCTGGCGCTGCCGGCCAAGGCGGCAAACGGCACGGCCTACGACCTCTACCGCGCTGTCCTGCTCGCCGACGGCACCTTCCGTGTTCAGGCGCACCTGTCGTCCGGCTGGACCAGCCTCGCCCCCAGCGGCACCGGAGCAACGGCGACGACCTGGACCGGTTGGGTTCGTTTCACCGCGACCGGCGGCGTGCTCAACCTCGTGCGTTCCAACGGGAGTACCGAGCTATACCGCGAAGCTTTGGAGCTCGACCAGACCAGCGGCGCGACCGGCATCACGGTCAACCGGCTGAGTCTCGAGCACTACCTCGCCGGCGTTGTGTCGTCGGAGATGCCGTGCGGGTGGACTCCCACCGTCAACGGCACCAAGCGGTTGGATGCGTTGGAATCCCAGGCCATTGCCGCCCGGACCTATGCCGCGTGGCGGCGCCAGCACCCGCGCAGTGCGCTGGTCGACATCGTTGATACGACGAGCGATCAGGCCTACCACGGCTACTCCGCCGAGCGGACCGCGTTGACCGACTGCCCCTGGACCAACGCCAACGGCACGAAAACCTCCGCCGAGGTCGCCGCCATCACGGCGACCGCCGGCCAGGACCTGGTCGACTCCTCCGGCAAGCCGGTCTTCGCGCAGTTCTCCGCGTCGAATGGCGGGTTCGAGACATCGGGCGGTCAGTCCTATCTGCCCAACAGGCCGGACGCATGGGACGGAGTGCCGACCGACTCGTGGAGCAGCCACAGCTGGACCGACAGCGTCACCGCCGGGCAGATCCAGGCGGCCTATCCCGCGGTCGGCACGCTCGCGTCGCTGACGGTGAACGGCCGGGAGTCGTTGTCCGGCACCGATCAAAACGGCGCGACCGTCGGCGAGCAATGGGGTGGCCGCATCACACAGCTGACCCTGACCGGCTCGAAGGGCTCGGTCACGACCACGGGTGCGACGTTTGCCTCGGCCCTCGGCCTGATGGGCCCGTGGTTCACCGTCGTGGTGACCAAGCCGGGCGCGCCGGCGTCGGTGTCGGCGACCCCGGGCGACGCCCAGGCGACGGTCCGGTGGACTCCGCCGGCCAGTGACGGCGGTGGCGGCATCCGCAGCTACACCATCACCGCCACGCCGGCGATCACACCGGTGACCGTCTCGGGCACGTCCCGATCAGCTGTCATTTCCGGACTCCGCAACGACACGCCTTACGTCTTCTCGGTCTCGGCGGCCAACACCGCCGGCTCCGGTGCCGGCACGTCCGGAACGGCGGTCACCCCGTCGGCGCGGGTCGTCTTCCATCCGCTGCCGCCCACGCGCGTCGTGGACACCCGCTCGGCCGGCGGCGCAGTAAAGGCGGGCACGGTGCGCTCGGTCAAGGTGGCCGGCGTCGCCGGCGTGCCGGCGTCCGGCGTCATCGATGTGGCACTTGACGTCGTGGCCATCGACCCGACCTCGACCGGCGGCGTCGTCGTCTTCCCGCACGGCGGGGCGCGGCCGGCCGACCCGCAGCTGACCTGGCCTTCGGGCCAGCGGGTCAACGCGCTCGTGCCGGTCAAAGTCGGCAGCGGCGGCCTGGTCGATGTCGCCGTCACCGCCGGCAGCACCCAGCTCTTCGTCGACACGCAGGGCTACTGGACTGCCGCGAACGCCGCCGGTGACGTCCTCACGGCAGCGAAGCCGTTCAAGGCCTTCGACAGTCGTTCCGGCAAACCGGTGGCCGCCGGCTCGACGCCGACGATCCCGATCGTCGGCCATGGCGGTGTGACCACCGGCGCGACCGCGGTCGTCGTACAGCTCACTGCTGCCCATCCCCAGCAGCGCGACTACGTCCGGGCGTGGGGGAGTGGCGCCCGGCGGCCCGGTGTCTACGACCTCTACGCGCCCGCCGGGCGCTACACCGACACGACCGCGGTCGTGCCGCTGACGAGTGCCGGTTCGATCGTCGTCTCGCCGCTGTACGCGACCCATCTGGTCGTGACGGTGCTCGGCTGGTTCACCACGTCGAGCACGCCGGCGACCGGCGTCTGCTCGTTGATCACCCCGGCGCATCGGGTGTTCCGCACGTCGGTGCCCGCGCACGCGACCGTCACGGTGGCCCTCGGTCTGCCCGCCAACGCCGCGGGGGCGATCGTGGCCCTCACCGGCACCGGTGGTGTGGGCGCACCCCTGACCGTGTACGCCGCCGGATCGTCCGTGCCATCGACGGCGTCGCTGCACCTGGCCGGGTCGCCGGCGACGGCAACGGTCGTCACGCCACTCGGCGCCGGTAAGGTCGCGGTCCGCAACGCTGCGGCCAGTGCCGTGCAGGTCGTCATGGACGTCGTCGCCTGGTCCGCGAGCTGACGACGACACCCGTGCCGAAGTTCTGACTCACCGCTGCGGCGGGCGTAGTCTCGTGACGTAACAATCCGTCTGGACCGCGTCTGCTCGACCGGGAAGGGATCCGCCGCGTGACCCCCCGAGTGCTGGTTGACGCTACTGCCGTCCCGGCCGACCGGGGCGGTGTCGGGCGCTACGTCGACGGGCTCATCCCGGCGCTGGCCAAGGCCGGCGCGGATCTCGCCGTCGTCTGCCAACGTGCCGACGCCGAGCGCTACCAGCGGATGGCGCCCGAGGTCGAGATTGTCGCGGGTCCGGCCGCGATCGCGCATCGTCCGGCGCGGCTGGCCTGGGAGCAGACCGGGTTGCCACTGGTCGCGCAGCAGGTGCGTGCCGAGGTCGTGCACTCCCCGCACTACACGATGCCGCTGCGTGTCGGTCACCCCGTCGTCGTGACGATCCACGACGCGACGTTCTTCACCCAGCCCGACCAGCACACCGCCGTGAAAGGCACGTTCTTCCGGTCCGCCACCCGCACGGCGTTGCGGCGCGCGGCGCGGGTCATCGTGCCGAGCAAGGCCACCCGTGACGAGCTGGTCCGCGTGCTCGACGCCGATCCGACCAAGATCGACGTCGCCTACCACGGCGTCGACCCGGAGATCTTCCACGTGCCGACCGAGGCCGACAAGGCGCGCGTAGCCGCGAGACTCGGCGTCCGCGGCCGCTACGTCGCCTTCCTCGGTGTCCTCGAACCGCGCAAAAACGTGCCTAACCTCATTCGCGGCTGGGTGTCGGCGGTGCATTGGCGTGACGACCCGCCCGCCCTGGTGCTGGCCGGCGGCAGCGGCTGGGACGAAGAGGTCGATGCGGCCATCGCCGAGGTGCCCGCACACCTGCGCGTCGTGCGCCCCGGCTACCTACGCTTCGCGGACCTGCCCGGCTACCTCGGCGGCGCGACCGTGGTCGCATTCCCCAGCCACGGCGAGGGGTTCGGGCTGCCGGTGCTCGAGGCAATGGCCTGTGGCGCACCGGTGCTCACGACCCATCGGCTGTCCCTGCCCGAGGTCGGCGGTGACGCGGTCGCCTACACCGAGCCGGGCGCCGACGACATCGCCGCCGCGCTGTCCGGGCTGCTTGACGACGCGGCCCGTCGCCAGCAGCTGGCGTCGGCCGCGTTGGCGCGGGCCCGGGAGTTCACCTGGGCCACCAGCGCCGAGGCGCACATGGCTTCCTACGCCCGCGCCGCCCAGCAGGGCTGAGCCGGCCGCAGTCGCCCGGCCCGTCGATGCGCCACGCACTCGTTCTTGCCGGTGGATCCGGCACCCGGCTGTGGCCGGTGTCGACCGCCGCGCAGCCGAAGCAGCTCACCCGGGTGTTGCACGGCCGCAGCCTGCTCGACCTCGCAGTCGAACG
>Ga0207705_10000250_pt1 | contig 52558 bp, 44 predicted proteins | sample KBSC13metaG_FD_184314 | JGI IMG/M metagenome (GOLD analysis project Ga0207705, IMG submission 184314) | Corn rhizosphere microbial communities from Kellogg Biological Station, Michigan, USA - KBS C1-3 metaG (SPAdes) (version 2) | ecosystem: Host-associated > Plants > Roots > Rhizosphere > Soil ... | reverse complement strand
CATGACGGAAAAAGCCCCTCATACTCCCAGCAATTCCCGGCCGATCAGCATCCGGCGCACCTCGTTGGTGCCTGCACCGATGTCGAGCAGCTTTGCATCGCGATAATAACGCTCGACCGGCCAGTCCTTGGTGTAGCCCGCCCCGCCCAGCGCCTGGATCGCCTCATTGGCGACCTTCACCGCATTCTCGCTCGCGAGCAGGATCGCGCCGGCCGCATCGAAGCGCGTGGTCTTGCCGGCATCGCAGGCGCGCGCGACCGCATACGAATAGGCCCGCGCCGAATTGAGCGCGACATACATGTCGGCGACCTTGGCCTGCATCAGCTGGAAGGATCCGATCGGTTTCCCGAACTGCTTGCGCTCCTGGAGATAGGGCAGAACCACGTCGATACAGGCCTGCATGATGCCGAGCTGCGTGCCTGAGAGCACGACGCGCTCATAATCCAGCCCCGACATCAAAACCTTCACGCCGCCATCGAGCGGACCCAGCACGTTTTCGGCGGGGACCAAGCAGTCATTGAACACGAGCTCGGCCGTGGGCGAGCCGCGCATGCCCATCTTGTCGATCTTCTGCCCGACCGCGAAGCCCGGCATGCCCTTCTCGATCAGGAAGGCGGTGATGCCTTTCGATCCCGCGTCAGGCGTGGTCTTGGCATAGACAACCAATGTCTCGGCATAAGCCGCGTTGGTGATCCAGAATTTGGTGCCGTTGAGGCGGAAGCCGCCGTCCACCTTGTCGGCGCGCATCTTCATCGAGACGACGTCGGAGCCGGCGCCAGCCTCCGACATGGCGAGGCTGCCGATATGCTGGCCCGAGATCAGCTTGGGCAGATATTTGGCCTTCTGCTCGGCATTGCCCCAACGATGGATCTGGTTGACGCACAGATTGGAATGCGCGCCGTATGACAGGCCGACCGAGGCAGAAGCGCGGCTGACCTCTTCGACCGCGATTACATGTTCGAGATAGCCGAGCCCCAGCCCACCATATTGCTCGGCGACGGTAATGCCGTGCAGGCCGAGAGCGCCCATTTCGGGCCACAGCTCGATTGGGAACCAATCCTCCTCGTCGACCCGCTTCGCGAGCGGCGCGATCCGGTCGGCGGCGAAACGCGCAGTGGTGTCGCGGATCGCATCCGCCATCTCGCCCAACGCGAAATCGAGGGGTTCGGCCGTCATTGGATCCTCAAACTAGTATCGTTTGAAGCTGCCTATGCCGTGTCGCGCCGCCGAATGCTACTCGAACTCCAGGATCACGGCATCGACCGCGAGACTCTCGCCGGGCGTGGCGTCGACCTTGGCCACTGTCCCGGCTTTCTCCGCGCGCAGGATATTTTCCATCTTCATCGCTTCGACCACGGCGAGCGGCTGCCCGGCCTCAACCTTGTCGCCTTCCCTGACGTGGAGCGCGGTCAGAAGCCCTGGCATCGGGCAGAGCAGGAAGCGCGACAGGTCGGGCGGCACCTTCTCGATCATATGATGCGCCAGATCGGCCACATGCGGCGCCAGCAGACGCAGATCATGGCTGCGCCCGCGTGTGGTCAGCCGCCAGCCCGCCCGCGTGCGGCTGAGGCGCATCGACAGCGGCTGGCCATCGATCTCGGCCTCGATCAGGCGCTGGCCCGGGACATAAGGCGCATCGACGACGAGCGCCTTACCATCGACGATCACCCTCTCGTCCTCGACCATCACGCGATGTTCGGCGCCGTCCATTGACACGACCCATTCGCAATTGGTCGGGACCCGGCCGTTCAGGCGTCCATCGATCGAGGCGGCCCGCTCGCCTTCCGCACAAGCGATGATACCCGCGACCGCAGACAATTTTGCAGTGAGTTCGTCCGGAACCGGCGCGCCGTGGAAGCCTTCCGGATATTCCTCGGCGATGAAGCCTGTCGTCAATTCGCCCGCACGGAAGCGCGGATGCTGCATCAGCGCCGACAGAAAATCCACATTGTGGCCGATACCGTCGATCTCAAACCGGTCGAGCGCGGCGATCTGCGTATCGATCGCCTCCTCGCGCGTGTCACCATAAGTGATCAGCTTGGCGATCATGGGATCGTAAAACATCGAGATTTCCGATCCTTCGACCACGCCATCGTCCACGCGGACGTCGGCGGCCGCGGCAGGCGGCCGGTAGCGCACAAGCCGTCCGGTCGAGGGGAGGAAGCCGCGATAGGGATCCTCCGCGTAGACGCGGCTCTCGATCGCCCAACCCTTCAGCTTCACATCGTCCTGGGTGAAGGTCAGCTTCTCGCCATTGGCGACGCGGATCATCTGCTCGACCAGATCGAACCCGGTCACATATTCGGTGACGGGATGCTCGACCTGAAGCCGGGTATTCATTTCTAGGAAATAGAAGCTGCGGTCGGCGCCGGCGATGAACTCAACCGTGCCCGCGCTGTAATAGCCCACCGCTGCCGCCAGCTTCACCGCCTGCTCGCCCATCGCCTTGCGCATTTCGGGCGTGACGAAGGGTGACGGCGCCTCCTCGACCACTTTCTGGTGGCGGCGCTGCACCGAACATTCGCGCTCGCCGAGATAGACGATGTTGCCGTGCTGGTCGCCGAGCAGCTGGATTTCGATATGACGCGGGCTCTCGACGAACTTCTCGATGAAGATCCGGTCATCGCCGAAGCTAGCAAGTCCCTCGCGCTTGGTTGCCTCGAAGCCCTCGCGCACATCCTGTTCGGACCAGGCCAGGCGCATGCCCTTGCCGCCGCCACCGGCGGACGCCTTCATCATCACCGGATAGCCGATGCCGCTTGCGATCTCGACCGCGTGATCCGTGTCGCGGATCTCGCCAATGAAGCCGGGGACGACCGACACGCCCGCCGCCTGCGCAAGCTTCTTGGACTGGATCTTGTCGCCCATCGCCGCGATGGCTTTCGCCGGCGGTCCGATGAAGGCGATGCCATTGTGGGCCAGCAACTGCGCGAAGCTCTCGCGCTCGGACAGGAACCCGTAGCCCGGATGCACCGCCCCCGCGCCGGTTTCCTTGCAGGCGAGCAGTATGGCTTCGGCGAGCAGGTAGGATTGCGCCGCGGGCGGAGGGCCCAGCCGCACCTTCTCGTCCGCCATCTCGACATGCGGCGCGCGCGCGTCGGCATCGGAATAGACCGCCACCGTAGCAATCCCCATCCTGCGCGCGGTGCGGATCACCCGGCAGGCAATCTCGCCCCGATTGGCAATCAGGATCTTGTTGAACATTTGCTCCTACGCCGCTTCGGCCGGGTTCAGGCCCAGCTTCTGGAAGAGTGCGGTATCCTTGTCGGCTCCAGCATTGCCGGTTGTCAGCAGCTTATCGCCGGTGAAGATCGAACCCGCGCCCGCAAGGAAACACAGTGCCTGCATCGCGTCCGACATGCTCTCACGGCCAGCTGAAAGGCGGACGACCGAACTGGGCATCAGGATGCGGGCGACCGCGACCGTGCGGACGAATTCGATATCGTCGATCCGCGCGGCCGGCACGTCCTTGAGGATGTCCCCGAGCACGGTCCCGGGAACCGGCACCAGTGCATTGATCGGTACGCTTTCGGGCGGCTCGGGCAAAGTCGCCAGCGCGTGGAGGAAGCTCACCCGATCGTCGCGGCTCTCGCCCATCCCGACGATACCGCCGCAACAGACGTTGATACCCGCGTCTCGCACGCGATCGAGCGTGTCGATCCGGTCCTGCCAGCTCCGCGTCGTGATGACCTTGTCATAATGTTCGGGCGAGGTGTCGAGGTTGTGATTGTAATAATCGAGCCCAGCCTCGGCGAGCCGCTCGGTCTGCGCGTCGCTCAACATGCCTAACGTCATGCAGCTCTGCAGTCCGAGTGCGTTGACGCCTTCTACCATTGCGCAGATCGCGTCCATGTCGCGGTCCTTGGGCTCACGCCAGGCAGCACCCATGCAGAAGCGCTGCGACCCCGCCGCCTTCGCCTCGCGCGCGGCCTCCAGCACCGCATCGACGTCCATCAGCTTCGACGCCTTGAGCCCGCTTTCGGCATGGACCGACTGCGAGCAATAGCCGCAATCCTCGGCGCAACCGCCGGTCTTGATCGACAGCAAGGTCGCTCGCTCGACGCGGTTGGGATCGTGGTGCGTGCGATGAACCTCGGCCGCGCGGAAAACGAGATCCATGAAGGGCAGATCGAACAACTCCGCCACCTGGGAGCGACTGAGCGCTGTGGAAGGCGGACGGGTCAGATCGGTAATGTCGTTCATTCGGCAGCCTCGTTCAGCCCTTCGGGCGGGAGATTATGACCCAGCAGGCGTAGCACCTCGCCCGCCGCCTCGACCAGATTGGTACCGGGTCCAAAGATCGCCTGGACGCCAGCATCGCGCAGGAATGCATAATCCTGCGCTGGAATAACGCCACCCGCCACGACTTTGATATCGGAGCGGCCAGCCTCGCGCAGGTGGCGGATCAGTTCGGGAATGAGCGTCTTGTGGCCCGCGGCGAGGCTGGAGGCCCCGACAACATCGACATCCTCCGCCAGCGCCAGCGCCGCGGCTTCCTCCGGCGTCTGGAACAGCGGTCCAGGGATGATCTCGAAACCCAGATCACCGAACGCTGACGAGACGAGATTGGCGCCCCGATCGTGCCCGTCCTGCCCCATCTTGGCGACCAGCATCCGGGGCTTGCGGCCCTGACGGTTGGCGACAGCTTCGACGCCTTTGACCAGCGCCACCCAGCGGCGATCGTCCTGATAAGCGCCGCCATAGATGCCCGAGACCGGCGTCGGCGTGGTGCCGTAACGGCCGAATACGTCCTCTAACGCCTGACTGATCTCGCCGAGAGTGGCGCGGGCGCGCGCGCATTCGACGGCGAGGCCGAGCAGATTGCCCTTGTCCCTTGCGCCCTCCCGAAGCGCGTCGAGCGCCTTCTCGCAGGCGGCCCCGTCGCGCGACGCCTTGACCCTTTCGATCCGCGCAATCTGACCTGCGCGGACGGCGTGGTTGTCCACATCAAGGATTACCAGCTCATCCTGCTCGGCGAGCGCATATTTGTTGACCCCGACGATCACGTCCTCGTGCCGGTCGACCCGCGCCGCACGGGCAGCGGAAGCTTCCTCGATCATCGCCTTGGGCCAGCCGGCAGCGACGGCGTTGGCCATGCCACCCTCGCGATCGGCGCGCCCGATCAGCTCCAGCGCCCGATCGTGCAGCTCCTGGGTCAGCGCTTCGACATAATAGGACCCACCAAGGGGGTCGGCGACGTGCGTGATGCCGCTTTCTTCCTGTAACACCAGCTGCGTGTTGCGCGCGATGCGGGCCGAGAAATCGGTCGGCAGCGCGATCGCCTCGTCAAGCGCATTGGTGTGGAGAGATTGCGTCCCCCCCAAGGCGGCGGCCATCGCCTCGATCGTGGTGCGGATGACGTTGTTATACGGATCCTGCTCGGTCAGCGACACGCCCGACGTCTGGCAGTGGGTGCGCAGCATCTTCGAGCGATCGTCCTTCGCCCCCAGCTCGGTCATCACGTCGTGCCACAATTTGCGCGCCGCACGAAGCTTCGCGACCTCCATGAAGAAGTTCATGCCGATCGCAAAGAAGAAGCTCAGACGCCCTGCAAAAGCGTCGATATCCAGGCCGGCGGCTATCGCCGCCTTCACATATTCCTTGCCGTCGGCGATGGTGAAGGCAAGCTCCTGCACCGCCGTCGCGCCTGCCTCCTGCATATGATAGCCGGAGATCGAGATGGAGTTGAACTTCGGCATGTTGGCCGAGGTGTAAGCGATGATGTCCGACACGATCCGCATGCTTGGCGCCGGCGGATAGATATAGGTGTTGCGGACCATGAACTCCTTGAGGATGTCGTTCTGGATGGTCCCGTCGAGCATCGCCTGGGGGACGCCCTGCTCCTCTCCTGCGACGATGAAGAAAGCGAGGATGGGGATCACCGCGCCGTTCATCGTCATGCTGACTGACATCCGGTCCAACGGAATGCCGTCGAACAGGATCTTCATATCCTCGACCGTGTCGATCGCCACACCCGCCTTACCGACATCGCCAACAACGCGCGGATGATCGCTGTCATACCCGCGGTGCGTGGCGAGATCGAAAGCCACTGAAAGCCCCTTTTGCCCCGCCGCTAGGTTGCGACGATAGAAAGCGTTGGAGTCCTCGGCGGTCGAGAAGCCCGCATATTGCCGGATCGTCCACGGCCGGCCGGCATACATCGACGCGCGCACCCCGCGCGTGAACGGCGCAAACCCGGGAAGGCCGGGATCGACACCGACAATATCGTCCTGCGTGTATAACGGCTTCACGCCGATACCTTCGGGCGTGCGCCAGGTCAGGTCACGTCCTTTGACCTCCTTGTCGGCAAGCGCTTTCCAGTCCTCAATGCGCGCCAACGGGCGTCTCCATCAATTCTACCAGCACACCGCCCATGTCCTTGGGATGCACGAATATCACGAGCGTACCATGCGCGCCGATACGCGGTTCGCCTAAGACGGTCGCCCCCTTCGCTTCCAGTTCCGCCTTGGCAGCCTGCACGTCGGGCACCTCGAAACAGACATGATGCTGCCCCCCCGCCGGATTTTTGGCGAGGAACTTCGCGATCGGTGAGTCTTCGCCCAGCGGCTCAAGCAGTTCGATCTGGCTGTTGGGCGTATCGATGAAGCACACCCGGACCTTCTGTTCCGGTAAGTCGAATGCCTCGCGAATGACCGTGGCGCCGAGCAGATCGCGATAGGCCGCAACCGCCTTTTCGATCGACGGGGTGGCGACACCGACATGGTTGAGTGGTCCGAGAGAGATCACGAGACCCGCTCCCCGGTTGCGATGATCTCTTCACCGGTCAACACGGGAAGGTCCAAGGGCTCAAGACCGTCAGCCAACGCCTGTTCGAGACGATCGAGGAATATCTCAGGAGCGCGAACATCCATTGGCTGGATAATTTCGGGACCGAAACGCCACCATTGCGCCTTCTGAAAGCGCTCGATGAGACCGTCCGGAAAGCGGTAGCGGATCTGCCGCGCGGGGATACCACCGACGACGGCATAAGGGGGAACATCCCGCGTCACCAACGCGCGCGCAGCGACGATCGCGCCATCGCCGATCACAACGCCCGCCTTGATCAAAGCGCCCTCGCCAATCCAAACATCGTTGCCGATTTCAACCGGAGCGCTGCCCTGATCGTAGGGGTGAAGATCGAAGTGCGGGAGCCCGATATCTCGGAAATAGGCCGCAAAGGCGCCGAGTGGCTGGGGATTGTGCGAGAATGGCGAACTTGATGCCCAGTCGGTCGGATGACTCGGGCCCAACTGCGAGACGAAAGGCGCGACCGAGCAATAGCGGCCAACACGCAGGCTGGGCTCGAACTTAGCCCAAGAATAAGAGAACGCGCCGAACGATGCCGGCAGCGCGCTACCGAACAGGAGATGACTGTAGGACTCGATCCTGGCGTCCGGCCGAACCGATAGGACATCGCCAACCCGCCAGCGGATTCGGCTGCGCTGGTCACTATGCACGCGATAGCGTGCAAACGTGGCGAGCAAATCCAGGGTCACCCGTACCTGAACGGCATCCATGGAAGCGTTTATCAGCATGTCCGCAGCATCCTACAGCGGGATATTGTCATGCTTCTTCCAGGGATTCTCGAGCTGCTTGTCGCGGAGCTTGCGCAGGCCGATCGCGACCCGGCGCCGCGTCGAGTGCGGCATGATCACCTCGTCGATGAAGCCTTTTGAGGCCGCCACGAACGGGTTGGCGAAGCGCGCTTCATATTCGGCGGTGCGCTGCGCCAGCTTCTCCGGATCCTTGGCTTCCTGGCGGAAGATGATCTCGACCGCGCCCTTGGCGCCCATTACCGCGATCTCCGCGGTCGGCCAGGCATAGTTGAGGTCGCCGCGCAGATGCTTGGACGCCATCACGTCATAGGCGCCGCCATAGGCCTTGCGCGTGATAACGGTAATCTTGGGCACGGTCGCCTCGGCATAAGCGAACAGCAATTTGGCGCCATGCTTGATGATGCCGCCATGTTCCTGTGCAACGCCAGGCAGAAAGCCGGGCACGTCGACGAAGGTGATGATCGGGATCTCGAACGCATCGCAGAAGCGGACGAAGCGCGCCGCCTTCTTTGACGAATTGATGTCGAGCACGCCTGCCAGCACCATCGGCTGGTTGGCGACGACGCCTACCGTGCGCCCCTCGATCCGCCCAAAGCCGCACAGTATATTGCCGGCATGCGTCGGCTGGATTTCGAAGAAGTCGCCTTCGTCGACCACCTTCGCGATCAATTCCTTCATGTCGTAAGGCTTGTTCGCGCTGTCGGGGATCAGCGTATCCAGGCTGGAATCCATCCGGTCCCACGGATCCTGCGTCGGCCGCTCGGGCAAGGAATGGCGGTTTGATAGCGGCAGGAAGTCGAAGAAATCGCGCGTCGCGAGCAATGCCTCGATGTCATTCTCGAACGCGACGTCGGCCACGCCGGATTTGGCGGTGTGCGTGACCGCGCCGCCCAATTCCTCCTGCGTCACGACCTCGTTGGTGACGGTCTTGACCACGTCCGGGCCGGTGACGAACATGTAAGAGCTATCCTTCACCATGAAGATGAAGTCGGTCATCGCGGGCGAATAGACCGCGCCGCCCGCGCACGGCCCCATGATCAGGCTGATCTGCGGCACCACGCCCGATGCGAGCACATTGCGCTGGAACACCTCGGCATAGCCGCCGAGGCTGGCGACGCCTTCCTGAATGCGCGCGCCGCCTGAATCGTTAAGGCCGATGACGGGCGCGCCATATTTGAGCGCCATGTCCATCACCTTGCAGATCTTCTGCGCGTGACGCTCCGATAAGGAGCCGCCGAACACGGTGAAATCCTGGCTGAAGACGTAGACCAGCCGACCGTTGATCGTGCCCGATCCCGTCACTACGCCATCGCCGGGAATTACCTGATCGGCCATGCCGAAATCGACGCAATTATGCTCGACATACATGTCGAGCTCTTCGAACGAGCCGGGATCGAGCAGCACCTGCAGCCGCTCGCGCGCGGTCAGACGACCTTTGGCATGCTGCGCGTCGATGCGTTTCTGGCCCCCGCCCAACTTGGCCTGGGCTCGTTTTTCCTCGAGCTTCTGCAGGATCTCCAGCACGGCAAACTCTCCAAGTGGAAAGTAACGCCTGAAACTTTCTTGCGCCGAAGGTCAAGCCGGATCGGAACCCCCGACATGGCGGGCGACCCCGGCATGCCGGATGGATGGTTTCGCGGCCTCCGAAACGAAACTCCCCGCCACGCTAGATCGCCAAATCCAGCTGGGGAAGTACCGATTCCTCCCGATCCGCGAGCGCCGAGAGGGTGAGTCCGAGCAGACGGATGCCGAGAGGGACCGGACAGAGCGCCGCCAGAAGCCCCTGCCCCGCTGCACCGATCGTGGCGCGGTCGCAGACTGTGGCCGGGAAGCTCCGGGCGCGCGTGATGATGCGGAAATCGGCGAACTTCACCTTGAGCGTCACGGTTCGCCCAGCGGCACCCGAGCGTACGATTCGCGGCATCAGGCCGTCCAATACGCTCTCAAGTGCATCGGCCAACTCTTTGGGATCACTCAAGTCCTGAAAGAATGTCCGTTCGGCACCCACCGACTTCAATTCGCGGTTGGGGCGCACCGGCCGATCGTCGAGACCGCGCGCGGCGCCGAACAGGTAATCGGCGAAGCTGCCGAAATGGGCCTTGAGGAAATTCAGGCTTTGCGCCTTGAGATCCGCGCCCGTTTCTATGCCGAGCCGCTTCATCCTCTCCGCCGTCTTCGGCCCCACGCCATGGAAGCGCGCAACTGGCAGGCTTTCGACGAAGCGCGGTCCATTGGCGGGCGTGATGACGCATAGTCCATCGGGCTTGTTCTGGTCAGAGGCGAGCTTGGCGATGAACTTGTTGTAGGAGACGCCTGCCGAGGCGGTCAGTCCCAGCTCTGCCTTGATCCGCGCACGTATCTCTTCCGCGACCGCACGTGCGGATTCGACCCCGCTGACGTCGAGATAGGCTTCGTCGAGCGAAAGCGGCTCGATCAGGTCGGTATAGTCCGCGAAGATGGCGCGGATTTCGCGACTGACGGCCGAATAGACGTCGAAGCGCGGCTTGACGAAGATCAGGTCCGGACAGCGCCGCCGCGCGCTGACGGATGGCATGGCGGATCGCACGCCATATTTGCGCGCTTCATAGCTGGCCGCGGCGACTACGCCCCTTTCCCGCGCTCCGCCGACCGCGATCGGCAGCCCCCGAAGCGCCGGATTGTCGCGCTGCTCGACCGAGGCATAAAAAGCATCCATGTCGATATGGATGATCTTGCGCGGGGGCGATTCCTCCATCGCGCGAGATTAGCGCAAATGGAACAACAAGGGAACGTCGTCCACGTGCGACCGCTTCTATGCGAGGCGTTGCGGAACCGCGTCCGCTTCTTCCAGCAGGGTACGGCGCTCCGCCATCGCCTCCCATGGGAAGACGAACCATCTCTTGTCGTTCGACCGGTCGATCGTCCGTGAACGATAATCCACCGTCGCTGCCGAGCGCAGATTGTCGATCAGCACAGCGACACGCACGCGCTCCCCGACCGCGCCATGGTCGAGCAGCGACTTGCGCAGATCCTCGATCGTGCCGCCGCTGTCGTTGATGTCGTCGACGATAAGGATCGTGCGGCCGTCGCGGGTCGCGATCGCCAGTTTTTCCATCAGCTCCTGGGCGAAACTTGGAACTCCCGAACTATAATCGATCGACAGCAGCGAGATGCCGGTGCGATGCGACAGATAAGCGGCGGGTACCAACCCACCCCGGCCGATGCCGACAATATGATCGGGGCGCCATCCGTCCTGTTCCAATGCCGCCGCCACCGCTTGCACATCGGCCACGAATTCGGGGTATGGGATGAACGCGAGTTCGGGTTCGTTCATGAACGCCTCAACCAATGAAGACATCGATCGCCTCGAGATGGCGGGTCACGGCTTCGTCGGGCAGGAATGACCCGAGAAAGCTGTTGCGCGCGAGCGTAACCATGTCCTCGCGCCCGAGCAAAGGTGCGACCGCGCGGTAATTGTCCGCGACATAGCCGCCAAAGTAAGCCGGGTCGTCCGAGTTGATGGTCGCGCGCAGTCCGCGCTTCAACATCGCCGCGATCGGATGCCGTGTAACATCATCGACCACGCATAATTTAAGGTTCGATAGCGGACAGACGGTGAGCGCCATCGCCGAGCGCGCCAGCCGCGTTACCAGATCGGAAGCCTCCATCGCGCGATTGCCATGGTCTAGGCGGTCGATGCACAGGAGGTCCAACGCCTCGCGCACATAATCCGGCGGCCCCTCCTCCCCCGCATGCGCGACGCGCTTCAGCCCCTCGGCACCCGCGGCTGCAAAGACGCGCGCGAACTTTTCGGGCGGATGGCCAATTTCCGAGCTGTCGAGCCCGACACCCACGATCCGATCGAGCCAGGGTTCGGCCGCCTGCAGCGTGGCGAAGGCCGCCGATTCGTCGAGATGACGCAGGAAACAGAGGATCAACCCGGAGCTGATCCCGAATTTCGCCTCCGCCGCCGCCATACCGGCGAGCAGGCCGTCGGCCGCTACCCGGAACGGCAGTCCGCGGTCGGTATGTGTCTGCGGATCGAAGAATATCTCGGCATGAAGCACCCCGTCGGCATAAGCGCGCTCGAAATAGGCCAGCGCAAGATCGTGAAAATCCTCTTCGGTGCGGAGCACGTTCGCACCTTGATAGTAGATGTCGAGAAAGTCCTGGAGTTTCGTGAAACTGTATGCCGCGCGCAGATCCTCGACCGACGAGAAGGGAATATCGATGCGGTTGCGCCGCGCGAACGCGAACATCTGCTCCGGTTCGAGACTGCCTTCGATATGGAGATGGAGCTCGGCTTTGGGCAGACCGGTGATGAAGGCGTCGAGATCAGGATCGGTCATGGCGCTCCTCGTCCGGTTACGGACCGACGGTAGCGCAATCTGGAGGCGCGCGCATAGCGTTGCGCTGTTGCTGCCCGCGGCGATGTTGCTGAGCGCTGCGCAGGCGCGACGAGCACCGTCCGGCACGCTGGCTCTGGATGCCGCCAATCCGGTGATCTCGGTCGCCATCGAGGGCGTGCCGCTACGCCTGCGTGTCGATCTCAACCAGCAGAATAGCGTCGAACTTAACCCCGCCGCAGCTGTGCGTTTGCCTGTCAAATGGGAGAAGGACGAGCCGACCGACGTTGGTCGCGTTCGGCTCGACAGCAGGGTCGCGCGCGCCGCGATGCGTGTCGATGGCCGCGTCGTGCAGACACAAGTTTCCGAGCATGGACGCGACTGCTGTGCAGATAGCGATGGCGCGATCGGGCCGGATCTTCTGCCTTATGCCACGGTCCGTTGGCGCAATGCCCTGGCTCCCCCGCCGGCAGCCAGCCTGTCTTTCCCGCTCGTGGTCAGCCCGGATGATGGATTATCGGCGCCCGCCGGCGTTGCGAACGTTCGGTTGCGCTTCGCCTTGGGCCAGGCCAGGTCGGTCGGCACCGCCGCAGCCGGGGCTACGCTCTCCCGGCTTTGGGACGGCCGCTGGGATGGGCCGCCGGAGCGTGTTATTCTGATCTTCGGAGTGACCAGGCCCGCACGTATCATCGCGTTCGCAGGGCCAAGCAGGCTTGCGGGCTTCCGGTTCGACCGCCTGCTGGTGCGCATTTCAGACTTTGCGGGCGACGAGAAGCTGCCGGCCGACCCCGCGCGCGGAGATGAGATCGTGGTCAGCCACCGCCTTTCCCGACAACAGGCGCGGCCCGTTGTCCTTATCGGTGCCGACCGCCTCTCGCGCTGCACGGAAGTCGTCTATCAGGCGCTCCCGCGCAGCCTGACGCTGCATTGCGCGTTCGATGCTCCGTGAAACGTCTGATCGCGTCGCTCGCACTGGCGGCGGTACCGCTCAACGCGGCGCCCCCGGCCTACACGCCCGAGCTCGAGGCGCGCGTCTTCGATCGCGCCTGGGATCTCGTCGCGCGCCATTATTGGGATCGCGGCAAGGCCGGCGAGAGCTGGGTCGAGGCGCGGGATCGTTTCCGGCCCCGTGCGATCAAGGCGCCCGATCGACCCGCTTTCTACATGATCCTTGGCGAAATGCTGGCCTCGCTCAGGGATAGCCACGTCTATGCGATCGATCCGCTACAGATAGCGATCGGCAATGCCCGCGCGGCAGGCAAGGCGGCGGAGGGCTTCGGTTTTGCGATGCTGCCGGACGATGACGGGCGCTGGCTGGTGACGCGTATCGCAGCCGGATCCTCGGCGGCAAAGGCAGGCGTGGAAATTGGCTGGGAAGTCCGCGGCGTCAACGGCAAGCCCGTCGATATCGATTACCAGCCGATCCACAACGAACAGGCCCGCTTCGATTTCGTCGACGAGACCGGCGCAGCGCACCCGCTCACGCTGACCGCCGCGGTCGAACAACCGGTGCCGGTGCGGCGTGCGGTGCGGCTATCAGGCAATGTGCTGCTGGTCGCGCTCGACGGTTTCAATTCAGGCGATGATAAATGGTTGGCGCGCACGATTGAGGAGGGCCCCGCGCCGTCCGCGATCATCCTGGATCTGCGCGACAATGACGGCGGCGACGCCGACATACTTGCCAGGGTTGCCGGGCTTTTCTTCAGGAACGACCGTCCCCTCGTGGAGCGGATCGACCGGCACGACAGTATGCAGAAGCTGCATGGCGCCGGTAATCGTGCATTTGCGGGGCCGCTCGCGGTCCTGATCGGCCCCGACAGCGCCAGCGGGGCGGAAGCGTTCGCCGCTTTGGTCGACGAAAGCGGGCGCGGCCTCACGGTCGGGGGCCGCACCGCGGGCGCGCTGACCGGAGCATCCGAATATCGCCTTCCCGATGGAGGGCAGCTCTCGGTCGCCGAATTCGACATCCGCACACCCGGTGGGCGGCGGCTGGAGGGCGTGGGGCTGGAACCCCGCATCGCGATCAAGCCCAGCCTTGCTGATCGCCGCGCCGGCCGCGATCCAGTGCTCGAACGCGCTCTGCTCGCAGTCCGCGATCGCCAGTTAGCGGCTGGGCGGTAATTGCGCCTCGGCTGGTGCGGCTCCGCTCCAGCTGCCGCCGATTGCCTGGATCAGGCTGACCGCCGCCACCTGGCGGTCCACCATGGCGCTCGCCTCGGTCTGCCTGGCGGAAAGCGCGGTGGTCTGCGCCACGATGACATCGGAATAGGCGATCTGGCCCGCGAGATACTGGTTTTGGGTGAGCGCCTCGACCCGGTTAGCGGCAGCGGCGGCGCTCGTCCGCTGCTGCGTGACATAAGCGAGGATGCGGGCCGCGGCGAGTTCGTCCTCCACCTGCTGGAAGGCGGTGAGAACGGTCTGGCGGTAATTGGCCACCGCCTGGTCATAGGCTGCCCGCGCCTGCTCCACACGCGCGGATCTGGCGCCGAAATCGAGCAGGGTTTCAGCCGCCGTAAGCCCCAGCGACCAGATGCTGCTGGCGGCGCTGAAAAGCGAACTCAGGCGGCTCGATTGTGTCGCGACATCGCCGCTCAACCCGATCGTCGGGAAGAAGGCGGCACGCTGGATACCGATATTGGCGTTCGCCGCCGCCACCCGCCGTTCGGCCGCCGCCACGTCGGGCCGCCGCTCGAGCAGCTCCGAAGGGACGATGCCAGGCACGTCGGGCACAGTCGGCGCCCAAGCCGCGGCCGGCAGCGTGAAGGCGGAGGGATTCTCGCCCACCAGCACGGCGATCGCATGCTCGAATGCGGCGCGCTGGCGTTCAAGATCGGCCGCGTTGGCGCGCGCGCTTTCGAGCTGCGTCTGCGCCTGCAGCACATCGACCCTTGCGACCACGCCCTGATTGTAGCGGTTGGTCGTGATCTGGAGCGCTTTCGCATAAGCGCTGACCGTCGCGTCGAGGATCGCCTTTTGGTGCTCGACCCCTCGCAGCTGCAGGTAATCCGCCGCCAATTCACCCTGCGCCGACAAAGTCGCATTGGCGAGATCAGCCTGACTGGCCTGCGCGAGCGCACGCTGCTGACCGACCGTATTCTGGATGCGTCCCCACAAATCGGGCTCCCAACTCGCCCCAAGCGTGACCGAATAGCGCCGGCTTCCGCCGCTTCCGCTCGTAACGGTATTGCCGCCGATGATGGTCGTGGTGCCACTGCCGAACGAACCTGCGCGGGTGGCACCGGCGGAGATATCCACTGTCGGGAACAAGGACGCGCGCGCCTCGCGCACGGTCGCGCGGGCTTCGCGATACGCCGCGGCGGCGGCTGCGACATTTTGGTTGCTCACCGCAACCCGCGCCTCGAGATCGTTGAGAGTGGCATCGTTGAACAGCAGCCACCATTGGCCTTTGGCGATCGCGTCGGCGGGCGTCGCGGCACGCCAGCCCGGCGCTTCCTTGAAGGCCGCAACGTTCACCGTTCCCGGCCGCTGATAGGACGGCGCGAAACTGCAAGCGGTCACGGCCAGCAATGGCGGCAAGGCCACGAGGGTGCGGAGCTTGATCATGCTGGCTGCATTTCCTGGCTTTGGGCGTGGCGTGCGAGCATCCGTTCGTGCGGCGAGCGACGACGGAAGCGATCGAGCGCGAGATAGACGACCGGTGTGGTTAGGAGCGTCAGGAACTGGCTCGCGATCAAACCCCCGATGATCGCGATGCCGAGCGGACGGCGCAATTCCGCACCCTCGCCAAACCCGATCGCTAACGGCAGAGCACCGAATGCGGCAGCCATCGTCGTCATGAGGATAGGCCGGAAACGCAGCAGGCTCGCCTCGCGGATCGCCGCCATGGGCGAAAGACCGCGCGATCGTTCGGCATCGAGCGCGAAGTCAATGATCAGGATCGCGTTCTTCTTCACGATGCCGATCAGCAGAATGAGTCCGATCAACGCGATCAGGTCATATTGCGACCCCGTCACCATCAGCGCGATCACTGCGCCCACGCCCGCCGAAGGCAATGTCGAAAGCACGGTGAGCGGATGGATCGCGCTTTCGTAGAGAATACCCAACACGATGTAGATGACGATAATCGCCGCCAGGATCAGGAGCGGATTGGACTGCGTCGATTGCTGGAACACCTGCGCAGTTCCTGCTGCTTCACCATGCACTTGCGCTGGAAACTTGAGGCTGGCTTGAACCTGCCGGATGCGCGCGATCGCGTCGCTCAGCGCGTAGCCGTTGCCGGTCGAGAAGCTGATCGTCGCGGCTGGCGCGGCGCTCTGATGATTGATCTGAGCCGCGGTCGCGCGGGTCGACCAGCTTGCGATGCTGGACAGGGGTGTCATCCCGCTCGCCTTGGTATTGACCGCCGTGCCCGCGGCCGCGTCGCGGCCCTGCCCGGTGCTCGAGGCCGGGGTCGACCCGCTCACGCCCGCGCTGGTACCGATCGTGGCTGTAGCTCCTGCGCCGCTTGAGGCGGACGCCGAGAGCGATCCCGTCGAGTTGGCGCCGGTCACGCTCGAGCCGCCCGCATTGATATTCGAACCGCCGCTGCTCTGTCCGGTGGGTACGTAGACCCCGCGCAGCGCTTCGGGAGAGCCGGTATAGGATGCCGCCACCCCCATCACGATATGATATTGATTGAGCCCGCTATAAATGGTCGCGACCTGACGCTGGCCGAAGGCGTCATAGAGCGTGTTGTCGATCGTCTGCGGGGTGATGCCCAGTCGCGTGGCACTGTCGCGATCGACGTTCACATAGACTTCCGCCCCGCCTTCGGATTCGTCGACATCGACGTCCGTCAGCTCGGGATATTTCTTGAGCGCAGCCGCAAGCTCCGGCCCCGCCTTGGCGAGCACGTCGGGATCGTCCGCCATCAGCGTATATTGGTAGCTGCTATTACCGCCCCTGCCTCCGACGCGCATGTCCTGGACCGGGCTCAGAAAGGCGGCGACGCCGGTAATGCGCGACAGCTTCGGCCGCAGGCGGGTTATCACGTCTCGCGCACTGTCGCGCTGGCTTTTGGGTTTCATCGTCGCGAACAGGAAGCCGCCGCCTGCGCGCGCACCGCCGGTGAAGGCGACGACATTCTCTATCGCGGGATCGCGCTTGATGATGCGGACGATCTCCGTGAGCTTGGTCTGCATGTCCTGGAAGGAGATGCTCTGGTCCGCGCGCAGGCCGCCCTGGAGCGCACCGGTATCCTGTTCGGGGAAAAAGCCCTTCTGGATCGTGATCAGCAGGAAGATGTTGAGCGCAACCGCACCCGCCAGCAGCAGCAAGGTCGCGCCACGATTGGCCAGCGCCCAATCGAGGCTCTTGGCATAACGCGCCTGCAGCCGCTCGAACTGGCGCTCGGCGAAGCGCGAGAAACGGGTTTCGCGCGCCTCGTCCCGCTCCTTGAGCAGCAAGGCCGCGATCATGGGCGTGGTGGTGAGCGATATGACCAGACTGATCAGCACCGCCACCGTCATCGTGATCGCAAACTCGCGGAACAGCCGACCGACGATCCCGGCCATGAACAGAAGCGGGATGAACACCGCGACCAGGCTGATAGAAATCGAAAGCACGGTGAAGGCCACTTCGCGCGCGCCCTGAAGCGAGGCTTGCAGCGGCTTCATGCCCTGTTCGACGTGGCGCGAAATATTCTCGAGCACGACGATCGCATCGTCGACAACGAAACCCGTCGCGACCGTCAGCGCCATCAGCGACAGATTGTTAAGGCTGAAGCCGAGCAGATACATCACCCCCAGCGTGCCGAGCAGCGAGGTTACGACCGCAACCGCGGGAACCACCGTCGCGCGGAGCGATCGAAGGAAGACCGAAACCACAATCACCACCAACAGGGTTGCGATCACCAACGTGATTTCGACTTCCCGGAGCGATGCGCGGATAGTCGTGGTACGATCGGAGGCTACCGCGACCTTGATGTCATTGGGAATCGCGGCTTCGATCACCGGAAGCTGCGCCTTCACCGATTCCACCGTCTGAATGATGTTGGCACCGGGCTGGCGGCTGATCACCACCGTCACCGCGCGGCGGCCGTTGAACAGCCCCATCGTGCGCACGTCCTCCGGCCCGTCATAGACATTGGCGACGTCCGACAGGCGCACCGCAATGCCGTTGCGCCACGCGACTACAAGATTCGCGTAATTCGCCGCCTTCAGCCCCGGCGTCTCGCCGTAGATCTGCCATGCGGTTGCGCCATTTTCGATCACACCGCGCGGACGATTGGCGTTGGTCGAGGAAATTGCGGTGCGAACATCCTCCAGCGGAATACCGAATTGCGCGAGCGCAAGCGGGTTGAGATCGATCCGCACCGCCGGCAGCGCCGCGCCACCGAGTTCCACGTCGCCTACGCCCTGCACCTGCAGCAGCTTCTGCTGCACGACGTTGGAAACCGCGTTGTAGATATCGGCGGGGGTTCGCGTCGCGCTTGTCAGCGCGATGATCATGATCGGCGCGTCAGCGGGGTTGATCTTGCGATAGCTGGGATTGGTCTTGAGCGTAGCGGGCAGATCTGCGCGCGCGGCGTTGATTGCCGCCTGCACATCGCGCGCCGCGCCGTCAATGTTGCGCGAAAGATCGAATTGCGCGGTGACCCGGCTCGATCCGATACCGGATTGGGACGTCAGCTCGGTCACCCCCGCGATCGTCGCCATGCGGCGTTCGAGCGGCGAAGCGACGCTGGTCGCCATCGTCGTGGGGCTGGCCCCTGGCAGGTTGGCAGAAACGCTGATCGTCGGGAAATCGACCTGCGGCAGCGGCGACACCGGCATCACGAAAAAGGCGGCGATGCCCGCCAGCATGATCCCGACGGTCAGCAGCAATGTGCCGATCGGCCTGCGGATGAAGAGCGCCGAGGGATTCACGCCCGGCTTTCCAGCGGCAGCAAAGGTTCCCGTTCACGAGCATGGCGCACGCGTGCGGACAGGCGTTCGAACGTCAGGAAAATTACAGGCGTCGTGAACAAGGTCAGCGCCTGGCTCAGGATCAGCCCGCCCGCGATCGCGAGGCCCAGCGGGCGGCGCAGCTCCTCGCCCATACCGCTTCCGAAGATGAGGGGCAGCGCCGCGAACAAAGCCGCGAAGGTGGTCATCATGATCGGCCGGAAACGCAGCCTGGCCGCCTGCCGGATCGCGCTGTCGGCATCCATGCCCTCGGTACGCTGCGCATCGATCGCGAAGTCGATCATCATGATCGCGTTCTTCTTCACGATGCCGATCAGCAACACGATGCCGATGATCCCGATCACGCCGAGATCATTGCCGGTCAGCCACAACGCCAGCAGCGCTCCAACTCCTGCCGACGGCAAGGTGGAAAGGATCGTGACGGGGTGGATGAAGCTCTCATAGAGCACGCCCAGCACGATATAGACCACCACGATCGCCGCCAGAATCAACCACACCTCGTTCGACAGGCTGGCGCGGAAAGCGTTCGCGGCGCCGAGGAACGTGGTTGTGATGCCGGCAGGCACGCCGATCTTCTGCTCGGCACGCTGAATTGCGCTCACCGCACCGCCAAGGGACTGGTTGGGTGCCAGATCGAAACCGATCGTCGATGCCGGAAATTGCGCGACCCGCGCCACCTGCAATGGCTCTTCCCCTTCGACAAAGGTTGCCACCGTCGACAGTGGCACCGACGTCCCCGACGAGGTCTGGACATAAAGCTGGTTGAGCGCCTGCGGATCGGTCAGCATGCCGGGCTGGCTTTCCAGGATCACGCGATATTGGGTGGTCTGGGTGAAGATGGTCGAGATGATCCGCTGGCCGAAGGCATTGTAGAGCGCGCTGTCGATCGAAGCGGTGCTGATGCCGAGCCGGGCCGCTACGTCGCGATTGACCTTTACCGTGATCGCCCGCCCCTGATTCTGCATGTCGGAAACGACGTTGCGCACCTGGCGAACATCCCGCAGCTCGGTCATCAGCTTGGCGGTCCAGAGGTTGATCTGGTCCTGATCGGGCCCTTGCAGCGCGAACCGGTATTGCGTTGGGCCACCTTCGGCGTCGATCGTGAGATCCTGCACCGGACGGATGTAGAGCGTGGCGCCGGCAATATCCTGAACCCGCCGCTGAAGACGGTTGATCAGCGCGGCTTGACTGCCGCTGCGATCGGCTTTGTCCTTCAGGTTGATGAGCATCCGGCCCTGGTTCATCGCGGGATTCTGGCCGTCGACCCCAACATTGGAGCTCAGGCTCTCGACATCGGGATCCTGGAGGATGGCGTCTGCCACCCGGCCCTGCAGCCCCGACATGCGGCCAAAGGACACGCCTTGCCCGGTCGCCACCACAGCCTGCAGCTGGCCCGTATCCTGCTCGGGGAACAGTCCCTTGGGTATGGCGACGAACAGTAACGCGGTCAGCAACAGCGACCCTGCGAAAACGAGTAATGTCGCGCCTTGCCGCAACAGCACCCAATCCAGCGCGGAGCCGTAGCGTCGGGAAACATAGTCGAACCGCTCCATCGTCCATTCGGCCACGCGGAATTTCCGCATCTCCGCCTCTGGCTTGAGCCAGCGCGCCGACAGCATCGGTACCAATGTCAGCGCCACGACCGCCGAGATCAGGATCGTGACGGCGAGCGTGACCGCGAATTCGCGGAACAGGCGGCCGACCACGTCGCCCATGAACAATAAGGGGATCAGCACCGCGATAAGGCTGACGGTAAGCGAGATGATCGTGAAACCGATCTCGCGGCTGCCTTGCAGTGCCGCGGCGAGCGGCCGTTTTCCTTCCTCCAGGTGGCGCGCGATATTCTCCGTCACCACGATCGCGTCGTCGACCACGAAACCCGCCGCGATCGTCAGCGCCATCAGGGTCAGGTTGTTGAGGCTGAATCCCATCATGTGCATCGCCGCAAAAGTGCCGATGATCGACAGCGGCACGGCCAAGCTCGCGATCAAGGTCGCCTGCCAGGAGCCCAGGAAGAGGAAGATCGCAATCGTCACCAGCACGACAGCGAACACCAGTTCCACCTGCACGTCGTGCACCGACGCGCGGATCCCGGTGGTACGATCGGTCAGCAAGGTGACATGGACGTCCGCCGGCAGCCCGGCCTCGAGGCCGGGCAAGGCCGCCTTGATCTTGTCGACCGTCCCGATCACGTTGGCGCCGGGCTGGCGCTGGACATCGAGCACGATCGCGGGCGTGCGGTTCATCCACGCGCCGAGCCGGATATTCTCGGATGAATCGACGACATTCGCCACATCGGACAACCGAACCGGCGCGTTGTCGCGATAGGCGATGATCAGATTCCGGTAATCGCTCGCGGTCGCAAGCTGATCATTGGCGTTGATCGACCAGCTCCGCGTCGGCCCGTCGAAACTGCCCTTGGCGCCGTTGACGTTCGCGGCCGCGATCGCGCTACGCAGCTGATCGAGCGAGAGATTGCGATCGGCAAGCGCCTGGACATTGGCCTGGATGCGCACGGCCGGCCGTTGCCCTCCGGAAAGAGAAACCAGTCCGACGCCGGAAATCTGCGAGATCTTGGTCGCGACCCGCTGGTCGACCAGATTCTGGACCTCCGCGAGCGTGCGCGTCGGTGAGGTTACTCCCAGGCTCAGGACCGGAGCGTCGGCCGGGTTGACCTTGGCATAGATTGGCGGCGCAGGAAGATCGGAAGGCAGCAATGTATTCGCCGCATTGATCGCCGCCTGGACTTCCTGTTCGGCGACATCCAGCGTCAGATCCAGATTGAACTGGAGCGTGATCACCGACGCGCCCGCCGACGAGGTGGAGGACATGCGCGCCAGCCCCGCCATCTGCCCGAACTGCCGCTCGAGCGGAGCGGTGACGGTAAGGTTCATCACGTCCGGGCTGGCACCGGGATAGAGGGTGGTGACCTGGATCGTCGGATAGTCGACCTCCGGCAGGGCCGAAAGCGGCAGGAAGCGATAGGCGACGATGCCGGCGAGCAATATCGCCAGCATGAACAAGGTCGTCGCGACAGGCCGCATGATGAAGGGGCGCGAGGGATTGGCCCCCTCGGCTCCCAGCACTTCCTCGTCGGCGCCCAGACTGGTGCCGCTGGCGGATTCCTCGGTCACTGGCCGCCGCCGCCACCCTGCTGAGGGTGATGGCGGCCACCACGATGCTGGCCGGGCCCGCCGGCGGAATTGCCGCCCGACTGGTCGCCACCGCTCTGGCCGCTACCGCCCCGACCGTTGCCGTGCTGGCCGCGGCCGCCGCTTTGCCCATCACCCGGACCGCCGCTGCTGCTGCCGCCCCCGAACAGCCAGGAGAACCAGCCTCCCTTTTGCCGGCGCGGGAATTGCGGACGTTCGCCGGGCAGGACGACCTTGGATCCGTCCTCCAGATTGTCGGCGCCCTCGGTGATCACCGTCTGGCCGGGCGTGACACCGGAGAGGATGGCCACGTTGGTGCCGTTTGCCGGGCCTTGCTGCACCGCCTGCATCTTCACGCTGTGATCAGGCTGAAGCACGAACACGAAATCGCCCTGGGTGCCATGGCGTACGGCGGTGACGGGAATGGTAGCCGCGCCCTTCAGCGTATCGACCAGCAGGGTGACGTTTACGAATTGATTGGGGAAAAGACGCCCATCGCGATTGGGGAAGCGCGCCTTCGCCTTGACCGTTCCGGTGGCGGCATCAATCTGATTGTCGAAGGTCAGGAACGTGCCCCGCGCGATCACCACCTGCCCCGCCTGATCGGTCGCAGACACCGGCAACGCGGCCCCGGTCGAACGGCGGGCGAGAATGCCCGGCAGATTACCCTGCGGAACCGCGAAGCTGACGTCGATCGGATCGGTCTGGGTGATCACCGCGATGCCGTTCGCATCGCCCGGCGAGATATAATTGCCGATATCAGCCTGGCGTAAACCGATCCGCCCCGCGACCGGCGCGGTGATCGACGTGTAATGAAGATTGAGCCTGGCGGTGCCGATCGCCGCCCGATCGGCGGCGACGATGCCTTCCTGCTGCTTGACCGTCGCGGCCTGGGTATCGACCTGCTGACGCGCGATCGAATCCTGCGCGAGCAACACCTGGTAGCGGTGGAGATCGACCCGAGCGAGATTGAGCTGCGATTGGTCGCGGGTCAGATTGGCCTCCGCCTGCGCGAGCGCGAGACGATACGGCCGCGGATCAATCTGCGCGAGCAGCTGGCCTTTGGCGACAACCTGCCCCTCGCGGAAATTGACCGTGAAGATATTGCCTGAAAGCTGCGGCCGCACCGTCGCGGTCACCACCGGCTGGACCGTGCCGATCGCGCGCAAGGATTGGGGCACGTCCGCGGCTATTACCTTGGCGATACCCACTGTGGCGGCCGGACGCCTGCCGCCCCCCCTGCCGCCGCCAAAGCCGCCTTGCGGATTGTCGCCGCCGCCGCGCGTCATCGCCCACGCCAGCGCGCCGACCACCACCAGCACCAGCAGCACGATCAGCGCATTGCGTCGTGCGTTGGGCGAGCGCTCGATCGAACCCACCCCTTCTAATTCATCACTCATGAGTCCGCCCTGATCTGGGGGTTAGGCAATGCCGTCACGCGAACGACCGGTCGGTAAGACGCAACACACGCGGAAGCGTAACGATCCTCCTCCGGGGCCGAATAAGGAGCGCGCGCGAGCAAGAGCTGAACGATTTCGGTGCCTGTACGGAAAGCCTTGATACGCTCAACTTGCTCAATCCTGACGCCGTTCGGCACTTTCTGAGCCCGGTTGAACGCAGCAGTCGCCGCTATCCGTCTCTCCCTCTGAAAAATCCTATAGGAAATTTCTGCGTGGGCTCAAACGGGGATTTGGCTGGTGAGCTTGACCTCTTCGAGCACGGCGTAGGTCCGTGTCTCGCGAATGCCGGGCAGCGCCACCAGCGTATCGCCCAGAAAGGCACGGTAGGCAGCCATGTCGGCTACGCGCACCTTGAGCAGATAATCGAACCCGCCGGCCACCATATGGCATTCGAGCACGTCCGGAAGCCGACGGACATGCTCGGCAAATTCGGCAAAGACGTCGTCGGTGGTGCGGTCGAGCAGAACCTCGATGAAAATCATAAGCGCACGATCCAGTTTGGCTGGATCGAGCAAGGCCGCATAGCCCAGGATCACCCCACCTTCGCGCAGCCGCCGCACACGTTCGAAACAGGCAGCACTGGACAGGCCACATTTTTCAGCCAGCGCCGCGTTGGTGATGCGGCCATCGTCCTGCAGCACGCGGAGAATTTTGCGATCGATCTGATCCACCGTCTATCCTTCGGTCGAATGGTCACTCTGCGTCATGATATTCGATCAAGGCGCATCAAAACAGAAGCACATTCTTCGCGCCCTTATCTATATCACTCCCTTCGGTGAGAGGATTGGACATGGCTGACCGGCTGGATTGGGATCGGATCGACGCGCTCAAATATCAGGATGAGGCGGAGGCATGCCGCGCCCTGTTGGCACGCGCGCCGCTGTCCGCCGAGGAACGGGGCCGCGTTGAGAAGACGGCAGCCGAGATGGTGCGAACCGCGCGCAAGTCGGCCGAGAAGCAGGGCGTGGTCGAAAGCTTCCTCCAGCAATTCTCGCTCGGGACGCGCGAAGGCCTCGCGCTGATGTGCCTCGCCGAAGCCTTGCTGCGCACGCCCGACGCAGAGACGCGCGACCGGCTGATCGCGGAAAAGATCGGATCCGCCGACTGGGCGAGCCATCTCGGCCAGTCGGACAGCCTGTTCGTCAACGCGTCGACCTGGGGCCTGATGCTGACCGGCAAGCTGATCGACGTCGAGGAAGAGGCAAAGACCGACGTTGGCGGATGGCTCAAGCGGCTGACCGCGCGCGTCGGCGAGCCGGTGATCCGCCAGGCGGTGGGTGCCGCAGTCAAGATGATGGGCGAGCAATTCGTGCTCGGCCGCACGATCGACGCCGCTTTGGCGCGCGCCAAACGCGAAGGCTACACCTGCTCGTTCGACATGCTCGGCGAAGGTGCGCGCACCACGGCCGACGCGGAACGCTACGAGGCGATCTACGCAAATGCGATCGAGGCGGTTGGCCGCGCGCGCCAGCCGGGTACTGCGCCCGAGGACGGGCATGGCGTATCGGTCAAATTGTCGGCGCTCTCGCCGCGCTACGAAGCGGTGCAGGAAGTGCGCGTGTGGGACGAACTCTATCCGCGCGTGAAGCGGCTGGCGCTGATCGCCGCCCGATACGACCTCAATTTCGCGATCGATGCCGAAGAAGCCGACCGGCTGGTCCTTTCGTTGAAGCTGATCGACCGGCTCGTGCGCGAGCCCGAACTCGGGGCATGGACGGGCCTGGGCGTGGTCGTACAGGCCTATCAGAAGCGCGGCCTGGCGGTGATCGAGGGGTTGAGGCAACTCGCCGAGGATAGCGGGCGCCGGATCATGGTACGCCTCGTCAAAGGCGCTTATTGGGACAGCGAGATCAAGAAGGCGCAGGTCGCGGGACGGCCCGGCTATCCGGTGTTCACGACCAAACCCGCGACCGATCTGTCCTATCTGGTCTGTGCAGAAGCGCTGATCGCCGCCTCGCCTGCACTTTATCCGCAATTCGCGACGCACAACGCCCATACGCTCGCGGCAGTCCGGCTCATGGCGGAGCGCCGCAATGTGCGGATCGAGCATCAGCGGCTGCACGGAATGGGCGAGGCGCTCTACAAGGCGGCGGGCACCGGGAATGCGGTGCTGCGCGCTTATGCGCCCGTCGGCGGGCATGAGGAATTGCTGCCCTATCTGGTCCGCCGCCTGCTCGAAAATGGCGCCAACACCAGCTTCGTCCATGCGCTTCTGAACGAGCGCGTGCCCGCCGAGGACGTGGTGCGCGATCCGATCGCGGCGGTGGAGGCGCGCCCCTTCCCGCACCCCCGTATCGCACAGCCCGCCGAGATTTATGGGCCCGTTCGCAAGAACCCGCTTGGGCGCGATTATTCGATCGCCGCGACCCGCGACCGCGCGGTGCGGGCTACGATGAGCCTCGTCGCCGAGAGCCTGACCGCGGGCCCGATCGTCGGTGGCAGGCTGCGCAAGAGCATGGGCTGGAAATCCGTGACGAGCCCGGTCGACGGCGACATCATTCTGGGGCGCGTGTCGGACGCGACGCCGGCGGACATCGACGCCGCGGCCGAACTGGCCGCTCGCGCGCAACCGCACTGGGATGCGCTCGGTGGTCCGGGTCGCGCGCATGTCCTTCGCGCGATGGGCGATGCGCTTGAAAGCGACATGGATCGGCTCGTCGCCTTGCTCGCGCGCGAGGGCGGCAAGACGCTCAACGACGGCGTCGCCGAGGTGCGTGAGGCGGTCGATTTCTGCCGTTATTATGCGAGCCTGGCGGAAAAGCAGTTCGCGGGGCCGGAAACGTTGAAGGGTCCGGTCGGCGAAACCAATCAGCTCGAATTGCGCGGACGCGGACTTTTCGCCTGCATCAGCCCGTGGAATTTCCCGCTCGCAATCTTCACCGGCCAGATCGCCGCTGCACTTGCGGCAGGCAATGCAGTGCTCGCCAAGCCTGCGGAGCAGACACCGTTCATCGCGGCGGAGGCGGTGCGCCTCTTTCACAAGGCAGGGCTTGCGCCCGATCTGCTCGCCTTGCTCCCGGGTGACGGCGCGACGGTGGGCGTCAGGCTCGTCACGCATCCCGAGATTGACGGCGTCGCCTTCACCGGGGGCACCGATACGGCGCGCGCGATCAACCGCGCGCTCGCAGACCGCAACGGCCCGATCATCCCGTTCATCGCCGAAACGGGCGGCCTGAACGGCATGTTCGTCGACACGACCGCGCTGCGCGAGCAGGTGGTCGACGATGTGATCCAGTCGGCGATCGGCTCAGCCGGCCAGCGTTGTTCGGCATTGCGCGTGCTGTTCGTGCCAAAGGATTCGGCCGACGAACTGATCGCAACCTTGTCCGGAGCGCTCGATTGTCTGGTGATCGGCGACCCCGCCAATCCCGCGACCGATGTCGGCCCCGTCATCGACGCCGAGGCGCTCGCCAATCTGGAAGCGCATGTCGAACGGCTCCGGCGCGAAGCGAAGATCGTCCGCCAGCTTAATCCCGGCCCGATGCGTGGTAGCTTCTTCGGGCCTGTCATTGCCGAAGTGCCCACGCCCGATTTCCTCGAACGCGAAGTGTTCGGGCCGATCCTCCACATCTACCGCTACGATCCAGCGGATCTGGAGGAGGTCGCCGGCAAGCTCGCCGATCGCGGCTATGGCCTCACGCTCGGCGTCCACAGCCGGATCGAGCGCTTCGCACAGGAAATCCGGGCGCTGGTTCCGGCGGGCAATGTCTACGTCAACCGCTCGATCATCGGTGCGGTGGTGGGCGTGCAACCCTTTGGTGGCGAAGGCCTGTCGGGCACCGGCCCCAAAGCGGGCGGGCCGCATTCGCTGCTGCGTTACGCGACCGAGCGGGCGCTATCGGTAAACATCACTGCGCAGGGCGGCGATCCGGCTTTGCTGAACCTCTAACAATCCTCCCCTTAATCTGATCGGGAGGATTTCACTCTACTACTGGATCACGCACCACCCACGCGCCGCGCCGTTTGAGCACCAGCCAATAATAACCCGCCGCCATCACGATCTGCGCGCCCGTTGCGATCATGCCTGGCCGCCCTTCGTCCACATCCTGCCAATTGGCGTAAACGACATAGCCGAGAGCCAGGAGCGTGAAGATCGGTGCAAGTGGAAAGAGTGGCATCTTGTAGATGGCATGGCCGGTACTGCCATTGCGCCGGCCGGCAAGCGCGCCCAGGCTGATCGCGGCATAGGTCACGATCAGCCCGCCGCCATTCAGGATCAGCAGGAATTTAAGGCTGATGAAGCAGCAGAAGACGCCGATCAGGCCGATGATCAGCGTCGCGATCCAGGGGCTTTGCCATTTCGGGTGGATCGCACCGATGAATTCATCGAAGCGATAACCCCATACGCAATCGCGCCCCGTGCACCAGAAGAAACGGGCTGACGCGAGCACGGTCACGATCGCGGCGTTCACGATCGCGATCACCACGCCCACCGCCACCATCTGCGACAGCAGGGTTCCGCCTCGCCCGTGCACGAACAGGCCGAACGGATCGTCCGTGCCGAACAGAGCCTTGAGGTCGGGCGCGCCGATCAGCACTGCAATCACCGGCACCAGCTCCAGGCAAAGCGACAGGCCGAAGGAGGTCAGGATCACGCGCGCGATCTTGGCGGGCGCGTCATGCATCTCCTCGCCGAAATAGACCGCCATGCCATAGCCGTTGAGCGCGAAGATCGCGACGGTGGTGGCGAGACCGATCGAGCTGTGGGAGGCGGGCACAAGCATGTCGCCAGCGAGTGCCGCCGGGTGCGTGAGCATCGGCAGCAGCGAGCGTGCCGGCTCAGCCAGACCAAGCACGACCAGAACACCCAATGCCGCCACCTCGACCGCGAGGAAGACGCCCGTAACGAGCGCATTCACGCGGATATTGAGCAAGGCGCACAAGGTCGATCCAATCACCACCACGATCGCGGTCGGGATCTGCGGCAGGCCCGGAATGACCGTGCCCAGGACGGCGCTCACGCCCAGTCCCACCACGGGCGGGAAGATCATGTTGTTGAAGACGTTGATGCCGAGGACGATGAAGCCCGACAGCGGCCCGAGGGTGCGCGCGACCGCGACATATTCCCCACCGGCTACCGGGAATGCCGAAGACAGCTCAGCATAAACATAAGCGGTCGCGACGCAGACCAGCCCCGCGAGTGCGAAGGCCCAGAGCGTGCCCGTTCCCGCGGTTTGCAGCATTCCCGGCACGATGATGAACACCGAGGATGCCGGCGTGGTCGCCGAGAGCGTGAGGAACAAGATGCCGAGCACGCCGAGGCAGCGCGCCAGGGGACGGGGCGTAGGCGGCAATTTCCCCGCGGGGGTCGCCAATTATTCAGCCGCCTCGGGAAATTCGGGCAGGCCCGGCGCGGCGAGCTTGGTCAGCGGGCGTACCGCCGTGTCGACCACGGGCAGGGTATCGATCGTCTTGCCGCTCGTTTCGACGCTCAGCGCCTCGAATCGCCTGGCCTGGGTCAGGACCTGGCTCTCAAGACTGCCGACGAAATCATTATAGGCACCGGTCGCCTGGTTGAGGTTGCGGCCGAGCCGCTCGACGTGGCGGCCCATTGTCTGCAGCCGCGCATAAAGCTCCTTGCCGAGCTTGCCGACTTCCTCGGCCTGCTTGGCCAGCCCCTCCTGCCGCCACATGCCTGCCATCACCTTGGCGAGCGCGAGCATGTTGATCGTCGAGGCGATGATCACGCCGCCGCGAAAGCTCTGCTCGATCAGATCAGGCGCGCGTTCGGCGGCGGCGGACAGGAAATGCTCGCCGGGGATGAACATGATCACGAAGTCGGGCGAAAGATCGAATTGGCGCCAATAGGCTTTGCGGCCGAGATCGGTCGCGTAAGCCTGCATCGCCTTCGCATGCGCGAGCAGCAATTCGCCGCGCCGCGTCTCGTCTTCCTCGTCGAATGCCTGCTCGAAGGCGGTGAGCGGGCATTTGACGTCGATCACGATGCAGCGGCCACCCGGCAGCTTGATCACGCAATCGGGGCGCAGCTGGCGCTCGCCGTCCGACACCGCGCTTTCCAGCTCGAAATCGACATTCTCGGCCAGGCCGGCGGATTCGAGGATCGTGCGCAACTGCTCTTCGCCCCAGCGGCCGCGATGCTTCGGGCTGGATCGCAGCACATTGGTGAGGCGCGCGGTTTCTTTGCGAACAAGATCATTGCCTTGGGTAAGGCTGCTGACGGCTTCTTTCAAAGCCTCGTAGCTGCCGACGCGCTCCTTCTCGACCTTCTGCAGCCCCTCTTCATAGCGTTTGAGCGTGGTTTCGACCGGCTGGAGCAAAGCCTTAAGCTGCGCCTCGCCTTTCTCGTTAGCCTGCGCGAAACGCTGGTCCGCGCGTTCGAGGAACGCCTTCTGCGCCTCGCCCAACAGCTTTGCCCCCACCTCGCTGAACTGGGCGGAAAGCGCGTCCTTCGCCTCCCGCAGCTCGACCATACGCAGCTCGAACGCCTGCATCCGTTCATTCGTCGCCGCGCGCTCCACCGCCAGCTCGCGCAAAGCCACGTCACGGGCCGCGGTGACCGCGCTGAGCTGGTCGCGAAGCGGTGCGACCTCGGCCGCCTGAGCCTCCGCCTTTGCCGCCGAACCCGCGCGCGCGAACCAGCCGAGTGCCAGACCCAGCAGCAAGGCCGCGATCCCGATTGCCAACGTCAGAACCATCTTCACTCCCCGGAACGAAATGCGAACCTATCCCACCGTCGGCCGGCGCTCAAGCGGGATAAGATGGTCTGGACGGAACGGGTGCGCGGGCGCAGGGTTGGTCACGACAAGACCGGGAGAGAGTTATGTCCATCCGCAAGATGATCGCGTCGCACCCTGCCGTGCACGGCCATATCAACGAGCCGCTCGCCGAAGCGGCCAAGCACGCAATGTATTGCGCCGTGATCTGTACGTCCTGCGCCGACGCCTGCTCGGGCGAGGAGATGGACATGCGCCAGTGCATCCGCATGTGCATGGACTGCGCCGACATCTGCACCGCAGTGTCGCGGATGGGGGTGCGCTTTACGGGCAGCAACAATGCGTCGCTCCGTGCAGCCCTACGCGCCTGCATCGACATTTGCGGGCTGTGCGCAGATGAATGCGACAAGCACGACCATGATCATTGCAAGCGCTGTGCGCAGATGTGCCGCGAATGCGTGGCGGATTGCAGGCGCGCGCTCGCGACGTTGGGGAATTGATTCCAAAGAGGGAAGTCGAGGCACCGTGTCGGGCCTATGATTGCCCGCAACACGCTGCCTGAGGAGCGTTTTTCGCGGCTGTAAACCAGCTTGCGGATATGAAAGTTGCTGGTAGCCTGCCCGGCAGTGACAGGAGAAGCGACAGGCTACCAGGCCTCACACAATCGCATGACCTGCAGGCGAAGAGGCGTATTAGGGTGGATCGTCGGTCGTTCCTCGCGGGAAGCGCGCTCGGCCTGGCGGTTCCCGCCAAGGCGCTGGGCCAATATTCGCTGTTCAACGGCGCGATTCCAAAAGGGCCGTTCCTGCCCTTTTGGGAATCGCTCAAGGCCTATGAATGCCCGCAATGGTTCCGCGATGCCAAGTTCGGGATATGGGCGCATTGGAGTCCACAATGCGTGCCGGAGGCGGGCGATTGGTATGCCCGCAACATGTATATTCAGGGAACGTGGCAATATGATTTCCACGTCAAGAATTACGGCCATCCTTCCAAGTTCGGCTACAAGGATATCTGCCATCTGTGGAAGGCGGAGCGCTGGGATCCCGACGCGCTGGTGAAGCTCTACAAGCGCGCGGGGGCGGAATATCTGGTCTCGCTGGCGACGCACCACGACAATTTCGACTGCTGGGACTCGCGCTACCAGCCGTGGAACAGCATGAAGGTCGGGCCGAAGCGCGACATCGTCGGGACTTGGGCGCACGCAGCCCGCGCGAATGGCATGAGGTTCGGGGTCAGCTATCACGGCACGCCGCATAGAACCTGGGATGAGTTCCTGCCGGTCCGCTACAAGAGCGACACGACCGGCCCCCTGGCGGGTGTGCCCTATGACGGCGTGATGACTGCCGCCGACGGCAAAGGCAAATGGTGGCAGGGCATGGACCCGCGCCAGCTTAACGGCGCGCCGCACGCCAAGAACACGCCCTGCCCCGAATTCGTCTCTCAATTCCTGTTGCGCGTGCAGGACGTGATCGACCGCTACGATCCCGACATCCTGACGTTCGATGACGGCGCGAAATTCTCATTCGACGCAGGCGGTCCGTTCGCACCGGATCTCGGCATATGGTTGGGAATCCCCGATCTCGCGCCGCAGATCATGGCTTATTTCTACAATCGCAACGTGCAGCGGCACGGCGGACGGCTCGAAGGAGTGGTCGACCTCAAGGAGGTGCCCGAGCCGATCTGGGGCGCCTTCACGCGCGACTTCGAAATGCTGATGGCCGATAAGCTGGAACAGGAGCCGTGGCAGACCGAAGCCTGCATCGGCAACTGGCATTATGACCGATCTTTGCTGACCAATCATCGCTATCAAAAGCCGTCGCTGATGATCCCGCTGTTCGTCGATATCGTCAGCAAGAACGGTAATTTGCTGCTTAGCATCCCTCTACCCGGGCACGGCGAACCGGATAGCGACGAGATCGCTTTCCTGACCGAGTTCGCGGACTGGCAGGAGGTGAACAGCGAAGCCATCAAGGGCACGCGCCCCTGGCAAATCTATGGCGAGGGTCCCTCGACCGAACCGAAGCAGCTCAAATCCTACGGCCTGTCGCAGCTGCGGTTCGACCACCGCGACGTCCGCTTCACGACCAGGGGAGGCATTCTCTACGCGATCGTTCTGGGATGGCCGGAAGACGGCAAAATCCTGATCCGGTCGTTGCGCCGAGGCTCGGAACATCATCCGCAGGGGATCGGGAAGGTCGAAATGCTCGGTCGGGGTGCACCGATTACCTGGGCCCGCACTGGTGAGGGCCTCGAAATTTCGACGACGGGCGCGGCGCCGAGCCGTTATGCCGTCTCATTCCGCATCCACGCCGTCTGAGCGAGGCCGACGCGAGGAAGTGATCAAGGCGATGGATCAGCCCGCGCGGCGGGTCAGAAGCGCATCAAGAGGAAATGCGGCGTTCGTCCGCCCGCCGGACGGCAGACATGAAGCTCGCCAGCTTGCTCGTATCCAAAAGGCCTTCTGTCCGTATTCCCGTGCAAAGATCCAGGCCGAAAGGCTGCACCCTCTCGATAGCCTCGCCGGCATTCGCCGCAGAAAGGCCGCCCGCGAGAAAGACGGGCAGCGGGGATGCCTTTACAAATTCGGCGCTGACGTCCCAGTCATGTCGGCGGCCGGTCCCGCCATATTGGGGAATGTCGGCATTGGGGCTGCCCGAATCGAGCAGGAAAGCATGGACGTGAGGGGCATATAGAGGAATGAACGAAAGCGCCTCCGGCCCCGCCACGTGGATGACCTGAACCCGCCGAACGTGAGGCTGCAATTCAGCCAAACGGGCTGACTCTGCGGGGTCGAGATGGGGAAGGATTTGAACCGTCGAGGGCCTGGTAAGCGCAATATGCGCCGAAATGGCGTCCGCTTCACTCTCGGATGTCAGCAGCACGGTGTCGATGGGCGGCGGAACCGTCGCAATGATGGTGGCGATCTGGTCGTCGGCGATCGTTCGAGGGCTTGGCGGCCTTTGCGCTACAAAGCCGACAGCGTCGGCCCCCGCCGCGACTGCCATATTCACCTCGGCCGCCGAACGGATGCAGCAAATCTTGACGCGTGTTCTCATAGCCCCCTGCCACCGACCTGCCCACATCGGGGCGACGCCGATCAACGCCGATCGCGGCGTTATTAGGCCGCGTTCTTCTGGCGGCGAGCCTTTTCCAACTTCTTGAGCACCATCTCGCGCTTCAGGCGTGAGAGGTGGTCGATGAACAAGATGCCTTCGAGATGGTCCATCTCATGCTGGAGGCAGGTGGCAAGCAGGCCGGTGATCACCTCGTCGTGCGCGGCGCCATTCTCGTCGAGCCAGCGCGCATGGATCGTCGCCGGCCGCTCGACCTCGGCATATTGATCGGGAACCGAGAGGCAGCCTTCGTTATAGATGTTCCGGTCCTCGGAAGGATCGGCAAGCTCGGGATTGATGAAGACCAAAGGCGTGCGGATCGGTTGGCCGTCCGCATCCTCTTCTTCCTGCAGATCGATCACCAATATGCGCTTGGGAATGCCGATCTGAATCGCGGCGAGGCCGATGCCGGGCGCGGCATACATGGTCTCGAACATCTCGGCGATCAGCGCGCGCACTTCGTCATCGACCGTCTCGACGGGGGCGGATTTGACGCGCAGCCGGGGATCCGGCGCCTCGATGATCGGACGAATAGCCATTGCGTCGATTTAGGCCGTGGGCGCGCCGCCTTCAAGATCGGGTTGCCACAACTCGATCGGATTACCTTCGGGATCATGGATGCGCGCGAAGCAGCCGACGCCGGGCATGTCCCAATCCGGGTTGGTGGTCACTTCGATTCCGCTCGTCCGCAGCGTCTCCACGAGCCCGTCGAGATCGTCCACGCGCAGGTTGAGCATCCATTGCTTGTCGGACGCGAAATAGTCGGTGTCCGCCTTGAACGGCGAGAAGACCGAGGGGCCGGAGGTGGGCTGCCACTGGCCGTAAGGGCCAGACCCGACGCCGAGATGCGTCGAATACCATTTCGACAGCGCTTCGGGATCCTGCGCGCGGAAGAAGAAGCCGCCAATGCCGTTCACGCCCATCTTCGCCTCCTCAGGCTACCGGCCGCCTCGCCCTGAGCGCCTGCGCCAGCGTTCCCTCATCAAGATAGTCGAGTTCGCCGCCGACCGGGAGCCCGTGCGCGAGCTGGGTGACGCGCACTGGAAAGCGCTCGATACGCTCCGCGATATAATGGGCGGTGGTCTGCCCTTCGAGCGTGGCGTTCATCGCCAGCACTACCTCATCGATTCCCCCGCGCTCGATCCGGCCGACCAGCTGGTCGATCGTGAGGTCCTCGGGGCGTATCCCTTCCAGCGCGGCGAGGCGGCCGCCCAGCACATGGAATCGCCCCGGAAAAAGCCGGGTGCGGTCGAGTGCCCACAGGTCGGCCACTTCTTCCACCACGCACAACATGCGCGCGTCACGGCGCGGGTCCGCGCAGATCTGGCAGGGGTCGGACGTGTCGACATTGCCGCAGGTCGAGCAGGTGGCGAGCTTTTCGCTCACCGCCTCCAGCGCGCGCCGCAGCGGTCCGAGCGCTGCCTCGCGCTTCTTGAGCAGATGCAGGACCGCACGGCGGGCCGAGCGAGGACCGAGTCCCGGCAGCCGGGCGAAGGCCTGCGTCAGCGCGTCGATTTCGGGGGATGCCATGGAGGTTGAAATAGGGACGATGTTTATGTCCGTCACCCTGAACTTGTTTCAGGGTCCATCCGGCGGCGTGGCCACAATCTCACGATGGATGCTGAAACAAGTCCAGCATGACGGGTGTCCGTAACGTGACGGACAGCCGTTGAGTTATCCGTTGCCAACGGATGCGAAGCGACACACATGCGCCGCCATGCGGATCATCTTCATGGGAACCCCCGATTTCGCGGTGCCGACGCTGGAGGCATTGCACGCGGCGGGGCACGACATCGTGGCGGTCTATACGCAGCCGCCCCGCCCCGCCGGCCGCGGCAAGGCCGATCGTCCCTCTCCGGTCCAGCTTCGGGCCGAGGCGCTCGGGATCGAAGTTCGCACGCCGAAATCGCTCAAGGGCGAGGAAGAACAGGCGAAGATGGCGGCGCTGGAACCCGACGCGCTAATTGTCGCCGCTTATGGCCTGATCCTGCCCCAGGCAGTGCTCGACATTCCGATATGGGACTGCCTCAACGTCCATGGCTCGCTCCTCCCGCGCTGGCGCGGCGCGGCGCCGGTGCAACGGGCTATCCTGGCCGGCGACGAGGAGACGGGCATCACGATCATGGCGATGGAAGCCGGCCTCGATACAGGCGACATGCTCGCGGTCGAGCGCACCCCGGTCGACCATAAGAATGCGGGCGAACTGACCGTCGAACTGGCGCAGATGGGAGCGCGGATGATGGTCGAGGTACTGGCGGATCCCGGCGCCTTTCTCGCCGAGCCGCAGCCGGAGGAAGGCGTGACCTACGCCGCCAAGATACACAAAACCGAGGCGCGGCTCGATTTCACCCAAACCGCGGTTCAGATCGAGCGCCAGGTGCGCGCCTTCGGACCCAGCCCGGGTGCCTGGTTCGAGCATGAAGGCGAACGCATTCGCGTGCTTGCCGCCGACGTGATGGATTTCGAAGGGCCGGCTGGAACCGTGCTCGACGACCAACTCACTATCGCCTGCGGCAACGGCGCGATCCGCCCGGAAACGGTGCAGCGCGCCGGCCGCGGCGTGATGACCGCCGTAGAGCTTCTGCGCGGTTTCCCGATTCCGGCCGGCACCCGGCTCGGATGACGCGCTTCCGCCTGACGGTGGAGTTTGACGGCGGCCCGTTCATGGGCTGGCAGAGGCAGGCGCATGGGCCCTCGGTCCAGCAGGCGATCGAGGAGGCAATCGAGGCGGTCACGGGAGAGCAGGTCGTCTCGCACGGCGCGGGCCGCACCGACGCGGGCGTGCATGCGCTGGCGATGACCGCGCATGTCGATGTCGCGAAGGCGATCACACCCTTTCGGCTGATGGAGGGCGTGAACGCGTTGATCCGCCCCAACCCGGTCGCGATCCTCGACTGCAAGATCGTGCCCGACGACTGGCATGCGCGCTTTTCGTGCGTCGGGCGCGACTATCTCTACCGCATCGTCAATCGCCGCGCACCGCTGACGCTCGATCGTGGCCGTGCATGGCGGATCGCCAAGGCGCTGGATGCGGATGCGATGCACGAGGCCGCGCAAGTGCTGGTGGGCAGGCATGACTTCACCACGTTCCGCTCGGCGCATTGCCAGTCGGAAAGCCCGGTCAAGACGCTCGACCGGCTCGATGTACGGCGTGAGGGTGAACAGCTGTTGATCGAGGCAGCGGCCCGCTCCTTTCTCCATCACCAGGTGCGTTCGATGGTCGGTTGCCTGGCGATGGTCGGCCAGGGGCAATGGACGAAAGCGGATCTGCAGGATGCTTTGGAAGCAGCGGACCGCGCAGCGTTGGGGCTCAATGCTCCGCCCGATGGGCTTTATTTCGTGAAGGCGCGCTACTGAAACTTTGCTGCAGCTATCGTCTTAGCGATGGCCGCAGGGATGCAGTAGTCCTTCCTCCCAACCCCGATACCCATGGGAATCGAGATATGCGCGATTACACCTCCGACCCGAGCACAGGCGGCGCCGGGCACCACATCATAGTGGATCACGCGCATCGTGTAGTCAGGGCAAACGTCGGAACATGGATATTCCGCCACGACGGTGGCACCGTGGTTCGACCCCAATCTCTCGCGTTTGCCGATCTTCGCGGATTTGTCGAATGAGCTTGAGGACAGCCGCACAAGCTCAGCGTCGCTGATCGGTTTCAGACGCTCCGCTCCAGCCGCCACGGGGCCGACGAATAATGCCAATGCGCAGCCAGCTGAAAACGGCAGGGAATTGCGCATCTTAGCTCTCCCGTGGTTTTACTCCGCAGCGACGGCCTCGGCCTCTTCCTTCACCGGAAAATCCTGTTCCTGGAGGAAGCGCTCCGCATCCAGCGCGGCCATGCAGCCAGTGCCGGCGGCAGTGACCGCCTGGCGATAGATTTTGTCCATCACGTCGCCGCACGCGAACACGCCGGCAATGCTGGTCTTCGATGTCCCCGGCGTGACCTTGATATAGCCTTCGTCCAGCTCAAGCTGGCCGTTGAACAGCTCGGTCGCGGGGTGATGTCCGATCGCGACGAAGCCGCCATCGACCTCAAGGGTCGAAATCTCCCCCGTCTTGGTGTCCTTCAGCTCGATAGCGACCAGCCCGGTCTGCTCATCGCCAATGAAGCGCTCGACCCCCTTGTTCCAGAGCGGCTTGATGCCGTGATGCGCGAACAGCCGGTCCTGCAGGATCTTCTCGGCGCGGAGCGAATCGCGGCGATGGATCAAGGTCACGTCATGGCTGTGATTGGTCATATAGAGCGCTTCCTCGACCGCGGTATTGCCGCCGCCGATCACCGCCACCTTCTTGCCGCGATAGAAGAAGCCATCGCAGGTGGCGCAAGCGGACACGCCCTTCCCGCTCAACTCGACCTCGCCCGGAACACCGAGCCACTTCGCCTGTGCGCCGGTCGCGATCACCAGCGTATCGCAGACATAAAGCGCGCCGCCGTCGCCCTTGAGCCGGAAAGGCCGCTCGCTGAGATCGACCTCGACGATCGTGTCCCACATCATCTGTGTGCCGACATGCTCGGCCTGCGCCTGCATCTCCTCCATCAGCCAGGGGCCCTGGATCACGTCGCGGAAGCCGGGATAATTTTCGACGTCGGTGGTGATTGTGAGCTGCCCGCCCGGCTGAAGCCCCTGGACCACGATCGGTGCGAGACCAGCGCGTGCGCCATAGATTGCGGCGGAAAGGCCGGCGGGCCCCGAGCCCAGGATCAGCATACGCGTGGAGTGAACGGCGGACATTCGTGAATCCCTAGTCTGTTCGGCACAGATAGGGGCTGGATGCGGCCTTTATCAACCCGACGGTCAGCGCCGGCGCTGGAGCCGGTCCAGATAGGTGTCGCTCCTCGGCTTGCGGGGGCTTTCCTGTTGCTCCTCCTCCTTCGCGCATTCCTCCTCAAGTTCGGCGCGTATCTCCTGGATTTCCCTGTCGGTCTTGTGCTCGATTCCGATGAACTGTCCGCGCGCATCCTCGATCGCGCGTATGATCTCGTCCAGCTTGGCCTGCATCGCCGCCGCATCGCGATTCTGCGAATTCTGGATCAGGAACACCATCAGGAAGGTCACGATCGTGGTGCCGGTGTTGATCACCAGCTGCCAAGTGTCCGAATAATGGAACATCGGGCCGGTGATGCCCCAGACGATCACGGTTGCGAGCGCGAGGATGAAGGCAAGCGGATCGCCGACGAAGCGGGCGATGCTATTGGCGATGGCGGTAAAAAAGCGGTCCACGTTAATTCCCGATATCGTTCGGGACGGGGACGAAACATGACGGAAAAGGTTGCAGGCACGCCCTCAGGCTCGAGGTGCCTTAGTCCGACGGTTCGCCGAGGGCAGTCGCGCTGGTAGCGGAGGAGGGACTTGAACCCCCGACACGCGGATTATGATTCCGCTGCTCTAACCAGCTGAGCTACTCCGCCCCAATAAGCGTCGCGCCAGCGCGAGGCGCGGCCTATAGCAGCGGGCGGAAGCGGGTCAACCGGGCTTTGCGCCGTGGTGGAACCGGGCCCCTGCTTCCTCGTTCGCTCTTCCGGAACAGGGAGTATGGCCCGAGATGGACCTGTTGACGCCGCTCGAAACGATTTGCCGCCTGATCATTCGCGCTCGCGAGATGGAGGCGCAGGTCCCGTCTATCGAGAATGATGACGAGGACGACCCTACCGATTCGGACGACGAGTTCGCCGTGCTGGAAGACGAAGCGAACGAAGCGATCGAAGAAGAGATCACCGCTTTGCTCGACGATCTGGGCGACGATCAGGTGCAGGAGATATTGGCGCTCGCCTGGGTTGGGCGCGGCACCTACGATGCCAGCGAGTGGGACGAAGCGCTGGAGGCAGCGGCCGACCCCGACGCGGAAGATCCGGCAGATCAATTGCTGGATATGCCGACCCTTGCCGCCTATCTCGACGCGGGTCTGGCTGCCTTCGATCTGAGCTGCGAGGGTATGGGCCAGATCGATTAGCCACGGAACAGGTGACGCGAAACCGGTTCCCACTGCCCATCGCGATAAGACCAAAGCGCAAGCCCCTCGATGCCGAGAGGCCGCCGCGTAAAACTGGCCGCCAACCCGGTGCGCAAGGCGCGCGCCTCGGCGGGCGGTACCTTGTTCTGAATGGTGACGTGCGGCAGCCAGCCGGCTTTGTCCTGCGGCATCAGCAGTCCGGCGAAGGCCTCTGCCAATTCTGAACGTATCGCTTCCAACTCCGGTGAGGCGACACGCACCGCGACTCCCCCGTCCAGGTCGATCAGGGCCGTGGCCATGGCCTGCGGCCGCCGCATCCGGGCAGCTTCCCCAAGTCTGCGCCGCAACTCCGGCGCAAGGCTGGGTGGCAAATGGCCGAAGAGCGTGAGATGGGCAGGCAGACGGTTGCGTTCTGCCGGGTAATGCGCCCGACGCAGCCCTTCGAGCCAGGCAAAATCCTGCGCCGCCAGTAAAGCTGAAACGATCAGAGGCCCGGAGTCAGGCAATACCAGCCGCCGCCGCGGTTGCCGGCCAGCGGTCCTGCGCCAGGACCTTCCGTTTCGCGAGCGACTCCGCATCGAAACGGCTCGACAATCCCTCCTCGTTCAACTCGATTTCGTGCCAGCCCACCGCGTGCAACCGCTCGCCCACTCCTGCGACACCGCCTTCGCGCACCACGAGATAGACGATCCTGCCGCTATCGCGTTCGGCCATGGCATCGACGGTGGTGGCAACCACGCTGCCGGCTTCATCCTGCATCGCCATATTCTGCAGGGTTGAGAGTGCGAACAGGCTCGGCGCGGCGGCCTTGGCGCTCCGCGCAGCGGCGGCCTGTGCGCCAGCATCATAGCGCGCCCGGCGGCCGAGCCAGCGCCAGACACCGACCAGGTCGACCAGCAGGAGAAAGCCGTTGCTCCACAAGAGATTTTGCTGACCCGTCGAAGCGCCCACGACGACCCACGCCACCGCACCGACCGAAAAGACCGCAAAACCCCAGCCGGTAACGCGCGCACCCAAATTGGCGGCGGTCATGATCGCAGCGATCATGGTGGCGGCGGGCGCGATCCAACCAGCGAGCGTCAACATCAATTTCTCCTCATCGATCGAGGGCGGAACGCGAGCGCAAGGCCCGCGATCCGTGATGACGAGCCCTACGAAGTTCGGCCGGCGTGTCGATGTCGAGGAGATGGGCTGCCGTGCCCGGTACGAAGACCGTTTGCAAGGCGCCACCCAGGCCGGCATCCCCTCGGCCGAGACGAGCGATGGCAGATTGGGTCCGGACGAGGACGGGATGCCCGGGCCTGCCCTGAAAGCGCGGCCGTGCCGCGTCCGCACCGGGCGGCAGGCGCAAACGCGGCGCACGGGCGAACGGCATGTCGGCAAGGAAGATCAGCGCCTCGCGCTCGATCGGTCGTAGCGCGGCGAGGCCGGCGGCAAGACTGGCGGAAAGCCCGTCGCGAGTACGCGGCGCGTGCACCACCGTCACTCCGATCATTCGCGCCCTGCGCGACGAGACAAGCAGGATGCGAGTGGGTCGGGCGGCACGCGCGTTCGCGATCGCGTGATCGAGCAGGCTTCGGGCTCCAAGCCTTACCTTGAGCTTGTCGCGATGCCCGAAGCGGCGCGAGGCGCCCGCCGCGAGGATGATCGCGGCGCGCACCCGGCCCTAGATTTCGACCTGGCTGCCGAGCTCGACCACGCGATTGGTCGGCAGGCGGAAGAATTCCATCGCGCTTTCAGCATTGCGCAGCATCCAGGCGAACAATTTCTCGCGCCAGATCGCCATACCCGGCCGGGACGAGGCGATCAAAGTCTGACGGGCGAGGAAGAAGCTCGTGTCCATCATCTTGAACTTGGCGCCGCATTCGGTCGCGAGCGCGAGCGCGGCCGGCACGTCGGGTTCTTCCATGAAGCCATAGCGCACAACCAGGCGGTAGAAGCCCGCTTCGAGATTTTCGAACCAGATCCTCTTGGCCAGATCGACATAAGGCACGTCCTCGATCTTGACCGTGAGCAACACGACACGTTCGTGCAGCACCTTGTTATGCTTTAGATTATGCAGAAGCGCATGCGGCACGCCGCCGGCGCTGGAGGTCATGAACACGGCCGTGCCGGGCACGCGCGTCGCTGAATTGACCGCCGATTTCACGAACACCGGCACGGGAATCGCAGCCTCGCGCATACGCTCGATCATGAGCCCCCTGCCCCGCGCCCAGGTGGTGAGCAGGGTGAAGATGATGAAGCCCATCAGCAGTGGGAACCAACCGCCATCGGGTACCTTGGTCATGTTCGCCGCGAAGTAGGCGCCATCCACCAGGAAGAAGGCGAGCACGATCAGCCCCGCGGCGATCTTGTTCCACTTCCACAATGTAAACAGCACCACCGCGATAAGGCAGGTGTCGATCAGCATCGCGCCGCTCACGGCGATGCCGTAAGCCGCGGCGAGGTTGGACGAGGTGCGGAAGAACAGCACCAGCAGGATCACCATGATCATCAGCGCCCAGTTCACGCCCGGGATGTAAATCTGCCCGGCGGAGCTCGCGCTGGTATGTTCGATCCTGAGGCGCGGGATGAAGCCGAGCTGGATCGCCTGCTGCGTTACCGAAAAGGCGCCCGAGATCACGGCCTGCGAGGCGATCACCGTCGCCATCGTGGCCAGAATGACCAGCGGCAGCCTTATATTCTCCGGCGCCATCAGGAAGAAGGGGTTGTGCACGATATGTGTCAGCTGCGCCGGGGTCGCCGCAAGGAACATGGCGCCCTGGCCGAGATAGTTGAGCATCAGCGCGGGCAGCACGAATACCAGCCAGGACATGCCGATCGGCTTGCGCCCGAAATGCCCCATGTCCGCGTAAAGCGCCTCTGCGCCGGTAACTGCGAGCACGACCGATCCCATCGCCAGGAAGGCGCGGATGCCGTCGTCGTAGAAGAAGCGGAAGGCATGATAAGGGTTCAAGGCGGCGAACACGCCCGGCGCCGCCATGATGTTGACGACGCCCAGCACCGCCAGCACGAGGAAGTAGAGCAACATGATTGGGCCGAACAGCAGGCCTACCTTACCGACTCCGCGCGATTGGATTGCGAACAGGGCCACCAGGATACCGACGGCGATCGGCAGAACGAACGTGGCGAATGCGTGATTGACCACCGCCAGACCCTCGACCGCGGTCAGCACCGACATTGCCGGTGTGATCATGCTGTCGCCGTAGAAGAGCGCGGTCGCGAACACCCCGAGCAGGATCAGACCTCTGGTCCAACGTGCCTTTGTCGAGCCCGATCGCGAAATCAGCGCCAGAAGGGCGAGGCTACCGCCTTCCCCCTTATTGTCGGCGCGCATGATGATCGTGACATATTTGATCGTCACGACGACCATCATCGACCAGAAGATCAGGCTCAGCACGCCGAGCACGTTTTCCTGGCTGGGATCGAGCGTGTGATGTCCGGCGAAGGTTTCGCGAAACGCGTAAAGCGGGCTCGTCCCGATGTCGCCGAACACGACGCCGACCGCCCCCAACGCCAGTCGCGCGAAGCTCTGATTGCCATGGCCGTGCGTTTCCGAACCCACCGGGGGATCGAGTGGCTGGGCATTTTCTTGAACGGCAATGCCGGGTGTCATCGAAACCAGGAAACCTTAAGTGAAGGCGACAGCTTCATCATGCGCCCGGGCTTCCTCCGGCAGCGGCGGCGCGCGTTAGCACTTCCATATGGGGGCCGCAACCGCGGGCCGGAAGAGGCTCTGAACCTTATTTGAACAGTGCGTCAGCCTCGCTGCGCGTAGGTACCGCGCGGAGCACGAAGCTGCTGCTGATCGTGGTCACACGAGGCAGCCTGCCGAGATGTTCGCGATGCAGCCGCTCATAATCGTCGAGGTCGCGGCAGATGATCTTGAGCCGGTAATCATGCGCCCCTGAAACGAGCATGCATTCGACGATGCCGTCAATCTGTTCGACCGCCCGTTCGAACTGCGCGAGTTCTTCCCCAATCTGGGTCGACAAGGTGATGTCGACCAGCGCGATTACGTGGAAGCCCAGCGCACGCGGATCGAAGCGCGCCGCATAGCCCTTGAGGCGACCCGAGGATTCAAGCGCCTGAATCCGCCGCGTACAAGCCGATTGCGACAGGCCGACCTCCTCGGCGAGGCGGCTGACCGAAGTGCGGGCGTCGCCCGCCAGCACGCGCATGATCGCGCGATCGGCTCTGTCCAGTTCCTGCATAAATCCCCGCCAAACTCCAAAGCGCGCGCGTGAATTATGCGCAGAATTGCCGAAGGGGAAGCATCTTTGCACGGATTTGCGACGCGAAAGGCGTTATGATCCACGCAACAAAATCAGGAGCGGATCATGCGCATCGGCGTGCCCAAGGAAATCAAGAATCACGAATATCGCGTCGGCCTGACGCCGCCATCGGTGGCCGAACTCGTCGCAGCCGGCAACGCAGTGGTGGTGGAAACCGGTGCGGGCAACGGCATCGATTTCGAAGACAGCGATTATGTCGAGGCGGGCGCAACCATCCTGCCCGACGCCGATGCGGTGTTCGCGCAGGCGGACATGATCGTGAAGGTGAAGGAGCCGCAGCCGATCGAAATCGCGCGGCTGCGCCCGAATCACCTGCTTTTCACCTATCTCCACCTTGCAGCGGACAAGCCGCAGGCGGAGGGCCTGATGAAGTCGGGCGCGACCTGCATCGCCTATGAGACGGTGACGAGCCCGCGCGGCGGGCTGCCTTTGCTCAAACCGATGTCTGAGGTCGCCGGCCGAATGGCGATCCAGGTTGGCGCGCATTATCTCGAGAAGGAACAAGGCGGCCGCGGCGTATTGCTCGGCGGCGTGCCGGGCGTGGCGCCGGCGCGAGTCGCGATCCTTGGCGGCGGCATTGCCGGCGTGAATGCGGCGCAGATGGCGGTCGGCATGCGCGCCGACGTCACCATCTATGACATCAACAATGATCGCCTTGCCGAACTCGACATGTTCTTCTCGAGCCAGATCAAGACAGCCTATGCCTCAAAGGCCGCGATCGCAGCGGCGGTGGCGAAGGCGCATCTCGTGATCGGCGCGGTGTTGATCCCGGGTGCGGCGGCGCCGAAGCTGGTGACGCGCGACATGCTCAAGACGATGAAGCGCGGATCGGTGCTGGTCGACATCGCGATCGACCAGGGCGGCTGTTTCGAAACCAGCCATGCGACGACCCATGACGACCCCGTGTTCGAGGTCGATGGCATCATCCATTATTGCGTCGCGAACATGCCTGGCGCGGTTGCGCGGACCTCGGCCTTCGCGCTCAACAATGCCACACTCCCCTTCGCGCTCAAGCTCGCCAAGCTGGGCGCCGATGCGGCGATGGCAGCCGATCCGCACCTGGCGAACGGCCTCAACGTATCGGGCGGCAAGATCCGCCATGCGGCGGTGGCGGAGGCGCTGGGCCTGCCGCTTAATTGATGGCACGCCCGCGAGGGCGCCGAATCGGGGCCCCGGTTCGGCGCCAGGGAAGGTTCAGCCAGCGCTCTGAAATTGAAACGGCACCGTAAGCTTGCGGCCGCGCACGCTGCATCGGCCGACGTGCTTCGTAAGAACGCGCCAGGCGGAAACGTACGAGGCCAACGCCGCTCCCCGCGCATCACGCAGGTCGGATTTGCAGCCTTTCAGGTGGCCGCCGTCCTGGATGCTGCAAATCACCGTGGCCTTCGCCTTCGGGTAAGGGCTGCGATCCCGCTCGGGCAATGACAGTTTACCGGGCCTGGAAACCTGAAGGTCGCCGGTGTGATAAACGGCCGGGCAATCCGGCGCCTTCGCTGCATTTGCCGGGCAGCCAAGCAAGAAGCCCGCGATCGTCAGTGCGAACAGGGTATGACAACTCGGCATGAACTGCTGAAGCTCGTCCCACAAAGCGACGCAGTCAATGCCCGCGAATGGATCGGTTCAGCTATTCGCATCGAGAAACGGTGCGATCGGCGGAGGAGAGACGTCGCCGGCAGCGACGAAGCCGGGGTTGAAGAAGCGTGGCTTGCCATAAGGCATCGGACTGCCGTCGGGCGCCGAAAGCGTGCCGCCTGCCGCACGCAAGACCGCATCGCCCGCGGCAATATCCCACTCCATCGTCGGCGCGAGCCGCGGATAGAGATCGGCCTCACCGCACGCGACCATGCAGAGCTTGAGCGAAGAGCCGCGCGATACGCGGGAGGCTACGTCGAACTGGTCGAGATAGGCCTCCGTTGCGGGGGAATTGTGCGAGCGTGATGCGACCGCCGCGAGGCCGCCCTGTGGCGCGCTGCGGATGCGAAGCGGCTGGGGGGCGCCGATCACGCCGTTTGTATCGACCAGCGCGCTCCACGCCTCGCCGCTGAGAACATCGCCCGCGAACAGCCGCCGCTCGACCGGCGTAAACACCACCCCCAGACTGGGCGCATGACCCTCGATCAGCGCGATATTGACGGTGAAATCGCCGTTACGGCTGATGAATTCCTTGGTGCCGTCGAGCGGGTCGACCAGGAAGAAATGCCCGTCCGTATCGGGGATGCGGCCTGCCGCCGCTTCCTCCTCCGCGACGACGGGTATTTCGGGCGCGAGCCTGGCCAGCGCTTCGAGAATCACCGCTTCGCCGGCCGCATCGGCGGCGGTGACCGGCGAGGAATCGGCCTTAATCTCGACCGCGAAATCACTGTCGTAGACCGCCATGATTGCTGCGCCCGCGGCCACCGCCGCCTGCGCCAGCCCCTGCAAAAGCTCGTTCCGATCCGCATTCATGGTAGTGCGCGTAGGGCATAGGACATTGCGGCCGCAAAGATTTTGTGTTGCGACAACCGCCGATGATCATGCTTGAGGCCGCCGCAACATGACTGCATCGCTTACCCACCTGCAGCGGCTCGAAGCCGAGAGCATCCATATTTTGCGCGAGGTCGTCGCCGAGACCGAGAAGCCGGTGATGCTCTATTCGGTCGGCAAGGATTCAGCCGTGATGCTGCACCTTGCGCGCAAGGCTTTCTTTCCCTCGCCCCCGCCCTTCCCCCTGCTCCACGTCGACACGACCTGGAAGTTCAAGGCGATGTACGAATTGCGCGACCGCGCCGCGCGCGAGGCCGGGATGGAATTGCTGGTCTACCAGAATCCGGAGGCCAAGGAGAAAGGGATCAACCCGTTCGACCATGGCAGCCTGCATACGGATATGTGGAAAACCGAGGGGCTGAAGCAGGCGCTCGACCTGTACGGTTTCGACGCGGCGTTCGGCGGCGCGCGGCGTGACGAGGAAAAGAGCCGCGCCAAGGAGCGCATCTTCTCTTTCCGATCGGCCAATCATCGCTGGGATCCCAAGAATCAGCGGCCCGAATTGTGGCGGCTCTACAATGCGAAGAAGGCGAAGGGCGAAAGCATCCGCGTCTTCCCTATCTCGAATTGGACCGAGCTCGACATCTGGCAATATATCCATCTCGAAAAGATCGAGATCGTGCCGCTCTATTTCGCCGCTCCGCGCCCGACGGTGGAGCGCGACGGGCTGATCCTGATGGTGGACGACGACCGCTTCCGCCTGAACCCCGACGAGGTGCCGGTCGAGCGCTCGGTCCGTTTCCGCACGCTTGGCTGCTATCCGCTGACCGGCGCGGTCGAGAGCGAGGCGAAGACGCTGCCCGAGGTCATCCAGGAGATGCTGCTGACGACCACCTCCGAACGCCAGGGCCGCGCGATCGACCATGATCAGGCGGCGAGCATGGAGAAGAAGAAGCAGGAGGGCTATTTCTGATGGCCAATCCCTCCTCCTACGAAGCCGATGCCCTCATCGCCGAGGATATCGACGCCTATCTCGAGCGGCATCAGCATAAGAGCCTGTTGCGCTTCATCACCTGCGGGTCGGTCGACGACGGCAAATCCACTCTGATCGGGCGGCTGCTATACGATTCGAAGATGATCTTCGAGGACCAGCTCGCCGCGCTGGAGGCGGATTCGAAGCGGGTCGGCACGCAGGGGCAAAATATCGACTTCGCCTTGCTGGTCGACGGCCTCGCCGCCGAGCGCGAGCAGGGCATCACGATCGATGTTGCCTATCGCTTCTTCGCGACCGACCGGCGCAAGTTCATCGTCGCCGACACGCCCGGCCACGAACAATATACGCGCAACATGGTCACCGGCGCGTCGACCGCCGACCTTGCCGTGATCCTGGTCGATGCGCGCAAGGGGGTGCTGACACAGACGCGGCGGCATAGTTACCTTTGCCACCTGCTCGGCATCCGCAACATCGTGCTGGCGGTGAACAAGATGGACCTGGTCGGCTATGATCAGGCGACGTTCGACCGCATCCGGCTGGCATATTCGGCCTTCGCGCAGTCGATCGGGATTACCCATTTCACGCCGATCCCGATCTCGGGCTTCGTCGGCGACAATATCACCAGCAAGAGCGGCAACACGCCCTGGTATGATGGCGCGCCGCTGATGGAGCTGCTCGAGACGGTAGCGATCGATGCCGACGCCGATCGCGCCAAGCCGTTCCGCCTGCCGGTGCAATGGGTCAACCGGCCCAACCTCGATTTCCGGGGTTTCTCGGGGCTGATCGCGGGCGGCACGGTCAAGCCGGGCGACGCGGTGCGTATTCTGCCTTCGGGCAAGACCACGACAATAGCCCGCGTCGTCACGTTCGACGGCGATCTGGAACAGGGCGTGGCGGGCCAATCGGTTACGCTTACGTTGGCGGATGAGGTCGATTGCTCGCGCGGCGACGTGATCGCGGCGGCCGCCAACCCACCCGAATCCGCGGACCAGTTCGAAGCCACGATCGTGTGGATGGCGGACGAGGAGATGCTTCCGGGCCGCTCCTACTGGCTCAAGCTCGGCACACAGACGGTGACGGCGAATGTCCAGCAGCCCAAATATCAGGTCAACGTCAACACGATGGAGCATACAGCGGCGAAGACGCTGGAGCTCAACGCGATCGGCGTCGCCAACCTGTCGACCGACCGGCCGCTGGTGTTCGAATCCTACGATGCGGGGGGCAGTGCGTCCCCCAACCGCGATCTGGGCGGCTTCATCCTGATCGACAAGTTCACCAACGCGACGGTGGCGGCGGGGATGATCCACTTCTCGCTGCGGCGCGCGCAGAACGTCCATTGGCAGGCGACCGACATCACGCGCGAGGCGCGCGCGGCGGCGATGCGGCAGAAGCCGGCGGTCCTGTGGTTCACCGGGCTGTCGGGCGCGGGCAAATCGACCATCGCCAATCTGGTCGAGAAGAAATTGGCGCGGGTTAACCGCCACACTTTCCTCCTCGATGGCGATAATGTGCGCCACGGCCTCAACCGCGACCTGGGTTTCACCGATGCCGACCGGGTCGAGAATATCCGGCGCGTGGGCGAGGTCGCCAAGCTGATGACCGACGCCGGCCTGATCGTGATCACCGCCTTCATCTCCCCCTTCCGCGCCGAGCGCGAGATGGTGCGGCAGATGCTGCCCCCGGGCGAGTTCATCGAGGTGTTCGTCGACACCACCTTGGCCGAAGCCGAGAAGCGCGACGTGAAGGGGCTCTATGCCAAGGCACGCAGCGGCCAGCTCAAGAATTTCACCGGTATCGACAGCCCTTATGAGCCGCCGGAAGATGCGGAGATCCGGATCGACACGACCAGATTGTCGCCCGACGAAGCGGCCGACCGGATCGTGGAATATTTACTCGACCGCTGATCCAGCTTTCCGCCAGCGGGCGAAATCGACCACCTGGCGCGCGACGAGGCCGATCTGGTCGCCGATCCTGGGATCGAGCGCGACGCCGTCATCGTCGAACACCTGGCCCTGCGCGAGAAAGGCCGCGCCATAAGGTGTGGGCCAGGCTCGCAAGGCATGGGCGATCGAGCGCAAGGTAACGAGCGTGGTACCGCAGGCGAGCCAGCCGAACGCGCCGACGATCGCACCGAATGCGCAACCGTCGAGATAAGGCCGCTCGTCGCTCGAAAGGTCCTCCAGCAGATCCAGCGCATTCTTGATCGGACCCGTGATGCTGCCGTGATAGCCCGCCGAGGCGACGATCACGCCATCGCAATCGCGCACCGCGGAGATAAAGGCGGATTCGTCGGGCGTGCGTTCGGTCCGGCCCGGTACGTAAAGCGGCAGCCCAGAGATAAGCGCGCCATCGATCAATCGGGTGCGCGCGCCCAGAGCCTCGGCCGCCAGCAGCGCACAGCGCACCGCGAGTTCGCTGGTGGAATTGGGTCGCGAGGTCCCGCCGATGCCGACGATCAAGGGCGAAAAAGCTTCGGTCAAAAATGCCTCCCCTGCCGGCCTAGCCGCCCGTCAGGAGCGGCGCAACCGGGGGGGCTCGCCTGACCCGCGCCCGGGCAAGACGTTGCGTCCGAAGATTCCGGCAGTTTCACTATGCGGGGAATTCCGCGCACGATGGACGAACGTGGCTGTGGCGGACGATCCTTCCGCTCGTCAGGCCCGGCCGGCTACCTTGCCCCCAGCCTTCTTTCGAACCGAATTGACGATTTCGAACAACTTTTCGAGAGAGACGGGCTTGTCGAGGAAATCGGTGGCACCGGCGGTACGGCAAAGATCTCTCACGCCTTCGCTAGGGTCGGCGGTCACGACGATTATCGGAACATTCTTCCCGCGGGCATCCCCGGTTCTCAACTGACGGATGGCGGTCAGACCGTTCATGTCCGGCATGCGCAAATCCATGAAGATGAGATCGAACTTGCCATTCTCGATGATCTTCAGGCCCGATCGCGCGTCCGCGGCCTCCACCATCGCGATGCCTTCAAGCGCCAGCATTTCGCGTAGCAGCGCCCGATTGGTCGCATCATCATCTATGTAGATTATATTCACGCCTGATCGACTCCGATGCGCCGAACGGCGCGCAAACGTCCATAGTGGATCATCATTTAGGATTGGTTGAGGGTAACGCAATCGGGCATTCCCGCCGGGCGGAGCTTTCACGATGGGCGCCCCCCCATGCAAAGCCGAGGAATGACAAGAATTTCTTCATCGTCGCCCGCTAGGAGTTCCAACCCTTAATCGAACGGGTGGGACAATGATTGCAGAAACGACGCTGGATAGCGGGCAAAAGCGGAAAGAGGGCTGGCGCAGGCATTGGGCCGAACTCTGCCTGCTGGCCCTCGTCGCCCTCGCCGGCACGGTCGTCCTGTTCCAGCGTCAATTATTCGGGAACGACGTCGTCGCGCAGGCAGGCGGCGATCTGACCGGGTTCGGGTTCAGCTCTTATACCGACCAGGTCATGGGTGGAAAATCGACGATCGAGTCGAAGGATCCGATGAGCTGGTCCTGCACGCTTCGCGCTGAATCATCGGTCTTTTTCTGTGGCTACGAAGTGGGACTGGACGGATTCGGCGTCAAGCGCGGCGAGAATCTCAGCAACTTCGATGCGATCGAACTGGTGGTAGACTACAAGGGGCCGCCGACGACCGTGCGCTTCCACCTGAAGAATGAGGATCCACGCTACAGCAAGCATGGCGACCGCAGTACCGCCAAGATCAACATGGCCGAATTCTCGCTCGTGCCCGGCCGCAATCACATCGTCGTCTATCCGAAGGACTTCACCGTCGCTGGGTGGTGGCTGAGCCAGCACCCGTTGGCGCCCGAGCTCACCCGCGTGCAACTCGATAATATCGTCTCGATCGAGTTCATGAGCGGGACGTTCGCGCAGCCGGCCGATTATCATTTTGCCGTGAAGCGGATCAGGGTGGTCCGCCCGCTGATCCCGCAGGCGCAATTGTATCTCGGCATCCTGGGGCTGCTCGGCGTTGCGCTGTTCCTCTATGCGCTCCACCGCTATCGCCGCATTCGGGACGAGGCGCGCGAGCGGGACGCGCTGGAGGCGCAGGCGCGCGACGCGCTCGCCCAGGCCGCCATGGCCGCGCAGAAGGCGAACCAGGCCAAATCCGACTTCCTCACCAATATGAGCCACGAGCTGCGCACGCCGCTCAACGCGATCCTCGGCTATGCCCAGCTGATGCAGAAGGCGAAGCTGGAAGAAAAGCAGCTCAATGCCGCACGCGTGATCCAGCGCAGCGGCAATCACCTGCTCTCGCTGATCACCGACATCCTCGACTTGTCGAAAGTCGAGGCCGGGCGGATGGAGCTCCACCCCGCCCAATGCGACGTACGCGCGCTGATCGGCGCGGTGCACGAAATGGTGCGCGTGCCGGCCGAGCAGAAGGGACTGGCGCTGACCTGCACGATTCCGGACGAGGTACCCCAGGCGATCAAGGTCGACGAAAAGAGGCTGAGGCAGGTTTTGCTCAACCTGCTCGGCAATGCGGTGAAGTTCACTTCGGCCGGACGCGTCGCGCTGATCGTCTCGCTGCTCGAGGCGGGCAAGGACAGCGCGCTGTTACGCCTCGAGGTGCAGGATAGTGGCCCCGGCCTTTCGCCCGACGAGATGGAGCGCATCTTCCAGCCGTTCGAACAGGCCGGCTCGGTCGATCGCCGCGAGGCCGGCACCGGGCTCGGCCTGCCGATCAGCCGCCAATTGGTGCGCCTGATGGGATCGGACATCCAGCTGCAGAGCCGCATTGGCCAGGGCAGCAGCTTCTGGTTCGAGATCCGCGTGCCGGTGGTCGAGCCTGGCGAGCAGGAAGAGACGATCGATGTGTCGCATGTGACCGGCTATGCCGGCGCCCGGCGCAGCGTGCTCGTGGTCGACGATGTCGAGGAGAATCGCGACCTGCTCTGCGCCATGCTCGTCGAACTCGGCTTCGAATGCCGCGAGGCCCGCAATGGCCTGGAAGCGCTCCAGAGCGCACAGCAGAGCAGGCCCGACGTGATCCTGATGGATATCAAGATGCCGGGCATGGACGGCTATGAAGCGACCCGCACGCTGCGCCTGATCGAGCCGCTGAAGCAGGTCCCCGTGATCGTGGTCTCGGCCAATATTGCCGAAGATGCGATCGCCCAATGCCTCGCCGTCGGCGCCAATGCTTTCGTGACAAAGCCGGTCCAACAAAGCGAGCTGCTGCGCATCATGGCGCGCGTGGCGGGAATCGACTGGGTGACGACGCCGGATCGCGAAGCACCGCCCGGCGAAGGTGAAACGTCGCTCGCGGCCGCGTGATCGGGCGTTCCTATCCTCCCCTGCCAGGGGGAGGTGGCAGGCGCATCATGAAACGGGGAGGTGTCGGCCGGGGATCATCGCCCCGCATGCGGTCTTATGTCCGTCATTCCCGCCCTTCGACGCCGCCTGCGGCGTTGCTCAGGATAAACTTTGGCGAAGCCAAAGGCGGGGATCCATAAGCCCTGCCGGTGCGGCGGGAGCCGGATGGTTCGGGGATATGGATCCCTGCCTTCGCAGGGATGACGGTGGTGGGTTGAGGATGCTTGAATAGGCGCACCGCGCGCAGGCGCACGTTTCCCATGGCTTGAGGCAAGCGAGGTGTGACCGGCGCGGTTCCGCTCCCTTGTCTCCCGGCAGCGGGGACGTTGCAGATC
>Ga0207705_10000249_pt1 | contig 53095 bp, 36 predicted proteins | sample KBSC13metaG_FD_184314 | JGI IMG/M metagenome (GOLD analysis project Ga0207705, IMG submission 184314) | Corn rhizosphere microbial communities from Kellogg Biological Station, Michigan, USA - KBS C1-3 metaG (SPAdes) (version 2) | ecosystem: Host-associated > Plants > Roots > Rhizosphere > Soil ... | reverse complement strand
GAGGTCAAACCTCCAGGGGCAGCAATGCGACCCATCCCAAATCCCGCGGCCACTCCGACCGGATACTGCGCATAGGACGGTTGCAGGCGGTATCCAGGGGATCACATCCCAAGGTCGATCTGCAACGCCCCCGCTGCCGGGAGACAAGGGAGCGGAACCGCGCCGGTCACACCTCGCTTGCCTCAAGCCACGGGAAAGGTGCGTCCCAAGGACATGCGGCTGGCGTACCAATCCTCCCCCGCCAGGGGGAGGTGGCGCCGAAGGCGACGGAGGGGGAGGACGGCCATGCCCTCGAAGCTCAGCCGAGTCGCGAAATCCTGACGTTGGCACTCGGACGGCGGAATGGAACGGTGGGCTGATCGCTGTCCTCCCCCTCCGTCAGGCTGCGCCTGCCACGTCCCCCTGGCGGGGGAGGATTCGGACGGATCCGCAACCCACTGCGCAGCGGTGGGAGGGTGAGGGCATGAGCCTCTCACCACCGTCATCCCTGCGGAGGCAGGGATTCATATTCCCCGAGCCATCCGGCTCCTGCCTCACCCGCACAGGCCTATGGATTCCCGCCTGCGCGGGAATGACGAAGAAAAATGCATCTATCCCCGTCATTGCGAGCCGCGAAAGCGGCGCGCCAATCCAGGCACCGCTCTCCTCCCGCACAGGCCTGGATCGCTTCACTGCGCTCGCCATCACGAACCGAGACTAGGCTTCGCCATGGCGCTACCCACTATGATCGCCGAAACAAATTAACCTTGCTGCGCCGACGCAATATTACAAATGCTGTAATTCCCTAGCATCAACATCGCGATGCGCCGCTTCTACCTGTTTCAACTAGAGGCTATCTGATATGGCGCGGCGGTTAAGTTGTTCTTGGGGGAAAGTATCGTGATTAGGTTAACCAAAGTCTTGGCTGTCGCTCTCACGGCGACCGCACTCGCCACGTCGGCAAGCGCCACCTCTTTCCACTTCACGATGTCGGGCGTCGGCATTGACGCCAGCGGAACGGTGACGATCGACGAGACCGTTCCGTTCAGCAACCCCTATCCCTGCGGCACCTGCGCTGCCGGTGCAGGTTATTTGGTCACCGCCATATCGGGTTTGATCAACGGCGATGCGATCACCGGCGTGGCGCCGCTTGGTTCGATCGCGGGCAACAACAACCGGCTTTACCCGAACTCCAACCCGGTACTGGATTGGGGGGATCTCGGGTTCACCACCGCGTCGACCTACTACAATGCGTTCAACGGCAATTACGCCGGTCATCCGGGCGACTTCCTCGCGATCGGCAATCAGTATATTTACGCGCACCCGATCAGCTTCGCGCTGTCGCCGGTGCCGGAACCGGGCAGTTGGGCGCTGATGCTCGGCGGCTTCGGCATGATCGGCGCCGCGCTCCGCAGCCGCAGAACGGCAAGCGTGCGCTTCGCCTGATTTTCCAGTCTCGCGGGCATGCCCGCGAGACTTATTCCTGCGGCGACGCCACGCGGCCCGATCGCTCCAATTTGCCCCAGCCGACCCACGGCCCGCGTACCGCGGCGGTCACCGCGCGCACCACCACCGAATACATGATCTGGCGATAGACGAAGCGCTGCGCCAGCAGCAGGAAGACCGGGAAGTGCTTCTCGCGCGGCTCGAGTTTGTAGGCGATCCACCCGCAGATCGCGTCGATCCCGGTGAAGCCGATCCAGTAGAACAGCATCCGGATCACGTCCGACTGGGTCTGCGCCCAGCCATGCTGCTGTACCCGCACGATCGTCGAAATGATGCTCACCGCGAGCGCCAGATCGATCAGCGGCGAGATCAAGGCAAAGCCGATCTGGAACAGCCATGCCTGCGGAATGCCGACCAAAGCCAGCCCGGCTGGGCGGCGTTCGCGCAGGATACGGCGGTGCTTCCACAAACATTGCAGCGTGCCGAATGCCCAGCGGAATCGCTGCTTGGCGAGCGCGCCGAAGCTTTCCGGCGCCTCGGTCCAGGCGACGGCATCGACGTCATATTCGACCAGCCAGCCGCGCCGCTGGATCGCGATCGTCAGATCCTGGTCTTCCGCCAGCGTGTCGTGCGGATAGCCGCCGACCATGTCGAGCGCAGCGCGCCGCCATGCCCCGACCGCGCCCGGCACGACCGTGATCGCGTCGAACCGGTCGAGCGCGCGCCGCTCCAGATTCTGTGCGGTGACATATTCGACCGCCTGCCAGCGCGTGACGAGATTGATGCGATTGCCGACCTTGGCATTGCCTGCGACGGCGCCGATCTCCGGATCGGCAAACCAGCGCGCGAGCCGCGCGATCGTCATCGGTTCGAACTGCGTGTCGGCATCGAGCGCGATGATGATGTCGCCCTTGGCATGCTTCAGCCCCTGATTGAGCGCGCGCGCCTTGCCGCCATTCTCAAGTGTCAGCAGCTGCACGCGCGGCTCGTCGCCAAAGGCGCGGGCGACGATCGCCGATGTCTCGTCGGCGGACCCGTCGTCGATCACGATGATCTCGATCTGGACGCATTCGCTCGCGAGCACGCGCCGCACCGATTCCTCGATCACGCGCGCCTCGTTATAGGCCGGGATCAGCACCGACACGAACCGGCCGGGATCGATCTGCGGAGGCGTCGGCCGGTTGTGCGGAAGGTTCGAACGGATCGCCAGCAGCGCCAGTATCACCGCGCGACACGTGCCGACGAAGATCGCGGTGAAGAACAGGAATTTGAGGGTCTGCCCGAGCGCGAAGAGGATCAGGAAGATTGATATGTCGAAGCGGACCGCGATCAGATCCGATCCGCTGATCTCGGGATTCACCTGCTGCGGCGTCAGTCCGGCCAGTGCCGAGACCGGCACGAATTTATAACCCATCGCCCGCAGCCGATCGATGATGATCGGCAGCGCCGCCACCGTCTGTGAACGGTCGCCGCCCGAATCGTGGAGCAGGACGATATTGCCTGCCTTCTTCTCTCCCGGCGGATCGTCCGCCGTGTCGTTCAGCTGCGGATCGAATGCCTGGACCTGCTCGATCGTGCGGTCGATGATCGCCTGCGTCCCCGGTCGCTGCCAGTCTTCGCTATCGATGTGGAGGCCGACGATCGCATAGCCCGAATTCTGCGCCAGCAAAGCCGGCTCGAGTTCGTCGTTGGTCGTCGGCTCGGCGTCGCCGAAATAGGGCGCGCGGAACAGCCGCATCGACCTGCCCGTAAAGGCTTCGATCAGCCGCTGCGTCGCGTTGATCTCGATATGCGCACCGCGCGTGGAGACCAAAGCCAGGTTGGGGTGGGTATAGCTGTGGTTCCCGATCTCGCTCCCCTGCGCGAGGATGCGCTTGAGCAGGAAGGGATGGGCAAGCGCATTTTCGCCGATCACGAAGAAGGTCGCGGGGACATTCTTCTGCTTCAATATGTCGAGGATTTTCGGCGTCCATTGTCCGTCGGGGCCATCGTCGAAGGTGAGCGCGATCAGCTTGGGCTTATATCCGGTTCGGGTGACCGCGAACGGCGTCGGGTAGCGCGCATAATGCTCGTCGCGGATCAGCCCGCGCGCGTCGGGTGTGACGGTGCGCATCCCCAGCGTCGGCACGTCGGTGATGCGCAATATCTCCCCGTCGCCGAGAACGTCATTCTTGCCGACTGAACTCACCTGGCCGAAGGCGGGTGGTTTGGTCCCCTGCTTGATGAGGCGGAAATCGTCCCAGATCGCGGGATCCTCGCTGCCCAGCCGCCACAGCGCAACGCCGGAGGGTGAGGCGATCTTGATCGCGCGTAGCTGATTCCATGCGCTCGCTGCGTCGAGCATCCAGACATGGCGCAGCGTTCCGTCATCGTCGCGATAATCGAAGGTCGCGTTGCCGCTCGCCGGATCGAAGCGCGTCTGGGCCTTGTTGTCGTGGGCGATCACCCAGGCTTCCTGCATCGTCTCGACATCGGCGGTGTTGCCGCCATCCGCCCAGTCGAGTGCATAATTGCCGATCGCGACGATCGCCTTGTCGCGGCCGACCTGCGCCAGCGCCGAGCGCAGATGCTGGACGAACCAGGGCTGCGATGCGATCGGTCCCGCCTCGCCGCCGGCATAATGTTCGTCATAGTCCATGAGGAACACTTTGTCGGCGACCGCGGCATAGGCCTTGAGGTTCCAATCCTCATTGTCGACCGGCACCGCGACCGTCACGACCAGATTGGGGAAGCGTTTGTTGGCTCTGTCGATGAAGCGCAGATAGGCGCGCTGCGCATCGAGCGGGATATCCTCGAAATCGAAGACGACGCCATAAGCATGCTCGTCGTCCAGCATCGCCTTCAACCGACTGAGGAAGCCTTCCGTCGCTACCGGGTCCTTCAGCAGACGACCCATATTGACGCCATCCCACATGCCATTGCGGATGTTCTGCACGACTGGCAGCACCGACGGTCGCCGCGCCGACGCCGCCAGGATCGCGTGCAGCGGTCGGTCGTGAAACCATTGGAAGTCGTGATTGGCGCCGACGACGCTGCCGAGTACGGGCGCAACCCAGTCGAGTTCACCTATGTTTCGCGTGAGGCTGATCCGGCTACCGTCGTCTGTCGGTACGTAGAAGCCGACCGTCACCTGGCTGGTCGGCACGTCCTTCTTGTTCACGCCCGGGAGCCAGGACGTCAGCGCGCGCGCCTGGCGCCGCACGGTCCGGCCGAGATGGCCGACCTGGCTCGGCAGCGCGCGCGGCTGCTGGCGTTCGATCCCAAGCTTGAGCGGGTCGGGCGCGGGTACGTTGAGGATCGTCGCGCCGAACCCGAAGCCGGCGCCGACCAGCAAGAGGATCAGGGCGAGCAGGATACGCTTGGACCAGCGCCGCCGCCGTCCGCTCGGATCGTAGAAGACCGGCGATTCCATTGCGTCTGCGATAACCTCTCTCGATCCGCGTGTTCCAGGCTCGCGAAGCCGCCGCGAATTGCCGGAGATCGCCGCAACGCGCAAGCGCGGCTCCAGCCAAATCGTTCAGCATGCGGCATCAGCCCGGCGCACCGTGAGAGCAAGACGTCGCCGACGGAAAAACCCAGCATTGCTAAGGCGTCGGACCGGTCCGGATCCGGCCGTGCTGCCACGGCGGCGAGCGCTCCGTGATATTCCGATTTGCCCCCGGATCGGCCCAGCCTGCGCGGCCGATCCGGGGGGATCGTCACTCGGTCGGGCGATCGCGCAGGTGCGAGGCGGCAAACAGCGCGACGACCACGAAGCAGCCGGCCGGCACCAGCATTGCGGTCGCGATCGAATGCGTCTTGTCCGATATCAGCCCCATCAGCGCGGTGAAGGCCGCGCCGCCGATGATTGCCATCACGATGAACGCGGAGCCGCTCTTCGTAAGCGGCCCCAATCCACGCAGCGAAAGCACGAAAATCGTCGGGAACATGATCGACATGAAGAAGCTGGTCGCAACCAAAGCCCCGACACCGATCGCCCCGCCCACCGTCGCGCCGATCAGGCAAAGCACAGCGCCGATCGCACCATAGACCATCATCAGCGGTGCGCCGCGCATGCGCGTGAGAAGCCAGGTTCCGGTGAAGCGGCCGGCGATAAACAGGATCAGCGAGACGATGACGAGCTTCGCCGCGTCGCGCTGAGCCAGTTCAGGCAGAGCCGAGCCGACATAACGGATCGTGAAGCTCCACACGCCGACCTGAGCGCCGACATAGGCGAACTGGGCCAGCACGCCGAACAGGTAACGGGGCCGGCTGAACAGGGCGCCAAAATCGGAAAGGGGATGCGCTTCACGCTCCTCGGTCGCGACCGTGGGAAAGCGCGTCCGCGCCAGCAGAAAGGCCCAAAACAACACGACCAGCGCGATGATGCTGTAGGGAATGAGCACGTTGCGCACCGCCTCGGGTCCGGTGCCTGTGGCGGCGGGGAGGATCAGGAACGTGCCCATCGTCAGGCCGGTGATCGAACCGAGCGGATTGAACGACTGGGCGAAATTCAGCCGGCGCTCGGCATCCTCGGGCGGGCCCAGGCTCGCGATCATCGGATTGGCCGAGGTCTCGAGGAAGGCGAGCCCGCTCGCGATCACGAACAACGCGAGCAGGAACAGGGGGTAGCTGATCGCGAGCGCGGCCGGCCAGAACAGGGCGGCGCCGGTTGCGAACAGCCCGAGGCCGGTGATGACCGCGCCCTTATACCCGAAGCGGGTCATCGTCAGCGATGCCGGGATCGCGAAGCAGAAATAGCCAAGATAGAAAGCCGACTGCACCAGCCCCGACTGCAGGTCGGTCAACTGGAAGACGTTGCGGAAGTGGGGGATGAGGATGTCGTTCAGATTGTTGGCCACTCCCCACAGGAAGAAAAGCCCGGTGACCAACACCAATGCGCGCTTGCTCGCTCCCGCCTCAGCCATGCGCCATACCCCCCTGTACCATCGCGTCCTCTCCTTCTTTGATCCGCACGTCGTTGTGGTGCGTGATTTGTCGGATGAATAGCCCGCGCGAACGTGATTGTGAATTTAAAAACAGTTTTCATTTGTGCGAGCGTAAGGCATGCCGCCGGTCGGACAATGTAAGAACAATAAGAAGCTACGAGGATGCAAGACATGGCTCAAATGTCGCGAAGGGGAATGATCGGCCTGGGTTCGGCGCTGGCATTGGCTCCCGCTTTGGCGCGGGCGGCCGGAGGAGCCGATTCCCAGGAAACATTACCGCTCTGGCCCGGCAAGGCCCCGGGTGACATCGGCACCGCAATCAAGCGCCGGATCACGGAGAGATCGACTGATCCAGCCCATCCCGACCGCTGGATCTATGGCGTGTCGAAACCCGAACTGGTGGTGTTTCGCCCGGCCCAAGCAAACGGCGCGGCGGTGATGATCATTCCCGGCGGCAGCTATGAGTTTCATGCTTACGACAATGAAGGCGCCGAGCAGGCGCACTGGCTGAATGCTCTCGGCGTGACCGCGTTCGTCCTGCGCTACCGCCTGCCGGCGGAAGGCTGGGCCAACCGTGCCGATGTGCCGCTGCAGGATGCACAACGCGCGATGCGCCTGATCCGCCACGAAGCCGCTCGCTTCGGGGTCGATCCGTCGCGCGTGGCGGCGCTCGGCTTCTCGGCAGGGGGCCATCTATGCGGATCGCTCGCCACGCGTCACGCTGAGCCGGTCTATGCGCCGGTCGACGCGGCCGACCGCCTGCGTGCGCGCCCCGATATTGCGGGCTTGATCTATCCGGTGGTCACGCTCGCGGGCCCCGCGACGCATGGCGGATCGCGCGATAATCTGCTCGGCCCCAATGCGCCGGCGGAGGTGCGTGAACATCGTTCGGTCGAACGTCGCGTCGATGCCGAAACGCCGCCGCTCTTCCTCGTTCATGCGCAGGATGACGGGACGGTGCCGGTCGCCAACAGCATCGGCCTGTACCAGGCGATGACCGATCACAAGCGGCCGGCGGAGATGCATCTGTTCGACGAGGGTGGCCACGGCTTCGGCACGCGCTTACCCGCTGCCATGCCCGCCGCGATCTGGCCGCGCCTGTTCGCGCGTTTCGCCGCGCGCAAGGGCATATTCCCACCCTCGGCGGCATGATCGCGCTGTTCCTGGCTGCTGCTGCTGCGGCCGCCGAGCCCGCTTATTACCAGAGCTCGCCGGAGCGTCGGACCTTCACCGACGAGCGCACTTACGATCATTGGATGGCGGATTACCTGACGAAGCTCTGGTCCGGGATGAAGCAGGATTTTGGCGAGAAATATCTCTACGCCGCCGCCGACAAGGCGCTGCCCTCGCCGGCGCCCGGTGAGAAGCGGGTGGTCTTCATCGGCGATTCGATCACCGATCTGTGGAATCTCGGCCACTTCTTTCCGGGCAAGCCATATGTCAATCGCGGGATAGGTGGGCAGGTCACGGCGCAAATGGTGCTGCGCTTTCACCAGGATGTGGTCGATCTCAAGCCGGCGGCAGTGGTGATACTGGCGGGCATCAACGATCTGAACGGCGCGCTTCAGCGTGAGAGCGATCAAGCCATCGAAGCGAATTGGGAAGCAATGGCCGACATCGCCGACGTGCATCACATCAGGGTGGTTTTTGCCTCGATCATGCCGGTCAACAATTATACCGATAATGCACGCAATATGCTGGCGGAGCGGGATCCCAGGCGGATACGCGCGCTCAATGCCTGGCTCGCCGATTTCTGTCGGCAGCGGGGCTATCCGCTCGCCGATTATTATAAGGCGACCGTTGACAAGGATGGGCTGCTTCGGGCCGATCTCACGCACGATGGATTGCACCCGCTTGCGCAGGGCTATGGCTTGATGGCGCCGGTAGTGGAGGCCGCGATCGAACAGGCATTGCATGGACGGCGTTAGGGCAGAGCGGCGCAATGTTCGTCCTGCCGGCTCGGCTCTGCGGCCGAGGGTTTTGCGTCTCGCCGAACGGACATGGCCCGGTCCATATTGCCGTTAGGCTTAAGGGCGGGCAGATTAAGAATGGGAGGGCGCGAATGGCCGATAATGAAAGCCTGGATGACGAGCGTCGCTACAAGGCGCCGGCGCTGGAAAAAGGGCTCGACATCCTTGAGCTGCTCGCAACCGTTTCGTCGCCGATGACGCTGACGGGAATCGTCAATGAGCTCGGCCGCTCGCACGGCGAATTGTTCCGCATGATCCAGGTTCTCGAATATCGCGGCTATATCGAGCAGGAGCGTGGCGCCGAAGGCTATCTCCTGAGCGACAAGCTTTTCTCGCTCGGCATACAGCGACCCAAGACGCATAGCCTGATCGAGGTTGCACTGCCGGTGATGCGCCAGCTCGCGCAGGATGTCGCCCAATCCTGCCACCTCGCATTTCACTCGCGCGGCGAGATAGTCGTGGCGGCGCGGATGGAGTCGAGCGAGCAGGTCGGCTTTTCGGTGCGCGTGGGCTATCGTCGCGCGCTGGTGAAAGCCGCTTCGGGGGCGGTCCTTTATGCTTTCCAGCCGGACGATGTGCGCGCGCGCTGGGAGCAATTTTTCGATCCGCAATTAAGCGAAACCGAGCTTGCCGCCTGGCGCGTCCATGCTGACGAAATTCGCGAGCTGCGGGTTGCGCTGACCCCGAGCCGCTTCGTTCCGGGGGTCACCGATATTTCGGCGCCGATCATGCGTGGAGGTGTCGCTGCGGCTGCCTTGACGGTGCCGTTCCTGGAGACACTGGGCCGGCAGCTTCCCAAGGAAGATGTGGCGGCGCGCCTTCTCGATGCGGCGACACAAATTTCCGATCAACTGATCGAAAGCGACAGCCGGGTCTAACCGAGGGGCTTTCGGGACGCTGTTGCCGGCGCGGTTCGGGCAAACCGCGGTGCGCCAGCGGCCGTGCCCAGTTGGCGCCGGGTCAGAGCGACTGGCCCAGCATCATTTCCACATCAGCCCGATAATTGCGGCTGAGCATCAGCCGGGTTCCATCCTTCAATACGATCTCGAACTCGCCATGCGAACGGCGTTCCAGGAACGCGATCGACTTAAGGTTCACCAGGCTGGACCTGTGGATGCGCACGAACTGGAACGGGTCCAGTCGGTTCGACACCGCGCTCAGATTGGCGCGGTAAAGGAATTCCTCTCCGCCGGCATGAAGCGTCACATAAACGCCCGCCGCTTCGACCCAATCGATGTCCTGCGTCATCAGCAGCCGCGTGGCCGTCCTGGTCTTGACCACCACCCAATCCCAGATCTCACCGGGCTTCGCGCGTTTTGCCGCCAATTTGAGCAACTCGGGGCCGACCGAACTCGCGTCACCGGAGGCGCCGGCGCGAAGTTCGCGCAGGCGCTTCTTGGCGCGCTCCATTGTCTTTTCGTAGCGCGTGTCGCCAAACGGCTTGAGGAGATAATCGACCGCGTCGGCCTCGAACGCCAGCACCGCAAATTGATCATAAGCGGTGACGAAGACGGTGAGCGGCATATTCTCCGCACCAAGCGCGTCGATCACGCCGAACCCGTCCACGCCCGGCATTTGTACGTCGAGCAGAACGATGTCGGGCTGCTCGTCCTGGATCATGGTCACTGCGGCGATGCCGTTCTTCGCCTCCAGCACGCGGCTGATCTCGCGATCCTTGGAAAGCAGTTCCGTCAGCCGACGGCGCGCCGGCGCCTCGTCGTCCACGACGAGCACGCAAATCGGTTCAGCGGGCGCTTTCACGATCGTCCGCCCTCGCCGTGCAGCGGGATATGGATGGCGACCTCGGTTCCGCGGGTCTCGCGTCGGCGGATCGCGAAGCAATCCCCCGCGCATTCGGGGTAGAGCGCTTCCAGCCGCTCGCGCGTCACCCTGACGCCAAGGCCCATGCAATTTTCCATGCGCCAGTTGCGCGGCAATCCGGCGCCATCGTCGAGAACATGGATATGCAGCTGATCCCCGACCGTGGCGGCCGAGATCGTGATCGTTCCGCCCGCCATGCGCCGCTCGATGCCATGGCGAACCGCATTCTCCACCAGCGGCTGCAGCAACATCGGCGGGACCATCGTAGTCAGCGTCGCGGGCTCGATCTCCATCTTTATCTCGAGCCGTTCGCCGAATCGCACGCGCTGGATCGAAAGATATCGTTCGAGCAAGGTCAGCTCCTGTGCGAGCGTGATCTCGTTCCGATCCTTGCAATCGAGCGACTGCCGTAAAAGGACGCTCAGATCCTCGATCATATCGCGCGCCAGTTTCGGATTGGCCGAGAGTTCGGACGAAATGGCGTTCATCGCATTGAACAGGAAATGCGGTTCGAGCTGGAGCCGCAACGCGTTCAATCGCGCTTCGATCAGCGTCTTCTCGACGCGTTCGAGTTTGAGATCGCTCGTCAGAAAGCGGTTATAATATCGAGACGCCAGCAAAACGCCGACAATAGCAAAGAAGGTCTGCCAGCTGCCAAGTACGTAATATACCAAATATGTTTTGTTGCGCAGCGGGCTCCAGGTAATACCCTTGATCGGATAGGAAACTACGCCCGAAAGATATGCATGGCCAATACTGAATGGTATGGCGGCAATGAACCACAGAATTCCAAGGCGTACTACATTTTGCTCGGCTGACGAAAGTTTGCGATCGACCAGCAGGATTGCCGGCGTAAGCAGAGCCCAGGCCCAGGCGTCGAGAACTTTGTCGACCAGGTTCATGCTGTTAAAACCGACAAACGCTACCGGCATGAATTGAACGATACCCACGACCGTCCATGCCAGCAGGACAAGTGCCGCTCGCTGAATGCGGACAGGCCACGGCCCCCCGGTGGCCCCGCCTAGAGACAGTGAGCGCAAGTCCAGCCGTCGCTTGTCATCGGCGTAGGCGATCCGATCGTGCCGGGCATGGTTCATGGTCGAGGCCGTCCATCGTCTCGGTCCGCGGAGCGCCATCTATTCCCGCAAATCATGGCGCAAGCAATCGTGAGCTTGGCCGATTCCGACGCCATAGCCGGCCCGACCAGGCCGGGGGAGATCCTCTCTTCGATCATTGCGTCCCCTCCCCCTCATGAGGCTTCTCCACTTTCTCGCCGACTCGGCGGAGCGAGGTGCGGATCGATCTTACCTTTGCAGGCGCATGATAAGCTCATTCGAGGTCAGACGGGGCGGGCCTTTGCGAAGATGTTCCGAAACGGACTGACACTTCGCAAAACGGTCCCATGATTTGTGGAAGGGGAAATTCTCCTGGAATTCAGCCCGAATATTCAGGATTTCGTTAACGCTACCATACACTTAGCCGTGGACGAAACCCTAATTTTATGGCCTCTGACTATTTGTATGAGAATTAAGCCGAGCCAAATCGGCGAATGAAGAGGTACAAGGGGAGACGAGGTGCCCTCGGCATGATCCGTCCGCTTCCGGTTCTGCCGCGGAACGGATGATGATCGATGTCTCGGCAACCGGCGCTGGCGTGGGGATACGCGCCAGCCGGCCGGTCTTCCCAAAGGATCGTACGGATCGCCCCTTCTTCGCGGACGAGGTTTTTTGAACTTTTTTTGTGATATGAAAATATCTTTCTTATGTGAAAATGATTGTGGATTTTGGCGGCCGGTGGGGTTATAGTCTCGGCGGTTGATGCCAGATCAAATGGTTAACTAAAGACCTGCCTTTAAGCGCGGCAATTTGGAGAGAGGGGAGTTATGATCGATCTAATGGGGAGCGGGGCGCGCGGCCGTACTGTGCGTCTTGGGGCATCGACTGCGGTTATCGCGACGATGTTGGCAGGATCTGCTTGGGGTGCAACGCAGACGCAGGACGCTACTCCTGGAACTTCGCAACAAACGTCAGCTGCGCCGGACGCCGAATCCAGTAAGGAAGTTGTCGTCACCGGCGTCCGCAAGGCCCTCGAGTCGGCGCGGCTGCGCAAGCGGAACGCCGATACGGTCATCGATTCGATCAGCGCGACCGACATCGGCGCCTTCCCCGACAAATCCGTCGCCGAGGCGCTGCAGCGCGTTCCCGGCATCACCGTCAGCCGGTTCGCAATCAACACCGATACGGCGCACTTTACGACCGAGCCTTCGGGTGTCCTGGTTCGCGGTCTTCCGCAGGTGCGTAGCGAGTTCAACGGTCGCGACAGCTTTTCCGCGAGCGGCGGCCGGTCACTTTCCTGGGGCGACGTCCCGGTCGAGCTGCTGGGCGGCGTCGACGTCTACAAGAACCAGACGGCCGACCTGATCGAGGGCGGAATCGCGGGCTCGGTCAACCTCCGCACGCGTCTTCCGTTCGACTCGAACCAGCAGTTGATCCTGATAGGAGCCCGGGCCAATTACGGCGACATCAGCAAGAAGGTGACCCCCGACGCCAACCTCTTCTACAGCAACAGCTGGCAGACCGGCATTGGCGAGTTCGGACTCATGGGCGACCTCGCCTACTCGCGAGTCAGGACCGGATCGCAGGGGCTGCAGTCCTATCGGGCAGGCATCTTTACCGGCGGGATGATCCCGGGCAGCGCCAATGCCCAGAGCGTGTTCGGCAAGGGAACCGTGGTGATCCCGAGCAGCCTTGCCTATCTGGACGACCGCTTCGATCGCAAGCGGACCGGCATCACCGCCGCCGCGCAGTGGAGGAGCGACGACCACAGGTGGTTGGCGACCGCGCAATATATCCGGTCGGACTACAAGAATTCAATGAACGAGCACGGCATTGGAGTCGGGCTGTTTTCATTTCCGAGCAATCCCGCCGCAACGTTCCGGTTCGCGCCGGGAGATGGCAACGCCATTCCGGCGCCGGCACCGGGCACGCCCGATTTCACGTTCGACAAAAACGGCTTCATGGACCACGGGACGTTCGAGACGCTCGGCGGCGTCTGGTGGGGCGGCGACGCTGGGGCGGCGCTCAACTCCAATGGCGACGCGATGCTCCACAGCTGCACCAGCTCTAATCAGGGCTGGGGTACTTACAACAGCGGCCCTGCCGGTTCGATTAATGCCACAGATCCAACCATCCCGACCGCCTATTGTCCACTCGGCGCCAACCATCACGGTGACGATTTCCACACAGCCAGCCGAATTCAGCAAAGTAAGAGCATGACGCAGGACATGTCGCTGAACATCAAGTGGGATCCGTCGAATGTCCTGCACTTCAGTTTCGACGGTCAATATATTGATTCGACCGCAAAATTCTACGATGCTGGTGTTACCTACGGTTCATATGCCAATCCTGAGCTGAGCGGACTTGGCACGAAACCGCGAATTGTCAGCCTTCAGGCCCCCAGCAACATTTTCCTGTCACCGGGCGGCTATGCCAATCCCGACAATTATACGGTCAGCAGCCTCGCCGACCAGAATCAGGACAACAGGGGACATGAGTGGGCATTCCGTGCGGATGGCCAATGGGATGTGCCGGGCGGTGGCTGGATCGACACGATCAAGTTTGGCGCGCGCTATTCCGACCGCGAGCAGGTAGCCCAAAGCAGCGCGTACAACTGGAACAATATCGGCAACAACTGGAGCGGCGGTTGCCAATATATTTACTATAATTTGGATAAGGGGCCGGGCACCTGCACAAGTGGTGGGCAAACCACCACTTTCAATGGTTACCCTAAAGGTTCCTATGACGTAGAGAAGTTCGGCGCCTCTTATTTCGGAGGATCGATCGGCAGCTTCCCGTTCATGCCGTTCAGCTTCCTGAATTCGCACGGCCTCGATCAGTTCGCCCAGGAAAAGCTCGGTTCAGTCAAAGACGCGAACGGGAATGTAGTTGGCCATATCGGCACTGGTTTTGAACCCATCTGCCAACGTCTTGGTCAGCCAGGGATGAACTCGGGCTCGCATGTTGTTGTTCCGGGTAGCTGCTACGCGCCCGACGAGATCGCGAATATCTCGGAGACGACCAAGGCCGCCTATGTGATGGCCAAGTTCGGCGGTAACGACAATATCCACATCGGCAGCGTCAAGATCAGCGGGAATATCGGCCTGCGCTTTGTCGAGACAACGGACAAGAGCAAGGGCTACCTCGTCTTTCCGTCGGTTTTCGCCTCGAAGGACCCGGCGACGACCTGCCCGCCAACCCCGCTTGTGCCCGGTGGTCTTACCGGTAACGGCACGGGAACGACGAATGGCGGCGTAACGGCCTGGGATGCAATCTGTTACCTCTCTCCCGACGATGCGAAATTCGCTGCCGGCGCAGGTACGGCTGTTCCCCAGTCGGCCAGCACGACCTATCATAATTTCCTGCCGAGCTTTAACCTGCGCTTCGATTTTTCGCGGACGTGGCTGCTCCGCGCCGCAGCCTCCAAGGCAATGTCGCGGCCGGACATGGGGCTCCTGAAGAATTATGTGCAGATCACCCAGACTCTGCCCGGCACCAACGCGAGCGATCCGGGATGGGTCAAGGATGCGCAAGGCAAAATCATCGGAGTGACACCGGTATATAAAGCGACTGCGACGAACCCATATCTGAAGTCTGCCACGGCTTGGCAGTACGATCTGTCGCTTGAGCATTATTTCGGAAGCTCCGGCATGTTCAGTGCCGATGTGTTCTACAAAACGTTCCAGAACTATATTCAGTCTGGCCTTTTCAACGCTAATTTCACGAACAATGGCGTGACGAGAAGCGTCCAGGTGGGCGGCCCGGCCAACGGCAAGGGGGCGAAGATCTACGGCTTCGAAGTCGCGTACAACCGCTTCCTCGACTTCCTTCCGAAGCCCTTCAACGGCCTCGGCATGCAGACGAACTTCACATGGCTGAAGAACAAGGGGGTTCCGAACTCGAATCTCACGACGTTCTTCCCGGTTGCCGGAGGAGTGAGCGTTCCTGCCCTCAATCCGGGATCGCTCGAGGGCCTGTCGAAATATTCGTTCAACGTGGTCGGCCTCTACGAATTGCCGGGCCTCCCGGTCTCATTCAGGCTGGCCTATAACTGGCGATCGAAATATCTGATCACGGCCTCGGACTGCTGCGTCGGGCTTCCCGTTTGGCAGGCCGCGACCGGCTACCTCGATGGGTCGATCCGGTACAGCGTCAACAGCCATTTCGAGTTGAGCCTGGAAGGCAGCAACCTGCTCAACACGCCCACCAAGACCCTGCAGCAGATGACGGATGACACCAGCCCGGAGCACGGGATAATCCTGATGCACAACTCCTGGTTCAGGCAGGATCGCCGCTATACGCTGGGTATTCGCTGGAAGATGTGAGGCTGAATAGGACACTGAGAAGAAGAAGGGGCGTCGCCGTTGCCCGGCGGCGCCCCTTCCTTATAAGCATGGGCGCCTGCCACACGGATATCGGCCTGCCTGGCTGTGCAGATGGAGCTTGAAGGGGTGAGCGAACCGCTCGATATCGTGATCCTCGGCGGCGGCACCGCCGGCTGGATGGCGGCAGCTGCGCTCGTATCACTCGTTCCGCCCGCTCGCTGCCGCGTTCGGCTCATCGAATCTGAAGAGATCGGCATCGTCGGCGTCGGCGAGGCGACCTTTCCCGAAATCAGGAACTTCAACGACGCCATCGGCATCGACGAAGCCGAGATGATGCGCGCCACCAAGGCGGCGTTCAAGCTGGGCATCCAGTTTGTCGATTGGGGCTTCAAGGGGTCGCGCTACATCCATCCTTTCGGGGTCCACGGCCCGGTCGGCATGGATCATATCTTCCACCATCGGTGGCTGCGTGCCCGCCGCCTGGGCTTGAAGTGGGATCTGCAGGACTATTCCTTCGCGGCGCAGGCGGCGCGGGATTGCCGCTTCGAGCTGCCCGAGACGCGCCGCACAACAATCGATTCCGCTTATACCTACGCCTATCATTTCGACGCCGGCCTCTATTCCGTCTATCTGCGCGGTCTGGCGGAGCAGCGCGGCGTGATCCGAACGGAAGGCAAGGTTCGGGACGTTGTCCAAGATCCGGAAACCGGGAACATCCGGTCGCTCGTGCTCGAATCCGGTGAGACGATTTCGGGCGATTTGTTCATCGACTGTTCGGGCTTCAGGTCGCTCCTGCTCGGCAAGACGCTCGGCGTCGGGTGGGAAGATTGGGCGAAATGGCTTCCCTGTGACCGTGCCTTCGCCGTGCCGAGTGAGCGAGACGAACTTTCACCCTATACGCGCTCGACTGCGATGGAGGCGGGCTGGCGCTGGCGCATCCCGCTGCAACACCGTACCGGAAACGGCTACGTCTTTTCGACCGGCTTCATCGACGAGGATCGGGCCGCCGCCTCGCTGATGCGGAGCCTGGAGACGAAAGCGCTTGCCGAGCCGCGCATGTTGAAGTTCCAGGCCGGGCGGCGCCTCGTCAATTGGGAGAAGAATTGCGTCGCGGTCGGGCTGGCAGGCGGATTTCTGGAGCCGCTCGAGTCAACCAGCATCTACCTCATCCAGGTTGCGATCATGCAGCTTGTGCCGTTACTGCCCTGCAAGAGCGTGGATCCGCGGCTGCGCGACGAGTTCAACCGGCTGATCGATCTGCAATATGAGCGGATCCGCGATTTCCTGATCCTTCACTACAAGCTCAACCGCCGCGATGATGCAGAGATCTGGCGATACTGCGCGGCCATGGACGTGCCGGAAAGCCTGACCCGCAAGATCGAGCTGTTCCGGCATTCCGCCATCATCGAGCGGTACAAGGACGGGCTCTTCCCTCCGACGAGCTGGCTCAGCGTGTTCCTCGGGCAGGGTTTGATCCCGGAAAGCTATAGCCCGCTGGCGGACACAATGCCGGGGGAGAGTTTGCTCGGCCATCTCGACGCCTTTCATGCCGATATCCTCGACCGGGTTGAGGAAATGCGGCGGCACGACCGCTTCATCGATCTTTATTGCGCGGCGGAACCGTCGGCCGTGCCGATGGGCGCGGAAATACGGCTATGAGCCGCCGTATCGAACAAGTGGTGGTCGTTGGTGCGGACGCGCCGGCCTGGATGGCGGCAGCCGCGCTCCGACAATCGGTCAGCGCCGCGGGAATCCGGGTGCGCGTAATCGAACTCCCCACATTGCTTCAGCCGGCCGACGTCTATTCGGCCCTGCCGGAATTGGCCGGATTTCATCATCGGATTGGCCTCGACGAAAGTCTGCTTTTCAGCTTGTGCAAGGCAGTGCCGATGGCGGGCCAACGTTTTTCCAACTGGTCGGGCGCGGGGCCGCCTTTCATCCAGGGATATGATCGGCCGCCGCCGGTGGCAGCAGGACTTGCCTTCACCCAATTGTGGATCAAGGGTCGGCAAAAGGGTCTGCGAACCGATTTCGAGAATTTCTCGCTCGCCGCGATGGCGGCCAAGGCGGGCCGCGTTCCTGTGCCGACGCAGGACGTGGAACTGCGTTCCACCTTCGGCTACAATATCGACGCAGCCGCCTATTCGGCGCTGCTCCGGAATTTTGTCACACGCGGCGGCGTGGAGACGAAAATGGCCGGGATCGCCGAACTCGAGCTGGACGGCGACCGGATCGCAGCGCTTCTTCTCGCCGATGGAGAGCGGGTCGAGGCCGACTTGTTCGTCGACGCGTCGGGGCCGCAGGCCGCCCTGATCAGCCGGATGCCCGGTACGGAACTGGACTCCTGGCGCGAATGGCTGCCGTGCGACCGCATGCTGGTTGCTTCCGCCAAAGCGCTCAAGCCGCTGCCGGCATTCGGTCAGATCTCGGCGTTTCGACAGGGCTGGGTCGGCCTCTTCCCGCTTCAGGACAGAACGGCGGTTGTCGCCGCCTATGACAGCCGCCAGATCTCCGACCAGGACGTGGTCGACAGCCTGCCCGCGCTCGCCAATGTGCCGATCAGCGGCGATGCGGTCGTATCCAGTCTCACTCAAGGCATTCGCAAGCGCACCTGGGTCGGCAATTGCGTCGCGGTCGGCGAATCCGCTTTTTCGCTGGAACCGCTCGACGCGGTGCAATTGCACATCACACATTATTGCATTTCGCAGTTCATGACCCTCTTTCCGGTCGACGCGAGCGCTTTTCGCGAGGCCGAGCTGTACGATCGCATCATCCGCAGAGCTGCGGTCAATCTACGCGACTTTCAGTTCGCGCATTATAAGCTCAATCGTCGTTTCGACACGCCTTTATGGGACGGTTGTCGCGAGCTGGCGCCCCCTGAAACCCTCCAGCGCAAGCTCGACCTCTTTGCCGCCCGGGGCCGCATACCGCTGTACGACGATGAGACTTTTCAGGAACAAGCCTGGGAAAGCCTGTTCATTGGCCACGGGCTCATGCCGCAGAGCTATGATCCGCGCGTCGATGCCGTCCCCGAGCAGGAGCATATCGCGCAGGTGCAGGCGCGGTTGAACGACATTGTCGGCCAAGTCGAAGGCATGGCTCCGGTCGATGAGTTCATCGCCGGCGTGAATTCCGAGCAGCTGCAGAGACTAAAGCCGTTGGATGAGGATGTCCGCCATCTCCCGACACGAACCATGACCGAAAACATGGGTGCAGATTGATGCAGCAAGTGAAAGACATCGTCGTGGTTGGTGGCGGCACGGCCGGCTGGATGGCCGCGGCGGCGTTCGCCAAGGTATTGGGTACCCAAGCCCACACAATCACTTTGGTCGAATCCGAGGAAATCGGCACGGTCGGCGTCGGCGAAGCGACAATCCCGCCGATCATGCAATATAATACGCTGCTCGGTATCGATGAGGACGAGTTTGTCCGCGAGACGAACGCGACCTTCAAGCTCGGCATCGAGTTCATCGACTGGCGCAAGCGGGGCAGCAGCTACTTTCACCCGTTCGGCATGTTCGGCGCCAATATCAAAGGCGGCGTCGGCTTCATGAATTACTGGCTGCGGTGGGTGCAGTCCGGCGGCGATCCCGATTTCACGCATTTCGTCGCGGAGGGGGAGGCGGCCCGCGAGGGCCGGTTCGCGCGCGTTCCGGCCTCTCCCGATGGGCAGTTGCCCCGTCTCAATTATGCCTATCAATTCGATGCAGCCACCTACGCTGCCTATCTTCGCCGATACGCCGAGCGTCGTGGCGTCATCCGCCGCGAAGGGCGGGTCGTCGACGTCGAGCAAAATCCTCAATCTGGCTATATCGAGGCGGTCAAGCTTGCCGACGGCACGCGCGTTGCCGGCGATTTCTTCATCGACTGCTCCGGCTTTCGCGCATTACTGATCGAAGGCGTGTTCAAGGCCGGCTTCGACGACTGGAGTCACTGGCTTCCCAACAACCGCGCCGTCGCTGTTCCGTGCGAACGCGTCGAGGACCCGACGCCCTTCACCCGCTCGACCGCCCGCGAGGCCGGCTGGCAGTGGCGCATTCCGCTGCAGCACCGCACCGGCAACGGCTATGTCTTCTGCGATTCTTATCTCTCCGAAGACGAGGCGTCACGACTGCTGCTCGAACGGCTCGACGGCAAGCCGTTGACCGATCCGAAAATCCTGCGGTTCACTGCCGGCAAGCGTCGGCTGGGCTGGGTCAAGAATTGCCTTGCGGTCGGCCTCTCATCAGGCTTTCTCGAGCCGCTTGAATCGACCAGCATCCACCTGATTCAGATGGCGATCATGAAGCTGTTCGAATTCTTTCCGCTGCGGGATGTCAGCCCGGTCCTGATTGACATGTATAACCGAGAGATGGACGCGCTTTACGACCATCTTCGCGACTTCATCATCGGCCATTACAAGGTGACCGAACGGGATGACACGCCATATTGGCGATATTGTCGGAGCATGACCGTTCCGGATTCGCTCAGGCTGAAGTTGGAATTGTTCAGCGAACGCGGTGAGGCGCGTGTGCTTCCTATGGATTTGTTCGGTGAAACCAGCTGGTTCGCGGTTCTCCACGGTCAGGGCCTGATTCCGCGATCCTATCATCCGATCGCCAACACCCTTTCGGAGGACGAGCTGCAGCTGGCGGTAGCGGGGATCAGGACGGCGATCCGACGCCGCGTGGATTCGCTTCCACCACATGCCGATTTCCTCGAGCGCTGCTGCGCCGCCCGGCCCGCTGCGACGGCACCATGATCGATCCCTTCCCGGCGGACGCCTGGCCCCGTTGGGGTAAGCGCCGCCTCATCGCCCTTCATCGAGACTAGAACGTGCAGCCCCAGCTTCACCACGCCGGCATCGAGAAGACGCCGATCATCGTCGTCGACGACGTGGTCGATAACCCCGACGCCCTGGTCGACTATGCCGCCTCGCTGGCTCCGTTCCCGGCCGCGGAAGGCAATCATTACCCTGGTCTGCGGCTGCAATTGCCGAACGAGCCAATCGTGACCCATTATCTAAGCGCCGTCTGCCGCACCCTCACCAGACTCATGGGAAGCGCATACGGGCTCCGCAATTTCGCGGTGCACAGCGCGTCCTTTTCGATCGTCACCAAGCAGCCTTCGGAGTTGGGTCCTCAGCAATCGATCCCCCATTTCGACTCGGCGAGCCCGTCGTTTTTCGCGGTGCTACATTATCTTTCGCATCACGATGGCAGCGCTACGGCCTTTTTCCGCCAGGTGCGGACAGGCTTCGAAACGCTGACCCCTCAGCGTGTCGGCCCCTATGGCCAAGCGCGCGAGAAGGACGAGGCGATCAACGGCACGTCGCCGGGGTACATGCGCGGGTCCGCGAACGGCTACGAAGAAATCGGCCGCGTCCAAGGCCGCTACAATCGCCTGATCGTCTATCCGGGAAACCTTTTCCATTCGGGCATTTTGCCCGACGATTATGATTTCAGCCCCGATCCTCGCCGAGGCCGGCTTACCGCCAACATCTTCCTGAATGGGGAGAGGTGAGCGGGCCGGTGCTGCCCCTTTCGATTTGCCGACCCCCGATTTTGTCGGCCTGATCGGCCCGGCGCAATCCTCCACCGAAAGGATCAAACCCGGGCAGCGATCATCCGCTCGATATACTCGCTCGCCAGCGGGAGCTTGAGCGCGGTCTGCTCGTAGCCTCCGCGCTGCTCGGCTATCGCGCGCAGGACGTTCGCCTCGGGCATCGCGTCGGCGAGCGGATCGCCGTTCGTGGGTATGACGCCTTGCCCGAGCATCACAGCGACCCAGCTCGGAATGTCGAACAACTCGTTATTGTAGCGGAACACGCGGCCATGTTCGCGGAACAGCTCCAGCTTGTGCTTGAGCGTATCGGGCACATCCATCGTTCGCACATAATCCCAGAAAGCCCCCGTCCGCCGCGTCGCATGATAATGCAGGGTGATGAAGTCGCGCACCGGTTCGTAACTGTTGACCATTGCACGGTTGAACTCGTCGCGTTCGATGGGGCTGATGCCCCGTCCGGGGAACAATGCGAGCAGTTTCTGCACTGCATGTTGGATCAGGTGGATGCTGGTCGACTCGAGCGGCTCCAGGAAGCCGGCCGAAAGGCCGATCGCGATGACGTTCTTCTCCCAGGACTTGGATCGTCTTCCGGCCTTGAACGTGATCAGCCGCGGTTCGGCGATGGGCTTTGAATCCAGCGTATCGAGCAGAATACGCCCGGCCTCGTCATCGGACATGTGTGCGCTGCTGTAGACGTGGCCGTTGCCAGTCCGGTGCTGGAGCGGGATACGCCATTGCCATCCCGCCGGATGCGCGGTTGAGCGCGTATATGGGAGCAGTGGGCCGCTGCGCTCGGAAGGAACAGCGAGCGCGCGGTCGCACGGGAGCCAATGGCTCCAGTCCTCAAATCGCACCCCGAGCTTGTCGCCCAGCAGCAGGCTGCGGAAACCCGAGCAGTCGATGAACAGGTCGCCGCGGACCCGCCGGTCGTCATCCAGCTTCAGCGCGGTGACATATCCTGTTTCGCCGTCCTGCTCGACGTCGACGATCCGGCCTTCGATCCGCTCCGCCCCCAGCTTTTCGGCGTGGCCGCGGAGGAATTGTCCATAGGCCGCAGCGTCGAAATGAAAGGCATAAGCGAGCTGCGAAAGCGGATCGCCAGGATCCTTCGCCGAATGTGCGAAGCGATGCCTGGCGGCGGCGGCCCCCGACATCGAATAAAGGTCGAGCGGTCCGACCGAGGGACGATCGCGATACCTCAGCCAGGCCTGATGAAACGACAGGCCGTTCAAGGGCCGCCCGATCTCACCGAACTGATGGAAGTAGCGTTCACCTTCCTCGGCCCAGCCGACAAACTCGATGCCAAGCTTGTAGGTCGCGTGCGTGGCGCGGAGATATTCGGCCTCGTCGAGCCCGAGCTGATGGTTGAATTCAAGGAAGGGTGGGATCGTGCCTTCGCCGACGCCGACCGTCCCGATCGCTTCGGATTCCACCAGCACGATGCGGCGGCCGTTGCCGCCGACAAAACGCGCCAGCGCCGCCGCCGTCATCCAGCCGGCCGTTCCGCCGCCGACGATCACGATACGCCGGATCGACGCGCCCTCGCTCATGCGCGCCCCTCAGGCAGGTTCGCCCCCAACTTTACCTCCCAAACAACGCTTCGATCAGGCCCTCGATCCTGATCGAGGAAGTCGGCCTCAAAAAGGGTTAGTTACTCTGCGTGCCCTTGGCACCCGCATTTGTCTGGGCGACCAGCTGCTTGAAGGCCTGGGCCGTGATGCTGAGCAGCAGGCCCTTGTCGTCCTTGCCGAACGCGCTCAGCGGAACGCCGATCTTGGTCTGGCCGGTATCCACCACGACCGAGTCTGGATCGGCAATCTCGTTAGCGGCGAGTGTCGCGACCACGCCGACTGATACGCCTTTGACGTCGCGAATTTGTGCGCCGGCTTTGACGTCGGACGCGGTCGCCGGAACAGCGGAACGACGCTTCGAGGCGCCCTTCCGGTCCATGTTGGTCACCTCCACACCACGGCCGGCTAAGGTGTTGTAATCATTGTCTGTTTGGCGGTTTCCGGCCGCGACGTCCTGGGATCGGACCCCGCTCCCTACCGGTCCCGTTGGCGCACTCGTCTGTGCATTTGCCTCAGCGGCAGGCAGGAGAACCAACCCTCCGGCAACCCAAAACAGAATGGCTTTCCGCATAAACCCTGACATCCTTCCCATGGTACTGTCGAAATCGATTGAACAGCGACCGGATACTCAGCCGCGGTTCGCGCGCAGGAGAGTCCAGACCGTTTCTACGCCTTTGCGACGAATGGTAGCTGAACAGTGACCGGTTGAGCGAGGGTTTCGCAAAGATGTTCCGAAACGGACTCTGGCTTCGCAAAGCGGCTCCCGGATTGTGAATCTGGAGATTCAATCGATTCCCCGCTGGCAATGTCGAATTGGACAATGCTGCCATATGCTTGGTCATAATCCAGCGTCCGCCGATCCGGTTTCCGCGTCAACCCGCCCAGACAATGAAAGCGCGCTTGCCAGCGAACGCTTTTACAAATATGAAAATGAATGTCACCTACGAACAATCTAACCGATCAATGCGGCGGAATCGCTTGGGCCGGGAGAGAAGATGATATCTCATTGGAGGCTCTTTGCGTGGGCTGACACAGCCGCATGCATCGCATCGGAACGCTTCGACGCATGACGACAATCACAGGGATCCGCGTCTTCGATCTGCGTTTCCCGACCGCACTATCGCGCGACGGATCGGACGCGATGAATCCCGATCCAGATTATTCGGCGGCTTATTGCATTCTTGATACTGATAGCGGCGCCAGCGGCCATGGCCTGACCTTCACGATCGGGCGCGGCAACGATCTCTGCTGCGCTGCGATTGAGGCCTTGGAGCCTCTGGTCAAGGGTCTCGATCTCGGCTGGGTCCGTGCCGATGGGGCTCGCTTCTGGCGGCACATGACTGGCGACAGCCAGTTGCGCTGGCTCGGCCCTGACAAGGGAGTGATGCATCTCGCCACCGGGGCGGTGGTGAACGCGGTGTGGGATCTTCTCGCCAAGGAAGCAGGCAAGCCGCTGTGGCGCTACGTCGCCGACATGAGTCCGGCCGAGCTCATCGCGCAGATCGACTTCCGCTATCTGACCGATTTCATCACGCGCGAGGAAGCATTGTGCTTCCTGGAAAGCCGTGCCGCGGGCAAGGAGGAGCGGATCGCCGCGCTGAAGGCCAACGGTTATCCATGCTACACCACATCGGCGGGTTGGCTCGGCTATTCCGACGACAAGCTACGCAAGCTGTGCCGCGAAGCGATTGATGCAGGCTTCCGCCATATCAAGATCAAGGTCGGCGCCGATCGCGAGGATGATCGCCGGCGCCTGGCAATCGTGCGGGACGTGGTCGGCCCCGACATAAGTCTGATGATCGACGCCAACCAGATATGGGAAACCGGCGAGGCGATCGACTGGGTACGCGATCTCGCTTTCGCCAATCCCTGGTTCATCGAGGAGCCGACCAGCCCAGACGATGTCGAGGGCCATCGCGAGATACGCCGCGCGGTCGCGCCGATCCAGGTCGCGAGTGGTGAGATGTGCCAGAACCGCATCCTGTTCAAACAATTCATCAGCCGCGGCGCGATCGACATCGTTCAGATCGACGCGTGCCGACTGGGGGGCGTGAACGAGGTGCTGGCGGTGCTGCTGATGGCGGCCAAAGCGGGCCTGTCAGTCTGTCCGCACGCGGGTGGCGTCGGGCTGTGCGAATATGTCCAGCATCTGTCGATGATCGACTATCTCTGCTTTGCGTCGACGACCGAAGGCCGCGTCGCCGAATATGTCGACCATCTGCACGAGCATTTCATCCACCCCTGCGTGGTTGCGGACGCGGCCTATCAGGCACCCAATGCTCCGGGCTTCTCGATCGAGATGAAACCGGCGACGCTCCAGCTCTATCTTCACGATCCAGAACGGGCGAATGCAGCATGAAAATCGGTCGTCGCGCCTTTCTCGCCAGTAGCGCGGCGATCGGCCTTCCGGCCCGCGCGGTGGCGTCGATCTCGCCTGACTGGGCGTCGCTGGGGCAGGTATATGAAGCGCCCGACTGGTTCCGTGACGCCAAGTTCGGCATCTGGGCGCATTGGAGCGCGCAATGCGTGCCCGAAGCGGGCGACTGGTACGGCCGGTTGATGTACGTCCAGGGTCATCCGACCTACGACCATCATCTCAAAAATTATGGCCACCCTGCCGACCACGGTTTTCTCGAGATCGAGGGCGCGTGGAAAGCCGAGGCGTGGGACCCCGAAGCGCTGATCGCCCTCTACAAGAAAGCCGGCGCCAAATATTTCATGGCGCTCGCCTGCCATCACGACAATCTCGATACATGGGCCAGCAGCCATCATGCGTGGAATTCCACGCGGGTCGGGCCGAAGCGCGACATTATCGGGACGTGGGAGAAACTGGTTCGCGAAGCCGGCCTGCGCTTTGGTGTGAGCAACCACAGCTCGCATGGCTGGCATTGGTGGCAGACCGCTTATGGCTATGACGCCGAAGGGCCGCGCCGGGGTCAACGCTATGACGCATTCAAGCTCACCAAGGCCGACGGCAAAGGCAAATGGTGGGACGGCCTCGACCCGCAGGATCTCTATACTGGCTCCTGGTATCCGGCGCCGGACGGCATCACTTCGATCAAGGCGATGGACGCGTGGCACGATGCGCATGACGGCCAGTGGCTTGAGGATTCGCCGCCTGCGCCTGCGGGCTTCGTGGCTAACTGGCTCGCCCGGCAGAAGGAGCTGGTCGAGAAATACCGCCCCGACCTGGTCTATTTCGACGATACCGGCATTCCGTTCGGCCGGAGCGGGCTGGAGGCGGTCGCCCATTATTACGAGAAGTCGATCGAATGGCATGGCAAGGTCGACGTCGTCGTCACCGGCAAGAAGCTGACCGATCTGCAGCGGCGAGCCGTGGCTGAGGATATCGAGCGGGGTTATAGCGACAGCCTGCGCGCCGAGCCGTGGCAGACCTGCACCTGCATCGGCGACTGGCATTACAACCGCCAGCGCTTCCTGGATAAAAGCTACGTGCCGGCGGTGCAGGTGATCCAGCGGCTGTGCGACATCGTGTCGAAGAACGGCAATCTGCTCCTTTCCATTCCGGTACGCGGCAACGGCACGATCGACAGCGAAGAGGAAAAGATCGTTGCCGGTATCACCGCCTGGATGGCGGTGAATAGCGAGGCGATCCACGGATCCCGCCCCTGGCATATCTATGGCGAGGGCCCGACAAAGGTCGACGGTGGGATGTTCAGCGAGGGAAAGGTCACCGGTTTTCAACCCGAGGATGTGCGCTTTACCGTCAAGGGTGGAGCACTCAATATGGCGATGCTGCGCTGGCCGGAGGGCCCGGTGCGTGTGCCGTCGCTCGGGTTAGGGCCGCTTAAGGGCGCGAAAATTGCTCGCGCTGCCTTGCTTGGCGGCGGGCCGGTCGACGTGCGGCAGGAGGTGGACGCCGCCTATTTCACGGTGCCCCAGGCCAGACAGGATCAATTCGTGCCGGTAGTGCGGATCGAAGGCCAAGGGCTAGTTTAGCTCGCGCTTCGCCCGAGCAATACCTTGTCCGGCAGCGCAGTCGAGCCACCCATTCCGCCAGCTTCCTTAGAAGCGGGCGATCGCCTTCAGCACATGATCCGCTTCGGCGATAAGCTCTGGTAAGCGTTCGGGCATCTCTTCGGCGAGGATGCTGTGCGTCTGCAGCGCGTCGGTCGGGATCTCGCCGGTCTTGATCGCGGCGATCACGCGCTGGAAGTCTTCGTGCAGCGCGTTTCGGCTGGCGATGAGCGTGGTTTCGCGTTTGTGGAATTCGGGGTCGGGGAAAGTCAGATCGCCCGGCGCCACACCCACCAGCACCAGCGAGCCGCCATGCGCGACATAGTTGAGGCTCTGAGTCATCGCGGCAAGCGATCCGGTGGCGTCGAAGACGATGTCGAAAAATTCGCCGCCGGTCCGATCCGCCAAGGATGCCGCCAGTTCGGGGCCAGCCACGACCACATTTTCGAAACCGAGCTGCGTGCGCGCATGGTCCAGGCGGCTGGCGCGCGTATCGACCAGCGTCACGGACGCGCCTTCGAACCGCGCGAACAAGGCGGCCGCGATACCGATCGGTCCCGCGCCGATCACGAGCACACGATCGCCGGAGCGCGCGCGCGACCGAGCCACCGCGTGCGCGCCGATCGCGAGAAATTCGAGCATAGCGGCCTGGTCAAGCGTCAGTCCGGTCGCGTCGACGATCGCGCGCTCCGGCACCGCCAGCATTTCGCACATGCCGCCATCCGAATGCACGCCGAGCACGCTTATGTTGACGCAGGCGTTAGGCTTGCCCTTCCGACAGGCGACGCAGACGCCGCACGCCAGATAGGGATTGATCGCCACGATCTGACCAACCTCAAGAGCCGATCCCGACGGCGCCTGAACCACCTCTCCACCGAGTTCATGCCCCATGACGCGCGGGTAAGAGAGGAAAGGGTGCCGGCCGGCGAAGATATGATAATCGGTACCGCACAGCCCAACGCGGCGGATGCGCACGAGGACTTCGTCCTCACCGGCTTTAGGGGGAGGACGATCGATGAGCTCGAGCGCGTAGGGTTCACTACAGATAACGGCTTTCATAGGTGGCATCCCTAATCCAGGATGGCATATATGCAAGCCAGTGTTCGTTGATGCAAATTGCAGCCGGGAAAGCCTTTGCGGCCGCATCCTCGCCGCGCATGATGGAGAAAGCCTGATGCGGCAGATATTATTGCTCGACCTCAAGGACGATCCGGATGCGATCGCCGCTTACCGGCACTGGCATCGCCCCGGCGGCCCGCCGGCCGCGATCACACGATCGATCCGGGAAGCCGGCATCGAGAAGCTCGATATCTATCATGTCGGCGATCGCCTCGTGATGCTGCTTGAAACCGGTCCGGATTATGACCCCGTCGCCAAGGCGCGATGCGACGCCGAGGATCCGGATGTCCAGGCGTGGGAGACGTTGATGGACCAGTTTCAGCGCCGGCTACCTTTCGCGCCGGCGGACGCCAAATGGGTAGCTACTGAGCAGATATATTCGCTCGACGACCAACCCTGAGCGGCTACACAATCCGTTCGCTCGACGCCGAAAAGAACAGGATGCCCACGAGGCACCGACAAGGGAGAAGGACCGGAATGCACGCCTTGCGAGTTGCCCTGGTGGCGTCAATCCTGGCATTGGCTCCGGCGGAGGCTGCGCTGCGCCAGCCCGCCAGCGATCATGGCGATGCGGTAGCCGCTGGAACCGGGCTCGATGCGAACGGCCATCTCCTTGCGGTGTCACCGACCGGATCGCCCGCCTTCGCTTATGTCCGCCTCAAAGACGGCGTGCAGGTGCGCGTCGACGGCATCACCAAGAACGTCCTCTTTTATGCGCCCGATACGGTGCGCGTGAACGCCAATCTCGGCAGGAATTACTGGACCGCGCCGAGCATCGTCGTGACCCGGCAACCGCAGCCGGTGCCTTTCACCATCGCGGAAACCGCAACCACTCTCGCCCTGATCGGCCAGAAGCTACGGGTCGAGATCAGCAAGGCGACGGGCGCGGCACGCTTCCTGAGCCCGACCGGTACGCTCTATACCCAGGAAAAGGCCGACGATCCGCAATCGATCAAGCAGGTGACCATATCCGGCGCACCGACCTATGAGGCGGAAAACAGGCTGACGCTTCAGCCGGACGAGGCGATTTACGGTTTCGGCTTCACTGGCGAGGATACCGGCAATCGGCGCGGCAAGGATCTGCTGCTGGTTCAGACCAATATCGGAATCATCATCCCGGTGATGATGTCGTCGCGCCGGTACGGGATCATGTGGGACACTTATTCCCAGATGCGGTTCAAGGACGGTCCCGGCGGCGCGTCGCTCTGGGCCGAAAGTGCGCCCGGCGGCGTCGATTATTATTTCATGGCGGGCAAGAGTTCGGACGAGGTGGTCGGGGCCTATCGCGCGCTTACCGGCGCGGCGCCGATGTATCCCAAACAGGCGTTCGGCCTGTTCATGAGCAAGGAGCGCTACCCGACCCAGCAGCGCCTGCTCGAAGTTGCCGAGACATTCCGCAAGGAGCGTTTCCCGCTCGATTATATCGTGCAGGATTGGCAATATTGGGGGTCCGACAAGGACGGCAGCTGGAGCGGGATGACGTGGGACCCGCAGCGTTATCCCGATCCCGCGGGGATGGCGCGGCAGCTCCACGATATGCACTTAAAGCTGATGGTCTCGATCTGGCCGTCAGTGGGCAACGACACCGCGCTGGCGCATGAGCTGGACGAACATGAGCTGCGCTTCCAGCCGCTGCATTGGATTTCGAAGCATGCGCGCGTCTATGATGCCTACAGCCCGCTGGGCCGCAAAATCTATTTCAAATATGTCAAATCGGGCCTCTTGGACAAAGGCGTCGACGCGCTTTGGATGGACGGCACCGAAGTCGAAGTCAGCAGCGCGATGTGGAACGCGGTCGACAACATCCGCGACACCAAGGCGCTGGGCTCGAATGCGCTCGGCGACTTCACCCGCTATCTCAATCCCTATTCGCTGCTGACGACGCAGGGGACCTATGATGGCGAGCGCGCCACCAGCAACAAGCGCGTCTTTACGCTGACGCGATCAGCATGGGCGGGCGCGCAGCGGACCGCTGCCGCGTCGTGGAGCGGCGACATTTTCTCAAGCTGGAAGACGCTCAAGCAGCAGGTCGCGGCCGGGCCAGATGTGACCGTGACTGGCAATCCTTATTGGACGCAGGATACGGGCGGGTTCTTCGTTTCGGAATTTCCGGGTGGCGAGAAGAACCCGGCCTGGCGCGAGCTGTTCGCCCGCTGGTTTCAGTTCGCCGCATTCAATCCGCTGATGCGCGTGCACGGCACCGACGTCGAGCGCGAGCCTTATGTTTTCAAGACGCTCGATCCGCAGGTGTACGAGTCGCTGCTCGACACGGTCCATCTGCGCTACCGCATGCTGCCCTATATTTACGGGCTCAGCTGGAAAGTGACGTCGGCCGGATATACGATGATGCGCCCGCTGATGATGGATTTCCCGGACGACCGGGCGACCGACACGATCAGCGACAGCTTCATGTTCGGGCCATCGTTGCTGGTCCATCCCGTCACGCACGCAATGTATCATGTGCTTCCGCCGCCCCCGGCGACGATCACCAGCGAATATCTGCGCACGCCGGATGGCCAGCCCGGGCTTGCGGTGCAATATTTCGAAGGGGAGCGTTTCGACACCCCCAAAGGCAAAGCCGTCGACCGGCAAATCGACCACAATTGGCCCGATCCGCCGTTGGCCGATCTTCCACCTGGTCTCACCAGCCTCAACAATTTCTCGGCGCGCTGGCAGGGGACGCTGACTGCGCCCGAGGACGGCGATTATGAGCTCGGCCTGGAAGGCGACGACGGCTACCGCCTGATCCTCGACGGCAAGACGGTTATCGATGTCTGGGGACACGGCACTGCGCGCTATCGTGGCACCGTGCAGACCCTCCACAAGGGACAGGTCGTTCCCGTGGCGATCGAATATTTCCAGGGCGACGGTAATCGCAGCCTGCGCTTCGGTTGGCGCCGGCCGAGCGAGCGGCAGGGGATCCAGAACCAGCAGCCGAAGCTCGATCTGGCGGTCGAAACCTATCTGCCGAAGGGCGCCGACTGGTACGATTTCTGGACCAACCAGCGTTTCCCCGGCGGCACGCGAACGACGCGCGACGTGCCGTTGGATCTGATGCCGCTCTATGTTCGCGCGGGATCGATCCTGCCGATGGGACCCGTCCTGCAATATGCCACCGAGCAGCCGCAGGCTCCTTATGAAGTGCGCATCTATCCGGGCGCCGACGCGCGCTTCACCATCTATGAGGACGACAACGAGACGTACGATTACGAGAGGGGCAGATATGCCGCTTATGACCTGCTCTGGAACGACCGGGCGAGGACGCTCACGATCGGCCCGCGGCACGGCGGCTTTCCCGGGTTGGTGCGGCAACGCCGGCTGAACCTCGTCCTGGCGACGAATGGTAGCGCAACCGGGATTGCCTCCGCGCGAGCGACCAGAAGCATCCTCTATAGCGGCAAGGCTACTATTGTGCGGTTCAATCGATGAGTTGCCGAATCGATGTCGAAGCCATAGGCCTGCCACGGTATCGCTAACATCTTGCGACCGGCCTGTGGCGGGAGGCGCGAAGATGAAGAGAAAACAGGGGAAGGAATGAGCATGGCTTCGATCCGGAGAACGGTGGGGCTCTTCTGCACCGTCGCGTCGGTGGCGCTGCTGGGTGCGGCGGCACAGAGCCAGAATGGACCAGCCTTATCGTCCTCTTCCGAGGCTGAAAGCCAGGCGCGCAGTATCGCGGAGGCGCTCGTCGCCAAGCTGACGCTGGATGAAAAGGTCGGGCAGCTCGTCAATGTCGCACCGGCGATCCCGCGGCTCGGCATCCCGGCTTACAATTGGTGGACGGAATCGCTGCATGGTGGGATGGGCTCGGTACCCACCACCAATTTCCCTGAGCCGATCGGGCTTGGCGCGACATTCGATCCTGCGCTCGTCCACGATGTCGCGCGGACGATCAGCACCGAAGTGCGCGCGTTGCACACACTGGGTCGGGAGACCGGCCACCTCGGGCATATCGGCACCGGGCTCGACACCTGGTCGCCCAACATCAACATCTTCCGCGATCCGCGCTGGGGCCGAGGCCAGGAAACCTATGGCGAGGATCCCTACCTCACCGCACAAATCGGCGTCGCGTTCGTGCGCGGCATCCAGGGGCCAAACCCGGACCTTCCCGACGTGATTGCCACGCCCAAGCATTTCGCCGTCCATAGCGGGCCGGAATCAACCCGCCACCGCGCTAATGTCTTCGTGTCGGCGCATGATCTTGAGGATACCTATCTCCCGGCGTTCCGCGCCGCGATCGTGGACGGCAAGGCGGGCTCGATCATGTGCGCCTATAATCGGATCGACGGTCAGCCGGCGTGCGCGAGCGATCTGCTGCTGAAGGAGCATCTGCGCGGCGCGTGGGGCTTCAAGGGCTATGTCGTCTCCGATTGCGACGCCGTCGTCGACATCTATCAGGGCCACAAATATGCGAGCGATGCCGCCGCCGGCGTCGCGGTCGCGCTCAAGACCGGCGTCGACAATGAATGCAACGGTGGAACATTGTCCAACAACCCGCCGCCGCTGGGCGATCGTTACAAGCAGGCGCTCGATCGCGGCCTGATAAGCGTGCAGGACATAGATCGCGCGCTCGTGCGACTGTTCTCGGCGCGTTATCGTAACGGCGACTTGCCCGGGCTCGCAGCGCGGCCTGTCTCCGCGACTCCGGTGAGTGCGATCGGCACTCCGGCTGCCAAGGCGCTTGCGTTGAAGGCAGCGGCAGAAAGCCTGGTGCTGCTCAAGAATGACGGGGTCCTTCCGCTCAAGCCATCGGTGAAGATTGCCCTGGTCGGGCCGCTCGGCGACGCGACACGCGTGTTGCGCGGCAATTATTCCTCTCCGCACAGCGCACCGCCAATTTCCGTTTATGATGGCCTGCGCGCTGCGATGCCGGGCGCCAAGATCATGCTCGTGCCATTCGGACCATCGATCACCGACGGCGACATCGTGCCTGACACCGCATTCCGCACGTCCGATGGCCGGCAGGGTCTGAAGGCGGACTATTACAATGCTGCGGCTACCGGCGGCGATGCGTTCGGAGCCAAGCCGGTGGTCAGCCGGATCGAACCCAATCTCTATTCGGAAGCCGGCCAGCTCAAGCAGGTTTCCGACCGCTACAAGGTGGTATGGACGGGCGTTCTCGTCCCGCCGGAGAGCGGCACCTATCGGATCGCCGTCACCGGAGTGAAGGGCGAGCTGACCGTGGACGGCAAGCCGGCGGTGAGCGCTGCACAATATTCGCGCTGGGCCGAACCGCTCAAGCTGACCGAGGTCAAGTTGGAGAAAGGGCGCCGCTATCCGGTCCATTTCCAATATGAGGGCGGGGCGGCGAACCCGGCAATTTTCTGGAAACGCATTTCGACCGCTCCCGACGCCGATCTGGCGGCGGGTGTCGCCGGCGCGGACGTGGTAGTCGCGGTCGTCGGGCTCACCTCCGACCTCGAAGGCGAGGAAATGCCGGTTAAGGTCGAGGGTTTCTCGGGCGGGGACAAGACCTCGCTTGAAATTCCCGCCGACCAGCGCGCGTTGCTTGAGAAGGCCAAGTCGTTCGGAAAGCCGCTCATAGTCGTGACGATGAACGGCAGCCCAATCAACCTCGCGTGGGAGAAGGACAACGCATCCGCCATCCTGGAAGCCTGGTATCCGGGTCAGTCCGGCGGGCGGGCGATCGCTGAGGTGCTTTCGGGCAAGACCGACCCTGGCGGACGTCTCCCGCTGACCTTCTATCGCAGCCTGGACGATCTGCCGCCGTTCGACGATTATGCGATGAAGGGGCGGACTTACCGTTATTTCTCCGGCACCCCGGTTTACCCATTCGGCTATGGGCTCAGCTATACCAGCTTCAGCTACGCGCCGCTCGCGGTGCAGCCTGCCGCACGCGGTGCGCAGGATGGCGTGCGCGTCTCCACCGAGGTCACCAACAACGGCCAACGCGCTGGCGACGAGGTTGCGCAGCTTTACCTAAGCTTCCCGGATGTGCCGGGGGTGCCGCGCGTCGCGTTACGGGGTTTTCAGCGCGTCACGCTCCAGCCCGGCGAGCACCGCACCGTCACGTTCGACCTGAGCCCGCGCGATTTGAGCGCGGTCACGGCGGACGGCGTGCGGCAGGTGATGGCGGGCGCTTATCGGGTCAGCGTCGGATCGGGCCAGCCGGGTACGAACGTGCCGGGCCAGTCGGCCGATTTCACCACGCAACGATCCGTGGTGCTGCCCGAATAAGGTCTGGATCGGCCGCCGTAAGGTGGCCGATCAGCTTATCTGTGAGTAGATCGCGAACCGTTGCCCGCTCTGGGCGACCGGGAGGAATTCGACGCGGCGTCCGCCGACCTCGGCCGCAAAATGCAGAGGCGCACCGGCAACATTCCTGACAAGATCGGGGATATCATGCGGAAGCGTTGCGGGTGCGAGCGGCGCGGGTGCCTTTTCGATCTTTGGGCCATGTTCGTGGAGCAGTGGCTCGGGGATTGTGCCGAGCGGAAGCTGCTGCGCCAGCACAACCGGGCCGTGGACAAGCGCGGCCACGTTAGGCCGATCGGGAAACGCCTCCCAGCGGGTGCGCATCGGCATTTCCAGCTCGATCCGGTCGCCGGCGCGCCAGGCGCGCGTCAATTGCAGATAGGAGCCGGGCGCGGCCATTGCGTAGACGCCCTTGCCGTTGACCCGTACGATGGCATGCTCGCTGGTCCAGCCGGGGATGCGGAGCCGCAATGTCCATGGCTTTCCGTCGCTCGCCTCGACCACGAGCCGTGTGCGCGCCTCATCGGGAAAACGCGTTTCCTGGCGCAGCCTTATTTTTCGTGCTTTCCAGTCGAGCGTGGAGGGGATGAAAAGGTTCACCCACAGGCTGTCCGCGTCATGTGCGTAGATGACTCGGTTGAGCGTCGCGAAATCCTCGAGCGCACTGCCATTGCAGCACCAGAAGGTCGTCTCGTCCGTGCCCCATGTCTTCCACGCGCCGGGGGAGAGCGACAGGAAATAGCCGGTCAGGCCGGTTTCCGGCTGGATCGTGCTGAGCCGCTGATTGAGCAGGTTGCGCTCGTAATAATCGACGATCGTCGCGTCGGGATTGCGGGTGAAGAGCTGGGTCCCGAGCTTCAGCATATTATAGGAACAGCAGCATTCCTGATGGTCGTGGCCGCTCTCCCACTCCACCGCCAGATGGTGCGGCTCGGTCAGCCAATGCTCGTTATTGCTCGCCCCGCCGGTGGCATAGGTGCGCGTCTGGGTGACGGTCTGCCAGAAGAAGTCGGACACGTCGCGAAAGCGGTCGTCGCCGGTCAGCTCATAGCGGCGCTCGGCGCCGATCACCTGAGGCACATGCGTGTTCATGTGCAGTCCGCGCAGCATGTCCTTCTGACCCGCCAGCGGCTCGAAGACGCGCTTCTTGGTGAAGCGATCGCCGACGCCGATCCAGCGCGTGTCGCCCGTCAGCCCAGCGAGGCGATAGAGCGCATCGTTCATGCCGCCGAACTCGACTTCCAGCACCTTCTGCATCGCCGCCTCGTCGCGCGCGGCGGTCCAGGCATCGGTCCATCCGGCCATGCCGATCGCGACCGTCAATGCCTGCGCATTTCCGGCATGCTCATGCATGTCGAGCAAGCCCGCGAGGATTTTATGCAACGTATAGAAGGGCGCCCATACATCCTTCCCGGCGGCGAGCCGATCGAAGTAGGAGAGGGGGAAGGCGCTCAAATACCCGCTCGTGCCGAGATGCTGCTGGCATTCGGCGAGACCAGCGACCAGGTGCGAGCCCCGCGCACGCATGTCGGGATCACCGGTCGCGGCGAAGCTCAGGGCGCATCCGGAGAGGTAATGTCCCGCGAAATGCCCGCGCAGTTCGCACGTGGGGTCCTCCCAGCCGCCCAAAGGCTTGGCGTTGCTTGGCAGGCCTGCATTCAGCCGGAAGCTGTGCAGCAGCCGATCGACCTCGATGCGCTTGATATAGCCGCTGTTCCACTGTTGCGCCCGCAGGAACGGGCTATCCAGCAGCTTTACCGCGCCGGATTCGAACAGGCGTGCACGCCGAGCCGACGGCTTGATTGCCGCGGATCCCAGGGTTGCGAACACCGCGGGCGTCTCGACATTGTTCCATGCGGCAAAGCCGCGCGTCGTTCCGGCCAGCAGCAGAGGCGAGGCGGCCAGCCAGCGCGAAAAGCGGCGCCGCGAGATTGGGGAATTCAACATATTGGCCAGCATCCTTTTTTCGCGTTTTGTCCGAGTTTATATGCTGGTGCAACGTGTAGCGAGCGATCGGACCGTGAAAGTATCGCTCGGTTCGCTCCACGATTTTGGGCTCGCGGCCTGGGCGCCAGCAATCTAGTGCGATCGCGCGCTGCCGTGGCTTGCCAGGCTTCGGCGGCGGCGACATAGCAATACCAATGATCGATTCTGAAATTTCAGGGGACGTGATGCAACTGCCGGTACGGAAGCTGAAGCGCGCGGATCTGACGCTGAGCGAAATCGGCTTCGGCGCGAGCGTGATGGGAAACCTCTATCGAGCCATGGCGGACGAAGAGGCGCGGGCCACGCTCGACGCCGCGTTCGACGGCGGCTTTGGCTATATCGACACCGCGCCGCATTATGGCCGTGGCCTTAGTGAACGGCGGGTGGGCGACGCGGTTCGCGGTCGTGATAATATCGTCGTCTCCACCAAGGTGGGGCGCATCCTGGCGCCTGACCCGTCGATCCGCGACGGCCGCGAGCGCGATTGCTTCTTTTCGAACATGCCGTTCAGCGCGTCCTATGATTATAGCCATGACGCCATACTCAGATCGCACGAAGCGAGCCTTCACCGCCTGGGGCTGGCGCGGGTGGACCTTCTGCTGGTTCACGACATCGGCCGCATGACGCACGGCGACCGGCATGCCTTTCATTGGGACCAACTGACCCGTGGCGGAGGCTTCGATGCGCTCCGTAAACTGCGCGATCAAGGCGTGATTGCGGGCTTCGGTCTGGGCGTGAACGAAACCGAGGTGGCGATGGATGCAATCCGCGCGGCCGATCTGGACGTGCTGTTGCTGGCGGGCCGCTATACCTTGCTGGAGCAGGGTGCGCTCGACACATTGCTTCCCGCCTGCCTCGAAGCGAACGTCTCCGTCATCGTGGGTGGACCCTATAATAGCGGCATCCTTGCGAGCGACGGTGACGGTGGAACGGCGCACTATAATTATGCGCCGGCTCCGCCAGCGGTGATCGAGCGGGTCGGTGAGATCCGGCAGATCGCGCGGTCGCACGGCGTGCCGCTCGCGGCGGCGGCGCTCCAGTTTCCGCTTGCGCATCCGGCGGTGGTCAGCGTCGCGCCGGGGCTGGGAAGCACGGAGCAGGTGAGCGATACGCTCCGGCTCTACCGGCACCTCATTCCGGCGGCCTTCTGGGCGGAGCTTCGACAGGCCGGCCTGATCCGCCCGGATGCGCCCGTTCCGGCCGGCGGCCAAGCTCACTGAGAAGCGGCAGGAGCCGAGAAATCTCCATCGGGAACAAAGGAATCGTCCTTGTCGCAAACAGCAGATTCCCGGCCGTCGCTTGCGGTCACCCGGCGGTTGCCGGCCGAGGTCGAGGATCGCCTCGCCTCGCAATTCCGGGCCGAGTTCAACCTCGAAGACCGGCCTTTGTCGCGCGACGAACTGGCTGATGCGATGCGCCGCCATGACGCGATCCTGCCGACGATCACCGATCGGATCGACGCATCGCTGATCGCGACCCCGGGGCGCAAAGCGAGGATCATCGGCAATTATGGCGCGGGGCTCGACCATGTCGATCTCGATGCCGCGCGCGCAGCGAGGGTGGCTGTGACCAATACGCCCGACGTGCTCACCGAAGCCACGGCGGAGCTAGCGATCCTGCTGATGTTGATGGCCGCCCGTCGCGCCGGCGAGGGCGAACGCGAGCTCAGGAGTGGGGCATGGACGGGGTGGCGCCCGACGCACCTGATCGGCCAAGGCCTGTCTGGCGCGACGCTGGGGCTGGTAGGCTTTGGCCGCATTGCGCAGGCGACTGCGGCAAAGGCGGCGGGGTTGGGGATGCGCATCTGCTATTTCAGCCGCAGCCGCGCACCTGCTGAGGTCGAGGCGTGCTACAAGGCGGTCTATGCCGGGTCGCTCGAAGACCTCGTCCAGATGGCGAACATCGTGTCGCTTCATGTCCCTGGCGGCGAAGGGACGCGCCATCTGATCGACCGCGCGCTGCTCGGGCGGATGCGGTGGGGCTCGATCCTGGTCAACACGGCGCGCGGGGCTGTGATCGATGAGGCGGCGCTCGCCGACGCCCTCGCCGAAGGGCGCCTCGCGGCGGTGGGCCTGGACGTCTATGAGCAGGAACCGAAGGTCCACCCGGGCCTTCTGGCGAGCCCGCGCGCGGTGCTGCTTCCGCATCTCGGCAGCGCGACGATCGAGGCCCGCACCGCGATGGGCATGAAGGCAGCCGACAACCTGATCGCTTTTTTCGCTGGGGAGACGCCGCCCGACCGGGTTGTCTGAACGAGCCGGATTTGGTTACGCGGTCGCGCTAGATCAGACCATCCCGATGAGGCGCTGCAATGCCAGCTGGAAATGATTGATCAGCGCGGCTTCGGCCGCGTCGGCATCGCGCGCGGCGCAGGCGTCGATGATCTCGAGATGCTCGCGCAACGTGCGGATCGCGAGAGGTCGCGTGGTCAGCCAGTCGATCCTGACCAGTGTCACATAATTTTTCAACCGGCGCGCGGTTGTCTCGATCAGTGGATTGCGCAAAGCCGAGATCAGGGCGCTGTGAAAGCGATCCTCCAGCTGGTCGAGTTCAGCTTCTTCGGCCGCCCCCCACGCACCAGCTTCGAGCCGGGCGAGCAGGTTGCGATGGTCTTCGCCCAGTGACCGTATCTCTTCCGCATCTCCGCTTTCCGCGAAGACATGTGCCCCGGTGCGCTCGATCAGCGACCTGAACTGATATGTCGAACGGGAAAGTTCGAGATCGGCGCGTACGAAGCGTATCCCCGAACGCGCATGGATCGTCACCAGCCCTTCCGTCTCCAGCGTCCGGAGCGCGTCGCGCAAAGGCTGGGCGGTTATACCCAGTAACCGGATGAGATCTGCCTGGGAGAGCTCAGCACCGATGGGGATGGTCTTGTCGAAAAGACTTTTCAAAATCGCTTTATAGGCCTTGTCGGCGAGGCTCGCTTCGTTGTCGGGGTTTTCCACCCCGCGCTGAGCCGGTTGCCGCCTGCCTTTCCCCTTCTTGGTCGCCGCCCGCATACGCCCATTCCGTCAATGTGCCGCCGAGGCCGCAAAAAACCATCTTGCCGCTCGGTCCCGCGAGCGCTGCCAAAAGGCTGGCTCAAGGGTCCAAATGCACCAACCGGGCCAAAAAGCAACCGACCGCCGGCCGCTCAGCTATCGAATCCCTGTCCGGATGAATGCGCCGAGGATTGCCGGGTTTAGCCGAGACCTCGTGACAGCAGCGATCCCTGACGATATGGCTGCTGAAATATCACATCGGGGAGTTATTATGAAACGGCGGACATTCCTTGGCGGAACGGCTGGGCTGACCGCGGTGGCCGCAACGGATCTGGCGCTGCCTTCATCCTCCGCCGAAGCCGCACAAACGTCGAGCGAGACTCCGCATGTCGCGCCGGTCGCGTCGTATGCGACCGGAGTCGGCAACCGCTTCTCATTCGACGAGCGCTGGCGCTTTTATCGCGGCGATATCGACATGCCTTCTCCAAAGATGGGCGAGACTTACGACTACACCAAGGCTGGGGCGGCGAACGGACCGGCGGGCGTCAAATATGATGACAGCAGCTGGCGAGTCCTGGACCTGCCGCACGACTTCGTCGTGGAGGAGCCGTTCGACGAGAACGCCAACGGCGACCAGGGCTATCACCCGAAGGGCGTCGGCTGGTACCGAAAGAGCTTCACTTTGCCCGAGAGCGACCGCGGCAGTTACATCGAGCTCCAACTCGACGGAATGGCGACGCTCGCCACCGTCTGGTTTAACGGCAATGTCGTCCGCCACAACTGGAGCGGCTACGACAGCGCCTATATCGACCTGACGCCGTTCGCGCATTTCGGCGGCAAGCCCAACGTGGTCGCGGTGCGGGTGGATTCAAGCGCGATGCAGGGCTGGTGGTCCGAAGGCGGCGGGATTTACCGCCACACCTGGCTCGTCAAGCGAGCGCCAGTCCATATCATCACCGACGGAGTGTACGCGCACCCGCGCAAACAGCCCGACGGCAGCTGGCTCGTGCCGGTCGAGGCGACGGTGCGGAACATCGGCGAGAAACCGGTGCAGGCTGAAGTACGTTCGATCCTGTTCGACCCCGCTGGCCGCCCGGTCGCGCAGGGCCGTGGGATGGCGGTCGTCGACCCGCTTGGGCAGGCTGTCGCCAACATCGCGCTCCCGCTCGTCTCGCCGCAAACATGGTCGGTCGAAGAGCCGCATCTGTACGAAGTGCAGACGTCGGTGCTGGTCGACGGGAACCAGGTCGATCGGCTGTCGACGACGGCAGGGTTCCGAACCATACGCTTTGACCCGACCGAGGGGTTTTTCCTCAACGAAAAGCACGTGAAGATTCTAGGCACGTGCAATCACCAGGACCATGCCGGCATCGGAATCGCACTCCCCGATTCGATCATCGAGTTCCGTCTCAGGAAGCTGAAGGAGTTCGGCTGCAACGCGCTTCGAATGTCGCACAATGCGCCGACCCGCGAGCTGCTCGATATCGCCGATCGCCTCGGACTGATGGTGATGGACGAGAACCGGCTGTTCAACCCCAGCCCCGATTATGTGGCGATGCTCAAGTGGATGGTCCGCCGCGACCGCAACCATCCGAGCATCATCCTCTGGTCGGTGTTCAACGAAGAGCCGCTTCAGGGCACCAGCGAGGGCTATGAGATGGTCCGGCGAATGGCCGCTGCGGTGAAGGAGCTCGATACCACGCGCCCGGTGACGGCGGCGATGAACGGCGGCATGGATAAGCCGATAAGCGTCGCCGATGCGGTCGACGTGGTCGGCTTCAACTACAGCATTTCGCTCTATGACAAATATCACGCCGCGCACCCGGACAAGCCACTGATCAGCAGCGAGGACGCCTCGTCGGTGATGACCCGCGGCGAATATGCGAGAGACGATGCCCGGCACGTCATCGATTCCTACGACGACCAGCCCCCCGAATGGGCGAACACCCACCGCGTCGCGTGGAAGGCGATTGCGACGCGGCCGTTCATGGGCGGCTGCTTCGTGTGGACCGGCTTCGACTATCGCGGCGAACCGACCCCGTTCCGTTGGCCGACGATGAACTCCAATTTCGGGATCATGGACACCTGCGGGTTTCCGAAAGCGGCTTATTACATGCGTCAGGCGATGTGGCTGGAGAACCGGCCGGTGCTGTGGCTGATCCCGCACTGGAATTGGGATGGGAAGGAAGGCCAGCAAATCAAGGTCAGGGCGATGTCGAATGCCGAGACGGTCGAGCTTCGATTGAACGGGCGTTCGCTTGGCACGCAGCCAGTCGATCGTTTTGAAATGAACGATTGGCAAGTGCCGTATCAGCCGGGCCGTCTCGAAGCGGTCGCAAGGCGCGGCGGGCGGATCGTAGCGACCTATGCGGTCGAGACGACAGGCGTGCCGGTGCGACTGAAGCTGACGCCTGATCGCGCCGCGCTCGACGGCGACGGCCGCGACGCAGTGCCGGTCACCGTCGAAGCGCTCGACTCGCGCGGTCGGCACGTACCGACCGCAAACCTGCCGGTTCAGTTCGTCGTCGCCGGAGGGAAGATCATCGGAGTCGGCAATGGCGATCCGAACAGCCACGAACCGGACAAGGCGAGCGCCCGCAGCCTCTACAACGGCTATGCGCAGGTGATCGTGCAGTCGGAGAAGGGCGCCGCCGGCATATTGATGCTTCGCGCGACATCGCCGGGCCTCATAGCAGCTACTGCCTCGCTTGGGGTGCGCTCCGTGCCGACGGTGCCAAGCGTCGCCTGAACGGCGGTCGCTCAAGCGGTCAGCGGATAGACGGAATAAGCTGCCGGCTGTCGTGACCGGGCAGTGGCTGGGCGAGCACCTCCAGGCCGTGAACGATCGCGCCGATATTCGTTTTGGCCGATCTCGTGCGTCAATGCATCGGCCGGTTGGCGCAGCATCTTTGCCCTGTCCGGATCGCTTCGTGTTGAGCCTGTGCGAGCAAATGAGACCCGTACATCCTGGGATATCGGACAGCTCTCCTATCTTTGATATTTCAGTTTGGCGAACGGCCCGCTGGCTCGCGCTAATTTTCATTCAGATTCGCGCTTTTTCTTTCGGTGCTTCGCGCCAGTTTGCGCCCTAGCATTGAATTTGCACCAATTATTACCTCTTGCCCATCTTTCAGATTGGCGGTACTGAAATTTCAACTACAAAAAGGGAGGATGGAATGCCTATCTCGAAGCATCTCTGTGGTGGCATTGCGCTCGCCGCTCTTGCGGCCACCCTCGCATGTCCGGCCCAGGCCCAGACGGTCGGCGCCAACCCTAACGGCGCGAGCGCGTCGGCGGACGCCTCGGAAATCGTCGTAACGGGCATCCGCGCCAGCCAGCGGCAGGCGATCGAGGTCAAGCGGAACTCGATCAACGCGGTCGACGCGATCGCGAGCGAGGATCTGGGTAAAATGCCGGATCAGAATGTCGCGGAATCACTCCAGCGCGTGCCCGGCATCACGATCGATCACAACCGCGGCGTCGGCAATGGCGTCACCGTTCGTGGGCTCGGGCCGGAATTCAACACCGTGACCGTCAACGGGCGCGTCATTGCGACCGACGGCGCGGGCCGCGAATTCAACTTCGACATCCTTCCTTCCGAGCTCATCTCGGGCGCGGAAGTCTTCAAGAGCCCGCAGGCGAACCTCAACGGCGCCAGCATCGGCGCCACCATCGACGTCCATACGCTCCGTCCGCTTGAACAGCGGACCGGGCTGCGCGGCGGCGGTTCGGCGCGCGTCAACTATGACGAGCTCAGCGGCAAGAAGACGCCTTCGGGTGCTGCCTATCTTACTTGGAAGAGCGACTCAGGGCAGTTCGGCGCCTCGCTTGTTGCGAGCTACGATGACAAGAATGAGCGCACCGACAATTTCGACGCGGGCGCGAGCTCCTACCCGCGCAGCTTCGACGACGGCTATTATGGCGCAGTCAGCAACAATGGCGGCGCTCTGTGCGTCGGCAGCGCGTCCGGCAGCGGCTGCACGCCGCGGATCGACACGAGCAAGGTCACCTTGTTCCGCAACGTCGACATGTACCATAATCTTGCGAACCAGGTAGAATTTTCCCACCGCAAGCGTCTCGGCGTCGACGGTACGCTTCAGTACAAGCCGACCGACGAATTGACCCTCACCCTGGACGGCCTGGTTTCGCACGACGACGAACATTATCACGGGTCCGCTCTCGTGGCCGATTTCAGCGGCGGGACCTTGGTCAAACAGGTTGTCACAGGAGGAGCGGACACGACCGAGATAGTGGGTGGCCAGTCCCGCACCGTCCATGTCGGCGGCACCGCCGTGTCCGAAAGCTTTCAGAACGGCACTGTCGACGAAATCGTCGAGAACCGTCCCGCCAAATCGACCACGAGCGTGTTCGGGTTCAATGCCAAATGGGCGCACGGACCGTTTACCCTGGCGCTGGATCTCGATGCGAGCCGTGCGAAGTTCCGCGACGCGGGCGGGCTCTTCACCACCGTCCGTCTGAAGCATATCGACTATACGTACGACCGGCGGACGGGCTCGCCCCTTGCCAGCTTCACCGTAAGCAATCCCAATTATCCAAATGCCGCGACCGACGTATCCCATCGACTGGGGCACTACATGGCCTCCGAAGGCCAGAACCTGGACGATCGGATCAAGGAAGGCAGGCTTGACGGGTCGTGGGATGGCGGCGCGGTGACCGCTTATGGCGGCGTCGGCTATTCGGAGCGGACCAAGCGGACCACCGGCTTCACCGAGCCGAATGCCTGTGCCTATTGCGGTAGCGACGTCTTGCTGCCGTCCAGCTTGTTCACGCCCACCCATTTCAATTTCTTTGGTGGTGCAGCCGGCGGCAACACGGCCGAGTGGGTCGATTACGATGCGGACAAATTGTTCCAGACCATGATCGGCCTCAACAGCACCGCAGACCCGACGCTTCATAGCGGTAGCCTGGCAGCAATCACGGTCGACCCTGCGGCGAGCTCCGCGGTGAAGGAGAAGGTGGCGCTCGGCTACCTGATGTTCCAGTTCAAGGGCGATCTTGGGGCATTGCCGCTCGCGATCAATGCGGGTGTTCGCTTCGAAGACACCAATTTTACCTCGACCGGCGCAGGCCAGACCGTGTTGAGCGCAAAGCCCAACGGGACGGGGCAGAATGTTATCGTGCTGTCCGGGCTGACCCCGCTCAGCTCCAAGGGCCATTATACCGATATCCTGCCCTCGCTGAATGCGCGTCTCAACCTTACAGACGCGCTGATCCTCCGCGCGTCGGCCTCTCGCGTCATCTCGCGGCCGACGCTGACTGACCTCTCGTCGGCTCAGAGCATCACCAGCAATCCGGGCAACGAGCGCATCACGCGCGGCAACCCCAACCTCTTGCCGTTCAGGGCTTCGCAGGTCGAAGGCGGGCTTGAATGGTATTATGACCGGGATTCGCTGCTGTCCGCGACGCTGTTCTACAAGTCGATCGACTCCTTCATCACGCGTGGTGTCAGCACGCAGAAGGTCGATCAGGTCACCTTCATCATCGACCAGCCGGTCAATGGTAAGGGCGCGACGGTGAAGGGAGCTGAGTTCAGCTACCGGACGCTGTTCAAATGGCTGCCTGGTCCGTTCGATGGTTTGGGGACGCAGCTCAGCTATACTTACACCAGCAGCAATGCGAGCTATTCGAACGCGGCGAAAACTGCGGTAAGCTATTCGCTACAGGGGCTTTCGAAGAACAGCTACACCGTGGTCGGCTTCTACGAAAAGGGACCGTTGCAGCTGCGTGCCTCTTATACCTGGAGAGACCGCTATCTGTTCGTTCCCCAGACGCAGACCGGCGTTCCCGAGTTCAGCGACAGCTACAACCAGCTCGATGCGGGGATTCAGGTATCGCTTACGAACAATTTCATCCTGACTGCGGATGCGACGAACCTGACGAACTCCAAGGAGTTCCATTATGCCAACGTGGCCATCAACACCCAGGAATATCGCCGCGTCGGGCGGCGCTACAGCGCCGGCGTGCGGGTAAGGTTCTGATAGGCGGCTGGGTCACCGGAGCGGTGGTCGTGCGGGCGCTGGATGGTTCCGTCCAGCGCCCGAGAACGGCGGGCCTCGGCATCTTGCTGTCGACCATGAGCAACAATGGTCCGGATATTCTCCCGGAGGCGGCGGTGACCGCCGATCCCCGGGCATCCGATACAAGCTTGGGGGCCTTCGTCGCGGCGACGGAAATTCGGACGAGAGCGAATGGCTCTTGAAGGGGTAGTATAGAATGAGTTTTTCCGCTCCGATCGTTGAATATCGCCTGACGCGCCTGCAATTCGCGCGCGACCGGACGATTGGGGATTCGCAGGTTTGCGCGGACGACGCGCAATTGGTTGCGGTGGAACTGATCGACGCGCGTGGGCAGATCGGGCTGGGCTTCGCGCAATCCTTGTTCGTGCCGCTCCCAGAGCCCAGCGAAATCGACCGGATTTTTGCGACCGAAGCCTGGCCCGGCCTGGAAGGGCGTCATCCCGCCGCACTGGCGCTGGCCGTTCACCGCGTTCGCGGCGGCAATGTGCGCCGGATGGCACTTCCGTTCGAGGAGTCGCTCCAGCACGCGGTCTGGGATCTCTTCGCCAAGCAATCGGGATTGCCGCTGTGGCAAATGCTGGGCGCCCAGCAGAGCTCGGTCCCGGTTTATGCGAGCGGGCTCGATTATCATCTGTCCGATCACGATTTCACCGAGCTTTTCGGCAATGCACGCGAACGGGGTTTTCGCGGTTACAAGATCAAGGTCGGGCACCCGGACCTCGAGCGCGATTTGCACCGGCTGAATTTGTTGCAGAAGGCCACGGGCGGAGATCAGCCGGTCATGATCGATGCCAACGAAGCCTGGACCGCGCAGGAGGCGATTCAGGCGCTGCAGCTGTTCAAGCGCTCAGGGCACGACATTTATTGGGTAGAAGACCCCATACCGAGGGAGGACTTCGATGGCCTCCGGCTGCTGCGCTCACTCGGGCTCACCCGCGTCAATGCGGGCGAATATCTCGATCTGACGGGTAAACGGAAGTTGCTGGAAGCCCGCGCCTGCGACATGCTTAATGTTCATGGCCAGGTTTCCGACGTCATGCGGGCCGGGTGGCTCGCCAACGAGACCAACGTCGAGGTGACCTTCGGCAATACGTTCCTTGAGCTCGGGGTGAATATGGCGCTCGCGCTGCCGGGCGTGCGCTGGCTGGAATATAGCTTCCAGAATTTCGACCATCTGGTGGACGAGCCATTTGCAATGGCCGACGGGCTTATCCACGGGCGCGACGTGCCCGGTCATGGTCTGACCTTGAACGAACAGGCGCGCGCCACTGGCGGAGCATGGCCCGCACGCGCCGCGGAAGCGCGGGCGTCGGCATGAGCTCACATGCGGAGTCCTGTGCGAGAATGGAGCAGGCCCCGGAGCGTGAGGCCCGGAACTGGTTACTGATGGTGAGCCTTGGCGTGGTTTTCTTCGTGCTGCTGACTTTGTTCGTGGCGATCCTGGGCGTGCTGCTTCCCAACCAGATCCAGGATATCAATCCGACGACCAAGACGGCGACCCTGGGCATCATCTTCGCGATCACGTCGGTCTGCAGCACGACGATCACGCCTCTGGCAGGCGCCTTCTCGGATCGGACACGTGGCCGGTTCGGGCGGCGTACGCCCTGGATCGTGTTCGGTGGTGTGGTCGGGGGACTGGCGACGATCCTGATTCCCTATGGGCACAATATCGTCGGCATCACCGCTTTCTGGTTGCTTGCCACCTTAACCCTCAATTCGATGCAGCCCGCGCTCGTCGCTGTGGTCCCGGACCGCTTTCTGCCGCACCAGCGTGGCATGGTGTCGGGTGTGGTCGGAGCATGCATGACCGCGGGTGTGTCGGCCGGCACGATCTTCGGCGGCCTCATGGCCGCGCACATGTTCGAGGCTTATGCGATCATCGGCGTCGGGATCATGATCGCCTGTGTGTTGTTCGTTCTTGTCAATCCGGAACCGGCCGTCGTCGGTCTGGCACCGCCGCCGCCGTTCAGGCTCGGCGCTTTCCTGCGCGGTTTCTGGATCAGCCCGCGCGCCCATCCCGATTTTGCCTGGGCCTTTTTGGGCCGCTTCTCGATCTATATGGGATATCAGGCGATCCTGACTTACCTGCTCTACATTCTCGAAGATTATGTCGGGCTGGGGCAGGCGATCGCAAATACGACGATCGCGCGGATGTCTTCCGTTACCTTTGTCGCGTTGGTTTTGTCCGGCCTGATTGCCGGCTGGCTCGCGGACAAGACCGGGCGGTTGAAACCGCTCGTTTTCGTCGCCGGTCTGCTTATCGCCATGGCGGAGCTCGCGCCCTTGGTCTCGCCCAATCTGCACGGGATGTTCGGCTATGCGGTTCTTATCGGTCTTGGATATGGCTCTTTCATGTCGGTCGATCTCGCGCTGATGACGCATGTCCTGCCGCCACGGCCGGAGGGTGAAGATACGACAGGCAGGGACCTCGGTATCCTTACCACCGCGATCAACGTGCCCCAGATTCTCGCTCCGGCGATGGCGGCGGCCCTGCTCAGCGCCACCGGCAACAATTATCCCTTGCTCTTCTGCGTTGCGACGGGGTTTGTGGTGGCGGGCGCCAGCTTCGTCCTGCCGATCCGATCCGTGCGGTGACCTCGGCTATTGCCCGATCTATGCGGTGACGATGCAGATTATCGATTCCCATCAACATTTCTGGTCGATCGGGATGCCCGGCCATCAATGGCCGACACCGGATGAGGGCCCGATCTATCGCGACTTCGCGCCCGCCGACCTCATTGCGGAGGCCGATGATCTCGGGCTCGCCGGGACGGTGCTCGTCCAGTCCCAGCCGACCGATAGCGACACCGGCTGGATGCTGGCTTTGGCGCGGGGCAATCCGATAATAAAGGCGGTGGTCGGTTGGGTCGATCTCGCGGACGCTGAGGCGCCGAGCCGGATCGCCGCGCTCGCCAAGGATGCCAAGCTGCGCGGCCTGCGCCCGATGCTGCAATCGATCGCGGATACCGATTGGCTGCTCCGCGACGAACTGCGTCCCGCTCTGGTAGCGATGCAGGATCATGGGCTGCGCTTCGACGCGCTGATCCAGCCGCGCCACTTGCCGATGCTCGCGCGCTTCGTCGATCGCTGGCCGGATATTCCGGTGGTGATCGATCATGCCGCCAAGCCGAAGGCGGCGGTGGGCCTGCTCGATCCGTGGCGCGCGGATATTGCCGCGCTCGCGGCGCGAGGGGTCCATTGCAAGCTCTCCGGCCTCCGCACGGAACAAGCGCCGGGACAAGCCGCGCAGGAATTGCAGCCTTATGTCGCGCATCTGGTTTCCTGCTTCGGCGACCGGCTGATGTGGGGCAGCGACTGGCCGGTGCTGCATTTGTCCGGCGACGATTATCGCCGCTGGTATGAGGACGCCGATTGCCTTGCCGGCCTGCAGGGCGCGGCGCGTGACCGCCTGTTTTCGGGAGCGGCGAGCAGCTTTTATGGCCTCTCCTGATCGCCCGTCGTGTTCGCGGACCGCGTTTTCGTGACGGGCCGATCGAATCAATCGGCGCCTGATAGATGAAATTGCTTGGTGCAAAGCGCACAAGCATGTTTGGGCAAAACCGAGATCGTGATCCCGAACGAACGGAGCGACATGAGGCGAATTGAAGGAAAGAAGGCGCTGGTCACGGGAGCGGCACAGGGCATTGGCCGCGCGGTCGCCGAACTGTTTGTGGCCGAGGGCGCGCACGTCATCGCGGTCGATATCCAGGCGCAGCTTTTGGCGACGCTTGGCGGCTGCGAGCATCGCGAGACCAATCTGCTCGACGGCGCGGCGGTGGCGGAGCTTGGCCGCGAAGTCGGCGCGCTGGATATTCTGGTGAACTCGGCCGGTTACGTCGACACCGGCGATCTGCTGGCAACCACCGAGCGGGGATTTGACCTGTCGTTCGACCTCAACGTCCGGGCGACGATGCGTATGACGCAGGCGGTGCTTCCCGCGATGCTCGAGGCTGGCCGCGGTTCGATCGTGAACATCGCGTCGGTCGCCGGCGCAATGATCGGCGTGCCCAACCGCTTTGCTTATTGCGCGTCCAAAGGCGCGGTTGCGGGCATCACGCGATCGATCGCGCTCGATTATGTCGGTCGCGGCATACGCTGCAACGCCATCTGCCCGGGCACCGTGCAGTCGCCTTCGCTTGACCAACGGCTGGCCGCCACCGGCGATGCCGCCGCCGCCCGCGCCGCATTCATCGCGCGTCAGCCGATGGGCCGGATCGGCAGCGCGGAGGAGGTCGCCTATCTCGCTTTGTATCTCGCGAGCGACGAGAGCGCTTATACGACCGGCACGCTCGCCGCGATCGACGGCGGCTGGACGATGGCCTGAGCCCCGCATGGATTTCGCCTCCACCTCCGATTATCGCGCCGCGGCGAAGCGCCGCCTGCCGCGTTTCCTGTTCGACTATGCCGAGGGCGGAGCGGGCATGGAGGAGACGTTGCGTCGCAACGTCGACGATCTTGCGGGCCTGATGCTTCGCCAGCGCGTGTTGCGCGACGTCTCCGTGGTCGATCCTTCGACGATCTTGTTCGGCCGGCACATGCCGCTGCCGATCACCTTGGGGCCGATCGGAATTGCCGGCATGTTCCGGCGGCGCGGCGAAGCTCAGGCTGCGCGCGCGGCGCATCGCCGCGGCCTGCCCTTCACCTTGTCCACGGTGGGCATTTGCGGGTTGGAAGAAGTGCGGAGGGGAGCCTCCGACGGCCCCTTATGGTTCCAGCTTTACGTGATCCGCGATCGCGGCTTCATGCGCGATCTGGTCGAGACGGCCAAGGCGGTCGGGGCTGAGGCCCTGGTCTTCACGGTCGACATGCCGACCCCCGGCATCCGCTATCGCGATGTGCATTCCGGAATATCGGGAAGCAGGGGGCCGCAGCGCCGGGTGCTGCAGGCGATCGGCAAGCCCGGCTGGGCATGGGACGTTGGGCTGCACGGCCGGCCGCATCAGCTGGGAAATCTGGTGCCGGTGCTTGGCCGCAATAGCGGCATGGACGATTATATCGGCTGGATGGCCGCCAATTTCGATCCGAGTATCCAGTGGAAGGATCTCGACTGGCTGCGTGCGGCATGGGAAGGTCCGCTCATCATCAAGGGCATATTAGACCCGGAGGATGCGCAGGCCGCCGCCGATTATGGCGCGGACGGGATCGTCGTTTCGAACCATGGCGGCCGCCAGCTCGACGGGGCGTTGTCGACGGCCTGGGCATTGCCCGCGATCGCCGATCGGGTCGGCGACCGGCTTACCGTTCTGGCGGATGGCGGCATAAGATCCGGTTTGGACATCCTGCGCATGCTCGCCTTGGGCGCTAAAGGTGTGCTGCTCGGCCGGGCCTGGCTTTATGCTTTGGGCGCAGCGGGTGAGGCCGGGGTGTTCGATCTGCTCGGCATTCTTGAAAAGGAATTGCGCGTCGCGATGACGCTCACCGGCGTGAACAGGATCGGCGAGATCGATCGGTCGCTGCTCGCCGGCGGAACGGACCCAATCAAGGAGTTGTCATGAAACTTTGCCGTTATGGGGCGCCGGGACAGGAAAAGCCCGGCCTGGTCGATGCCGAAGGTCGTATCCTCGATCTGTCCGCACATGTGCGCGACATCGGTCCGGCTGAGATCGCACCAGAAGGCTTGGCGCGGCTGCGCGCGATTGCCACGGAAACGCTGCCTTTGGTGGACGGCCAGCCGCGTTATGGCGTCCCCGTGGCGGGCACGCGCAAATTCATCGCGATCGGCCTCAATTATGCGGATCATGCCGCTGAATCGAACCTTCCGATTCCCGAACAGCCGGTCGTCTTCAACAAATGGGTCAATTGCCTGCAGGGCGCCTACGATCCTGTGATGATCCCGCGCGGATCCAGCAAGACCGATTGGGAGGTCGAGCTCGGCGTGATCATCGGATCGGCCGCTTATAACGTAACCGAAGCCGATGCGCTTTCGCATGTCGCCGGCTATTGCGTGGTCAACGACGTTTCCGAGCGGGAATGGCAGATCGAGCGCGGCCCGACCTGGGACAAGGGCAAAGGCTTCCCCACTTTCGGCCCGGTGGGCCCCTGGCTGGTGACGGCCGACGAGGTCGGCGATCCCCAAGGGCTGGCGATGTGGCTCGACGTCAACGGACGCCGGGTTCAGACAGGCAACAGCGGGACGATGATCTTCACCGTCGCGCAAATCATCGCTTATTGCTCGCAGTTCGTGGCGCTGGAGCCGGGCGACATCATCACCACGGGCACTCCCCCCGGCGTCGGCATGGGGCAGAAGCCGGCGCCCTGGTTCCTCAAGGCGGGCGATGTGGTCGAGCTCGGCATCGATGGCCTCGGGAAGCAGCGGCAGCAATTCGTCGCCGCTTGAGATGACGGTGACGAGACTGCGCCTGGTGTTTCCCGACCCGAGCAGGGATTGCAACGAGCCGCGGAAGCCCTGAATAACGCGATACAGGCAGGAAGAGGATTCGACCGATGGTAGGCAAGCTTCTTCTCGGTGCCGTGCTGATCGCGGTGCCAAGCGTGTCTTCCGGCGCAACATTGCGGGGTCAGACGCCCACAGTCGAATTCGCCTTTTCGGAGCTGGTGACTCTCGCCAAGGACATAGCGCCGGGCGCGACGCCCTATGGCAATCGGAACATCGTTCCGATTACCGGCGGTAGCTTCGAGGGACCCGATATCCGTGGACAGATCATGCCCGGGGGTTGGGATTGGCAGCTACGTCGCGCGGACGGCTGCTCCGATCTCAGGGCCGACTATATGCTCAAGACCGACGATGGGGTGATCATCAACATCGTCAACCAGGGCTCATTATGCGCCCCCAAGCCCGGCGAGCCGCTCACCGCGCGCACGCTTGTCCGTTTCGAAGCGCCGATCGGCAAATACGACTGGCTGTCCAGACATGCCTTCGTCGGCACGCTCGAACTCGCGCCCCAGCCGGACGGCACGCCGGCCGTGCGTATCGGCGTCTGGATGGTCAAATAACAGCCAGCGCACGGGCGGGCGGCGGCGAACGTCATCGGCGGGTAGGCAGATCCCCAGCCACGATCCGGTGATGTTCCACCCGATCCGGTTTCTCGAGCAGGAAGGCATCGTCCTCGGGATAGTAACGCGCGATTTCGATATCTTCACCCGCGAAAGCGCGGATCGAATCGATATCGGCCCACCAGCTCAACGTGGTTACTTCGCTGGTTCCGTCGCCCAGCGCGCAGAGCAGCATCTGCGCGCCAAGGTTTCCCGGCGTGTTGCGATAATCATCGATCCCGGTGCGCTTAATATAGTCGACATAGGCCGCCTCCGCGCTCGTCCGGATTCGCGATGCCCAGCGGCGCAGGATGATGGTATCGGTCATCGGTTCGACTATGCTCCTCGGTATTCTGGCGGATGCTATACCAGCTAGAGAGCGTCATGCGGATCGATTAACCGTCGGAGACCCGGACGATTATGCCTCACGTCGGCAGTGCGTGGATCGGGGAAAACACCGGGCCGCACGAAGCGGCCCGGCAGGTGCCCACGCTGAGGGGCGTGGTATCCAGCGGTGGGATCAGAAGTTGTAGGACGCCCTTATGCCGGCGTAGCGGCGGTAATCGCGCGGCAGATAGCTCTGGGTGGCCAAGGCATTACCCTGGTTTCCGCGCGAATTGGCGATGTTCGAGAAGTAATGCTGGTTGAACAGATTGTTGACGAACGCGACGATCTCCCATCGGCGGTCCGGCTGACGGGCGCCCACTGAAAGATTGAAAATCCCGTAGCCCGGCTGCGCCGACTGCGGATCCTGACTGATCGAGAAGTTGATCTTGCTTTGGTAGCTGTAAGCCGCCTGCACGACACCATCGAGGCTGCTGGTCAGATGCGGCGTGTAGTCAGCATTGAAGGCTGCTTTCCACTCCGGCGCCTGGGCGGGCCGGAACCCCGCAAGGTTCTGGCGTGCCGGAGAGCCGGTGCAACCCTGCGCTACGCTTTGGCCCGGATAGCATTGCGCCAGCGGGAACGAGGTTATGGTCGCATCGTCATAGGTGACGCCGCCTGAGAAGTTCAGGTCGTTGGCGACGCGCAGGCCGCCTTCGAGCTCGATACCGCGCGTCTTCAGGCGGCCGACATTGGCTAGGCGGAAGTTGATCGTGCCATCGGCCAGCGTCTCGATGCCCTGCGCCTGGAAATTCTTG
>Ga0207705_10000248_pt1 | contig 53180 bp, 55 predicted proteins | sample KBSC13metaG_FD_184314 | JGI IMG/M metagenome (GOLD analysis project Ga0207705, IMG submission 184314) | Corn rhizosphere microbial communities from Kellogg Biological Station, Michigan, USA - KBS C1-3 metaG (SPAdes) (version 2) | ecosystem: Host-associated > Plants > Roots > Rhizosphere > Soil ... | reverse complement strand
GAAGCCCGCCGGGGTCTATCGCGTCTATTACGACATGAAAAAAGAATGGCCCGCCGCGAGCCTCAAGCGGCGCGAGGCGTGTCTGGCGAAGATGAAATAATTTTCCTCCCCCGTTTACGGGGGAGGAGCTGAGTGAGCCTCGCGAACGAAGCGGAGGGGGCTGTCGCGCGGACGGCCCCCTCCGGCTTCACTTCGTTCGCCTCCTCCCCCGTAAACGGGGGAGGAAAGTGTTTACTGCGGCTGTTGCGGCTTCTGGTCCACCGCGCCGTTGCCCATCGTCGTGTCGCCCATCGGCTTGGCTTGCGGCTGCTGGAAGCTGGTGTCCGTCGCGCGGTGCTGGTCGCGCGGCGCGCTGATCTGATCGCTGGCTTCCTGCGCGCCTGCGTAGATCACGTTCACTTCGCGCTGGCCGCGCGCGGGCGCGGTGAAGGCCACCGTCTTCGCGCCATGGCCCGGCAGGTCCACCGTCGCGTGATAGGCGCCGGGCTCAAGCTTCATCAGAACCCATGGCGCGTTGCACGTCATCTGCGCCACCTGGCTGCCGTCGCTCCGGGTGATGCTCACCGTTTCGCCGGAGAAGAACTGATGGTCGGTGCCGGACACCACGACTTTCACCGGATAGGCGCTCCAGCGCGCGGCGTTCTCCTGCTGGTCGCCCACGCCGGTGCAGGCGGCGGGGATTCCGTTGACGCTGGTTTCCTGATCGATCGCCATGCCGCCATGGGTGCTCTGGCGCGGGTCCATGCCCGATTGCGCGAAGGCTGCCGTGCCGAGCATCAGGCTCGCGGCCAGCGGAATAAGAAGTGTGGTCTTGGTCATCATCGTTGCGTCCTCTGTAGGCCCCGCTCAGGAGACAGAACGCGCGCGCGCGCCAACCGTGCCGTGAAATCGCGGACACGGGGCGCTTGCTTTGGGCGCGGCTGTTCACTATATGTTCTCCTTGGTCCCGATGCAAGCCGGTGGGCCGAAACCGGGGAGGGAGGGGGTATCGCGAAACGTGACTTCAATTCTCAAGGTCTTGTGGTTTTCGCCGAACGGGACCGAGGGGGAGAGGAGGGGGGATAGTGCGAAACGTGAAAACGACTGCTCCGTCTCCGCCGAACCACAAGATGTTGGAGATGTGCAAAACCGGAATCGGAAAAATCGACATTCCATTCCTTTGTTGGGTTCCCTTCCGGTTCCCGGAACTTCACCCATGCAACCGGGTTTCTCCCGTGGTGAAGGGCGCCAACAGGAGAATTGTTATGAGAAGTTTGATGATTTCCGCGGCCGCGGTTGCGTTGTGCCTCGGCGCCTCCGCCGCGAACGCGCAGACCGAACAGCAGACGACGACCACCGTGCAGACGCCGAACGGCGACTCGCAGACGACCAAAGAAACGACGACCACCGATGCGGCGGGCTACACGCAATATCGCAAGACCGTGACGTCGAAGAAGCATTATGACGCCGCCGCCTTCGTGGCGCCGTCGGGCTACACCTATCGCCGCTTCTCCGTCGGCGAGCATGTGCCCACCGTGCTGATGGGCGATAGCGTGGTGCTGAACGACTATTCGAACTACGCGCTGGAAACCCCGCCCTCCGGCCTCACCTGGATTCGCGACGGCAAGGATGCGCTCTTGATCGACGTGCGCACCGGCGAAGTGATCCAGGCCGATTACGACGTGTTCAACGGGTAAGTTGTAACACCATATTTCGTCATCCCCGGGCTTGTCCCGGGGACCCATTTTCCAGAGGCGGACGTAATTGGTTCTCGCCTCTGGAAAATGGATGGCCGCCACAAGGGCGGCCATGACGGTGTTATAGAGATTCTGTTTTCTTCGGCTTCTTGATCCCAAGTTGTTCGCGCCAGATGCGCGGCGCGATTTCTTCCACGCCGCCTTCATCCAGATGGCCCAGATGGAACGGGCCATATTGCACGCGGATCAGGCGCGCCACTTTCAGCCCGAGGGATTCCATCAGCCGCTTCACTTCGCGGTTCTTGCCTTCGGTGAGCGTGACATTCGCCCAGGCATACATGCCCTTGGCGCGCTCCAGCTCCGCGGTGACCGGCGCATATTTCACACGATCGACGACGCGGCCTTTCTTGAGTTTGTCGAGGTCTTCCTGCCGCACCTTGCCGAACAGGCGCACGCGATATTTGCGCTGCCATCCGGCGGTGGGCAGTTCGAGCTGGCGGGCGAGGGCGCCATCGTTTGTGAGCAGCAGCAGTCCTTCGGAATTCACATCCAGCCGGCCGACGCTGACAACGCGCGGCATGTTCTTGGGCAGGTTCGCGAAGACGGTCGGCCGTCCCTTCTCGTCGCGATGCGTGGTGACGAGGCCCGCCGGCTTGTGAAAGCGCCAAAGCCGCGTCGGTTCCGGCTCCAGAACTGGGTTGCCGTCCAGGGTGATGAGGTCGTTGGTGGTCGCCTTGGTGCCCTGTTCGCGCACGATCTCGCCGTTCAGCGCCACGCGGCCCTCCGCGATCAGCTTCTCCGCGTCGCGCCGCGAACAAACGCCCGCGCGGGCCATCATCTTGGCGATGCGTTCTGCTGCTTGTGTTGTATCGTCGGACAAAGGATAAGCCGCGCATGGATGACGCCGAAGCCATAGCACTCGCCATCGCCGAAGCAAAAGCCGCCGGAACGCGCGGCGAAGTGCCCGTCGGCGCGGTGCTGTTGGGGGCCGATGGCGCAGTCCTGGCGCAAGACGGCAACCGCATCGTCGAGCGCCACGATCCCACCGCCCACGCCGAAATGCTGGTGCTGCGGGCGGGTGCTGCGGCTCTTGGGAACGAACGGCTCAGCGGCGCCACGCTCTACGTCTCGCTCGAACCCTGCGCGATGTGCGCCGGGGCGATGAGCCTGGCCCGCGTGGCGCGCGTGGTCTTCGCGGCGGAGGATCCGAAAGGCGGGGCGGTGCTGCATGGCCCCCGCTTCTTCGATCAACCCACCTGCCATCACCGCCCGCAAGTTTCGCGCGCGGGCGACGCGGCGGTGGCAGGCGAAGTCCTCAAAGACTTCTTCCGCGCCCGGCGTTAGGGCAGCGAGGTCTGTTCGATCTCGGTGCTATGCGCCGGCAGATGGATCAGCGTGCCATCGCGCCCCAACAGCACGCCATTCGGCCGCACGTTTGAAACGCCATCGACAAATGCCCGTTCGGCGAAACGCGTGGGCAGCGGCGGGTTGATGTGCGTGAACACCAGCAGCTTCGCCTGCGCTTCATTGGCGATCTCAGCGGCCTGCACCGGCGTGGTGTGATAGTTCTGGATGTCATGCATGATCTTCGCCGGGCGCGGGCGGTTCGCCTTCGTCAGCACATCGCCCAGAATGCTCACCATCACATTCGATTGCGCCTCGTGGACGAGAACATCGCTGCCGCGCGCCGCGACGGCCAGCGGATGATAGGGCGCGGTATCGCCGCTGATCGTCACGCTGCGTCCATTGTAGTCGAACCGATACCCGTAAGCCGGTTTCACCGGCCCATGATCGACGCGGATCGCCGTGACCTTCAGGCCGTTTTCGTTCAGCGCCGGCGCCGTCGCGCCGTTCATCGGGATGACGACGGGGACGAGATCGACGTCCTCGCGCGGCAGCATCTTCTCGCCGTGATGCGCGGTGCGGTAGTCGGCGTCACGCGAATAGGCACGGTTGAAACCGGCAACGATGTCCTCCACGCCCGGCGGTCCATAAACCTTCAGCGGCGTGCGGCGGCCTGCAACCCATGTCTGCAAGCGCAACTCGCCAAGATCGCCGATGTGATCGGAATGGTAGTGCGTGAAGAACACGCCTTTGATCTTCTCCAGCGGCACATGCCACACCATGAGATTGCGCACCGATCCCATGCCGGTATCGACGACATAAAGATCGTCGCCCGCCGCGATCAGCGCGCACCCACCGGCACGATTGGGATCCGGAAGCGGCGCATTGGTGCCGCAAAGCAAAACAGAAAGCTCTTGCGGTTTTGAGATCTGGATATCCGGCACACCGGCGCGATCCGTCGCGGCATGGCGATAGAGCCACAGATCGACGGGGACGAACTGCATCGCAATCCACACGGCGGCAATGAGAACGACGATAACGCCAACGATGATGGTGGCTGCACGTTTCATGGCTCAGACTTTCGTGCGGGGTTGAAGGCCATTCAGCTTTAGGCGCCATAGCAGAACATCGAGACGGTCTTGCCCAAAGAAAGGCTCACCCTGGAACGCCATGGTCGGCACGCCCCAATGGCCGCTGTCAGCATGGGCTTTCTGGTTGGCCATGATGATGGCTTCGTATTTGTCGGGATCAGCGGAGATCTTCGCGTCCAGCGCCGCAAGGTCGAGACCGGCCCGCGCGCTGGCTTTCGCCAGATGATCGCCTTCGTTCCAGTTATCGACCTGGCCGGACCAGATCACCCGGCTGACTTCGTTCAGGAAGTCCAGGCCATGCGGCGTCTCCGCCGCTGCACAGCCGAGCCGCGTCAGGCGATGGATGTAGGGTTGGTTCGGCGTTGCGGCGCGTGTGGCGGGATCGACCACCACGGGATCGGGGCGCGGCCAACGATAGGGCAGCCGCAGCATCTGCGAAATTCGATAGGTGTCGCGCATCAGATAGGGAATCCACATCGGGTTCACCTGTCCGAAAAATTCCCCGGAACGCACCGCCAGCGGATAGACCGGACGCACGTTGATATTGAGGTCGTAGTCGCGCCGCATTTCCACCAGCCGCGGCGTCGCGAGATAGGAATAGGGACTGCGGAAAGACCAGAAGAGGTCAATGCTCAGCGTCATCGCTTGTCTCCGGTATTCAGATAGGCAATGCAGGCGTCCGCCAGACCACCGATTGCCTTGGCGTCGCTGATCTGCGTCGGGGCGTCTTTGTTCAGGATGCCGGTGATGAGGAAGCCATAGACCATCTGCGTCATCACGCGAATCTGGATACCGGCTTCGGCCCGTCCATGCAGAGCCTTTTCGAGCGTGGATGCCAGTTCGTCGCGGAAGCCGAAGATCGTCTTCATCGCAAGGGGATGGTCGAAGCCGCGCTCCACGATCGCGCGGAAAAGGCCGCGATGCTTGCGGACATTCGCGGCTGTCGCGGTCACGAAATGGCGGACGATGGCTTGCGGATCATCCGAAAGCGCCAATAGATTCCCCAAATTGCCCCGCGCATCCTCGATGAAGGATTCGGCGATGGCGAAGAACAGGGCATCCTTGTCCTTGAAACGGAAATAGACGGAACCCACGGAGCACCCGGCCTCTGCCGCAATGTCCGAAATCTTGGCGCCGGTATAGCCCTTGGCCGCGAACACGGTTTCGGCCGCTTCCAACAATTTCTCGCGTGTGGCGCGGCTGCGCGCTTGTGTGGCGGGCAAAGACCACCGTTCGGAAGCCTTCTTTTTCGCGGCGCTTGCCTTGGTCATGGTCCGGTGTTAAATCTGAATTGGAATTCAGATTATGATAGAAGCCGCACGTGGTCAATGCCCCGGGCCGCTTCCGGAGGAAACGATGAGCGTTATTCCGAGCACCGATCAGATCGAGATGATGATGAACGACGGGCCGAAAGGACCGATGGTCATGGTCAACCTCCTCAAATACAGGGACAAAGCGGCTTATGACTCCAACCGCGCGGAAGCGAAGGAGAATTTGAGCGGCCGCGACGCCTATCAGCGCTATGGCATGGTGGCGCTCCAGCACGTGATGAAACGCGGTGGAAAAATCGTTTGGGGTGGCCGGCAGAATTTCGTGATGATAGGCGAGCTCGAGGACAATGACTGGGACGAAGTCGTATGCGTCCAATATCCGTCGCGCGATGCCTTTCTGGATATGACGCAGGATGCGGACTATCTCGCCGCGCATCATCATCGCGAAGCGGGATTGGAACGCACGGTTCTGCTTTGCTGCAGCGCCGGAGTGGCCGCATGAGCCTCTACACGATCTATGGCGGGCTCGGCTCGCCCTATTCGATGAAGATGCGCGCGATCCTGCGCTATCGCCGGATTCCTCATATCTGGAAGCAGGCCGATGGCGGTGAAAATATTTTCAAACATGTGAAGGCGCCGGTTATTCCGGTCATCCAGTTTCCAGACGGCAGCTGGCACAACGATTCCACGCCGATGATCTTCGAACTGGAGCGCCGCGTTAAAGAGCGCTCCATCGTCCCCGTTGACCCCGCGCACGCATTCCTGGCCTATCTGCTCGAAGATTTTGCGGACGAGTGGGGCACGAAGGCGATGTTCCACTATCGCTGGTTCCGCGAACGCGATCAGAAACAGATGAGCGAATGGCTCGCCTTCGATCGGCTGAAGGGCAAGGGGCGCGAGACAATCCTGAAAGCGGCGAAGGCGTTTCGCGATCGTCAGGTGGGGCGCATGCCGATCGTCGGCTGCACGCCGGAAAACGCGCCGATCATCGAAGAAAGTACGCGGCGGATCATGGCGCTGTTTGAAGCGCATGTGACCGAAGAGCTTTTTCTGTTCGGATCGCGGCCTTCGCTTGCCGATTTCGGCTGGCTTGGACAATTGTCGCAACTCGCCGTCGATCCAACGCCGCAGGATCTGATGCGGTCTGACTATCCTTTCACGTTCCGCTGGCTCGCCAATCTGGATGATGCATCTGGCCTCGAAGGCGAATGGCGTGATCCTGATGCACCGCTTCCCGATGCGGTGACGGGCCTGCTGACGCTTGCGGGCGAAATCTATTTCCCATTCCTGCTCGCCAATGCTGAGGCGGTGTCCAGGAAGGGAGAAACTTTTACTGCCAACCTGTTGGGACATACCTACACGCAGGGCGCTTTCCGATATCAGGTGAAATGCCTCGCCGAATTGCGTTGGGCCTTTTCCAAACTCGATCCGGAATCGAAAAAGAAGGCCGCCGCCGTTCTCGATCGCGCCGGCTGTCTCAAACCGCTGGGAGGCTGAGTTGGGCCGGAAAATCCTTTTTATCACGACAGACCAGCAACGTTTCGATTCACTGGGCGTGAACGGCAATAAATTCTGTCGCACGCCGAATATCGACGCGCTGGCGAAGGCGGGCATCAATTACACCCGCGCTTACAATCAGAACACGGTTTGCATGCCGGCCCGCTCCACGATGCTGACCGGGCAATATGTCCGCACGCATGGCGTGTTCTCGAACGGTGTCGCATTGCCGGAAACCGCGCCCAGCGTTGCGCAATTTCTGAAGGATAAGGCGGGTTACAAGACAGCTCTGGTTGGCAAAGCGCATTTTGAGCCGGCTTTCGACACAGCGGGAAAATGGGCGGAGAACCGTCGCCAGATGACAGGCGATTTCGGTCCGTGGCGCGGTTTCGACTATGCGATCCATGCGATGCACGTCGCCAATTTTCGCGGTCAGCCCGTGGGCCATTATGGCCGCTGGGTGCAGAAGAATTTTCCGGAATATTTCAACTCGGCGCCGCCGCTTCTGAACGCAGCTGGCGGCGGGGATACAAACGCCCCGGAAACCAGCAACAACGCCATGCCGCGTGAAGCCTACCATACCGACTGGCTCGCGGGCCTTGCTGTCGATTGGCTGAAGAACCTTGACGGCGAAGACGATTGGTTCCTGTGGCTTAGTTTTCCGGATCCGCATCATCCGTGGGATCCGCCGAAGTCGGAGAACCCGCGTTGTGATTGGCGTGATTTGCCTTTGCCGGATGGCCACCCCGGATCACCGGACGCGATCCGCAAGGTGTTGGCGCAAAAGCCGGCGCACTGGCTTGCCTATTACGAAGGCAAGTTCGCCAATATCGAGGGCGGTCCGATGAATTTCACACCGCAACAGCTCACGGACGACAACATCCGCGAGATCAACGCCAAGGTTCACGTGATGAACGAGCTGATCGACGAAGCGATCGGCAAGGTCATGGCGCAGATCAAAGCGCGCGGCTGGAATGACGACACCGATGTGATTTTCACCACGGACCATGGCGAACTGCAGGGCGATTTCGGCTTCGTCTACAAAGGCCCCTGGCATGTGGATGCGCTGATGCGCCTGCCGTTCATCTGGCGGCCCGCGCCAAACGCGAACGTGAAGCCGGCCACCGTCAATCAGCCGGTAGAGCAGGTGGACATCGCGGCGACATGCGCCGCGATCGCCGGTGTTGCGCAACCAGACTGGATGCAGGGCAAGCCGCTGCCATTGTCGGAAGATAGCTCGCGCCAGCGCGCATTCTGCGAATGGGACAGCCAGTTTCCCGGCTATGGCTTTCATTTCCGCTCAATTTATCGTGACGGGTTTGTGCTTACAAAGTACGAACCGTCTACGCCGGGCCAGCCAAATGGGCTGGAGGAAAGCTGGCCGCAATTCGCCGGCATCACCACCAACATTAAATATGACGGCACGGAGGGCGAGCTTTACAACCTGGATGCGGACCCACGGCAGTGGGAGAATCTCTGGAACAATCCCCGCCATCGCACGCTCAAAAGCGATCTGATCGCTGATATGTACGACAACATGCCTCCCGAGCGCAGCCAGAAGCTGAAAGTTGAAGCGCCCGCTTGATCCGTCCTTGCAAAATCTGACAAGCTGTCAGCGGCCGGCGAAAAGACACGGCGTTTCAAGGGAGATGTGCATGGCTTTGATCGTCTATGGCGGTTCGCTGTCGCCTTTTGTGCGCAAAGTCTGCGTGGTGATGGCCGAAAAGGGCGTCGAGTTCACGGTCGAAAACGTCAATCCCTTCGCCCCGCCGCCGGAATTTCTGACGATCAGCCCCCTGAAGCGCATTCCCGTTCTTCGTGACACGGACCAGCCGGAACCGAACACGCTCTCGGATTCTTCGGTCATCTGCGACTATCTCGAGCACAAATTTCCCAATCCGCCGCTTTATCCCAAGGATCCGTTCCTGCGCGCCCGCGCGCTTTGGTATGAGGAGTATGCGGATTCGATCCTGGCCCAGACCATCGGCCCGGGGCTGTTCTTCCAGCGCGTCGTCAAGAAGATGATGAAGCAGCAGCCGGACGAGGCGCTTTGCGCGGCAACGATGACCGAGAAGCTGCCGCCGTTATTCGACTATCTCGAAAAAGAGATAGGCGATCGCGAATATTTCGTCGGCAATGCCTTCAGCATTGCCGATGTCACCGTGGGCACCATGCTGGTCAATTTCGACCATGCCGGCGAAACCGTGGATGCCAAGCGCTGGCCCAAGCTCGCGGCGTATGGCCAGCGGATTCACGCGCGGCCGTCCTTCAAAGGCTTCATTGAAAAAGAACGTCCGCTCGTTCAACGCTTCCGCGCGGCTTGAGCATGCCGCGGTCGAGTGGGTCGGCCAGCCCCAATTCTGGTCGCGTTGGATTTCTTACGCTGATTTCCTATGTCTTTCCGAGCCTTGCGCTCGCCGCGGTCGGCATGCCGCTGGTCGTGCATCTGCCCAACTTCTATGCCTCGAAGGAGATGGGTCTCAGCCTCGTCGTCACGGGTGCCGTCTTCACGATATTGCGCACGCTGGATATCGTGATCGATCCGGTGGCGGGTTATATCAGCGATCGGCTAAAGACACGTTTCGGGCGCCGCCGTCCTATGCTTGCGTTGGGCGCCCCGCTTCTCGCCATCGGAATTTGGATGGTGTTCGTGCCTGGTGGGCCGGTCAGCCCGATGCATCTCGGGGTGAGCCTGTTTGTGATGTATCTCGGCTGGTCGATGTGCGTCATCCCGCATTTGTCCTGGGGCTCGGAACTCAGCAGCGATTATCACGAACGCACGCGCATTTATGGCTGGTCGCAGGCTGCAACCGTTGCCGGCATGATGGGCGTGCTGGTGCTGCCGGCGCTTCTCGAACATATGGGCGTGACACTGCATTCCACGCAGATCATGGCTATGGCGATCTTTTCCGTCGTGACCCTGGCGCTTGGCGTTGGCTTATGCGTCGCAAGAGTGCCCGAACCCGAGGTGAAGCTCAGCGCGCATGCGCCGCTTTTGCCGACATTGCGTTTCTTGTTCAAGAACCGCGCGATGGTTCAGGTCATGGGCATCGATTTCACGGAATCGCTCAATCAGGGCGCGCGCGGCGCGATGTTCTTCTATTTCGCGCGCATCGCGCTCGACTTGCCGAAGGAAGCCAACACGCTGCTGATGATCTATTTCATCACAGGCGTTATCTGCACGCCGTTATGGATGGCGCTGTCGCGCCGTATCGGCAAACACCGTGCGCTGATCACCGCATATGTTTTCGGCTTCTGCGTGGCACCTTTGCTGTTCATCATCCCTGCCGGAAATGTATGGGTGGCGGCGCTGGTTTTGGCATTGAGCGGCGCGAATTATGGCGCGCCGGCCTTTCTGATCCGCTCGATGATGGCCGATGTGGCCGATGCCGACACGGCGGAGAATCATGCGGAACGCGCGGGCTTGATGTATTCCTTCCTGTCGCTCACCGCCAAGTTCGGCGTGGGGCTTTCGGTATTCATCACCTTCGTTGCCCTTTCGCTCATCGGTTTCGATCCCAAGGTGGCGCATGTTCCGGCCAATCTCCCGGAGCATCTGCGCATCGTTTTTGTCGCGCTTCCGGTTATTCTTGGGTTTGTCAGCCTCGTTTTGACGCTGGGCTTTCCTATCGACGAGGCTAAACAGCGCACGTATCGCGCGGAGATCGAACGCCGCCGCGCCGAGGCGCAGGACAGCGATGTTTCAGATGCCGCGCCTGTCGCGCCCGATACTGCGCCGGTCATTCTCATGAAAGGGCCGGCCGAATAGCGATTTCAAGGCCGGAGCGCAGAATGCCTGGAATCGCTGGGGCGGATCAGCGCCGACGCTGGTTGCTTTTCCTTTTCTTTCGGCGCGAGGCGAACTGGTTGAACGCTTCGACCAGCGCCGAGAAGGCGACCGCGAAGTAGAGATAGCCGCGTGGAATGTGGAAATGCGCGGCGTCCGCCACAAGCGCGATACCGATCAGCAGCAGGAAGCTCAACCCCAGTATTTTGACGCTTGGGTTCTCCTCGATGAACTTGGAGACGGGGCCGGAAGCCACCAGCATCAGCGCCATCGCCAGCACGATGGCGGCGATCATTACCTCCAGGTGCTCGGCCATGCCCACCGCCGTGATCACCGAATCCAGCGAGAACACCAGATCGAACAATCCGATCTGAATGATGACGGCCATGAAGGATCGCGCGGCCTTGTGTTCGAACTCTTCCTCACCCGCCGTCAAGAGGTGGATTTCCGTTGTGCCTTTGTAGATCAGGAACAAGCCGCCGGTGCCGAGGATCACGTCGCGCCAGGAAATGCCTTGACCCAAAATCGTCACGAACGGTTCCGACAGCGACATCACCCAGGCGATGCCGGTCAGAAGCGCGATGCGCATGATGAGGGCGACAGCGAGGCCAATGCCGCGCGCGCGGGGCTGCTGCGCTTTTGGAAGCTGACCCGAAACAATCGACAGGAACAATATGTTGTCGATGCCCAGCACAATTTCCAGCAGGGTCAGTGCGGCAAGGCTTTCCCATGCGCGCGGGTCGGTCAGCACTTCATACATATCTCAAAACCAAGGCTGGAAGAGGCTGGGGAACAGATACAACACGGTCTCGCGCGCGGTAAGAAGGCCGACGGCAGATCCGATGAAAACGTCGCTGAGAAAATGCGCATTCAGGAATGCCCGCGTCAGCGCCAGGTAAAGCGCAACGGCAAACCATAGCGGCGCCAGCATAGGCATCACAGCGCTTGCGATCACAGCAACGCAGAAGATCGTCAATGCGTGGCCCGAGGGGAAGGAATCGTATTGCAGATCGAAGTGGAATGGCCTGAAGCCGAACAGCTTCAGTTCCAGCTCATCTCGTGGGCGGCGGCGGCCGAGCAGGGTTTTGATGCTGTGCAGGATGATGCTCCCGATCGCGAGGCTCGCCAGATAGGCGAGGGATGTGTCGGCCCACAGGCGCAACAGCGGCGTGGCGCCCCAAAGCCAAATCCCCACCTGTGACACCAGGAAGACGGTGGTGGAGAGCGCCAGCCAATAGGCGCCTTTGGCCCAGTCGGTGGTCCGGGCGATACGTCTATGCAACCGGATATGGATGCGATCGTGGAAAAAATGCGCGGTCCACCGGTCCACGGCGAAACTGGCAAGTCCCGCCGCGAGCAGGAATATCCCGAACCAAAGCAGCATGGCCGCTGCTTGCCGCTTGGGAACGCGGCTGTCAAATGGCCGCCCCCGGCCGCCTAGCGGACCCCGGAACCCGCCGCTAAAGTCCTGTCACACCTATTGGAAACAGGAAGGGCCGGAAGGCCCCGTTCGGAGGACACAATGGATTTCGACTATTCGCCCAAGCAACGGGAATGGATGAAGCGCGTCGGCGACTTCATGGATGCCCACATCTATCCTGCCGAGGCGACTTACAACGCGCAGATGGATGAGGCCCGCAAGAAGGGCAATCCCTGGATCGTCGTGCCGGTCGTGGAAGAGCTGAAGGAAAAGGCCAGGAAGCAGGGCCTTTGGAATTTCTTTCTGAACGAAAGCGCGCACGGCGCCGGCCTCACCAACCTCGAATATGCGCCGCTTGCCGAGCTGATGGGCCGCGTCGGCTTCGCGTCGGAGGTGTTCAACTGCTCGGCGCCGGATACCGGCAACATGGAAGTGCTGGAGCGTTACGGCTCACCCTATCAGCAGGACAAGTGGCTGAAGCCGCTCCTCGCCGGCGAAATCCGTTCGGCATTCCTGATGACCGAACCGGCCGTCGCCTCTTCGGATGCCACGAACATCGAAACCAGCATTGAGCGCAAAGGCGATCACTATATCGTCAACGGCACGAAATGGTGGTCGTCGGGCGTGGGTGACCCGCGCTGCAAGATCATGATCGTCATGGGCAAAAACACCCAGGACGGCGACCGTCACAGCCAGCAGTCGCAGATCCTCGTCGAGCGCGATGCGCCCGGCGTGACGGTGAAGCGCATGCTGCCGGTGTTCGGCTATGACGACGCGCCGCACGGTCATGGCGAAGTCGAGCTGAAGAACGTGAAGGTGCCAGTCGAGAACATGGTTCTGGGCGAAGGCCGCGGCTTCGAGATCGCGCAGGGCCGTCTCGGGCCGGGCCGCATCCATCACTGCATGCGCACCATTGGCGTTGCCGAGCGCGCACTGGCTTCGATGGTGCAGCGCCTGCACGCCCGCGTCGCGTTCGGCAAGCGCATCGCCGAGCATTCGGTGTGGGAACAGCGCGTCGCCGAAGCCCGCATCAATATCGACATGTGCCGCCTGCTGACGCTGAAGGCGGCCGACATGATGGACAAGGTCGGCAACAAGGTCGCCCGCCTCGAAATCGCGGAGATCAAGGTCGCGGCGCCGCGCATGGCGCTGAAGATCATCGATGATGCGATTCAGGCTTGGGGCGGCGCGGGCGTGACCACCGATCCGGGGCTTGCGCGCATGTATGCCGGCCAGCGCACGCTGCGTCTTGCGGATGGTCCCGATGAAGTTCACTGCCGCACGATCGCGCGCCTGGAATATGGCAAGCATTTCCAGCGCCCGCCGAAGCTGGCAGCCGCGGAATAATTCGCCGATCGTTTTGAAGAATGCACGTGGCGGATGGGAAACCATCCGCCATTTGCGTTTCAGGCCGCTTCGGCCCGTTCCACGGGTGGCGTGAGCGCGAGCCGGACGACAACCGTCGTGCCTTCGCTCTCAACACTATTGATCTGCATGTCACCGCCATGCTTTTCGGACAGCGCGCGCACAAGCGCCAGGCCAAGGCCGGTGCCTGTCTTGCTGATCATCGGATCGGTCGCGACCTGTTCAAAGGCGCGGCCAAGGCGGGGCAGGGCTTCGGATGGAATGCCGATGCCATCATCGCGCACCGAGAGCACCACGAATTCGCCGTCACAGGACGCCTTGATCCAGACATGCCCGCCGCGCTGCGTGAATTTCAGCGCGTTGGAGAGCAGGTTGAGCACGATCTGCTTGAGCGCCCGGCGGTCGGCCATCAGCGGCAGACCCGCCTCGGGAACTTCCATCGCCATCTGGATGCCGTTGTCGCGGGCGCGCTGGGCCAGCATCCGCGCGCAGTCTTCCAGGATGTTCGCCAGATCGGCCTGATCGAAATTCATTTCCATCTTGCCGGCCTCGATCTTGGCCGTGTCGAGAATGTCGGCAATGAGGTCGAGCAGCATCTGCCCGGAATCGCGGATCAATCCCACATATTCGCTGTAGCGCGGATTGCCTATGGGCCCGAACATCTCATCGCGCATGATGTCCGAAAAGCCGATGATGGCGTTGAGCGGTGTGCGCAGTTCGTGACTCATGCTGGCGAGGAACGCCGACTTCGCCTTGCTGGCCGCTTCCGCCTCTTCCCGCGCGGCCTTCATCTTCATCTCATCCGCCTTGCGCTCGCTGACGTCGCGGGAAACGCTGATGATGTTTTTCGGCTCTTCGGATCCCTCATCGAAAACGCCGCGCACATTGCTTTCTATCCAGACGTAGTGTCCGTCGCGATGGCGCATGCGATAGGTCGCCGCGCGAACTTCACCCGGCCTGAGCTTTTCCCGGAGCGCCTGTGCCTGTGGCCGGTCATCGGGGTGCGTAAGTTCGACGAAATGTCCGGTCTCGATTTCCGCCGGCGTGCGTCCGAGGATGTTCTGAAGCGCAAGGGATGCGAACAGGATGCGTCCCTCCGGGTCATAGAACATGATGATGTCGGAGGCCTGCTCGGTCATCACGCGATAACGGTCTTCGGCGGCGGCGCGCGCGGTCTCCGCGATCACCTGCTGGGTGACATCGTGGCAAACACCGATCACAGACATCACGCGGCCGTCAGGCCCGATATCGACCTCGCCATGCGTGTCGACGTAAGTTGCCGGATTGGAAGGATCCTTGGGGCGCGAACGATAATAGAAGCCGGACCGCGTTTTGATCGCGTTTGTTATCGTCTGCGCGATGTTGGCGGCATCCTCGTCGAGGATCTGAGACAGGAGCCAGTTCATGTCCGGCTTCTGGCTCTCGTCGATGTTCAACAGCCGGTACATCCCCGGCGACCACATGGTGTGCCCATCGGTGAGGCGCTGGCGCCAATAACCGAACTTGGCCGCGCGCTCCGCCAGGCCGAATTGCAAGCGCTCGGCGGCAAGCTCGGCTTCGAACGCGGATTCCCGCGTTGCGGATTCTGGTGTGTTGCCCGGCGTCATCCGACCCCTGGTTCCGGAAGGGTTTATCCCGCCACAACCATAGGCGCGCGACGTTAAGCAACGCTTTCAAACTGCTGGAGTCGTTGTTGTCGTTTTACTGTCGTTAAGTGACGTTTAACCAACAGAGTTTGGTGAAACTGCGCCTCTACTTACCCCGGCGCGCCCGCGCGCCTGGCGTATTCCCATGCGCGTTCGGCCAGCGGGCGCACGCCCGATGCGTTTTGGGCCGCGTGCGCGCTGTTGGCCGTGCCGTCGCGCACGCGACCCACGATGCCCTGAAGGATGCCGGCGAGACGGAAAAAATTATAGGCCGCGTAGTAATCCATATTCGGGATGGAATCGCGGTGTGTGCGCTTGCAGTAAGCCGCCGTGTAGGTGTCCTTGTCCGGGATTCCCAGCGCCTTGAAATCCGCGTCCAGCAGGCTCCCGCCGCTGGAGACGCCGCCAGGCATCTGCCATTGCATCAGATGGTAGGTGAAGTCCGCCATCGGGTCGCCGATGGTGCAAAGCTCCCAATCCAGCACCGCGATCACCTTCGGCTCGGTTGGATGCAGGATCATGTTATCGAGGCGGTAGTCGCCATGAACGATGCTGTCGCGCGCATCGGTGGGCAGATGCGCCGGCAGCCATTCGATCAGCTTTTCCATCTCTGGAATGTGCTCGGTCTCCGAGGCTTTATACTGCTTCGTCCAGCGCGAAACCTGGCGGCCGACATAATTGCCGGGTTTGCCGTAATCCTGCAGGCCCAGCTTTTCCCAATCGATGTTGTGCAGCCGCGCGAAAGTTTCGTTCATCGCGTCATAGATCTGGCCGCGCTGCTTCGGCGTCTGGTCGGGCAGCATCGGCCCCCAATAGATGCGGCCCTCCACGCAATCCATCACATAGAACATTGTGCCGATGATGCTCTCGTCTTCGCACAGCAGGTAAGGCTTGGCGACCGGGAAGCCGGTCGGATGCAATGCCGCGATGATGCGGTATTCGCGATCCACGGCATGCGCGCTCGGCAGCAGCTTTCCCGGCGGCTTGCGGCGCAGAACATAATTGCGGTTCGGCGTGATCAGCTTGTAGGTCGGGTTGGACTGGCCGCCCTTGAACTGGCGCACTTCCATCGGCGTCTGAAAGCCGTCGATGCGCTCGGCGAGATAGGCCTCAAGCTTCTTCTCATCGAAGCGATGGCTTTCAGACACTTCCTTGGTGCCTGAAAACTTCTCCTGGCGATCGTCTGTCGCGGCGTCGGCCATAGGCGTGCTCCCGATATCTTTCGGCTATTTTGGGACGGACCGGCGCACTCGCACAAGCCTTTGGATCAGTTGCGGGACAATGCGCGCCAGCCAATGTCACGGCGGCAGAAACCGCCGGGCCAATCGATCAGATCGACGGCCTTGTAAGCGCGCGTTTGCGCCTCCGCCACGGTCTTTCCCAGTGCCGTGATGTTGAGCACCCGTCCGCCGATGGCGAGAAGTTTGCCATCGCGCCGTTCTGTGCCGGCATGAAAAATCTGCACGCCTTCCACTGCGGACGCGGCGTCAAGATTTCGGATTTCCGTGCCCTTGGCGTACTCGCCCGGATAGCCTTTCGATGCCATCACCACGGTCAGCGCGGTCTCATCGCTCCAGCGCAGGTCGAGATTGTGCAATTGCCCATCGCGCATGGCGATGAGCGTGGTGAGCAGATCCGATTTCAACCGGGGCATCAGCACCTGGCATTCCGGATCGCCGAAGCGGCAATTGTATTCGACCAGCTTCGGTCCATCCTTCGTGATCATCAGTCCCAGATACAGGACGCCCTGATAGCTGCGCCCGCGTTCGGCCATTGCGGCAACGGTCGGCTTGATGAATTTGTCCATGGCGATTTGTTGCAACGCGGGCGGTAGAACCGGCGCAGGCGAGTACGCGCCCATGCCGCCGGTGTTCGGCCCTTTGTCGCCATCGAAAGCGCGCTTGTGGTCCTGCGCGCCCACGAGCGGGATCGCCGTTTCGCCGTCGCTGAGCGCAAAGAAGCTCGCTTCCTCGCCTTGCATGAATTCTTCGACGACGACTTCGCTGCCGCTTTCACCGAAGCCACCTTCGAACATGAAGTCGATAGCCTTGCCGGCATCCGCTTTCGTCTCCGCGATGATCACGCCTTTGCCGAGCGCCAGCCCATCCGCCTTGATGACGGCCGGCAAGCCCAGCGTATCGGCGAACGCTTTGGCCGACGACGCGTCGCGAAAGCGCTGATAGGCCGCCGTGGGAATCCCGATCTCGCGGCAGAGATCTTTCACAAAGCCCTTGGAGCCTTCGAGGATCGCGCCTTTGCCGCTGGGCCCGCTGGCGCGAATGCCTTCCGCCTCGAACCGGTCCCAAAGCCCGCCGACCAGCGGATTGTCCGGCGCGATGACGACGAAATCGATCTGCTTCTCTTTCCCGAAGCCCACCAGCTTGTCGAAATCCATGGCCGCGATGGGGACACATTCGGCCACCTGCGCGATTCCGGCATTGCCCGGCGCGCAATAAAGCTTGGTCAGCAGCGGACTGGCGGATAGCGCCCAGGCCAGCGCGTGCTCGCGCCCGCCGGAACCGATGAGAAGGACTTTCATGGGCCGAACTTCCGGGAAGGGAGGGGTGGATTCAAGCGCCGTTCCTATATCATCTGTGAATCATGTCCGAAGCCGCCACCAAGCCCAATTTGCCCGAATACAGCGTCAGCGAGATCGCGGGCGCCCTGAAGCGCACAGTCGAGGATTCCTTCCCCTTTGTGCGGGTGAGGGGCGAGATCAGCGGCCTGAAACTGGCCTCGTCCGGCCACACCTATTTCGACCTGAAGGACGATAAGGCCGTTCTCAATGCCATCATCTGGAAGCAGGGCGCGCGGCTGATCAAGCTGCGGCCGGAGGCGGGACTGGAAGTGGTCTGCACAGGTCGGATCACGACCTATCCAGGTTCCTCCCGTTACCAGATCATCGTCGAGCAGATGGAACTGGCCGGCGCGGGCGCGCTCATGGCCATGCTGGAGGAGCGCAAGAAGAAGCTCGCCGCCGAAGGCCTCTTTGCCGCCGAGCGCAAGAAGCCGTTGCCGTTCCTGCCGGACGTGATCGGCGTGGTGACATCGCCCACCGGCGCGGTGCTGCGCGATATCATGCACCGGTTGAACGAACGCTTCCCGCGCCGCGTGCTGCTGTGGTCCGTGGCCGTGCAGGGCGAGCGTGCCGCCGCCGAAGTCGCCGCCGCCATTCGCGGGTTCAACGCGCTTGCCGTGGGCGGCGCGATACCGCGTCCCGATTTGCTCATCGTAGGACGTGGCGGCGGCTCCATCGAAGATTTGATGGCGTTCAACGAGGAGATCGTGGTGCGCGCGGCTGCCGAAAGCGCGATCCCGCTCATCTCCGCCGTCGGCCACGAAACCGATACCACGCTGATCGATTTCGCCTCCGACCGCCGCGCGCCGACACCGACGGCCGCCGCCGAGATGGCGGTGCCGGTGCGCGCGGATCTTCTGTCGCAGACGCTGGATTTCGAGCGCCGTGTTCTCAACTGCTTCACGCGCGGCATCACCACGCGCCGCACGCATCTGTCGCAGCTTGCACGCGTGTTGCCGCGCGCGGATCAACTGTTCGCGCAGCCGCAACAGCGGCTCGACGTCGCTTCCGACAAACTCGGCAGCGCTTTGCGCCGCAATCTGCAGGAACATCGCCGCGCTTTCGGCGAAGCGGCGGCGTTGCTGCGTCCGCGTCCGATCCGTCATCACATTACAGTCTGCGGTGAGCGCACGGGGGCTTTGGCCAACCGGATGGAGCGTGCTTTCCGCGCGCGCCTCAGCGAAGACCGCAAGAAACTCGAAAGCCTGTCGCGCGTGCTGGAGGGCATCTCCTATCGCGGCGTGTTGGAGCGGGGCTTCGTGCTGGTGCGAAGCACGGACGGTTCCATTCGCCGCCGGGCCGATGCGGTACAGGCGGGCGAACGGCTATCGCTTACCTTCGCGGATGGCACGCGCGAGGCGACGGCAGGCGGTGCGCCAACGTCCCCGCCTGCGGCGTCAAAACCGCATATGACAAAGCCGAAAGCCGGCCAGGGCGACTTGTTTTGAAGCCCTGCCGCCGTGTTAGAATGAGCCATGAACAAGATGGACCGTGATTTCCGCGCCGAAGGGCAGGCCGACCTCGAATATCTCGACGGCGAATATCATGTCGTGAAGCCGGGATCGTTTGTGATCTGTGCCGTCACCGGCACGCAGATTCCGCTCGACGCGCTGCGCTACTGGAATGTCGATCTGCAGGAGGCTTATGCCACCGCCGCGATCGCGTTGAAGCGCTTTCAGGAAACCGGCGGCACGCCGAAATGATCCATCGCCGCGCGTTCGTCATCAGCGCCGCCGCGACGACGCTACTGGCTTCCCATGCACGCGCGCAGAGTTCGCGTATTTCGCTGACCGGCAAGATGGAGCAGGGCAGCCTCGTCATCGGAAAAGCACCGCCGGGCACGAACCTCAAGGTCGATGCACGCATCGTGCGCGTCGCACCGGATGGAACCTTCGCCTTCGGTTTCGAATACGATCAGACGAAGCCAAGCACGCTCTCCGCCGTGTTCGCCGACGGTTCGACGGAATCCCGCGATGTCATGCCGTCGGCGCGGCAATATGAGATTCAGCGCATCAGCGGATTGCCGCCGCAGATCGCCCATCCCTCCGCGCCGGATATCGTCGCGCGCATCCAGCGCGAGCACGCGCAGGTCTATGCCGCGCGAAAGACCGACAGCGATCTTTCTTATTTTGCCGAACCGTTCGATTGGCCTGCGAAGGGCATCATCTCCGGGTTGTTCGGCAGCCAGCGCATTCTGAACGACGTGTCGTCGGCGCCGCATATGGGGGTGGACATCGCGGGCGGCGAAGGTGCGCCGATCCATGCGCCCGCGAGCGGCACGGTCCTGATTGCCGATCAATTTTTCCTGGAAGGCGGCTACACGCTACTCGATCACGGCCACGGTGTGTTCACCGGCTACATGCACCAATCAAAACAGTTGGTGAAGCCGGGCGATGCCGTCGCGCGCGGGCAACAGATCGGTAATATCGGACACACCGGCCGCGCGACAGGCCCGCATCTGCATTGGCAAATGAACTGGTTCAGCGTCCGGCTCGATCCGTCGCTATCGGCGCGCACGCCCCTGCCGGAGAAGAGTTAGGTTTCCGATTGCGCGGCCAGTGCCTTGGCACGCTTGCTGCGGATCTTGTCGCCCGGTTTCGGCCAGCGGCGGTGAATCCACAACCATTGCGACGGGCGCGAACGGACCATCTGCTCGATGCTTTCGGTGATCTGGATGGTCAACCGATGCATGTCCTGGTCGTGATCACCGCCCGGCGCGAATTCAAGCGGCGGATGAATTGTCACGCGGAAGCGCGCGCCACTCAGCCGTTCGTTGGATGTGGGTAGAATGATGCAGTTTAGTTTGAGCGCCAGCGCTGCCGGAGCGGGCGTCGTCATGGCGTCGCGGCCGAAGAACGGCGCGGGCAGGCCTTCATTCGTCTTTTGATCCACGAGAATGAAAATGGCTTTCCCCGCACGCAGCAGCGAGAAGATGCGCCGCGTGCCTTGCGCGCCTTTCGCGATCTGATCTTTCGGGCCGTTCGCCATGCGCTGACGCACCATCCAGCGATCGACATAGGGATTGTTCAGCGGGCGATAGACCTCGCCACCCTCCACGCCGTACTGGGCGGCAGCGAACGGCATCGTCTCCCAGTTTGCGAAATGGCCCGACACGAACATCACGCCTTTGCCGCTCGCGACTGCTTTGTCGACAATCTCCAAATTGGCGACCTGCAACCGCGGATCGGGCCCATGCATCGAGAGTTTGTCGAGATGCGCATATTCCGCGACGGTGCGGCCGAGATTGTCCCACATCTCAAGCAGGATCGCCTCGATCTCGGCACTGCTCTTTTCCGGATAAGCCTTCTGGAGATTGTCGCGCCCGCGTTGCGAGGTGCGCGTGCAATAGAAGATATTGCGACCAAGCCAGCCGCCCAGCGCCGACGCGCCATCCAGTCCGAACAGTTTGAAAAAACCGATGAAAGCGAAGAACACCGCCGCTTCCACGCGATAGCGCAGCATCGTGGCAAAGGGCATTTTCGGGATCGGCGCGATCTCGCTCATCTTCTGGCGCTATGGCGTGCGCGGGGCGACCCTGTCAAGCAGCGCGTCCAGCGCTGCCCGGTCCTCGAACGCCGCGCGCACGGGAATAAACCGAACGTCTTCGCGCTCCGCCGGGGTCAACCGCACGAAATCTTTCTCGGTTGTAACCAGCGATGCGTTCAAAGCCTTTGCCCGCACCCGAAGCCGGGCGAATTCGGCGGCGGTGTAAGCGTGATGGTCTTCATAGGCGCGCGTCTCGACGATTTCCGCGCCCAGCGCGCGCAAGGTCGCGAAGAATTTCTCCGGCCGTCCGATGCCCGCGAAGGCCAACACGCGCTGTCCGGCAACACCGGGCGCATCGACGGGAACAAGCCTTGCCCGCAGCACCGGTCCGTTGAAACCTGGCAGATTTGGCGCGCCGTCACCGACCAATACCACCGCTTGCGCGCGCGCAAGACCGAGCGTCACGTTTTCGCGCAACGGCCCCGCCGGAAGAATGCGTCCATTGCCGAATCCGGTCTGTGCATCGACCACGATGATGGAGAGATCTTTCACCAGCGAAAAATTCTGGTGTCCGTCGTCCATGACGATGACGTCCGCGCGCTCGGTATCGGCAAGCGTCGCGCCGGCGGCGCGGTTGCGCGAGACGATGACGGGCGCTGCGCCTGCGAGAAGAAGGGCTTCGTCTCCAGTCTCCTCGAATGTGTCATGCGCCGGATCGACGATGCCAGGGCCGTGCATCTTTCCGCCATAGCCGCGCGTCAAGATCATTGTTCGCTTCTGCCGCGCGATAAGCGCGCGCGCAATGGCGATGGCGATGGGCGTTTTTCCCGAACCGCCGGCTGTCAGATTGCCGACGCAAATCGTTTTCGCCGCCGCGCGAAAGGGCCGCGCGTTGGAAGCTTTCCAGGCGACCGTCGCGCCATACGCCCATCCCACGGGAGTCAGAAGCGCAACCGCGAGCTTGGCCATATAGTCTTTTTGCTGCCAGAACTCAGGGGTGCGCATGCAGAAGGGCCTCTATCGCCGTAATCGTCTTTACGACGGCACCCCCGAGCGCCGCTGCCGCGCGCGCCGCGGCTTCGCCCATTGTTTTGGCTTCATTCGGATGTTCGATCAACCTTTTCGCCATCGCGGCGATTTCCGCCGTCGAGCACACGCGGCCTGCGCCTTGTGCGGCGAGGATCGCGTCATAAGCCTGCGTGAAATTGCCGGTATACGGGCCGGTCAACACCGCGCATCCGAGCCGCGCCGGCTCCAGCGGATTTTGCCCCCCGTGCCGGATCAGGCTGCCCCCCACGAACGTAAAAGGTGAAAGGCGATACAACAGCCCCAGTTCGCCGATGGTGTCCGCGATATAGACTTGTGTGTCGCGCGCGGGCAGTTGCCCTTCGGAGCGGCGCACAACGGGCCGGGATCCGCACAGCATCGCGATGTCCGCGCCGCGTTCGGGATGGCGCGGTGCGATGATGGTGAGCAGGTCGGCATAATCTTCGCGAAGCTTGTCCTGCGCCGGAAGGATGGTTTCATCCTCGCCAGGATGCGTGCTGGAAGCCAACAGCACGGGCCGCGCGCCAATTGCATTTTTCAATGCTGCAAGCTTGGTTTCGTCGGCGGGCAGGGGCGGTGCATCGGCTTTGAGGCTGCCGGTGATTTCGACGCGCGGCGCACCCAGAAGTTTCAGGCGGTTCGCCGTCTCGGCATCTTGCGCAAGGCAGATATCGAATTGCGACAGCAGTGCTTTTGCCACGCGGGGCGCACGCCGCCATCCCCGGAACGAACGCTCCGACATGCGGCCGTTCACCAGCGCAAGCTTCACGCCCTGTCCTCCGGCGCGATAGAGAAGGTTCGGCCACAATTCGGATTCCACGAACAATCCGGCGTCCGGCCGCCAATGCGCGAGAAAGCGCTTCGCGGCGGCGGGCGTATCGACCGGTGCATATTGATGGATCGCCCCGGTGGGCAGCCGCTCGGCCATCAGCTTCGCGCTTGTCACCGTGCCACTGGTGACGAGCGCATTGTTTCCGGATTTGAGGAAGGCTTCGATGAGCGGCAAGGCGGCGACGCTTTCGCCCACGCTGGCGCCATGGATCCAGATCAGCCGGCCTTCGGGGCGTTCGACGCTGGCATAGCCGAGCCGCTCGCGCATGCGCAGTGTATCTTCCTTGCCGCGCAGCGCGCGCTGGCGCAGGAAAAAGGGAACGGCCGGCGCAAGCGCCGTCGTGGCCAGCCGGTAGGCCGCAAGCCCCAGCGGCGGCGCCATTCAGCTCGGCTCCCGGTCGTCGAGGCCGCGATGATAGAGGCGCGCGTAGAGGCCGTTTTGCGACATCAGTTCGGAATGGGTGCCCGATTCCACAATGCGGCCGTGATCCATGACGTAGATCCGGTCGGCATCGAGAACGGTGGACAAGCGGTGCGCGATCACAATGGTCGTGCGCCCCTCCATCAGATGCGAAAGCGCTTCCTGCACCTGCCGTTCGCTTTCGGTGTCGAGCGCGGAAGTGGCTTCGTCGAGCAAGAGGATCGGCGCGTTGCGCAGCATGGCGCGGGCGATGGCGATGCGCTGGCGTTGGCCGCCGGAAAGCTTCAACCCGCGTTCGCCAACCTGGGAATCGTAACCGTCCGCTTGCGCGCTGATGAAGTCATGCGCGGCGGCGGCCTGCGCCGCTTCGATGATTTCCTGCCGCGTCGCGTCCCGGCGGCCCTGGGCGATGTTTTCGGCGATGGATTCGTCGAACAGGATCGGCTCCTGCGTCACCAGCGCGATGTGCTCGCGCAGCGAAAGAAGAGTGATGTCGCGAATATCCTGCCCGTCGATGGTGATGCTGCCGCTGTCGATGTCATGAAAGCGCAACAGGAGATTGAAAAGTGTCGTCTTGCCGGCGCCGGAAGGCCCGACAAGGGCGATCTTCTGCCCGGGCATCACTTCCAGCGAAACATCTTCCAGCGCCTGCGCTTCGAGATTGTATCGGAAGGATACGCGATCGAAGCGCACGGCGCCGCCGCGCGCGACAGCAAGCGGCTTGGCCCCCGGCTTGTCGAAAATATCCGGCTTGGCGTCGATCACCGCGAAGATGCGATTGGCCGCCGCAAGGCCCTCGGTCGAAACCGTCTGGAGCTGGCTCAGATTGCGCACGGGCTGCTGCGCCAGCAGCATCGCCGCGACGAAGGCCGCGAACTGGTTGATGGCCAGATGGCCATGGATGCCAAGATAGCCCGCGATGGCGACGGTGATCGCCGCCGCGATGCCGCCGATCAGGTCCGTTGCGGGCACGGCCGCCGAACGCGTGCGCACGGCTTTCAGAAGATAGCGCAACCGTTTGGTGATGCGCTCTTCGGCGATCTCCGTCACATGATCTTCGAGATTGTATGCTTTGACGATGCGCCGCCCGGTAAGCGCCTCCGTGAGTGTCTTGGAGAGCGTGCTGGTCTCTTCCATGCCGCGCGTCGAGGATTTGCGCAGGGAGCGGCCGATCTTGTCGGTGATCCATGCGACGGGCGGTAGAAGCAACAGGGAGATGATCGTCAGCTCCCAGTTCTGCCAGAACATCACCACCAGCATCGCGATCAGCGTCAGCACCTCGCGGCCCATGCCGAGCAAGCCGCGCGTGACGGCGTTGCGCAGCAGCGTCGTGTCGTAGAGAAATTTCGAAATCATGTCCGACGAGTGCACGGCGTTCAGTCCGCCGATGTCGAGCCGGATCTGGCTGCGGAACATGTCGCGCTGCACGTCGGCGCTGATGCGTTCCGCGATCGTGTTGGTGATGGACTGTTCGCCGAAGCCGGCCGCGGCGCGCAGGATGATGACGCCCATGATCTCCAGCGGAATGCGCAAGAGGTCGGCACTGTGCTTCAGTATGAAGATGCGCTTGATCGCCGGATTGATGATGCCGGCCAGTGCGCCGTTCATGGCCGCCGAAATCACCATGCAGAACACGCCGAAGGCGAGAAGGCCCCATTTGCCGCCGAGGTAATCGCGCAGCAGGCGTCGGATAATCGCCCAGTCGCCGCGCGGTTTCGCGGTCAGCGCGGGCAGGGCCGCTCTCAGGTCGTTCGGACGAGGGTTCATGCGGGCGCCGGTCTAGCACGGCCCCGGCGTGCGGGGCACGTTTTTATGACTAATGCTCGGGCTCCATCAGCCGGTGAATGTGAACCACGAAATAGCGCATATTTGCATTGTCCACGGTGCCTTGCGCCTTGCCGCGCCAGGCTTTCAGCGCTTCCGCGTAATTCGGATACATGCCCACGATGTCGAGCTTGTTGAGATCCTTGAACGCATGGGTGTGGGGCGACACCAACTCGCCGCCGAAGACAAGGTGGAGAAGCTGTTGGGGTTCATGCTCGGCCATGGCCTACCTCTGCAATTTGATGTGACGAACCCGCGACAGGATTTCGGCATGCAGTTTTGGACCCGCCGAAATCATCGAAGGCTGAATCGCCTGCTCGCCATTGTAGCGCGGAATGGCGCCGTCATGTGTGGTCACGATGCCGCCCGCCTCGCGCACGATGATGTCGGCGGCCGCCAAGTCCCAGTCGCGCTTCGCCGACAGCGCCAATGTCGCGTCAAAAGCGCCGTTCGAAACCAGCGCCATGCGATAGGCGACGGAATTGCGCGTTTCAATATGCATGGGCGGCCATGGCCGGTTCGGCGGGTTGTTCCAGGCCGGGTGCTCGAACATGTCGCGCGCCGCACACATGCGGCAGTCTTCCAACTCTTCGCGGCCGGAAACCTGGATCGAAGCGCCGTTCAGCGTCGCGCCTTCGCCGTTGTTGGCGGCAAAACATTCATCGAGGATCGGATTGAACACCACGCCGATCACCGGCCTGCCGTCGCGCACCAGGGCGACGCAAATCGTGAAGTGTGGCCTGTTCTTCAGAAAAGCGACGGTGCCGTCGATGGGATCGACGACGAAAACGGTCTGCTTTTTCAAGCGCGACGGTTCGTCCTCGGTTTCCTCGGAGAGCCAGCCATAGGCGGGCCGTGCCGCGGTCAGGGTCTCGCGCAGATATTTGTCGATGGCGAGATCGGCTTCGGTGACGGGCTGGCCTTTGCCCTTGTCCCATTTCCTGTAGTCGCCGCCGTAGAACTTCCGCGCAATGGCGCCCGCGCTGCGCACCGCCTGTTCGATGAGGGCACGATCGCCGGCAAGCCCGGCTTCACGAGCCGGCAATGGTCATGCCTTCCACGCGGATCGTCGGTGCGTTGGTACCGTGCCGGAATTCCAGATCGTTCGCCGGCGTCAGGTTGAGGAACATGTCCTTCAGATTGCTCGCGATGGTCACGCCGGAAACCGGATAGGCGATCTTGCCATTCTCGATCCAGAAACCGGACGCGCCCTGGCTGTAATCGCCCGTGACGCCGTTTACCCCGAAGCCCATCGTCTCGGTCACGTAGAACCCGTCCTTGATGTCGGCCATGAGTTCTTCTGGCGAGAGCTTGCCGGGCGCCATGTAAAGGTTGGTCGTCGAGGGCGAGGGTGGGCCTCCCGTGCCGCGCGCTGCATGGCCGTTGGTCGTCAGCCCCAGCTGTTTCGCGCTCGCGGTGTCAAGCAGCCATGCCGTCAGCACGCCGTTCTCGATCAGCGCCATTTTCCGGTTCGCGACGCCTTCGCCGTCGAAAGGCTTGGAGCGCTGGCCGCGCTTGCGGTGCGGATCGTCGATGATGTTGATGGATGAGCCGAACACGGCCTGTCCCATCTTGTCCTTCAGAAAGCTCACGCCGCGCGCGATGGACGAGCCCGAGATCGCACCCGCGAAACTGCCGACCAGCGAAGCCGACACGCGTGGATCGTAAACCACGGGCGCGCGTTGCGATTTTGCCTGCCGCGGGTTCAACCGCTTGATCGTGCGTTCGCCGGCGCGTTTGCCGACAACCTCCGGGCTTTCCATATCGGACCCGTGCCGCGCGCTGGACTCCGCATAGTCCCGCTCCATGCCGGTGCCTTCGCCGCCGAGAACGGCCACGCCGATGCCGTGGCTTGTGGTGGCATAGCCGCCGCGAAACCCTTCGCTGGTGGCGAGTGCAATGGCGGTGCGCCCGAAGCTCGCGCCGCCGCCTTCCGAATTGGTGATGCCGGGAACGGCCATCGCCGCGCCTTCGACTGCGCGCGAGCGTTCGATGAGCGTTTCGGTCGAAGGTTCGTCGGGATCCTCAAGATCGAGCGCAGGATAGTCGCGCGCCAGAAGATCCTTCGGCGCCAGACCCGCATATTTGTCTTCAGGGGCTAGCTTTGCCATCGCCACGGCGCGTTCGGGCAATCCGGCAAGGCGATCCTTCGACAGATCGTTGGAGGAAACGAACGCGACTCGCGCACCGACGAAAACGCGCAAGCCCAGATCGGTGGACTCCGCCCGCTCGACATCTTCCAGCTTGCCGAGGCGATACGACACGCCCGCGGCCACGCCCTCGACCAGAAGCGCATCCGCGGCGTCCGCGCCGGCTTTGCGTGCCGCCTGAATCAGGCTTTCGAGAATCTCTTCTTTGTTCGGTCTGCTGGCCACTGAATCAGGATACCGGAACGGCTACTTGCGCGAAGAAGATAAGATAGAAGACGCCGACGATGCCAATGATGAACGAAATCCACGTCAGCATGATGCCGGCCAGCCGTAACGTGCTGGGTCCGACGGATTGCGACAGCCCGATGCCGTGGGCGATGCGGCCAAGGGTGAGCGAACCGCCCATCGCATGAATAAGCCAGATCGAACCGCCAAGCGGCGAGGCCAGGGCCCAAAGCAGCAGCAGCGCCATGGGGACATATTCGGTGTTGTTCGCATGCGCGCGGACGGGACCCGCCACCTCCGCAATGCCGCCATCACCGATATCGACGCGGTGGGTGACGCGGGCACGCGTCACAAGAACGCCGAGCACGAGCATGATGAGCGCGTTGATCGCCGCATAGAAACCGAAGGCGAAATAGCCGGATTCGAAAACCAGTGACATGGACATCCCCTCTGCCGTTATTGCAGGCATGTGAAGGCTGAAACCGGCTTGGGTCAAGCCGGTTCATTTTGGGGCGAACAGGCGCTGTTCACTGGTTCTTGGTTCCGGCTGTAATGTTTGCGGCGGCGGAAGGAGGGGAGCCGGCCGCGGGCGTGATGTAGAGCTTTTCTTCGCCATAGGCGATGTAGAGGTGCAGGGCTTTCAGCACGTCCATCCCCAGCACGAGTTTGGTGTGGTGCATGGCGGCCGATCCGCTGTGGCCCGAATCCAGCGCCTCGGCCATTCTGCGGCGCGCGACCAGATCCACGGAAAGATCGATCACCGGGTTCTTGATCGTCACATCGCCTGCGACGAGGGATTTGAAACGCGCGCGAAAGACGGCGTTCTTGCCCTCGCCGGAGATGCGCTCGATGGCCGGTGAATCGGAATCCAGGTCGAATGTGCGCTGGACATATCCATAGTCGAGCGTGGTGCGGGGCGCCCCGGTATCGAGAACGGCGTCCACCTCATGTCCGTCGAGCAGCATAGTGAGTTCGATCTGGCCATGGCTGTCCACATCCACCGGAAGGTCGGTATAGGTGGGCGCCCAATATACGACTTTGCCTTCGCAATGATCCGGCGAAAACAGATTCACCTTCCGCGCGGCAGGATCGATCTCGACATCGAAATTGCGCAGCAGATTGGCGCCGAGAATGCCCTTCATGTCGTGGCCGGTGCGCTCGTCAAAGCGCGCGAGCAGGAATTTGACGGCCTCGAAATGCGACGCACCGATGGCGACGTCGGGAATTTTGACGAAATGATCGAGCTGCGAGCCGTCGGACAAATAGAAGCCGGGTGCCGAGAACTGCACCATGCTCAGAAACGGCGCGCCCGGCACATTGTAGACCGGCGGCGGCGTGTAGATCTTCAGGGGCGTGAGGCCCATCTTCTGCGTCACCGAAATGTCGATGACGCCGCGTTCCGCGCCCGTGTCGAGAAGCATGTCGATGTGTTCGTCGCCAACCGCGACGGGCACGATCAGCAAACCGTCCGGCCCGGCGGTTGCGTCGAGACTCGCAACATTCTGCAGCTTGCAGCCGGCATGTGCCGCGCTTGTTATCGAAAGCGCGGCGAGCGCGGAAAGAAGGAGCGCGCGCGCGGTCACTTCCAGATCGGCTTGCCGGAGCCGGGAAGGCCGAGGGATTTCCACTTCTCGGTCACCTTGCGGATCACCTCTTCGTCCATCGCGATCTTCCTGCCCCATTCGCGATGCGTTTCCGGCGGCAGCTTGTTGGTGGCGTCGAGGCCGATCTTGGAGCCGAGGCCGCTTTCCGGCGACGCGAAGTCCAGATAGTCGATCGGCGTGCCTTCGATCAGTGTGATGTCGCGCGCCGGGTCCATGCGCGTGGACAGTGCCCACATCACGTCTTTCCAGTCGCGGGCGTTGATGTCGTCGTCCACCACGATCACCCATTTGGTGTACATGAACTGGCGTAAGTACGACCACACGCCCATCATCACGCGCTTGGCGTGGCCGGGATAGGCCTTCTTCATCGACACGATGGCGATGCGGTAGGAGCAGCCTTCCGGCGGCAGCCAGAAATCGACGATCTCCGGGAACACCTGTTTGAAGAGCGGAATGAAAACTTCGTTCAGCGCTTCGCCGAGAATGGATGGCTCGTCCGGTGGACGGCCCGTGTAAGTCGAAAGATAGATCGGATCGCGGCGCATGGTGATCGCCGTGACGGTGAACACCGGGAATTGCTCGACCGAGTTGTAATAGCCCGTATGGTCGCCATAGGGGCCTTCGTCGCGATAGTCGGACAGCGAGACTTCGCCTTCCAGAACGATCTCCGCTTCCGCCGGCACCTTCAGCGGCTGGCTCACGCAATCGACAAGCTCGACGCGCTGGCCGCGCAGCAAGCCCGCGAATTGATATTCCGACAATGTATCGGGCACAGGCGTCACCGCCGCGAGAATGATCCCCGGATCGGCGCCCAGCACACAGGCGGCGGGCAGGGGCGCCGTCTTCTCCTTACCCCAGCGTGCATGATGCTGCGCGCCGCCGCGATGCTTGAGCCAGCGCATGATCGTCTGGTTCTTGTTCAGCAACTGCATCCGGTAGATGCCGAGATTGTAATTGTCCTCGCGCGCATCGCTCGGACCTTTGGTCACCACCAGCGGCCAGGTGATGAGTGGCGCGGGTTCACCCGGCCAGCAGGTCTGGATCGGAAGCTTGTTGAGATCGATCTGATCGCCGCGCAGAACAACTTGCTGGCACGCCGCGCTGCCCGCTGTCTTGGGGCGCATCGACATCACCGTCTTGGCGAGCGGCAGCAATTCCATCGCTTCGCCGAGCGAGCGTGGTGGCTCCGGCTGGCGCAGCATGGCGAGCGTCTCGCCGACCTCGCGCATTTCCGCGCCGGTGGTGCGCTCGACGCCGCCCATCGTGACGCCCATGGCGACGCGCTTCACCGTGCCGAAGAGATTGACCAGCACCGGCATGTCGCTTCGCGTGCCGTCGGCTTTGACGGGTTTCTCGAAAATGACGGCAGGGCCGCCCTCGGCGATCAGCCGCGTCTGGATCTCCGTCATCTCCAGAACGGTGGAGATAGGTTCCTTCACGCGGACGAGTTCGCCCGTGGCTTCCAGTTTGGCAATAAAGTCGCGCAGCGAGCGATAGGGCATGGCGTCAGTCTAGCAGAACCCTAAGGCGACACGGCAATCAGCCGTTCTTGTCCACTTTCCACTTCGACGGCAGCGCGTGGCGGATGCCGTAAACGAAGTAGATCACCAGGCCGATAGCCGTCCAAAGAACAAGCCGCCACCAGGTGTCGTTTGGCAGGCTCGCCATCATCGCGCCGCAGATCAGGATGCCCAGCGGCGCCACGACCCACACGAAGGGGGTGCGGAACGGCCGCTTCGCGTTGGGCGCCTGCACGCGCAGGATCATGATGCCGACACAGACCACCACGAAGGCCAGCAATGTGCCGATGGAGACGAGCAGGGCCAGGAAGTTGATCGGAAAAAACGCGGCCAGCGCGGCGGCGAAAACGCCGGTGACGATCGTCCCGCGATGCGGTGTCTTGAAACGCGGATGCACCGCGGCGAACATCTTGGGCAGGAAGCCGTCGCGCGACATCGAGTAGAAGATGCGCGACTGGCCGTAGAGCCCGACGAAGATCGTCGAGGCAAGGCCGACCGATGCGCCGACATCGATCACCGGCACCAGCCAGTGCAGGCTCGGGATCTTGCCGACGGCGAACGAGACGGGGTTTGGGATGTTGGTCAGCAACTGATAGGGCGAGATGCCCAGCAGCACGATCGAGATCGCGATATAGAGCACCGTGCAGATGAACAGCGATCCCAGGATTCCGATCGGCAGGTCGCGCTGCGGGTTCTTCGTCTCCAATGCTGCGACGGAAACGGAATCGAACCCGATATAGGCGAAGAAGATGATGGCCGATCCCATCATGATGCCGCTGATGCCGAAATGCCCGAACTTGCCGCTGTTCGCCGGGATGAAGGGCGTGAAATTGCTCCAGTTGATGAAACTCAGCCCGAAGCCGATAACCAGCAGCACGACGACGATCTTGATGCCGACCATGATCGCGTTGGTGTTCGCGGATTCGCGCATGCCGACGACGAGGATGCCGGTGAGCACCAGCACAAGCAGCACCGCCGGCACGTTCATGATCGCGCCGGTGAAGCCGAACTGGTGGATGAAGCCCATCAGGCCCGTCGCGTTATCGACAATGGTCGGGCAGGGCGGCGGATCGCCCACGACGCAGAGCGGCGCATTGGCGAGCGAGGCGGGGAAGTTGATGTGCATCGCGCCCATCAACTCGGTGAAATAGCCCGACCAGCCGACGGCCACGGCCGATGACGAGACGAGATATTCCAGCACCAGGTTCCAGCCGATGAACCACGCCATGAACCGGCCCATCGTGGCGTAAGCATAAGTGTAGGCGCTTCCCGATACCGGGATCATCGACGCAAACTCGGCATAGCACAGACCCGCAAAGAGGCAGCCCAGCGCCGCGACCACGAAGGAAAGCAGCACCGCCGGTCCCGCATAGTCCGCCGCGACCTGTCCGGTGATGACGAAGATACCGGCGCCGACGATGGCGCCGATGCCGATCATCGTCAGATGAACAGGTCCCAGTGTGCGCTTGAGTTCATGCTGCTCGGCCACGACGGGGTCGGGCTGGATCGAATCGATTTGTTCGGTCGTATCGGCCATTCGCCCCCGCGCTCAACAGCGGCCAAGCCCGCGGACGCTTGGGGCAAACTAGACTGAAATCTCGATCATCGTCCAGAAAGACAGACCGGGTTTGCGCCTGCTGAAATTGCGGTTAGGGTCGCGCCAAATAGGGAAGCCGGCAAGAATCGGCTGATTGTAAGGGGACCTACATGCTTTTCGGCCGCATCAAGCCGCTCACCGCTATTCTCGCGACCGCGGAGAAGAAGTCGCTCAAACGCTCGCTGGGCGCCTTCCAGCTCACCATGCTGGGAATTGGCGCCGTCATTGGCACGGGCATTTTCGTGCTGACCGCTGAAGCTGCGCAAAAAGCCGGCCCCGGGATGATGATTTCCTTCGTCATCGCGGGCTTTGTCTGCGCCATGGCGGCGTTGTGCTACTCGGAACTCGCTTCCATGGTGCCGGTGGCGGGCTCCGCTTACACATACACCTATGCCGTGATGGGCGAGATCCTTGCCTGGATGGTCGGGTGGGCGCTGATCCTCGAATATGCGGTGGGTGCGAGCGCGGTCGCGGTCGGCTGGTCGGGCTATTTCGTCGGGCTGATGCATTCGTCGCTGGGCATCGATATTCCACAATGGCTTTCCGTCGGGCCGAGCCAAGGCGGATTTATCAATCTGCCTGGCGTCGTCATCGCGGCTCTTGTGACGGGGCTTCTGATGATCGGGACCACGGAAAGCGCGCGGGTAAATGCCGTCCTCGTTTCGATCAAGGTTGCCGCGCTGATCCTTTTTATCGTGCTGACCTTACCCATGGTTCATGGCGCGAATTTCCAGCCTTTCATTCCCAATGGCTGGGGCACCGTCGGCGTGGTGGGCGCGGCCTCTTCAATCTTCTTCGCTTATGTGGGTTTTGACGCAGTTTCGACGGCGGCCGAAGAGACCGTGAACCCGCAGCGCAATGTGCCCCTTGGGCTGATCGGCAGCCTGTTGATCTGCACCGTATTCTATCTGCTCGTCGCCGCAGGCGTGATTGGCACGATCGGCGCGCAACCCGTTCGCGGCCTGATGGGCCAGATCCTGGCGCCGGGCACCGCCGAACTCGCGCAGCGCTGCACGGCGATCGTTGCCGGTGGCGCAACGCAGCCCCTGGCGTGCAGTCACGAAGCGCTGGCGCATGTGCTGCGCGTCATCGGCTATGTGCCGTTCGGCAATTTGCTGGGCCTTGCCGCATTCCTCGCGCTGCCGTCGGTGGTGCTGATGATGATGTACGGCCAGACGCGCGTGTTCTTCGTGATGGCGCGCGATGGGTTGCTGCCAGCCAAGCTCGCCTCGGTTCATCCGCGCTGGAAAACGCCGCATGTCGTCACCGCTTTCACGGGCGTTGTCGTGATGTTCATGGCGGCCTTCCTGCCGGTTGGAACGCTGGCGGACTATTCGAACTCGGGCACGCTGTTCGCCTTCGCGATGGTGGCGATCTCGGTACTGGTGCTGCGGCGCACGGATCCGGGCCGCAAGCGTCCGTTCCGCACGCCCGCCGTATATGTTGTGGCGCCGCTTGCGATCGCCGGTTGTGCGATCCTTTATGCCAAGCTGCCGCTGATCGCGATCCTTGTGCTGCCCGGATGGGGCATCATCGGACTCCTTGTCTATTTCGGCTATGGCCGCAGGCACAGCTCCGTGGGGCGCGGCGTCATCGACGTCGAGGAAGACGATCCGGAAATTCACGGCGTGAAGCTATAACCGGGCCATATCGTTCAGACCGGTACATCTCCCACATAGATCGAGCTTGGCCGCAGCAAACGGCCTAGCCGCTGCTGCTCGCGCGCATGCGCCGTCCATCCGGCGGCGCGGGCGCAGGCGAAGATGGGCGTGAAGCACTGACGGGGTATCTGGATCGCATCCAGAAGTATCGCAGTGAAGAACTCCACATTGGTGTCCAGCGCGCGTTCCGGGTTCTTCTTGCGTAGCGCGGCGCGTGCGTAAGCTTCCACCTCTGCGGCGAAGGGCAGGTCGACGGAATTGGCGCCCAGCGTGTTCACCGTTTCCTTCAGCACGTCGGCGCGCGGATCGCGCACGCGATAGATGCGATGGCCGAAACCCATCAGCCTCTCGCCGCGCGCCAATGCGGCATCGATCCAAGGCTCGATGCGTTCGCGTGTGCCGATGGCGTCCAGCATTTCCAGCACCGGCTCGGGTGCGCCGCCATGCAATGGGCCTGTCAGCGCGCAATATCCGGCGGTGACAGCCGCGAACAGATCGGCGCGCGTGGAAGCGACAACGCGTGCTGTGAAAGTCGAAGCATTCATGCCGTGATCGCTGACGGTGACGAGATAAGCGTCCAATCCTTTCGCCTCGGCGGCGGAAGCGGGCACACCGCGCAACATGCGCAACGTGTCGGCGGCGTGGCCGCGCGTGGGATCGGGCGCGATGGGCGGCTCGCTGTTTGCCTGCCGCACCAGCGCGGCGGCGATCACTGGCAGCGCGCCAACGATGGTCGCGTCGTCGGTGAGACCATGTTCGGAATGCAGCGCGGCGGTCGCGGCGCGGAAGCCATCCACCACCGACAAGCCATCGGTCGCCGCGAGCAGGGCGGGCAGGCGCTTGAACGCGCGCACCCGCGCTTCGCCCAGCGCCGCGCGTACTTCCGCTTCGCTGATCGGTGTCGCGGTGGCGAGTGACCAAAGCCGTGCCGTCACGCCTTCGAAGCTGTTGGCGGCGGCGAGATCGGACACCCACTCGCCCGCGATGATGAGTTCGCCCTTTTCGCCATCGACATGGCTGAGGCGGGTTTCGGCGGCGGCGACGCCATCGAGGCCGATAGGGGATTTCGAGGTCTGCAGGGTCATGGTCCAGCTCCTTTGTTGCGTTGCAGCAAAGGTGTTCTTGCTAGACGTATTGATCAATCTTGATTAGCTTGATCAACATGAATAATTCCAGCGAACCGCTTTATCTCTCCGCCGGCGAGGCGGCGGCTGAACTCTCCATCTCCCCCGCCACGCTCTATGCCTATGTGAGCCGTGGTCTGGTCCGCTCCGAGCCGACAGAAGATGGCGCCCGCGCCCGCCGCTACCGCGCCGACGATGTGCGCAGCCTCAAGAACCGCCGGGCACCCATGGTCGAAGGGCAGGGCCTGAAGGCCGCCGACCTGCCGGTGCTGGACAGCGCCATCTCCACCATCACCGAAGACGGCCCGATCTATCGCGGCGTGAAAGCGACGACGCTTTCCGAAACCGCGAGCTTCGAACAGGCGGCGACGCTGCTGTGGGACTCGCAAGCTTCCGATCCCTTCGCGAAGACCAACATGCCGGTGATCTCGCCGGCGATGCGCAAGATCCTGGAAGCGACGAAGGATGCGCCGCCGATCGACCGCGCCGTTGCCGTGCTGTCGCAAGCCACCGAGGCCGATCCGCGCGCCTACAACATGGTGAGCGAAGGCCGCGCGGCGACCGGCGCGCGCATATTGCGGCTGGCCGTGGCCGCGATGATCGGCGCGGAACCATCCCCCGATCCACTGCACAAGCAGATCGCGCGCGCCTGGGCGCCGCAGCACAAGCACGCCGAAGATCTTATCCGCCGCGCGCTGGTGCTGCTGGCCGATCACGAATTGAACGCATCGACATTCACGGTGCGCTGCGCGGCGTCCACCGGCATCTCGCTTTATGATGCGGTGATCGCGGGGCTGGTCGCGCTGAAAGGCCCGCGTCATGGCGGCGTAGGACCGATGGCCTCGAAGATGCTCGACACGCTGATGACGGGCGATGTCGCGGCCATCGTGCGCGAGCGCGTGGCGCTGGGCGAACGCTTTCCCGGCTTCGGCCATCTGGTCTATCGCGATGGCGATCCGCGCGCGGAGTCGCTGTTCGGCGCGCTGGTGAAGACGGGCATCGACAAGCGTCTCGCGGTCGAAATCCCCGAACGCATCAAGGAAGCGACCGGTGCTTTCGCCAATTGCGACTACGCGCTCGCCGTCATGCGCCGCACGCTCGACATGCCGCCGGGCAGCGAGACGACGATCTTCGCCATGTCGCGCATCGCCGGATGGGTGGCGCATGCCAGCGAGCAATTGGAAACCAAAAAGCTCATCCGCCCCCGCGCGCGTTACACCGGACCGGCGCCTTCTGTTTCCCGCAAGCTCAAGCAATGAGGCCAATCTTGTGAAGAAATTTAGACATACCGCAGGTTTTGGAAAGAGAATGGAGTATTGGGTTATCGGAAGGATGTTGCGCGAGAATCTTGACGTGTATGTCCCGCTGGTCGATGACTTTGGAATCGACGCTGTCATCAGAAAAAGAAATGGCGAGTTTATTGAGGTGCAAATCAAAGCGCGCTCAGATGGAGTGGCGCCGGGCGACGCCGCCTTATTCGCTGCTATTACTCATCCTGAACTCCGCGAGAACTACTACTTCGTTTTCTATTCTGAGCGTCTCGACGCAATGTGGATATTGTCATCGGATGAATTCATAAAAGAGGCTGCTCAAAACAAGAATGGTAAAAATAAGGGTAAGCGATCGATATGGTTCAACGGGAAGCGCAAGAACAAGAGCACCAATCAGCTTGAAGAACATGCTTATCCAAAGTTCGACAAATATAAATTCACGAACTTCGACGTGTTCAAAAAAGCCGGGGCCATTGAGATCACATCTCAAAGCGCGGTCGACAACAAATAGACGCCTGTCTCTCTGATTTCGCGGTCTTCCAGATCGCGCGTCACCTGCACATTGTAGAGCGCAAGCCGCTCGACGCCCGATTTCGGGAAATAGCTGCGCCCCGGATCGCCCAGCAAAGCCGCGCCTTTGCGCGTTCGCAACCACGCCAACAGTTTTTCGGCGAGCGGCCGCTCGTAACACATGTCGCCGATGAGGATGATGTCCCAATCGCCGTCACGCCCGATCAATTCATCGGTCGTGGCGGTGACGGCGACGCCATTGGCTCGCGCGTTCAGCGCAATCGCCGCCGCCGCATATTTGTCGATGTCCGCGCTTAACACGCAGTGCGCCCCGGCTTTCATCGCCGCGATGCCGACAAGCCCCGATCCCGATCCCAGATCCAGAACGGATTTGCCGCGCACCGCTTCCGCATTGTCCAGAACATAGCGGGCCAAAGCCTGACCGCCCGCCCAGGCAAATGCCCAATAGGGCGGCGGCACGCCCATCGCTTCCAGCTCTTCCTCGCTCTTGCGCCACAGCGGCACCATCTCGGTGGCCAGATGTAGCGTCACCTCCGGCACCAGCGGCGGCGAAAGCAGCTCCGTATTGGCGCGAATGAAATCGGCGAGGTCCATATCCGCTACTGTAGAGCACCCCGGCAGCTTCATGACAGCCATGCTTCACGCGAGCGTGTATTCGGGCGCCGCCGCGGCCCGCAATAATGGCGTGCGCTATCGGGGTGCAGCCATGAAAACGCTTTTCGCCGCCACAATCGCGGCTTTGATCCTTGTTTCGCCATGTTTCGCAGCCAGCGACGGTTTCGTGCGCGGGACGATGCAGGTCGCACCGCATGTGCATCTGATCTATCGCCCCATCGCGACGAACGCGCCCTATGAAGGCAACTCCATCGTCATCGAGCAATCGGACGGGCTGGTTGTCGTGGATGCGGGCGGTTCGCCGCCATCCGGCGAATACATTGTGGCCGAGATCAAGAAGCTCTCGAACAAGCCGGTGAAGGATTTGATCTACACGCATTATCACGGCGACCACAATCTCGGCGCGGGCGCATTCCTGAAAGCGTGGCCGAACGTAACGATAATTTCCACGGCGGCCACCAAAGCGAACATGACCGGCAAGCCGATGAACTACATCAAGACCTATAGCGCCGATTACGCGGGTGAATTGGACTACGCGAAGAAGCAGGTGGCCGATCCGTCCCTGCCAGATGCGGTCAAGCAGGGCTGGCAGCAATATCTGGATGTCGGCGACAGCATCGTCGCGGGCTACAAGGACATGCGGGCCTATCCCGCGTCGGTCACCTTCACCGGCACATACGCGATCCCCGACAGAGATGAGCCGGTCGAGATTGCCTTCCTCGGAAAAGCCAACACCGATGGCGACGCAGTGATTTGGATTCCGAACGAGAAGATTCTGTGTTCGGGCGACATCGTCGTCAATCCGATCCCCTATGCCGCCGCATCCTATCCAGCGTCATGGATCGAGGTGTTGAACAAGCTGAAGACTTATCACGCCAAATATCTCATCCCCGGCCATGGCGAGGTGCAGACCGATAACGCCTATGTCGACAAGGTGATCGCCGCTCTGGAAGATGTGCGCGCGCAGGTCACGCCGCTGGCAAAGAAGGGCGTGACGCTCGAAGATGTTTACAAGCAGGCCGATTTCGAAACGCTCAAGGCCAGCTTCGCGGGCGGCGACAAGTGGAAGCGTTCTCTGCTCAACAGTTTCTTCCTGCACAGCATCGTCAAGAACGCTTACTTCGAAGCGACCGGCCGGGCGATCGAGCAGGGCACCAGCTAAGGCTCACGCCGCGTGCGCGAGTTCCGGCTTGGATGTCGCCAGCTTCCAGATCGAAATATAATTCGGCTGGATCTCCATGCGCGGGCCGTAGCCTTTTTCCAGCAGCATTTTGTGCAGCGTGGGCAGGTTGTAGCAGGGCACATAGAAGAGCAGGTGGTGATCGACGTGATAGTTCACCCAATAGGGGGCGAACAATGCGCGTTCCCACCATGAGGCATAAGTCGTGCGCGCATTGCGGAACACGTCGTCATTGTCCGGCACGATGGCGTGTTCGGCGATGTTGCGCACGCGCGTGATGACCTGCTGCCAGGTCAGCAGCGGCAACAGCCAGAACAGCGGATAGAAATACCAGCGGCCCAGCGCTATCAGCACGGCCAACAAAACCAGATTGGCGATGATGGGCCCGCCCAGCTTGCTGCGGAACGTCGCCAAGCGTTGCGCGAACGGTGCGCCGGGTTTGCCGAGCGCGGCCTTGATCTGCGCGCGGCGCTGCTTAAACCCGGTCTGGCCCGTGATGTCGCGGATCAGCTTGCGGCGGAATGAGCTGCGCGTGATCGGGAATTTCGCGGAGAGATGCAGATCCGGATCGTCCGCCTGCTGCGTCGTGCGATGATGCACCAGATGATAGTGGCGATAGGGGATGGTGTCGGCGAACACCGGGAAAGCGCAAAGCCACTGGCTCGCCCATTCGTTCCAGCCATGCGTCTTCATCAACACGCCATGCGCGCCGTCATGCATCAGGATGGCAAGGCCAAGCTGGCGCGAGCCAATCAGGATCACTGCGACAAGGAACGTCAGCGGGTTCGGCCAGATCGCGAACAGCGCCATGCTCGCACCGATCACAAGCCACGCATGCACGATGCACAGCGTCCCAGTCAGGTCCGACCGTGCGCGCACCTGCGCCATGTCGGCGGGCGTGAATTTCTCGGACGGAACGAAGCGGGTAATGGCCATGACGCAATTATACGCCCGCTAGCCCCGCCGCAAAGGGCCTAACCGCGCTGCGCCGGGTCGTAATAGAAGCGCTCTTCCGCGATTTTCTCGCCATCCCAGCGCTGATAGGCCAGTTCGTCCATGGCGAAGCCGGAGCCATCGGCGGCCTTGAAGCGGAACGCCCAGCGGATCACCACATGATCGCCGTTCACGAAAATCGGGCCTTCCGTCGCGGAATGGATTTCCGTGAAGCGATCCATCACCGCGCGCTCGCGCGCCACGTTCGCGTCACGGCCTTTGCGCGGCGGGTTCATGTTCTCCTGCATGGTGGAGTCGGGATGGTAGAATTGCGCGATGGCTTCGTCGTGCTTGCCATCGAGCACCATCTTCACGAAGGCGTCGAGTGTCGCTCTGCTGGGCATGCGGATTTCTCCTGTGCGTGAAGCCGGCGCAGGCGGATATAAGCAGCGATCACGAGAAGGTTAGAACACTCCGGCGGTTTGCAGGATCATAACCGCCATCCAGATTTCGCATACGATCTGCACCGCGAACATTCCGGTGCGAAACCATGTCGCGATCTGCCCGCCGGACATGATGTGGATGATGGACTGCACAATGCGCGCGGCCAGTACCAGCATCGCAAGCAGGTTGAAGAGATGGCTCTCCGCCCCCGCCACCCACGCCGCCAAAACGATGGCCGCGAAGATCGGCAGGTTTTCGACCGCGTTGAGATGCGCGCGGTTGATGCGCCAATAAGCTTCGTTGCCGTGCGGTACACCGGAGAGAAATTCGTTGTTTTTCACCTGGCCGCGAAAGATCAGCAGCAGGCGGTCAACGGCGATCATCAGCACCAGCGCGATCGCCCACAAGGCGTAGAACACCAGCGCGACGATCGATTGCGGGAGATGGATCATGTCGGCCATGGAACCTCCTAGAGCGCAATCGGGTGAAGTGCGGGCGGTTCACCCGTAAATTGCGCGGCAGTCAAAGAATCTAAAGCATGATCCGATTCCATGGAATCGGATCATGCTTTAGGCGGCGTAGCTGGCCACGATGAGTGCCAGCGCCATCAGCAAACCACTCTCCCGGTTGGCGCGGAAGAGGGTGAGGCATCCCGCGCTGTCGTGAATCTGCAAGCTTGCCACCTGCCAGAACAGTTGCGCGGCGGCGGGCAGCATCAGCGCCACGGCCCACCAGCTTTTCGTCGCGGCGACCCCTGCCAGGGAAACGAACACGAAAGTCAGGATGTAGAAGCCCGCGATCCAGACGGACGACATTTCGCCAAAGAGGAGCGCGGTGGATTTCACGCCGATCAGCGCATCATCTTCCTTGTCCTGGTGCGCGTAGATCGTGTCGTAGCCGAGCGTCCAGAAGAAGCAGCCGATGTAGAGGACGTAGGCGGGCGCCGCGAGATGTCCCTGCAGCGCGGCGAAGCCCATCAGCGCGCCCCAATTGAAGGTGAGGCCAAGCCACGCCTGCGGCCACCAGGTGATGCGCTTCATGAAGGGGTAAGCCACGATCAGGATCAGCGACGCCGCGCCGAGCGCGACGGTATACCAGTTGAACGTGAGCAGGATCAGCAGGCCGATCAGGCATTGCGCACCCAGAAAGATGAAGGCGTTTTGCACGCTCACCGCGCCCGAAGGGATGGGGCGTCCGCGCGTGCGCTCGACCTTCGCGTCGATGTCGCGGTCCACGATGTCATTATATGTACAGCCCGCGCCGCGCATCGCTATGGCGCCGATGCCGAACAGGATCAGAAGCTTCCAGTCGGTGGCATGCGAAAGAAAGCCGTGGCCGCCCAGCGCCAGTCCGAACACCGCGGGCCAGAACAGCAGCCAGGTACCGATCGGCCGGTCCAGCCGCGCAAGGCGAAGGTAAGGCTGCACATGCGGCGGCGTCCGGTCTACCCAGCTGGCGGGTATGGCGTCGGCTGGCGTGGTTTGCGATTCTGGGACCATGCCGCAATCTGTCATGGTCCGTGCGGATGAGAAAGCGATGAGCGTCAGGGAATTGAGCGAACCGGCCGGCAAGGTGCGCCTCTTTGTAGAGGCCGCGCTGGGCGAGGGTGCGCGCGTCGTGCCGGACGACGCACAGACGCATTATTTGCTGCATGTCATGCGGGCGAAGGCCGGCGACTATATTTCGCTGTTCAACGGGCGCGATGGCGAATGGCTGGCGCGCATCGCGGAAGTCTCAAAGCGCAACTGCACGCTCGCTTGTGAAAAGCGGACCCGCGCGCAGGATGAAGCGCCGGACGTCTGGCTGTGCTTCGCGCCGATCAAGAAGACGCCCGCCGACTACGTCGTGCAGAAGGCGACCGAGCTTGGCGTGCGCGCGCTGCAGCCGGTGTTCACGCGCCGCACCGTCGTCACCCGAGTCAACGAAGAACGCATGAAGGCCAATGCCATCGAAGCCGCCGAACAATCGGAACGGTTGACGGTGCCGCAGATCCGCGCGGCGACCGCGCTGGACAAGCTCCTGCGGTCCTGGCCGCGCGAGCGATCTGTCCTGTTTTGCGACGAAGGCGGCGATGCGCTGCCCATCGCGAAGGCCGCCACGAAAATCGAAACGAATTCCATCGCCATTCTCACCGGCCCGGAAGGCGGTTTCGATCCCGCCGAACGCGATGCGATCCGTTCGCAAGTGTTTGTCGTTCCTGTAACATTGGGGCCGCGTGTATTGCGCGCAGATACCGCAGCGCTTGCGGCGCTCGCGATTTGGCAAGCATTACGCGGAGATAGCTAAATATTCGCAGTGTACGATACCGCACGAATTTTGCCGCAATTGCCGTTCAGATAGCCGCTACATAACGCCTTGGCTAAACTGCTGGGCAAAGGACATGAAGCGGGCGTGAGCGAAGACTTTCAATCCGATATCGATGCCATCGGCCGCCTCGCGGTGGTGCCGGCGATTCTCGATGTCGTCTGCCGCACGACGGGCATGGGCTTCGCCGCCGTGGCGCGCGTCACCTCGGATCGCTGGATCGCATGCAGCGTCAAGGATGAGATCGCGTTTGGCCTGAAGCCGGGCAGCGAGCTGAAGGTGGAATCGACGATCTGTCATGAGATCCGCCAAAGCGGGGAAGCCGTCGTCATCGATCATGTGGACGAGGATCCGGTCTACGCGCGCCATCACACGCCGCTGAAATATGGCTTCCAGAGCTATATCTCGATGCCGATCTTCCTGCGCGACGGATCGTTCTTCGGAACGCTCTGCGCCATCGACCCCCGGCCGGCAAACCTGCGCAATCCGCAGATCATCGGCATGCTCCGTCTGTTCGCGGATCTGATCGCGATGCATCTGGACGCCGGCAAACGGGCCGAGGCGAGTGAAGCGAACCTGATCGATGAGCGCAAGGCGTCCGAACTGCGCGAACAGTTCATCGCCGTTCTGGGACATGATCTGCGCAATCCGCTGGCCTCCATCGCCGCAGGCACACGCCTTCTGATGAAGGAAGCGCAGAGCGAGAAGGCGAAGACGGTAGTCCAGTTGATGCAGGCCAGCGTGGATCGCATGGCGGGACTGATCGACAACGTGCTGGATTTCGCGCGCGCGCGTCTCGGCGGCGGCTGGACGCTTCATCTCAAGGAGGAGAATGTCGAGCCGATCATTGCGCAGGTGGTCGAGGAAACGCGCGCCGCGATGCCGGACCGCAAGATCGAATCCATCGTGGATGCGCGCCTGCCGGTGAATTGCGACCGCGTGCGCATTTCGCAGCTTCTGTCCAACCTCATCGGAAACGCGATTTCGCATGGCGACGCAGCCACGCCGGTGAGCGTGGCGGCTACGACCCGGAACGGGCTTTTTGAGTTGTCCATCAGCAATGGCGGCAAGCAGATTCCGCCCGGCGATCTGGCGCGCCTCTTCATGCCGTTCGTGCGTGGCGCGCATGTGAGCGAGAAGGGGCTGGGCCTTGGTCTCTACATCGCCTCCGAAATCGCCAAGGCGCATGGCGGCACATTGACGGCGTCATCGTCTGCGGGTGAAACGCGCTTCACGTTCCGGATGAAGCTGACCGTATGACGCTCTCTCATCGCATCGCACGGCGCGCGGATGTTCCGGCGCTCAAGGAATTGATGACAACGGCCATCCGGCAGTTGCAGCGTGGTTTTCTTGCCCCCGATGCCATCGAAGCTTCTTTCGACGTGATGGGGCTGGACACGCAACTGATCGACGACGGCACCTATTTCGTCATCGAGCAGGACGGCATGATCGCGGGCTGCGGCGGCTGGAGCCGGCGCGCCACCTTGTTCGGAGGCGACCATTCTGCCGGGCGCAGCGCCGCGCTTCTCGATCCCGCGAAAGATGCGGCCCGCGTGCGCGCGATGTACACGAATCCGTCATTCGCGCGCCGTGGTGTGGGAAGTCTCATTCTCAAGCTGTGCGAGAGCGCGGCGCGGATCGAAGGCTTCACGCGCGTGGAATTGGCGGCGACCATGGCGGGGATGCCGCTCTATCGCGCATGCGGCTATCGCGAGATAGAAGCATTCGAAGCGGACACGCGCGCCGGAATCCGCATTCCCCTCATGCGGATGGGGAAAGCCATCGCTCCCTTGCCGGTTGATGGACAGACGCCTAAATAGCCAAGCACTGAAGGACGCGTTCAAGATTCACACGCGGCCATAGGGGAAATATCCCCGGACAACGCGCGCAGGGAGGGCCGCAATGTCGATACCGCAATCCGCCGGCGGCCCGATCACGGGCAAGACCGATCTGATCGAACATCTGTCGTCCGGCTCCAAGCCGCGCGAACAATGGCGCATCGGCACCGAGCACGAGAAGTTCGTCTACGACCTCAAGACATTCCGCCCCGTTCCCTATGAAGGGCCGAACGGTATTCGCGCATTGCTGGAAGGCATGACGCGCTTCGGCTGGGAGCCGGTGAAGGAAGGTCCGCATATCATAGGTGGGTATCAAAACGGCGCGTCGATCTCGCTGGAGCCGGGCGGGCAGTTTGAGTTGTCCGGTGCCGCGCTGAAGACCGTTCACGAAACCTGCGCCGAAGTGAACACGCATCAGGAGCAGGTGCGCGAAGTCTGCAACGAACTGGGTCTTGGCGTTCTCGGCCTCGGCTTCGCGCCCGATTGGCAGCTCGACGAAGTGCCGATCATGCCCAAGGGCCGCTACAAGATCATGCGCGACTACATGCCGAAGGTTGGCGGGTATGGCCGCGAGATGATGTTCCGCACCTGCACCGTGCAGGTGAATCTCGATTTCTCGTCCGAAGCGGACATGGTGAAGAAATTTCGCGTCGGCCTCGCGCTGCAGCCGGTGTCAACGGCGCTGCTGGCAAACTCGCCGTTCCGCGTCGGCAAGCCGAACGGATTTCTCTCATACCGCTCGCATATCTGGACCGACGTGGACAACGCGCGCGCAGGCATGTTGCCGTGGGTGTTCGAGGACGGCATGTCGTTCGAACGCTATGTCGATTACGCGCTCGATGTGCCGATGTATTTCCTCTATCGCGACGGCAAATATATCGACATGGCGGGCAAGAGCTTCCGCGATTTCCTCGACCGCAAGATTCCCGAAGTGAGGCACATCGAGCCGACGATGGCCGATTGGGCGGATCACCTCACCACCATTTTTCCCGAAGTGCGCCTCAAGAAGTTCCTGGAGATGCGCGGCAGCGATGCCGGCGCGTGGCGGCGCATCTGCGGCATGCCGGCGCTGTGGGTCGGCATCTATTACGACCAGACCGCGCTGGACGCAGCGTGGGACATGGTCAAGGACTGGACCTGCGAAGAACGCCAGCAGATGCGCGACAGCGTTCCGCGTCTCGCCTTCAAGACGCCGTTCCGCGACACCAATGTCGGCGAGCTCGCCAAGCGGATGATCGAGATTTCGGCGGAAGGCCTTCGCCGCCGCGCGCAGCACGATTCCATCGGCACGACGGAAGAGGGCTTTCTTTCTTCCCTGCGCGAGATGGCGACGCGCGGTTATACCCGCGCCGAGGAACTTCTGGATCATTATCGCAACGCCTGGGGTGGCGATATCCGTCCGATCTTCAAGGAATACAATTTCCTTTAAGGTGTGAGTTCCATCGCAGCTGCCGCAATCGCGCCGCTTTCCCTGTGTGAGATGCATGATTCCAATTCGTGCGTCGCGGGAGAGTAATGAAGAGCGAGATCAAGACACGCCTTGCGGGAACCCGCGACCGCCGCGCATTCGGCGTATTCGACGAACGCGCCGCGAAGGATTTGCAGCGCCGCGAATTGATAGATGGCGCCATCGCCGCGCGGCGTTGCTGGGTGGCTGAGGGTTTTGGGCGGGTCGTTGGTTACGGAATCCTGTCCAAAAACTTTTTCCATCGTGACTTCATAGAGGTCATCTTCGTCGCCGAAGACGCGCGGCGCACCGGCGCGGGCGCGTCCCTCTTGTCCGCCATCGAGAAAGCGGTGCGGGAGGACAGGTTGTTTACCTCCACCAATGAATCGAACATCGCCATGCGCGCGCTGCTGTTCACGCGCGGCTATCGCGAGAGCGGCCGCATCGAAAACCTCGATCCGAAGGACCCGGAACTGGTGTTCGTGAAATTTCTGGAGCGCGCCGCCTGAATTTTCCTCCCCCGTTTTACGGTGGAGGAAAGTTTGTTAACGGCGGCGCGACCACCAGATCATGATGAGACCGACGACCGCGAGGGCTGTGCCGCGATAGGTCCACTCCGTACTGCCAACCATCGTGAACTGGCCTGCCGAATGTGGCGGCCACTGGATAAGGCCGTAGCCTTGTCCGGCCCAGAAAAGGCCGAGGACCAGCGCAATGATGCCGATGATCAGAAGAACGATTTTCATGATTGCCTCCCCAGACGTTGCGGGAGCATAGCACGGATCGCCCCTGCCAGGCTGCTTTACGCCGTCAATGCTCGGGCAGCGGGATGAACTCCTTGTCGTCGCCGGGAATCTTGGCAAAGCGGCCGGATTTCCAGTCGTCTTTCGCCTTCTCGATGCGTTCGCGCGAGGAGGCGACGAAATTCCACCAGACATGCCGTTCGCCATCCAGCGGCGCGCCGCCCAGCAGCATCACGCGGCTGTCGCCCATGGCGCTGATCTCTGCGTGTTCGCCCTTGTCGAACACGATCATGCCGCCATCGCCGAGGCTTTGACCGTCCGCTTCGATGCGCCCGGCCACCACCATCACGCCGCGTTCGGCATATTCGGTCGGCAAGGTGAGCGAGCTTCCATCTTTCATCTGCGCATCGACGTAGAAGATCTCCATCGGCACTTTCACAGGGGCCTCAAGCCCGAACGCCTTTCCGCACACCACGCGCAGGCTGACGCCGTCGTGCTCCATCAATGGCAGTTGCCCTTTCGCGACGTGCTGGAAGTTCGGCGGATCTTCTTCATTTGCGCGGGGCAGGCCGACCCAGCTCTGGATTCCGTGCATGCGGTGTCCCCGGGCGCGAACTTCCGGTCCGGTGCGTTCGGAATGCGCGATACCGCGTCCCGCCGTCATCCAGTTCACGTCGCCCGGCACGATCTCTTGCTCGTTGCCGAGATTGTCGCGATGGATCTGCGATCCGTCGAACAGATAGGTGATCGTGGCGAGCCCGATATGCGGATGCGGCCGCACATCGATGCCGTGCCCCGGTTTGAACTCTACCGGCCCGAAATAATCGAAGAACACGAACGGCCCGACGGTGCGCTGTCCCGCTTGCGGCAGCACGCGCGCGACCGTGAAGCCGTCGCCCAATTCCCGCTTCTGTCCCGAAATATCGCGCATCCAGTCTCCTTATTTCGCCTGCGGAACGCGTTCGGCGCCCTGGCGCGCCAGCATCCAGCCAGGATATTCGTGCGGCAGCGCACTCACATCGTCCAGCGTTTTCATCTCTTCGGCGGAGAGCTTCAGAGTCGTCGCGGCGATATTGTCGTCGAGCTGCTCGGTATTTTTCGCCCCGATGATGACGGTGGTGACGAACGGCTTGTGCAGGATGTAGGCGAGGGCGACGCGCGCCACGCTGACATCGTGCTTACGGCCGATCTCGCGCATCGCATCCACGCATTTCCACGCACGGTCCTTGTCCACCGGCGGAAAATCGAATTTCGCGCGGCGCGCATCTTCCGGACCGTTGCTGCCGGGGCCGAATTTGCCGGAGAGTAACCCGCCCGCCAGCGGAGACCACACCATCAAGCCGACTTTCTGATCGTGCAGCAGCGGAACGATCTCGCGCTCCAGATCGCGGCCCGCGATGGAGTAATAGGCTTGCAACGTCTCGAAGCGCGCATAGCCCTTTTTGTCGGATACGCCCAGCGCCTTCATGATCTTCCATGCCTGCCAGTTCGACACGCCGGCATAGCGCACCATGCCTTGCCGCGTGAGATCGTCCAGCGCGCGCATGGTTTCCTCCACCGGCGTCACGGGATCGGTGGCATGGATCTGGTAGAGATCGATGTGATCGGTCTGCAAACGCTCAAGGCTGCGCGACACCGAATCCATGATGTGCCCGCGCGATGCACCGATGTCGTTCGGTCCTGCGCCCACGCGGCCGTAACACTTCGTCGCCAAAACGACATCGCTGCGCTTCACGCCAAGATCTTTCAGCGATTGGCCGGTGAGCGTTTCGGACAATCCTTCGGAATAGACATCCGCCGTGTCGATGAAGTTGATGCCTGCTTCGAGGCTCTTCTTCACGATCTCGTTCACCGGCTTCTGATCGAGCGCGCCGACGACGGTCCAAAATCCCTTGCCGCCGAATGTCATCGTGCCGAGGCAGATTTCGGACACGAACAGGCCGGTATTGCCGAGTTGATTGTATTTCATGGGAACACCTCCGTTTCAGGCCGGGAGGATCGTAAGCTCCGGCCAGTGTTCTTTCCAGCGCAACGCCTTTTCCATGTACTTGTCGGGAAGAAAATTCGCCGTGCGGTTGGGGCGAACGATCGAATTGAAAATGTCATCGAAGCCGCGTGGCGCATAAACCTCTGTTCCATCGCCGTTTGCGCGGATGCCCACTTGGGCATTGTGCATGAGAAAACGGTCGATGCCGTCCGTCGCCTGGGTCAAAGCGGGATAGGGCACGCCGAATTTTTCTCGGTACCACAGATGCACCCGCGCCTGGTTCCGCACTTCGACTGCGATGCCGAGGTCGGCAAACAAATCCGCCGCGCGCCGGATCACGGCGTCTTCCGCGGCATAGGACGTATCGGGATCGAAATAGAAAATATCGTAGTCCTTGATATGAAGATCGGGCCGCTGGCCTGTGCGTGTGTTCCACACCGTCTGAAACAACGCGCCCGACACCAGCCAGCAATCGGGCAAATTGAGCGACGGCAACCGCTCAAGGATCACGCGGTTGAACGGATTGCGGCGAACAGCTTCGAGGAATTCGGAATGAATCATGTCCGCCAGATTGCCACCATGGGCGAAGCGCGGCACGGCTGATCAGCTGAGGCGGCCGGGCGGGGCGCCTTCTTCCGCGTAAGCCGCCGCGGGCAGCGCGAACACGCCATCGCCCTTGTCGCCGATCGTGCTCACCCAGCGCGCGAGCTTGATATCGAGTGCGCGATAAAGATGCGGGAAGGTGCCGTGATCGCCTTCTTCCCATTTCAGATCCGCGCCCAGATCGTCCGCTTCAACCGCGATCAACGCCAATTCCTTCGCGCCGCGGAAATGCCGCGTCAGCGTGCCGGCCAGTTGTGCCGAGGTGGAGAGGTGGATGAACCCGTCGCGCTTGTCGTCGGCAGAGCCGCGATAGACGCCGGCTTCCTCGGCCGTCTTCCATTCGTCTCTGCTCAAGATTTTGAAAACCAGCATGTCAGACTCCAGTGAAGACTAGATCGAGAGCGGCGGTGATGCGGGAGCTTTCCGATGACAGATTGGCAACCGGATTTTTTAAAACGCGTAGAGGCAAGGTCAAAAGATCCTGGGGCAGAAGATACAACATCCGGTGAGCGATTTCGAACCTTGGATGTAATCGCGGTAGCGATTGATCCACTCTTTCCGTCGTCAAGGCTGCCATCAATCGTGTGGTGGCATGATCCAGTATCCGATGCTGGACACAGAGCAGATAAGGACGCGAGGCTCGCAGAGCCGCGACGGGATTGAGGACAACATCAAACTGACGGATCATCGAAGGCGCCTTTGCCGTAATAGGCTTCGGCCAGCGTTCCATGTTTCTCGATGAAAGCGTTGTAAGCGTCGATTGACGCCTTGTTTTCTTCATAGAAACGGCGCGCACGTTCTTCGGCTGTCAGATCGCTCAGTGCTTGTTCCAGCACCCGCGACAGGTTGATGTTCATGCCCTTCGCCATATCGAGAATTCCGGCATCGACGGAAACATTCACCGCCCGCTTCAATCCCGGTTTGACGGTCTTGGGCGGTTCCGCATCGCGAAAGCGGCGGGCAGGGTCTTCGAGGCGCTTCTTAGCCATGCGCATAGTCTATGCGCATGGCGCCTATACATCAAGCCGCCTGCTGTGTCCCGCCCACAGTGAGTCCGTCGATGCGCAAGGTCGGTTGCCCCACGCCGACAGGAACACTCTGTCCGTTCTTGCCGCAGGTGCCGACGCCGGGATCGAGCTTCAGGTCGTTGCCGACCATGCTGATCTTCGTCAGCGCGGTCGCGCCGTCGCCGATCAAGGTTGCGCCTTTGATGGCGGGGCCGATCCTGCCGTTCTCGATCAGATAGGCCTCGGTGCAGGAGAACACGAATTTGCCGTTGGTGATGTCCACCTGTCCGCCGCCGAAATTCGTCGCATAAATCCCCTTATCGACTGACGCGAGAATTTCGGCCGGGTCTTTGTCGCCCGCCAGCATATAAGTATTGGTCATGCGCGGCATGATGTTGCTCGCATGGCTTTCGCGGCGGCCATTGCCCGTTGCGGCCACGCCCATCAGGCGCGCGTTCTGGCGATCCTGCATATAGCCTTTGAGGATTCCGTCCTCGATCAGCACCGTGCGCGAGGTCGGCGTGCCTTCGTCATCCACCGTCAGCGAGCCGCGGCGATTGGCGATCGTGCCGTCATCCACCACCGTCACGCCCGGCGCGGCCACGCGCTGGCCGAGCAGACCGGCGAAGGCACTCGTCTTCTTGCGGTTGAAATCGCCTTCGAGGCCGTGGCCGATGGCTTCGTGCAGCAGGATGCCGGGCCAGCCCGGTCCGAGAACGACTTTCATCTCGCCCGCAGGCGCGGGAATGGAAGAGAGGTTCACCACCGCCTGGCGCAGTGCTTCGTCCACCGCCGCCTGCCAATAGTCTTCCTTCAGATAGGCTTCATAGCCTTCGCGCCCACCGCCGCCGAAGCTGCCGGACTCCTGGCGTCCGTCCTGTTCGACCACGACCGACACGTTGATGCGCACCAGCGGGCGAATGTCGCGATAGATCTCGCCGCCCGGCCGCACGATCTCCACCACCTGCCACGAACCGGCGAGGCTCGCGGACACCTGCTTCACGCGGCTGTCCTTCTTGCGCGCATATTCATTCATGTCGGCCAACAGCTTCACCTTGGTCTCGAAACCGGCGGTGTTGAGCGGGTCGATGTCTGTGTAGAGCTTGGCATTGGTGCGGGCCGGGGGCAGGGCGATGGTGCCGCCATGACCGCTGGCCACGGCCTTCACCGTCTGGCCTGCGCGCTTGATCGCGTCTTCGGAGAGTTCCGAGGCATGGGCGTAGCCGGTCATCTCGCCCGCGACCGCGCGCAGACCGAATCCCTGTGTGGTGTCGAAGGTGGCCGCCTTCAGCCGGCCGTCGTCGAAGGCGAAGGTCTCGCTCTGCTTATATTCAAGATACAGCTCCCCATCGTCCGAGCCGTGGAGCGATTCGTCCACGAGCTCCTGAACGCGGCCACGGTCGAGGCCGGACTGCTGGAAAAAGATGTCGTCGGGTGCGGTCACGGGGGTGCGACTCCGGGGATGAAAGATGATGTCTGCTGAGAATATGGCTATTGCGATGCCAAACGTCACCCGTGCGGAACCCGGGCGTCATAAGGTCGCAATGACTTTAAGGGGTTAGCCCCTCTAAATCCTTGCCGGATTCCGGGGCAGCGCGTGCGGAACAGCGCGTGGGCGACGGAACATTTGCGAGGTCGCCTGATGTTTCTGAAAAAGATCGGCGCCGGGTTGTCGGGGGCATTTGCGCTGGCTGGCGCATTCCTCTGGTCCACGGCTGCTTCGGCTCTTCCCGTCGATTGGCAAACCGGTTTCCAGCCTGCCGCATCACCGGTGATGGAACGGATCGAAGACTTCCATAAGGAGCTTCTGGTCATCATCGTTCTGGTGTCGGTGTTCGTAGCGGCGCTGCTGCTGTGGATCATCGTCCGCTACAACCAGCGCCGGAACCCCACGCCCAGCAAGACGGCGCACAACACGCTGCTGGAAGTGGCGTGGACGATCATCCCGGTGATCATCCTGGTGATCATCGCCATACCGTCCTTCCGCCTCCTCTATTTCGAAGCGGAAATCCCGACTCCGGATCTCACCATCAATGCGATCGGCAAGCAGTGGTTCTGGACCTACGAATATCCGGGCAGCAACTTCACCTTCGACTCGCTTGGCCTGTCGGATGCGGATGCCGCCAAGAAGGGTGAGCCGCGGCTGCTGGGCGTGGACAACGCCATTGTCGTCCCGGTGAACAAGGTCGTCGAAATCGACACCACCGGCGCGGACGTGATTCACAGCTGGGCGATGCCGCAGATGGGCGTGAAGATGGACGCCGTCCCGGGCCGCATCAACAAGACCTGGTTCAAAGCCACGCAGATCGGCACGTTCTATGGCGAATGCTCCGAATTGTGCGGCGCGCGCCATGCCTTCATGCCCATCGAGTTGCATGTGGTTTCCGAAGCCGACTACGCCGCATGGCTGGCCGGTGCGAAGAAGAAATTCGCCGCGATCGACCCCGACACCCGCGTCGCCGCGAAATAAGGATCAAGAGACATGGCTGACATCGCTCACGCGCACGAAGACCACCCTCACGGCTGGCGCCGGTACGTCTATTCGACGAACCACAAGGACATCGGGATGATGTACCTGTGGTTCGCGATCTTCGCCGGCTGTGTCGGCGGGTTCTTCTCCATGATGATGCGCGCGGAACTGATGTTCCCAGGCATGCAGGTCTTTGCCGAGCCGCACACCTTCAACGTGTTCGTCACCGGCCACGGCCTGATCATGATCTTCTTCATGATCATGCCCGCCATGATCGGCGGTTTCGGCAACTGGCTGGTGCCGCTCATGATCGGCGCGCCGGACATGGCGTTCCCGCGCATGAACAACATCTCGTTCTGGCTGCTGCCGGTTTCCTTCGCCTTCCTCATCGCCAGCATGTTCGTCGAAGGCGATTCCGGCGGCATCGGCATGGGCGGCGGCTGGACGATGTATGCGCCGCTTTCAACCTATGGCTCGCCGGGACCGGCGATGGATTTCGCCATCTTCTCGGTCCATATCGCGGGCGCGTCGTCCATTCTGGGCGCGATCAACTTCATCACCACGATCTTCAACATGCGCGCGCCGGGCATGACCCTGCACAAGATGCCGCTGTTCGTGTGGTCGATCCTGGTCACCGTCTTC